>Ga0207428_10005698_pt1 | contig 11580 bp, 12 predicted proteins | sample RhiMethybrSRZTD1_FD_187600 | JGI IMG/M metagenome (GOLD analysis project Ga0207428, IMG submission 187600) | Populus rhizosphere microbial communities from Tennessee, USA - Rhizosphere MetaG P. TD hybrid SRZTD1 (SPAdes) (version 3) | ecosystem: Host-associated > Plants > Roots > Rhizosphere >... | reverse complement strand
AGCTCACCGGCCGGCTTGGCCGTCCAGACTTGCACGCTGAGGGCGTCCAGAAGCGTATGGAGCATGGCTCCATTCTAGTTCCGGCCTACCGGTCCACCTGCGCTGTCTGCTCCTGGCCATCCGAGCCTCGTGGCGCCACGCGCGCGCCGTATTCGGCGTCGCTGACCTTTTCCATCCAGTCGGCGGTTTTGCCGCCGAGGGGTTCCGTCATCGCGATGTGCGTCATCGCCGCCGTTGGCGACGCGCCGTGCCAGTGTTTCAGGCCGGGCGGAGTCCAGACCACATCTCCAGCCCGGATGTCCTCGGATCTTTGGCGCGTCCACGGCCTGGCGGGCCTGGCCGGCACGGACGGATCCGGACGCGAGCAGGGAAAGCGATGCGACGGTGACGAGTCGTTTCATTCGGATCCTCTCCGCTCCGGCGCGGGGTCGTCCAGCTCCCGCGTCATCTCGATCATCGTCCGGCGGAAGCCCAGGTTCGCGAAGAGGCGCTGGGCCGGCTCGTTCTGCACCGTGGTCGAGAGGACCACACGAGGCGCGCCGCGCGACCTCAGGTACGCCAGGACTGCGTCCAGAAGCAGGCGGCCGACACCGCGGCGGCGATGCTCCGGGCCCACGACGACGTCGTGCAGGACGCCCGCCGGCCCCCGAAGCGACATGTAGTCGTACCCTTCGACGGCGGCGTACGCGTAGCCGATCACGCTCCCGTTGTCGTCGGCGACGAGGACGGCGACGTTCCGCTCTTCGAGCGTGCCCAGGAAGGACGCGTAGTCGGCCGGCGTCCGCGGTCTCGCGGCCAGGAAGCGGCGCGAGTCGAAGCCGTGATGCTCCGCGATGAGCAGCGCGCCGAGGCGGCCGATGCTCGGCAGGTCGGCGGACGTGGCGCGCCGGACGATGGGCCCGGTCGGAGGAGCCGTCACATTCCTCTATTTCCCGAAGCGTTCGATTCTGTACGCGATCCTGGGCCCTTCGTCCCCTTCGTACGCGAGTTGGGCCATGGCCATCGTGAATGGTTCCAGATAGCGGGCGATCCGCAACGGCCCCGAGTCCACGGGCTCGAAGCCGACATCACGAATGAGACGCGCGGCGACGTCTTTCGCCGGCTGGTCGTCCCCGCAATACAGGAGACTGGGCCGCCGGCGACGGCGTCGCTTCGCGGCGAAGACGTCGAAGAAGACCTCGCTCGGGACCGTGCCGAATGCGGACACGACTTTGGCCTTTCGAGCCTTCCTCGCCAGCGCCTCCGCTCCCGACGACGTACGGGCGACGACGAGCCGGCTGTCGTCCGCGCTCATCGGGAGCGAGCAGGTGACGATCACCTTGCCCGCGACACTGCCGGCCTGCTTCAACACGTCATCGACGCGCGACCAATGCACGGCCAGGAGCAGCGCATCCGCGTTCGAGGCCGCCTCACGTGGCGTGCCGGCCCGCGCGCGTCCCCGTGCCTCCCGAGCGAGTCGCTGCAGCTTCCGCGGGCTGTGCGAATAGCTGAAGACCACTTCGTGTCCAGCCCGCGCGAAGATCGTCCCGAGCTTGCTGCCCATCAATCCTGAACCGAGGATGCCAATGCGCATGTCTAGGACCTCATCGGCCCGCGCGCGCGGCAAGGTGCGGGGGATAGCGATCCCCTTGCACCTTGATGTTGCCGAGGGCCTCCTCGATCCGGCGCCGGTTGCCTTCGGTCAGCGTGATGCCGGCGGCGCCGAGGTTCTCCTTCAGGCGATGCGACTTGGTGGTGCCCGGGATGGGCACGATCCACGGCTTCTGCGCCAATAGCCAGGCCAGCGCGATCTGGGCCGGCGTCGCCTGCTTCTCCACCGCGATCGACCCGAGCAGGTCGACCAGCGTCTGATTGGCCTTGCGCGCTTCCGGTGAGAAGCGGGGCACGATGTTGCGGAAGGTGTGACGCGCTAGAAGAGGAAGCGCCGCCTCACCAGGAACGCGTCACGCCTACGTAGGCGACGATCGCCTTGTAGTCTCCGTCGTTGGCATTGAGCAGGAACGAGCTCGGCGCGTAGTTGCCGGTGTTCTGCGTCTGCGAGTCGCGGATCCGGTAGTCCTCCCACCAGGTGCCGAGGGCGAGGCGCCAGCCGTGACTGACCGCGTAGCGCAGCTCGCCCGTGAGCGTGACGAGCCGCGTGTCGTCGAAGTCGGAGATGGGGAAGGCGACGTCCGGCGAGCCGCCCGGCGGGCTGAAGAGGTCGTTGAAGCCGTCCGTGTTCTGGTACCGGGCGGAGAGGTTCAGAGCCCAGCGGTCGGGCACGAGCTGGAGGTTCGCTCCCGCGCCGAAGGTGTCGGTCTTGTCGGTAATGCGCGAGGTCCAGTCGTCGGCGGAGTTCACGGATATGCTGCTGCCGCTCTGGCGGCCGAGCAGGAAGCCCTCGCCGTTCTCGTGCGAGTAGTAGCCGAAGAGGCTCCAGCGCGTGCTCGGCGTGTAGTCCAGGTCGGCGCCCAGCGCGGAGTAGTGCGCGCTGGAGAGGCCCAGCCCCGATTCGAGGTCGTAGTCCTCGTTGTCGAGCCGGTAGAACGCCGAGAACGAGAACTTGTCCCCGGGCGAGCCCTGGACGAGGGCGGTGACGCGGTCCAGGTCCCGTGCCGCCTGGTCGTAGCGCCGCAGGATGGGCTGGTTGGTCGGCGTGCCCGGCGAAACGAACGAGGCCTCCTCGCTGTGCGCGAAGTCGTAGTGGTCGAAGCCGCGCGAGCCGCGCTCGTAGCTTCCCCGGAGGGAGGACCACTCGGCCAAGCGCAGGTTGGCGGCTACGCTGACCGTGTTCTCGGTCGTCTTTCCCGTCTCGCGGAACGTGCGGTCGAAACCGTTGTAGTGGTACCCGAGCTCGAGGTTCAGGCGATCGAAGTCGTAAGCGCCGGTGGCGTCGAACCGGCGCGAGTGGTAGCCGTAGGGCACGCTGATGCGGCCGGTGGTCTGCCAGGTTTCGTCGAACTGCACGTAGCCCGGGAACGAGATCCGCGGAGTGTCGTTGTTCACGTCGTAGTCGCGGTAGCGCGCGGTGAACTGGAGAGGCAGGCGCGGCCGTGACGTGAGCGTGTACGACTGCGAGAACACCCCGATGCGTCCATCCAGCGAGGACGTGGGAAGAGTCGCGGGGTTGGAGGCGTTCAAGGGGCTCGTGATGGCGGTGTTCGTGGAGTAGGGGATGAACGTGTCGTTCTGGCGCCAGCGCGCGAGCGAGAGGTCCGCCATGATCCGCGTGTGGCCGGGCAGGCGGAAGGTAGCCCCGCCGAACCCACGGAAGGCCTCGTTGTCGGGAGGCAGGGCCATCCGTCCCTGCGTGGGCCCGCCGATCGAGCTGCTGTTGGGCGAGCTGCTGGAACCGAGGCTGTCGACGGCGCGGAACGGGTTGTCCCATGTCTCGGACTGCAACCGGTCGTCGAACCGGTTGTAACCGAGGCCGGCCCGCGCGCTGCCCCACTTGCGCTCCAGCGACCCCACGGCGGAGACGTCCTGGGTCAGGTAGTGGACGGGCTCTGGCGTCTCCACCACGTTGCCGAACCCGAAAGACGTCCCCGCGGCGGCACGGTCGCCCGTGCGCCGCTCGTGGAAGTAGTTGACGTGGAGACTGAAGTCGCGGCCCGGGAGGAGCTCGAGGTCGACGCGGCTGCGCTGCCGCTCGAGGGCGAGGTCCACGACATTGCCGGCGGCCAGGCTCGGTGCGACGAGCCCGGACAGGAACGTGAAGTTGATGCCGTTCGGGTCCTTCGCGAACTGCTGCTCCAGCGCGCCCTGGAACGCGCGCTGGAGGGTGTCCGACACCTCGAGCACGCCTTCGGACGTCGGCGCGAGGAGGGTGCGCCCCTCGTTGCCGAATCGGTGCGGGATCCGGCGGAAGTCGAGGCCGAGCCGGAATCCCTCGTGGCCGAGCAGGCCGCGATAGTGCTCGTCGGCCTGGCGGACGCCCTCCGCTAGCAGGTCGTAGCGGAAGCGGTCCTTCTCGCCGAAGGCGCGCACGTTGGGCACCGCGACCCCGGTGGGCACGTCGCGGTACTCCAGGAACTTCGAGGACACGGTGTCCACGTCGAGGCCTTGTACGGTGGCTTCCGCGGAGCCGCCCTGGAAATCTTCGCCCAGGGGGCCCGGCGCGGTCGAGGTGGCGTGACTCGGGGCGAGCTCGGCGGTCGGTGCGGGCGCGGGCGCCGCCGACGGCGAGGCCGCGGGCTTCGGCGACGGCGAGGCCGCGGGTGTCTGGGCCAAGGCCGGCAGCGGGACGGCCAGCACGAAGGTGGCGACGGCGAAGCGGAGGGTGGAGCGCATGGCTACCTCCCCAGATAGGGGCCGGACGGCGAATTGGACCCGTGGACGTTCTGGTGGCAGTTCTTGCAGCCGTGCTCGATGGCGCGGTTGCTCACCGACGTTCCACCCACGGCGTTGCGGGAGTCGTAGAGCGATCCCGGATGCCGTGTATTGAGGTGGCAGCGCTGGCACAGGTAAGGCTGCTTGGAGACGAGCAGCTTGTCGTGGTTCGAGCCGTGGGGGTCGTGGCACAACATGCAGTTCTCGCGCACGGGCGCGTGCTCCCACAGGAAGGGACCCCGCTTCTCGGTGTGGCACTCGTAGCACTTCTCGTTGACGTATTCGGCCGTGATCATCTTGGGGTGCGTCGAGTCGTGCGGGTCGTGGCACACCGCGCAGTCGAGGCGTCCCTCACGGACGGGGTGGTGCGACGTGCGCAGCGTCTTCGCGCGGATGGCCTGGTGGCAGGTGAAGCAGGTGTCGGCGTCGCGGGCCCCCTTGAGCTGCGCGCGATCGGACTTGAACGCGTGCACGCTGTGGCAGGAGATGCAGCTCACGCCGCGCCGGTCGTGCACGCCGCCCGTGAAATGCGCCTGCCGGCCGGTGTCGTGGCAGGTCAGGCACGTCGCCGTGACGTCCTTGGCCTTCAACTTGCGGACCGAGGGACCGGGAGTGTCCTTGCCGTCCATCTGGCCCTGCATGTGCGCCGCGGCGCCGAGGTGGCACGACTCGCAGCGCTGGGCGACGCCGGCATGGGCGGTGTGCTGTATCCCCGCTACCGCCGGCTCGTGGCAGGTCCGGCAGTCCTCCGGGTTCACCGGTTCGGCGGCCGGGGGCGCCTCTCCGGAGGCCGCGGCGAGAGCCTCGCCGGAAGCGAGGGCGCGCGGCTCACTGGAGGCGACGACGAGGGCGAGGCCGCCTCCGACGAGAGCCGCGACGAGGAGAGGGATGCGACTCATGCGTCCTCCTACTCGAGACCGAGGTTGGCCAGGACCTTGGGGTCCTTCTCGTCCTGGGCGAGGATCGTGTGGCACGCCGTGCAGTCCTGGGTGATGGTCGTCCCGTCGGCGCGCTTGTGGCTCTCGTCGTGGCAGCGGAAACAGCCGACGAAATCCTGGTGACCGAGGTGGTTCGGGTATGTCCCCCAGGTCACCTTCATGTTCGGGAACACGTTGCGCTGGTAGATGGCCTGGACCTCGGTGACGGCGGCGTCCACCGCTGGGCGCTGGTCCTTGTATACGGCGGGATAACTGGAGCTGTAGAACTTCGCGAGAGCCTCCGCGATGCCGCGCGCGCCCGCGTCGCGGTCCGGATATTCCGCCCGCAGCGCTGCGACCGCGGTCTTCTTTATGTAGGGGAGCTGGGGGCTGATCCGGTTCTGGGCCAGGGCCCCATCGACCGCCCGCTCCGGCAGCTGGAACGCGTGCGTCGGACGATTGTGGCAGTCCATGCAGTCCATGAGGCGGGTCTCGCCGCCCTCCGGGGCCGGGGACGGCAGCGGATCGGTCGACACGAACTCCTCGGTCTTGCCGTCGTCACGGGCGACGGTCACCCGGGGGATTACCTGGCGCTTGGAATCCGCCGCCGTGTAGGTGATGCGCACGTGCGCGCCGACGTGGCGGCCGTGGATTCCCGGCGATCCCTTGCCGTCCCGCCCGCCGACCTTGAGCACGAGCACGCTCGTGGTCGCCGTGTTCTGCTCGTCGTCGGCGTAGGTCTTGAAGACGCGGAAGCGGTCGCCGACGAAGCGATCGGGCCAGTGGCACTGCTCGCAGGTCTCGCGCGCGGGACGGAGGTGCCTGACCGGCGAGGGGATCGGGCGCGAGTACGTGTCGAGGTTCACCGCGAAGACCTGGCGGACGCCCGAGAGCTTGGAGCGCACGAACCACCCCGCGCCGGGGCCGATGTGGCATCCCACGCATCCCACGCGCTGGTGCGGCGAGTCGAGAAAGGCCGTGTACTGCGGCGCCATCACCGTGTGGCAGGTGAGCCCGCAGAACTGGTTCGATTCCATGTACTCGACGCCCTTGTAGGACGCGGTGCTCAAGATGGCCAGGTTGGCGACGGTCAATACGGCGATGACGGCGAGGCCACGCCGCACGTCGGAGAGGCGCAGGCTGACGGCGGGGAATTCGGAAGGCAAGGCCCCGCTCCGGCGCAGCTCGCGCCGGCGCCACCAGACGCCGATCGGCATCAGCACCAGGCCGAGCACGAAAAAGCCGGGCAGGATGAGGAAGAGGAGGATCCCCTCGTAGGGATGCGCGGGCCGGTCGCGGATGATCTCCGCGATCCAGAACGCGATCATGGTGAGGGCGGAGCTCGTCGTAATCGCCGCACCCGTCCGCGTCAGCCCGTTCTGGCCGAGGTGGACGAGTGGACGAAGCCACTTGCTGAGGCGAGCGCCGACGGCCACGGCTGCGGGCCGCCTACTTGGTCTGCTTCTGGAGCCAGTCGACGAGAGTGGTCAGGTCCTCGGCGCTGCCCGTGAACGGCTTGATGTGCTTCTTGCCCTTCTTGTCCGCCGCCTCCTTCTTGAGGAACTTCCCGAGCCAGGCCGGGTCCTCCTTGGCGGCGAGCCCGGTCAGGTCGGGCGCCTTGATCTTGCCCGTCGGCGTGATCCCCGCCGAGCTGACGGCGTGGCACATGTTGCACTTCTGGCCGAGGAAGATCTCCTTGCCGTCGGCGGCGTTCGCCGTCGCCCCGAGCGCGACGAGGGCGGCCAGCGTGAAGACGCCGCGGATCCCCTGGGAGGCGATGAGAGCCATAGAATCCTCCGATTCGCGCAGATTCTACAACGGCTTCCGCGGGAACCTATCCGAAAACTGCAACGCCTGGCGCCGGTCTCGGATCGGGTCTCATGTCACGATGCGAGCGAGGGCGCGGCGCGGGGGCCGACCGCGTGACGGGAGGTTCGAATGCCCAAGAACGACATCCAGCACATCGAGTGGACCACGCGTGACCCTGGGCGCCTGCGCTCGTTCTTCGCGGGCATCTTCGACTGGCAGTTCCGCGAGGCGATGCCGGGCTACACGATGATCGACGGCGTCGGCGGCATCTTCGCCGCGCCCGATCCGCAGATGCCGGTGGGCGTCACGCCCTACGTCAACGTGACCGACCTCGCGGAGAAGGAGCGGCGGATCACGGCCGCCGGAGGCCGGATCCACAAGTCGAAGCAGGAAGTCCCGGGGATGGGCTGGTTCACCATCTTCTCCGACCCCGACGGCAACATGCTCGCCCTGTGGCAGCCCGCCCCGAAGCCGCGTGGGGGCGGCGATCGCGGGTCGCGACGCAAGACCGCGGCGAAGAAGACCGCCTCCAGGAAGACGGCCTCGGCGCGCGCGAGGAAGAAGGCTCCGCGGAAGAAATGAGTCAGAGACGTGTGATCCGTCCGTCGCCCACGAGCACGCTCGTGCCCCCGACCTTGACGTCCGTGATCTCGTCCGGAGTCCCGCTGATCCGGATGTGCACGCGGCTCGGCCTCTCCATCTTCACGCCCTGACGGCTCACCATCCGGCCGGCCTGTCCGGCGGGCACGAGGCGGTGGCGCACGAGATAGCAGCCGAGCGGCCCGCTCGCCGATCCGGTGGCCGGATCCTCGCGCCCGGTGCCGAGCATGCGGCTGTAGACCGTGGCCTCGTCGTCGCCCGGCTCCACGGAGAAGACGAACACGCCGCGGCTGGCGAGCCCGGCGTCCCTCAGCAGGGCCGCGCTGGCTCGAGGGTCCAGCACGCAGTCATCGACCGCGGCTCGCGACCGCAGCGGCACGAACAGGAAGGGGAGGCCGCAAGAGACCTCCTGGACCGGCACTTTGTCGTGGATCGCCGTCCGCTCGATGCCGAGCACCGAGGCCACGCGGTCTCGCGCTTCGAGCGTCGGCCCGAACTGCGGCGGCCGCTGCGTCATCCAGGCAAAGGCGAGCTCGGTCCCGTTCCATTCGACGTCGACCGGGGTGGGGCCGATGCCGAGCCCGAGGATCAGGCGGCTCCGGGGCGCGGTGACAAACCCCTCGTGGGCCAGGGCAAACGTGGATCCGATCACCGGATGGCCGGCGAACGGCAGCTCGCCTTCGGGCGCGAAGATGCGGAGCCGGACGTCCGTGCCGGCTTGCTCGGGCGGAAAGATGAAGGTGCACTCCGAGAAGTTCATCTCTCGGGTAATGCGTGCCATGTCGCCTTCCGTCAGGCCGGCAGGATCGGGGAAGACCGCGAGCTGGTTGCCGGTGAGCGGCCGGTCCGTGAAGACGTCGTAGTGCAGGTAGCGCGCCATGGCGGGAAGCTAGCCACTCCGCCACCGTGAATCAAATGAATAAGCCTCATCCGAATCATGAGAGGCGTGCATGCAGGTCGGAGGAAGGCCTATGGGTTCGACGCGGCCCGCGCGCGTCGAGCCAGCAGAGCCAGGCCTCGCGCCGTTGCTTCCGTCTCGGCCGCCCGCAGCCGCGCGCGCCCGGCCTCCGCGCGGCCGGAGACGTCGCCCTCGCCAGCCGGCCAACGCGGCCCCCCTGGGATCAGGGGTCCAGCAGCCGCACGTGACCCGTCGCCAGCTCGTACACGGCGCCCACCAGCTTGAGGTGGCCCTCCTCCAGGCGATGGCGGCCCTCGGGAGTGTCGAGGAGCTGGTGCATGGACCAGCGCACGTTCGCCTCCACGCCCATGCGGAGAAGGTCTTCCGGGGGCGCGTCGGGCGGCAGCGCTTCGAGGCCGGGCTTGATGCTGTCGAGCAGGACCTGGATGCGCGACTGCTGGACCGCGCCCTCGTGCAACGCAGCCAGGGCGGCCTTCACGGCGCCGCAGCCCTCGTGACCGAGGATCATGAGGAGCGGCGTGTGGAGGTGGACTCCCGCGTACTGGATGCTCCCCATCACCGCGGGCAGCATCACGTTTCCGGCCACGCGTATGACGAACAGGTCTCCGAAGCCGACGTCGAACAGCAGCTCGAGCGGAACACGCGAATCGCTGCAGCCGAGGACGGTCGCGAAAGGATTCTGGTGCGCAACCAATTCCGTCGCCGGCCCGCTCGGTCCGGGCCGCGCCCGGCCGCTCACGAACCGCTCGTTGCCCGCCATCAGACGAGCCAGGGCGTCGTCGGCGGTACCGGGGAAAAAATCTTCTTCACTCATCGTGTTCTAGAACGTGAGCTGGATGCGGCTCTGGAAGAACTGCGTAGCGCCAGTGAGGTCGAAGCGATCGAGCTGGCCGTAGCCGTACGCCGCCTCCAGGCGGACGTTGTCCGACAGGTGCCAGTTCACCATGGGGGTGATCCTCCAGAACCGCCCGCCCCTGAGGGTTCCGCCGTCGAGGTCGATGTACGAGGCCCGGAAGACCAACTCCACGGCACCGTGGCCGCCGTGGAACACGGTCTTCGCGGGGGAGACCGAGTGGAAGAACCCGCCGCGCGTGTTGTACCTGCGGACCTCGCCCGTCGGCAGCCAGCTCACGACGAAATCGCCGCCCTGGAAGAAGGGGTCGCCGGATGCCGGGGCCTTGGCCCACTGGAAGAAGTATTCCGTCCCCACCAGAAGCGGTCCCGGACGGTAATACGCCTCGAAGGCCAGCATCTTGGTGTTCTCGCAGGCGAAGGTACCGGTGTCCACGAAGTATTCCGTGGGGAACGTCTCGGGCCGGGATCGAAGCTTCAGCTCTCCCTCGTTCGGCTTGCCGTAGCGCCCGCTCACCCCGACGTGGAGGAGGGTACGGGTCGCCTCGGAGGCAATGGGAAGCCAGGCCAGGCGGCCGACGACCTGCGTGTCATAGGTCGAGAATCCCTGTCCCTCGGAGAGCCAGTCCTTGTAGACGCCGAGGTTCCACAGGACGCGCGGCTTGGGCAGGTAGCCGAGCCACTTGATGCCGTCGGCCAGGATCGGGATGGTGGCGTCGTTGATGGTCGAGCGCTCCATCGTCCAGCCCGAGTAACCGGTCATGACCTTGTTCAGGGAGAACCCTTCCTTGCTGCGGCCGATGAAGAAGTGGCCCCACAGCTCGGGCACGGCCACCATGATCCCCGTCTCCCGCGCGAGGAACTCGTCGGTGGGGCCGTCGTACATGAGTCCGATCGAATACGTGACCTCCCGCTTCCATTTGGGGAAAAAGCGTCCCTTGAAGACGAGACGGGCGTCGCGGACCTTCCCCGCCGCCGTGAGATCGAACTGCTGCCGGCTCTCTTCGTCCTGCGAGAACCAGGCGCCCTCGTAGAGGAAACCGCCCCCGACTCTCAGCGTGAAGAACGGGCCTTCGTAATGGTTCCACTTGATGAGCCGGCGCCGGGGATCCTTGGCGAGCGCCTCGCCCGCCTCGAGGGTGTCGTCCATGGTGGGGGGCGTTTCGGGGGGAGGCGGTTCCTGACCCCGAGCCGAACCCGGGGTCAGGAACCATACGGCGAGCGCACACGCCAAAAGGCGTGGCTCAATATTCATAGAACAGGTTCTGGAGCTCCTTGGGCGTGCGCGTCTTCAAGAGGGCGAGCGCGAGCAGGATCCGCGCCTTCTGGGGGTTCAGCTCGTCGGAGGCGATCAGGCCGAGCTCGTCGTCGCTGACCTCCACGTTGCGGCCCACGTTCCCGGTCGCCACGCGGCTGCTGCGGACAACCACCACGCCCTTCTTGGCCACGCGGGCGGCCGCGTCCAGCGACGCCTTGTTCATGTTGCCGTTGCCCACCCCGGCGATCACGATGCCTTTGGCTCCGTTGGCGGCGGCGGAGTCGATGAGGTCGGGCGACATGTCCGCGCAGGCGTAGATGATGTCCACCCGGGGGAGCTTCGTGACTCCCGCCGCGCTGAACTCGCTCTTCGTGGTGTGCTTCCAGGGGGGTGTGCTGTAGTAGTCGTTCTTTCCGTACGCGGCCACTCCCACCAGCCCGCGCAGCGGCGACATGAACGTCTGCACGGACGTGGTGCTGGTCTTGGTCAGGGAGTGGGCGGCGTGGATCCAGTCGTTCATGACCAGCAGCACGCCGCGTCCGCGGGCCTTGGGATCGACGGCCACGCCCACGCCGTTGTAGAGATTGAGCGGACCGTCCGCGCTGACCGCGGTGGAGGGCCGCATCGAGCCCACCAGCACCACCGGCTTGTCCGTCTTTACCACCAGGTTCAGGAAGTACGCCGTCTCTTCCATGGTGTCGGTGCCGTGGGTGATCACGAATCCGTCCACGCCCGCGGTCGGCGCCAGCTCGTTGATGCGGCTGGCGAGCTTCAGCATGATCTCGAAGCTCATGTCCTGGGACCCGACGTTGGAGATCTGCTCTCCCTTGACGTTCGCCAGCTCCTTGATGCCGGGCACGGCCTGCAGCATGGCGTCGATGGTGACCGCGCCCGACGTGTAGCCGGACTGGGTTCCC
>Ga0207428_10005697_pt1 | contig 11580 bp, 7 predicted proteins | sample RhiMethybrSRZTD1_FD_187600 | JGI IMG/M metagenome (GOLD analysis project Ga0207428, IMG submission 187600) | Populus rhizosphere microbial communities from Tennessee, USA - Rhizosphere MetaG P. TD hybrid SRZTD1 (SPAdes) (version 3) | ecosystem: Host-associated > Plants > Roots > Rhizosphere >... | reverse complement strand
CCCAGGGGGATCAGGCGCACCGCGGGCTCGGTGGGCACGTCGATCGGTGCGGGCTCCGAGCGGAATGCGATGCTCACGGCGGTCCACTCAGGGTATCACCCGGCTCTGGAGGGCCCTAGAAACGGGGAGGGCGCCGTCCTGGGCCGGCGGCGCCGCGACATGTCTTGTAACCCTGCGGGCCCTCGTGTATGGTCTCCCCACCCTCGCGCGCCGATGCGCGGGATGAGCCCCATAGGAGGGTGCCCACATGGCCAATTCAACCCGCTCTGACCGCTCTCAGCAGCCCGTCAGCCGTCGCGCCTTTCTGCGTACCGCGGGCGTGGGCGGCGGCGCCGCCGCCCTTGGCCCCGCGGTGCTCCGCGGCCGCGCCGAGGCGCAGGAGACCCCCTCCCCCGTACGGCCCGATCCCGCGGCCAGGCGCGGCGGCACCCTCCGCTACGCCGTGCACAACGCCCCCGCGCACTTCGACGTCCATCAGTCCGGCACCGTGGCCAACATCGGGCCCCAGAGCCCGATGTACGACACGCTGCTCCGGCGCAGCCCGAAGGACGGGCAGGCCATCATCCCGGACCTGGCCTGGAAGTACGACATCTCGCCGGACGGGAAGAAGTACACCTTCCATCTGAGGAAGGGCGTCAAGTTCCACGACGGCGCCGACTTCACCGCCGACGACGTGAAGGCGACCTACGATCGCATCTGCCGTCCGCCCAAGGGCGTGGTCATCCCGCGCACGCCGCTCTTCGCCACCGTCGGCGACATCGTGGTCCTCGATCCGCATCGGATCGAGTTCCGCCTCACGGAGGCGCGGCCCAAGCCGTACATGCTGGGCGCCTTCGCGAGCGGCTGGAACATCATCGTGCGGAAGAAGACCCTCGAGGACAACGGCGGCAACCTCCGCCAGGTGATGAACTACCCGGGCACCGGTCCCTTCCGCCACGTCTCCCGCAAGGACAAGGAGATCTGGATCCAGGAGCGCAACCCCGACTACTGGAATAAGGGGCTGCCGCTCGTCGACAAGCTCGAGATCTACCACTTCCTGCCGTTCACGCCGGAGCTGGGTGCCTCGTTCCTGTCCGGGCGCGTCGACTACGCGCGTCTGCTCGATCCCGTGACCTGGCGCAAGGCCAAGGAGATGCCGGGCGTGACGGCGGCGAACTTCAACCAGTCGGTCATCCAGGCCTTCTGGATGAATATGGAGAAGAATAAGGCGCTGGCCGACAAGCGGGTCCGGCGGGCCATTCATCTCGCCATGGATCGCCCCACCCTCATCGAGGTCGTGAAGGACGCCGCGCCCATGCAGGTGGGCGGTTTCGTCTATCCGTTCCACGAGATGTCGACGCCGCGCGCGGAGCTGGAGAAGAAGCTCGGCTATCAGAAGGACATCAAGCCCGCCGTGCAGGAGGCCCGGAAGCTCATGCAGGCCGCCGGCTACGGCCAGGGCCTCAAGAACCTCGACTTCTGCGTGCGCGACATCCCCACCTTCAAGCTCTGGGCGGTGGCCATCCAAGCCATGCTGAAGGAGCACCTCAACATCGAGTCGAACCTGCGCGTGGTGCAAACCTCGGTGTGGTTCGACGAGGCTCAGGCGGGCAACTTCGACCTTGCCATCAGCGCCATCGTGTCCACCCTCATGGATCCCTCCGACATCTTCAGCGCCTGGTACGGCAAGGGCGGCCCGCAGAACTACTCCCGATGGACGAACCCCGCCTTCCACGATTTAGCTGCCCAGGTGGATCGCGAGCTCGACGACAACCGGCGCAAGGCCCTGGTACGCAAGGCGGAAGAGATTCTCGAGGACGACCCGCCGTTGATCCCGGTGGCGTACGAGCAGATCTACGACGCCTATTACAACAAGGTGCGCGGGCAGAACCCGTCCACCTTCTTCGGCATCTACGACGTGGTCCGCTGGGACAACGTCTGGCTGGCATCCTCCTAAGGGGGACTCGGCCGCGTGCGGAAGTACCTGTTTCGCCGGGCAGGGTACGCCCTCGGTACCCTGCTCGGTGTCTCGCTCACCATTTTCGTAGTGCTGCGCGTCCTCCCGGGCGATCCGCTGGTGGCGATCCTCGGCGTGGAGGGGCACGCGCAGATGAAGCCCGATGACCGCGTTCGCATCATGGCCGATCTCGGGCTCAGCGACCCCCTGCCCGTCCAGTACGGCCACTGGCTCGTCGACATCGGCTCCGGCCGGCTCGGCAAGTCCTTCTTCCGCGGTGATACCGTCGCCGACCTGATCGCGCACCGCGGCCCGATCAGCGCCGAGATCGGGGTGCTCGCCCTCCTCGTGTCCTGGCTAGTCGGCCTGCCCGTCGGGATCCTCAGCGCATTCAAGCCCAACAGCATCCCCGACGGCCTCGCGCGCGCGCTGTCCATCCTCTTCATCGCCATCCCGGGGTTCTGGCTGGGCATGCTCATCGTGCTCGCCCTGCTCTTCTGGTTCGGCTACAAGGCGCCCTTCATCATCGTCCATTTCTGGGAGGACCCCTGGCAGAACTTCCAGATGGTGATCGGCCCCGCGGTGGTGCTGGGGCTTGCCCAGGGCGCATACATCGCGCGCATGTCCCGTTCATGCCTCCTCGAGGTAATCAGCGAGGACTTCGTGCGCACGGCGCGGGCCAAAGGCCTTCGCGAAGGGCTCGTCGTCCTCCGCCACGCGCTCCCCAACGCGCTTCTGCCCGTCATCACCATCTCCGGCGTGCTGCTGGGCTTCGTCCTGGGCGGCTCGGTGGCGGTGGAGCAGGCCTTCGGGGTGCCCGGGCTCGGCCGCGCCCTCGTCGTGGCGGTCATCGAGCGCGACATCATCGTCGTCCAGAACCTCGTGCTCTTCTACGCGGTGATTTTCGTGGCCGTCAACGTGCTCGTCGATCTCAGCTATGCGTGGCTCGACCCGCGCATCCGGTTCGGCTGATGCGTATCGTGCTTCGCGAGCTGGGTCGCTTCACCCGCCGAAATACGCTGGCGGCGCTCGGCGGGCTGGTCGGGTTGCTCATCATCTTCGTGGCCCTTGCGGCGCCGCTCCTCGCTCCCTACGATCCGCTCAAGGCGGACTTCCGCCGCATGAACAAGCCCCCGGATGCCCAGCACGTGCTGGGGACCGATCAGGTGGGCCGCGACACCCTCAGCCGGGTGATCTACGGCGCGCGGACGTCGCTCTTCGTCGCGTTCTCCGCCGTATTGCTGGGGACCACGGTGGGCTCGCTCTGGGGCGTGGCCTGCGGCTACCTCCGCGGGCGCTTCGATCTCGTGAGCCAGCGCATCATGGAGATCCTGCAATCGTTTCCGGACCTCATCCTGGCCATGGCCATCTCCATGGCCATCGGGACCGGCCTCCAGGCGGTGATCTTCGCCATCGCGATCACGCGCATCCCCTTCGGCGGGCGCGTCATCCGGTCGGTCGCGCTGTCCGTGCGCGAGATGCCGTTCGTTGAGGCGGGCCGCGCCAACGGCTCCTCCACCCTCCGCGTGATGACCAAGCACGTGCTGCCCCAGTGCGTGGCGCCGTACCTCGTGCTCGCCACCACGCATCTCGGAGTGGCGATCGTCATCGAGGCGGCGCTAGGCTTCCTCGGCGTGGGAGTGCCGCCGCCGACACCCACGTGGGGGAACATGCTGGCCGACTCGATCACCGGGCTGGTGCCGCCGTGGTGGCTCGCCTTCTTTCCCGGGCTCGCCATCACCATCACCGTGCTCGCGTTCAACCTCTTGGGCGACGGCATCCGCGACACCCTCGATCCGCGCCTGTCGCCCGGCTTCCTTCGCCTCGTGACCGGGGCGGGGCGCGCCGCGCCGGCAGCGGCTCGCCCGGCGGCGGCGCCCGTATCGTTGACAATCCCGGCGGGGAAGTCATAGATGATGGGCCGACGCCAGGCGACGCACTCGCGGCGGCCGTCGGACAGCCCGCGCCCCCGTTCACGCTCCCGTCGGTGCAAGGCCCCACGATCGACCTGAAGTCGTATCACGGGCGCCGGAACGTCATCGTGCGGTTCTCCCGCGGCTTCCCATGCAGGGCGTGATCGAGGGCTACCAGAACCTGCTCGCCCAGGCCACCGAGGTGATCCAGGTCACGCCGAACCTACTCGAGAGCGCGCGGCGGTTCTTCCGTCCCGATCCGGTGCCCTATCCCGTGGTGTGCGATCCCGACAAGCGGCTCTACGCGGTGTACCGGCTGGGCCACCGTGGCGTGCTCGCCGCGACGCGCGCGGGCGTGGTGAGCTTCGCGGTGTCGTTCACGACCGGCGACATCGGCTCGCAGCTTCGCGGCGCCTGGCACGACGTGGTGAACCGGAACTTCCTCCCACGGCGGCCGGATCTGGGCGGAGAGCATGGAGGGTCAGGGCAGCACCTTCGTGCTCACCCTCCCTCTCGCCAGCTGATTTCACGCCGCCGCCCGGGCGGGGTCTTCTTCGCTGAGGGCGCGGCGCGCCCGAGGAGGAGATTTCATGACGACCATGAGGGTGGAGCACGGCGAGAACGCTCAAGCGGTGCTGGCCTCTCCCGGCCGGGCCCCGGAAATTCCCGAAACCGCGGACGTCTATGGCTGGCTGGTCGGCAGCTGGGAGCTCGACGTGCGCCGCTACGCCGGCATCGACGTGAGCGGGCGATGTCTCCGCGGTGAGGTGCACTTCGGCTGGGCGCTGGAGGGACGCGCGATCCAGGACGTCTGGATCATGCCGCCCCGGGCCGAGCGCGTGGGCGAGCCGGAGCGGGGCATGAACATGTTCGGCATGACCTTGCGGGTGTGGGATCCGAACATTCAGGCGTGGCGGATCACGTGGATCAACCCGGTGAACGGCCACCGCGAGGAGCAGACCGGCCGCCGCATCGGCGCCGAGATCGTGCAGGTGGGGGCGCGCGCCAACGGTACGCCGACCCGCTGGCGCTTCACCGAGATCACGCCGGATTCCTTCCGCTGGATCGGCGAGGCGCTCGCCGCCGACGGCGCGACCTGGCTCGTCGAGGGCGAGTTCCTCGCGCGGCGCGCGCGCTAAATCCTCTCATCCGGCCCTCTGCCCGGGAGGGAGAGGGCAAGATCGTCGGCCGCGCGCGCGAACTCGGCGAGCGTCAGGGTCTCGGCCCGGCGTCCGGCGTCGATGCCGGCGGCGGCGAGGCGCGCGCGGGCGCGCTCGACGGGAATCCCGAGGCCGGCGGCGACCGCGTTGCCCAGGCTCTTGCGGCGCTGCGCGAAAGCCGCGCGCACGAGCGCGCGAAACCGCCGCGGGTCCGCGATGGGCACCGGCGGCGCCGCGAGCGCGCGCAGATGCAGCACGGCGGACTCGACGAGCGGCGGCGGACGGAACGCACCCGGCGGCACCGTGAAGGCCAGCCGCACGTCGGCCGCGCACTGCGTGAGCACGGACAGGCTGCCGTAGGTGCGGTCCCCCGGTGGGGCGGCCACGCGTTCCGCCACTTCCTTCTGAAGCATCAGCGCCATCTCGGTCCGCGCGGCGGCGGCGAGGGCCGGCGCCGCCTCCGCCAGCGCCATGAGGATCGGTTTGCTTACGCTATACGGGAGATTGCCCACCACGAGCACGCGCCCGCCGGGGGCCGGCCGGAGCGCGGGCAGGCCGCGCCAGTCGAAGGCGAGCGCATCGGCGTGACGGATCTCGACGGTGGCCGAGACGGCCATGCGCGCGGCAAGCCGCGCGGCGAGGGCGGCATCGACCTCCACCGCGATCAGGCGGCCCGCCGCGGCGGCGAGGCGACCCGTCAGCGCGCCCTCGCCGGGTCCGATCTCCACCACGAGGTCCTCGGGCCCCGGACGCACGAGGGTCACGATGCGCTCGACGACGGCTTCGTCCCGCAGGAAGTGCTGGCCGAGGGCACGCCGCTTGCCGCTCGTCGCGCGGCCGCCCCCGAAGCGCCGCGCCGGCGGCGCGGTGGCGCGCGCGTTCCGCCGCGGACTCATCTCGTGCCGCGCGCGGCCAGGTCCCGGAGGAGCGCGGTGTGCACGGCACGTACCTGCCGCTCGGTTTCGGCGCGGGGGCCGGAGTTGTCCACGACGTAGTCTGCCAGCTTGGCCTTCTCGGCCACCGGTAGCTGGCTGGCGACGCGCGCCCGCGCCTCCGCCTCGGTACAGCCGTCGCGGGCCACGAGGCGCGCGAGCTGCGTCGCCGGGTCCGTGAACACCACCACCACCTTCTCCATGAGCCGCGCGCCGCCCGTCTCGTAGAGGAGGGCGGCGTCCCAGAAGACGATGCCGGCGAACGCCTCCTCCTCGTAGACGCGGAGAATGCGGTCCCAGCGCGTCCGGATCGCAGGATGGGTGATGGCCTCCAGCCGCTTGCGCCGCTCCGGGTCGGAGAACACCACCGCGCCGAGGCGCTTGCGGTCCAGATAGCCGTCGGGCTGCACCATGTCCGCGCCGAACTCTTTGACGATGGCGGCATGCGCAGGCTGGCCCGGCGCGACCACCTCGCGGGCGAGCTGATCGGCGTCGGTCACGCGGCAGCCGAGATGCGTGAACATCGCGCTCACCGTGCTCTTGCCGGTGGCGATGCCGCCGGTGAGTCCGGCGAGCAGGAAGGGCCGCGCCACCGTCAGACCTGCGCCCAGTCCGCCCCGGCCTTGACGTCCACCTTGAGCGGCACCTCGAGGCTCATCGCGCCCTCCATCACTTCCGCCGCGAGCGCCATCAGGCGCTCCTCCTCCTCGGGCGGAGCCTCGAAGAGCAGCTCGTCGTGCACCTGCAGCAGCATGCGGCTCGCCAGCCGCGCCTCCGTCATCGCCGCCGCCATGCGGATCATGGCGATCTTGATCATGTCGGCGGCGGTGCCCTGAATCGGCGCGTTGGTGGCCACGCGCTCGGCGAAGCTGCGAAGGTTGGGGTTGCCGCTGCGCAGCTCGGGCAAATAGCGGCGTCGTCCCCGCAATGTCTCCACGTAGCCTCGCTCGCGTCCCTCCTTCACCGTGCGGTCGAGCCAGCCCCGCACCTTCGGGTGCCGCGTGAAGAAGCGGTCGAGGTAGTCCTGCGCCTCGCGCGACGTGATGCGGAGCCCGCGGGCCAGCCCGAAGGCGGTGACTCCGTAGATCACGGAGAAGTTCGTGGTCTTGGCGATGTCGCGCTGGGCCGCGGTGACCTGGTCCGGCGGGATGCCGAAGACCTCGGCGGCAGTGCGGCGATGGATGTCCTCGCCCCCGCGGAACGCCTCCACCAGGCTCTCCTCGCCGCAGACGTGTGCGAGGATGCGCAGCTCCACCTGCGAGTAGTCCGCCGCGACGAGGCGCCAGCCCGGCTCGGGCACGAACGCGGCGCGGATGCGCCGGCCCAGCTCGGTGCGCACGGGTATGTTCTGGAGATTCGGCGCGGAGGAGCTGACCCGTCCGGTGGCCGCCCCCATCTGGTTGAACGAGGTATGGATGCGCCCGGTGTCCGGGTTGATCATGCCGGGCAGCGCGTCCGCGTACGTGGACTTGAGCTTGGAGAGCGTGCGCTGCTCGAGGATCTTCGCGGGGAGCGCGTGGCCCACCGCGAGCTGCTCCAGCACATCCGCGTCGGTGGAGTAGCCGGTCTTGGTCTTCTTCACCGGCGGCAGCGAGAGCTTCTCGAACAGGATGGCGGCGAGCTGCTTCGGCGAGCCCAGGTTGAACTCCTCGCCGGCCAGCCCGTAGATCTCGCGCGTGAGACCCTCGAGGCTGCGGTCGAGCTCCTTCGAGAAGTCGGCGAGGCGGTCGGAGTCCGCGCGAATCCCGTGGCGCTCCATCACCGCCAGCACCGGCACCAGCGGCCGCTCGATCTCGTCGTAAAGGGGGCGCACCTTGGCCTCGCGCAGCTCGCGCTCCTCCTGCTCCCAGAGGGCCCAGACGAGGCGCCCGCGCCCGCCCGGCCGGCCCGCCGCCGCGCCCTCGCCGAGATGCTCGGTGGCAACCTCCTCGAGCTGGTAGTTGGAGCGGGCGGGATTGAGGAGGAACGCGCCGATCGCGGTGTCCTGCACCGCGGGCGCGGCGGCCCCGCGGGCGAGGCACCACTCCACAAGCCGCTTGATGTCGTGGCCGATCAGGACCCGGCTCACCAGGCGCGGCAGGTTCGCCGCCACCGCGTCGGGAGTCACCTGCACGTCGCCCGCGGCGGGATGGTGGAAGCCCACGCGCGTGAGCGCGGGATCGGGCGGCCCGCTTTCCTCCGCCCAGTCCACCGCGAGCGGCTCGCCGTCCGGCACCTTCGCGAGGAAGGTGGTGAGCTCGTCGGCCCCGCCCGCGGGCGCCTCGTCCTCCACCGCCACCGGCGCCGCCGAGCCCGGGAGCTGGCGCAGAAGATTCCGCAGCTCGAGATCGGTCCACACCGCACGGAGCTTGTCCCAGTCCGGCTCCGCCCGGCGGAGCGCCTCGAGGTCGTGGGGCAGCGGCACCCGCGTGCTCACGGTGGCCAGCTCCCGCGAAAGCAAGGCCTGCTTGCGATGGGCGGCCAGGGCCTCGCGGAGCTTCCCCGGCACGAGCGAGAGATGCTCGTAAAGCCCCTCGACCGAGCCGAACTGGCCGATCAGCTTCACCGCCGTCTTGGGGCCGACCCCCGGCACGCCGGGGATGTTGTCGATGGAGTCGCCCATGAGGGCGAGAAGGTCCGGGATCTGCTCGGGCCCCACGCCCCACTTCTCGCGCACCCGGTCGGCGTCGTAGATGATCTGCTCGCCCGCCTTCGCGCCCGGCGCGAGCACGGTGACGCGCGGCCCCACGAGCTGCAGCATGTCCTTGTCCTGCGTCACGAGCACCACGTCCACGTCGTGGGCGCGCGCCCGCTCCACCATGGTGCCGAGGACGTCGTCGGCCTCGAAGCCCGCCACTTCCAGGACCGGCACGCGGAGCGCGGCCAGCACCTGCATCACCAGTGGGATCTGGCGCTTGAGGTCATCGGGGGTGGCGGCGCGCGTCTCCTTGTAGGCGGCGAACTTCTCGTCGCGAAAGGTGGGGCCGGGCGGGTCCCAGGCCACCGCGAAGTAGTCGGGACGCTCTTCCCGGAAGAGCTTCCACAGCATCGTGGACATGCCGAGCACGGTGTTGGTGGGCACGCCCTTGGAGTTCGAGAGGTAGGGCAGCGCATGGTACGCCCGGAAGAGATAGCCGGGGCCGTCGAGGACGAAGAGCCGCGCGCACATCGCCGCTCATTCTACCAGCGGCGTGAGCCCCGCGGCGCCGCGGTTGCCGCGCCGGCCCCCGTCAGGCCGGGACCACCACGCGGTTCCACAGCGCGCGCACCCAGGCGGTGCGGCGCCGGTAGTCCTCGAGGAAGTCCTTCCGCGAGGGGTACTCGAGGCCGCGCGCCACGCGCGAGACGAACGGGCCCGCGAGCTCGAGGGCATCACTCGGCCGCGCGCCGAAGAGCCGGAGGCTGCCGGAGACGCGGCGGAGAAAGCGGTAGTGGTCGGCCAGCGCGGCGGCGTCGGCGGCGGGCAAGAGGCCGGCGGCGGCGATGGCACGGATGGCCTGCAGCGTGTTGGGACGCCGGATGCCGGGGTAGGCGCGGCCGTGCACGAGCTGTAGCGCCTGGGTAATGAACTCCACGTCGACAAGACCCCCCTTGCCGAACTTGACGTGGAGGAGCCCGCGTGTCTCCTTGCCCAGCTCCTTCTCCATGCGCTCGCGCAGCATGCGCATCTCCTTGAGGTCGGGTGGCGGCGCGTCCGGGCCGTAGAGGAGCGCGGTGATCAGGCGTCGCACGCCCCGGCCCACCGCGGGCGCGCCCGCCACGAGGCGTGCCCGGGTGAGGGTCTGGCGCTCCCAGGGATCCGCCCACTCGCGGTAGTACTGCGCCATGGACGCGAGGCTCGCCGCGAAGCCGCTGCCCTTGGAGCCGGGACGCAGGCGGAGATCGACGGGGAAGACGATGCCGGCGGCGGTGATGTCGCCGAGCAGGGCCTGGAGGAGCTCCACCGCCTCGTGATAGAAGACGGCGGCCTCGACCGGCTCCGCGCCGTCCGTCATGCCATCGGCGTCGAAGATCACGAAGCAGTCGAGGTCCGAGCCGGTGGAGAGCTCGCGCCCACCGAGCTTGCCCACCCCGACGATGACCGCGTCGAGGAAGCGCCCGCGCGCGTCGCGGGGCGCGCCGTGGCGCGCTGCCATCTCGCTCACCGCCATGAGCCATGCCACCGCCAGGGCGGCCTCGGCGAGCGCGGTGAGCTCGGCGGAGAAGCGCTCGGCGTCGGTGACGCCGAGCAGCATACGCCAGGTGGCGCGCAGCTCCTCCGCCTGCTTGAGCCGGCGGAGGAGGTCCTTTCGTTCGGGGGCGCTCAGGGCCGGCCCCAGCACCGGCGCGAGCGCGAGGCGGAACTCCCGTTCGGTCTTGTGCGCGGCGAACGTGGCGGGATCGGCCAGGCTCCCCAGGAGCTCGGGCTGCGCGAGCAGCATCTGGCTCATCAATTCGCCGCGCGCGCAGAGCCGCACGAGATTGACGAGGAGGGGCGGCGACTCCGCGAGCAGCTCGAGCCAGGCCGCGCGTGGGCCCGCCGCGGCCACGAAGCGCTCGAACTGATTGAGCGCCTCGTCGGGATCCGGGCTCTGCCAGAGCGCGTCGAGGAGCACCGGGAACATGCGCGCGAGCGCCTGAGCCGCGCGGGCGGGATAGGGCAGGAGCGGCCGGCCCTCCAGCAAGAGACGCAGGTTTTGCCGCGCGCGATCCGGATCCGCGAAGCCCGTGGCTTTGAGGGCGGTGAACGTCGGGATGCGCGGCGGGGGCGCCGCGCGCGGCGCCGGCCGCGCGTCGAAGAAGTCGCGGAAGGCCGCGTGCACCGCGCCGGTGACCCGCCGGTACTCGGCGAGGAAGCGCCGCCGCGCGCCGTCGGGCGGGAGCGGGATCCCCATGCGGCGGGCGAGCAGCCCCAGGGCCCGCGCCTCCTCGGGCAGCGTGTGTGTCTGGAACTCGTGCAGGATCTGCAGGCGATGCTCGACGGTGCGCAGGAACACCAGCGCGTCGCCCAGCGTGCGTCCCAGCGCGGGGGCGAGATACCCGCGCTCGGTCAGCCGGAACAGCGTCCGCAGCGTGTTGCCGCCGCGGAGCCAGGGATCGTCGCCCGCGTAGAGCAGCTGCAGCGCCTGCACGAGGAACTCGACTTCGCGAATTCCCCCGCGCCCCAGCTTCACGTTGCGCCGCTCGACGCCCTTGGATCGCTGGGCGCGGTCGATCTCCTGCTTCATGCGGCGCACCTCGTCCACGATGCCCGCGTCGAGCCCGGCGCGGAACACGAATGGCCGCACCAGCTCGAAGAAGCGCGCCGCCACCGCGGCGTCGCCCGCGCAGAAGCGCGCCTTGATCAAGGCCTGGCGCTCCCACAGCTCGGCGCGCTCCGCGAAGTACGCGCGATAGCCCTCGAGGGACAGGATGAGCGCGCCCGAGCGGCCCTCCGGCCGCAGGCGCAGGTCCACCCGGAAGGCGTAGCCCTCCTCGGTGACCGATTCCAGCGCCGCCACCACCGCCTTGGCCGCCTCGGCGAAGTACCGCCCGTTGGCGATGGAGCCCTGCACGCCTCCGCTCGTCTCGCCATCGTCCCCGTAGACGAAGATGAGGTCGATGTCCGAGGAGTAGTTGAGCTCGTCGCCGCCCAGCTTGCCCATGCCGATGACGGCCAGGCCCGCGCGCCCGCGATCGGG
>Ga0207428_10005695_pt1 | contig 11580 bp, 8 predicted proteins | sample RhiMethybrSRZTD1_FD_187600 | JGI IMG/M metagenome (GOLD analysis project Ga0207428, IMG submission 187600) | Populus rhizosphere microbial communities from Tennessee, USA - Rhizosphere MetaG P. TD hybrid SRZTD1 (SPAdes) (version 3) | ecosystem: Host-associated > Plants > Roots > Rhizosphere >... | reverse complement strand
GCCCGCCTTCGATCCTAATCTGTTTGCGAAGAAAATCACGGCCATCGCGATGCAGGAACTCAACGCCGATCCTCGGAAGCCTTTCCGGAATCGTGTCATCCAGGATCGCTATGCGCCCGGCTCCGTGTTCAAGATTTTCATGGCAGCCGCAGGCCTGGAGACCGAAACGCTGAACCCGCTCGATCACGTCAATTGCTCCGGTGAAGTCAGCTTCGATGGCGGCCGCGTGGTTAAGCACTGTTGGAAGGCCGGAGGTCACGGCTCGGTCGGACTGTATGAGGCGATTGTCAATTCATGCAACGTCTTCTTCTATAACGTTGGCAGAAAGCTCGATATCGACAGAATCGCGGACTATGTCGGCAAGATGGGACTCGGTCGGCGGACAGGAATCGATCTGTCTGGCGAGGACGCGGGCCTGATTCCCTCGCGTGAGTGGAAAGCGCGTGCGTACAAGACCAGGAGCAAAGCCGAGCAGGCGTGGTATCCCACCGAGACTCTCGATGTTGCGATCGGTCAGGGCGCGGTTGCCGTAACGCCACTGCAGGCTGCATTCGCCATGGGCGGGCTCGCTTCCGGCGGCCGGCTCATTCAGCCGCATCTTGTCGATCCGAAATTCCTCAGCGAAAATGGATTCATGGCTCCAAAGCTTCAGTTCAACGAATACCACGTCAGCGCGTCTACAGTCGACATCGTGGGCCGCGGCATGTGGGGCGTCGTCAACGAGGGCGGAACCGGAACTCGGGCCGCTGTTAAGGGCTTTGATGTCGCAGGCAAAACCGGTACCGCCCAGGTCGTTGCCAGGAAATCCTACGGGAAAGAAGAAGACTTCGAAGACAACGCCTGGTTCGTAGGGTTTGCCCCTTACCGCAATCCCGAAATCGTTGTCGCGGCGTTTGTCGAACATGGAGGCCACGGCGGTACCGCTGCGGCACCCATCGCGCACGCAATTTTTGAAACTTATTACCAAAAGAAGACCGGACAGTTCGGATCCCAGGCAAACGGACCGATCGCGCAAGTGAACCCCTGAGACGGAAGACTACCTTGCAATGATGCAGGGGCGGTTTAGGCAGGGCAGGACAGCGAAACCTTTGGAAGTGCAATGGCTCGACTATGAATGAGACTCTCTCGCGCCGAAGTTTCTGGCGAGACTTCGATTGGGCTCTGTTCGGCGCCGCGCTGCTCCTCACGTCCATCGCCTTGACAGAAATCTACAGCGCGACGATGAACATCCCCGGTGATGTTTCTTTCGTCAAACAGGCGATTTTTGTTTCCGTCGGCATCGTTCTGACGTTTGTTATCGCTTCGATCGATTACCACACGCTCTCGGAACACATCCCCTGGTTCTATTTGAGTAGCATCGCCGTCCTGATTTACACGCCTCTGGCCGCTCGTCGAATCGCTGGAGCCAAAAGCTGGATTGATCTGGGACCGGTAAGCGTTCAGCCGTCCGAGATCATTAAGATGGTTGTTATTGTGGCTATGGCCCGTTACCTCGCTGATTTGCACGTCAAGGGATATCTCACCTTGAACCAGATCATCAAAGCCGGCGTCATCTGTGGCATTCCTATTGGACTGATCCTTCTGCAACCCGACATGGGCACCGCACTGACCTATATACCGATCCTGGGAATCGGGGTACTGCTGCGGGGCGTGAACCCTAAGGCGATCGCTGTTGTGATTCTGATCCTGCTTCTGATTGTTCCGCTCTCCTGGCACGTTTTGAAAGACCTTCTGACGGAGCATCAGACCGAAAACATCCTGACATTTATCGACCCGTCGCGAGATCCTCAAGGGAAAGGATTCCAAGTGCAGCAATCGAAGATTGCGATAGGCTCCGGCGGGCTGTTGGGAAAGGGCATCTTTAAGGGAAGTCAAAGCCAGTTGGGGTTCCTCCCCGCCCGCCACACGGATTTCATCTTTTCTGTTGTCGGGGAGGAAATGGGGTTCCTCGGGGTTCTGGCAACGCTCGGACTGCTTGCCTTCATTCTGTTCCGTTCGCTTCACAACGCTCAGACAGCCCGGGACAGCCTGGGTGTTTTCATTATTCTGGGAGTTGTCGGGGTGTATTTCTTTCACATGGTCGTCAATGTTGCGATGGTCATCGGGTTCTTTCCAGTCATCGGCATACCGCTGCCCTTTATGAGCTATGGCGGATCTTCAGTATTGACGGCATTTATCGGTCTCGGTCTCGTAATCAGTGTTCGCCGGCGACGTTACGTGAATTAAAGTCTGCCGTGTTATAGTGCGCGCTGGCGCAGTTGTTGAATGTGTCCCGGGTCGTTTACCCGTGGTCAGCCACCCGTAGCCAGTGGCCTAATTCGCCAAGTTTTTGATTTTTGATTGCCCGTAAGCGCTGAGGCGCGGAGTTGAGCGAACGTTGCTCCTCACGGGCACAGGAGTTCCATGACAATTCGTGATGACGTGACGTCGGATGCGACTGTCTGGGGACGTGTCTGTGCGCGCCGAGCCTGGGCAGAGGAGTGTCGATGCACAAAGAGTTGATTATCACCACCACGCCCCAGGAAACGAAACTGGCGATTCTAGAGAACGACGAACTCGTCGAATTCATGATCGAGCGACAGCGCTCTGAAGCTGTCGTGGGCAATATCTATAAAGGAAGAGTGACGAAGGTATTGCCGGGAATGCAGTCGGCGTTCGTCAATATCGGTCTGGAGCGCGACGCGTTCCTCTATGTTTCCGACTTCTTCGAGGACGCAGAGGAGTACGACAAGCTGGTATCGACTGCCGAGGACGAAGTCGTCGCCAGTCTTCAGGAAGGAGGAGTTCCAAAGCAGGCGCCATTGCCCGCTCCCCCACCCATGCCTGCACCGCCTGTTGTCCCCGCGGAGAAGGAACCCGAAGCCGAGGTTGCAGCTTCCTTGCCGGCTCCCGCCACAAGCGAGTTGTTGGAAGGCGAAGTTCGATCCCATCATCCTAACGTCTCTGCCGAAGGGTCCGGGGAACAGCCGCGCGAGCATCGCGACAGTGGACGACGCGATCGGGATCGTGATCGAGGAGGGCGTGATCGAGACCGTGGCGGACGAGATCGAGGCCGGGACCGCCGCGGCAAGACACCCAAGATTCCTTCATTTGAGTCACGAACATTCGAACCGCGCGAGCCGCGTGAGCCGCGTGAGCCGCGAAGCGATTCTGGTCCGTCGGGCCCGCTCGAAGTGATTCCGGGAGAGGTCCTCAGCAAGTACAGAAATCGCCCCGCCCCCGTAGTCGAGCCGGAAAGATCCGAGGCTTCGGAGACCCCAAATGAGCCCGAACCGTTTAGCGCTAGTCCCGCTCCGTCCTCGGCTCCCGACGAGTCTGCTCCTCCCAGGGTGGAACGTGAGGCCGGGGAACCCCAGGAGTCAGAAGATAAGCCCAATTCCGACGTGCGCATGCGGGACCAGTCGGATAACGCATTCATGGCGCATCGCCCGCAACAACGAAGAGGCCGGCGCCGTCCCGGTGGCCCTCCGGGAGGCGGAGAACGAGGCGAGCGTGGTGGGCCACCCTCGAAGGCCGAGGAGCCGCGTTCCAACGGACATCACTCCAGAGGGTTGATTGCCGACATGCTTCGTGAAGGCCAGGAGATACTCGTCCAGGTTTCCAAAGAACCTCTCGGCAAGAAGGGTGCGCGCATCACCTCTCACATCGCCCTGCCTGGTCGGTATCTGGTTTACATGCCCACCGTGGATCACGTGGGCGTATCGCGCAAGATCGCGTCCGATGAGGAACGTCAGCGTTTGAAACGCATCATCACGGAGCACCGTGCCGGATTGCCTGGCGGCTTCATCGTTCGGACTGCCGCCGAAGGCCGAACTGAATCCGAGTTCATCAACGACATCCGGTTTCTGGGCAATCTCTGGACGGACATTCGCGCACGGGCCGAGAAGAAGTCTGCTCCTGCAATGATCCACAACGATCTCAATCTTGTGCAACGCACTCTGCGCGACCAGTTGACTGAAGAATTTACGGCGATCCGGATCGACAACGAGCAGGAGTTTGCTACGGTCCTGGACTTCGTCAACAAGTTCCAGCCGGCGCTCGTGAATCGTGTGAAGCTTCACGTGAAGGACACGCCGATCTTCGAGGAGTTCGGCCTCAATACGGAGATCGACAAGGCGCTGAAGTCCAAGGTTTGGCTGAAGTCCGGTGGATACATTGTCATCAACCAGACTGAGGCGCTGGTGGCGATCGACATCAACACCGGGAAGTACGTCGGGAAATCGAATCGTCTGGAAGACACGATCACCCGCACAAACGTGGATGCTGTGCATGAGATCGTCCGTCAGATCCGGCTGCGAAATCTTGGCGGCATCATTGTCGTCGATTTCATCGATATGGAAGAACGCAAGAACCGTCAGAAGGTTATGGCAGTTCTTGAAGAGGAGTTGCGCTCGGACCGTGTTCCGTCGAAGATCCTGCAATTCAATGATTTCGGCCTCGTGGCGATTACACGCAAACGCACACAGCCGTCGCTCGAGCGCACCGTCTGCGCGCCTTGCGATCACTGCGGCGGGTCAGGCTGGGTGAAGTCTCCGGAGACGGTGTGTTATGAGATCCAGTCGGAACTCCGAAAGATGGCTCACTTGCTCGAGGGCAAGGAAGTTACCGTTCGCGTAAATCCCGAAGTAGCCAAGGTTCTTAAGGGCGGCGAGTTCGTGTCTCTGATCGACATGGAAGAGTGGTTAAAGAAGGACATCGTCGTGAAGTCCGATCCGCTGCTCCATGACGAGCATTTCGATATACTTTAGGCGGTCCGCATAGATGAGCGTTCAACCCCCATTCGACGTCGCAATTATCGGCGCGGGCCCGGGTGGCTATGTCGCGGCGATCCGTGCCTCGCAGCTGGGATTGAAGGCCGCAGTCATCGAACGGGATACCCGGTTCGGAGGCACATGCACGCTGCGCGGCTGTATTCCCACTAAAGCGCTTCTGCGTGATGCACACCTTTTGCATGAAGTGAAGAAGGCGGTCCAGCAAGGCTTGCTCAAGACCAGCTCCATTGATTTCGACTTCGAGAAGATTCAGGCGCGAAAAACCGACATCATTGGTAAGTCCAACAAAGGGATCGATTACCTTTTCAGGAAAAATAAGGTCACGGCAATTCGAGGCTCGGCGACGTTGCTTTCCCCAAACAGAATCCGGGTTCAGGGCGAAGCCGTAACAGAAGTGGAAGCGAAGAACATCATAATCGCTACCGGTTCTGAAGCGAAACCCTTGCCGGGCTACACCGTGGATGAAAAACAGATCATCACGAACGTTGGCGCACTCGACATGGCTGCTGTTCCGCAATCGCTCGTTGTTGTTGGCGCAGGCGCCGTCGGCGTGGAGTTTGCCTCGCTCTACAACGACTTTGGCTCAAAGGTGACGTTACTGGAGGCCCTGCCTCAGCTGGTTCCTCTCGAGGACGCGGAGGTCGCCAAAGAGCTTCGCCGCGTTTTCACGCGTAAGGGAATCGACTGCCATACGAGTGCACGCCTGGAATCTGCAAAGACGACTGCAGCTGGAGTAGAGGTGGCGTTCGTGGCCGACAACGGAGAACGCAAGACTCTGGTCGCGGAAAAGCTCCTCATGGCAACAGGTCGTGCACCGAACACGTCCGGCATTGGCCTGGAAGCTCTCGGCATAGCCATGGATCGCAGCTACATCAAGGTCGATCGTTACATGCAGACGAACGTTCCAGGGGTTTACGCAATCGGCGACGTGGTGCCCACACCGCAGCTCGCACATGTCGCTTTCTATGAAGGCATCACGGCGGTCGAGCGGATTGCCGGGAAGAATCCTCCGGCAATCAACTATCTCCACGTTCCAAATTGCACGTATTGCGATCCGCAGATTGCGAGCGTCGGCTTAACTGAAGCAAAGGCCGTCGCAGCCGGTCACAAAGTTAAAACCGGAAAGTTTCCATTTACTGCCGTTGCAAAAGCCCGCATTGAAGATGCCACTGACGGTTTCGTCAAGATCGTCGCGAACGAAGATGATGGCGAGATCCTTGGTGTCCACATGATCGGATCCGGGGTAACGGAGATGATTGCAGAAGGCGTGACCGCAATGGGCCTTGAAGGCGCAGTCGCGGACATGGAGCATCTGATCCACGCCCATCCCACACTTTCCGAAGGCGTTCATGAAGCGCTCGAAGCGGTCTTCGGAGCGGCAATTCATATTTAAGGTCGGGAATAAATCGGGGCCAGACCCTGGAAATCTCAAATCCTGAAATCCGAAATCGCAAATTGGACTGTCCAATTTGCGATTTCGGATTTCAGGATTTGAGATTTCCAGGGTCTGGCCCCGATTTGCCGCCTACCCGCCGTGAATCACCTTGGTCAGTTCTTCGGCGATATTCAGATCAAAAGGTTCGTTGGGGATCATGGCGGCGTCGGCGCTCGCCTTGCAGTTCGCGATGAATTGATCGAGTTCCATGCGCGTGGGATTTTCCTTCGTCTTCCAGCCACCGTTCTGTCTCGTCTCGGCAATGGGCTTGGTTACCTCGTCGACAGATTCCTTTGGTATTTTCTTTTCATAAACGCCACGGGCGTACCGCTGGACCGCGAGGGTGGCTTCGGCTTTCTCCCTCTCCGTCATGTCTGAGGGCTCGATGTATTTGTGTCGCGCGACCTGGACGCCTGCGAGCGGGATCAGCGGGCTCTCCGTAATGGTCTTTGCAACGCGGCTGAGCTCTTCGGTACTGATTTTGCCGGTCTTGAAATCGTCCCCGAATTGTTTGATTTCCGCGAGGATTTGTTGCCTCTGGTCAGCCGGAAGCCCGGACTCTTTGATGAGTTCCTGAGCGGCGACATTTGCAAAATCTGCAGCCCAACTCTTCCACTTCATGGCTACATAGATGCCGCCAAGGATGACACACAGGAAAATGACTCCGAAAATGATCAAGAGTACCTTGAGTACTCCACCACGATTGCCGCTGAGCCTTGTCATATACCCCCTCCCTTTTATTCGCCCCCCCTTCGACCTGAGGACGAACTCTATAACAGACCTGTATAGTGGATACGATGGAAAAACGTCCGGATTGGCTTAAAGTCCGAATCCCCGGCGGTGAGACCTATTTCGAGGTTCGGCGGATTCTGCAATCCCACAAGCTCAATACAATCTGTGAAGATGCGATGTGTCCGAACATCGCGGAGTGCTGGGGAACTCACCGGACCGCCACTTTCATGATTCTCGGAGATATCTGCACGCGAGCCTGCGCCTTCTGCGCCGTCACAAGTGGAAAGCCGACTGAACTGGACCTGGCGGAAGCTGCCAGGGTAGCCGCCGCGATTGCAGATCTGAAATTAAGGCACGCGGTCATCACGTCGGTTGATCGCGACGATCTCGCCGACGGCGGCGCTTCCATATTTGTCGACCTCGTGCACCAGATTCGCCGGCGCGATTCCAACGTCAAGATCGAACTGCTCACACCCGACTTTCAGGGCTCTCTCGACTCGGTGCGTGTCATCGCTGAAGCCGGTCCCGATATTTTCTCGCACAACATTGAAACACCGAGGCGGCTCTACCCCTCCATCCGATTCAAGTCCGATTACGACACGTCGTTCGGCCTCTTGAAATCCGCAAAGCAAATGAACGCGACCATGTTTATCAAGACTGGAATCATGGTGGGACTCGGGGAAGAAAAGAGCGAAGTTCTCGACGTGATGCACGATGCATTGAATGCGGGCGTTGAAATCTTCACCATCGGCCAGTACCTGCGTCCTTCTCCAAAGCACGCTGAAATCAAAAGGTACTACCATCCTGATGAGTTCTCGGAGTTCCGAGACTACGGGCGTCGTCTGGGCTTGCGCTGGGTTTTCGCGGGTCCTCTCGTTCGCAGTTCCTATCACGCCGAAGACGTCTTCAGTCAGGCAGCGGCCTCGATCTGAATTCTTTGACACGGAGTGCCGTTGCGTGGCAAACAAAGTGCTTCTGCCAGTCCAAGGTTCTGATGTCAGGCGTCGGGACCCTTTTCAGGAGGTGGTACATGTTGGGAAAAAACACAGCAGTGTTTGGTATCTATCCCACATACGAAAGTCTCGAAGGCGCAGTTGATGCCCTGCGAAGCTCCGGTTTCCGCAATACGGATGTTTCGTTCCTGATGGCTGAGAACGTGGGTTCCAAAGATCTGGGGCACAGAAAGGGAACAAAGGGACCCGAGGGCGTTGTCGCTGGAGCGAGTTCCGGAGTCGTTCTCGGCGGAGCTTTGGGTTGGCTCATCGGAATAGGAGCCCTGACAATTCCGGGTTTCGGGGCCTTGCTGGCTGCCGGGCCGGTGGTTGCGGCGCTGGCAGGTGCCGGTGCGGCGGGAACTGCGGGCGGACTGATCGGCGGCCTTATCGGAATCGGCATACCTGAATATGAAGCCAAGAGGTACCAGGGACGCGTGCGAAACGGAGGGAATCTGTTGTCGGTCCATTGCGATAATCCGGCATGGACGAAACTCGCAAAAGAGATTCTGGGCCGCACGGGTGCGCAGGACATCTCTTCTACCGAAGAGGCCAAAGGAGACTACGCGCGAACCGATAAACCGATCCCGCGGACCGGTGCGATCGATGAAGAGAAAATGGCGAAACAACGCGACGTCTAAGAGAAATATTGCGGGGAAAGCGATTCCAGATGACACTTTCCCTGTTTCCCCGCTGTGACGACTGTCTGCGCATAAGACAATTCCTGCGCAATTCTCAACACGCCCTCTGCCTCGAATTTATCCACCCCTGTCGATGTAACCTTATGTGTTTCCACGATTCCGGCCCTGGACGGGCCATCGGGCAGGCAATTGCACCGTACTGGATACTTGCCGCAGTGTCGGCAGAGCATCACGCGAGAACGGTGGGTTCCGTGTGTAACACGAAAGGAGCTTCGATGCTTAAGACATTACTTGCGACTGTGGTCTGCATACTGATCACTGCTCCGTTCGCCTCCGCTCAAGGCCCCGAATTCTTTATTGGCTACTCCAATCTTCAGGCTGAAGGCTTGCCCGAACGCAACGACCCCAACTGGGTGTTTAATACCGATTTCTTTAGAGCCCGAACCACCCTCCACGGAGTCAACGCCGAACTCAGCGGTTACGTGAAAGGTGTCGGCATAACGGGTGACTTTTCGTTCAACCGGAAGGGACGGACAGATGCGTTTACCGGGGGCGAGGATGAGAGGCGCCTGGATACTTACTATTTTCTCGCGGGTCCTTCATTCAAATTCAGTAACTCCAAGGTGCAGCCCTTTGCGCGCGTGATGGCAGGTGGTGCCCATACCCGATTCGAGGCAGAGCGCGAGTTTACTGGGGTACTGGGAACAACCTCCAGTTCATTTGAAGTCGGTGCTACCGACTTTGCCGCGGCGGCCGGCGGCGGCATCGATATCCAGGTTGGTGAGCGTATGAAATTGCGCGTGGTTCAGTTCGACTGGACTCCCGTATTTCTGCGCGATCGCACTGTTCAGGTCCTGGGTACGAACGGCGTGATTCAGCCATCCACACTAAACGGGCAACGACAGGACAATTTCCGATTCTCCTTTGGAGTTGCCTTCTGAAGCTAAGGAGGGAATATGAAATCCAATCGTGTCTCCAAAATTTCGGCTGCTGATCGGCCGAAGCCTCCTCAAACCGTCTGCCCGGGATGTGATCTGATCCGGAGCAGCTGGCCTGAGCGAGGCTACGTTTATGGGGACCTCCAGTACTGTTGTCAGGATTGTGCGGACGGGTTCAGATGCTACTGCGGCGACAAACACCTTGGCGCTATAGCTTCCTGAAAAGTCCGTGCACTCGCTCAACCCGGGGGCTAATTTCCGAGCAGTCTTCGGGCTGCTGGTTTGCACGCCGAAGGCGTGAAGAAAATTAGCCCCCGATGGAGCGAAGCGTAGCGAGCCACGGGGGCTGGTGAATCTTCGAGAAACGCATGCCGTAGGCGTGCGAGGCGAAATTGGCGATTCAGCAACAGCCCTCGGCTAGGCTACCGCATTTCGTGCATAGCACCACCCGCCCCCCCACTCTGTAAATCCTCTAGTCAAAAGTGTCTCATTTTTGGACGGGTGTGCTGTTTGTGTACAGATTTTCAGATCGGGAAATACCAGGAAGAAGCGGAATGCCCCCTCCTTGCGGTGTGCAAAGAGGGGCAGGTTTGTGCGAACTGGGGTTCTTGAGTGCTATCCCATTCGAGCTTCAGAACTCGCGTCTTCCGTTTCTTCCAGCAGCCGGTAGAGCGTCGCGCGGCTGATGCCCAGGGCTTCCGCTGTCTTGACCTTGTTCCCGCGCATTCGCTTCAGTGTGGACCGTGCGTGTTGCCGTTCCAGATCCGCCAATGGCACGATGCTTTCGCCGTCATCGGCTGTCGCGGGCGTGGGAGGATTCTTCATTGTCTCCCGAAGGTCACGCACGTCAATCATCGAGTCCTCGGCCATCATGCAGGCCGCCCCCAGCACGTTCTCGAGCTCACGGACATTGCCGGGCCACCAGTACCGCGAAAGGGCCGCCTGCGCCCTCGGCGTGAGGCCGCGGATGTTCTTCCCGTATTGCTCGCTGAAGTATTCGAGGAAGTGCCGGACGAGCAGCGAGACGTCTTCCTTGCGTTCCGCGAGCCGCGGAACCTTGAGTTCCACCATCGATAGTCTGTAGTACAGATCGTCGCGGAAAGTCCCCTCCGCAATCATCTTGGGCAGATTGCGATTCGTGGCTGCAATGACTCGAACATTGACCTTGTGAGCAGTCGGTGACCCGACCCTGCGGATCTCCTGATTCTGCAATGCGCGCAGCAATTTGCTTTGCATGTTCAACGGTGTATCGCCGAGTTCATCGAGAAACAATACGCCGTTGTTGGCGTGTTCGAACAACCCCATCCGGTCGCTTTGGGCACCCGTAAAGGCGCCTTTGACGTATCCAAAAAGTTCGCTCTCGAAAAGGGATTCGACAACGGCAGAGCAATTAAAATCCACGAAGCGTCCCGAGGAAACCGGGCTGAGCCGGTGGAGGGCGCGGGCTACAAGTTCTTTGCCGGTGCCTGTCGCGCCTGTGATCAATGCAGTTCGGAAGTGCGGCGCAATGCGGCGTATCTGAGCGAACAAATCCCGCATCAAAGGACTCTGGCCTACCATTCCTTCGAAGCGGTGAGTGCTGAACATCTCACGGTCCAGCTTCGAGGCGTCCTGACGCCGTTTCGCTTCTGCAGCCAGACGGCTGATTCTCAGCCTGAAGTCGGCTATCGAAATCGGCTTGGTGAGATAGTCGCAAGCTCCCTTCTGAATGGCCTCCAGAGCGGAATCCGTGGAGTAATGGCCCGTCATCAGGAGGACCTCGGTGCCGGGGCTCCTCTGGACAATGGTTTCCAACAGTTCCATCCCATCACGGCCCGGCAGAACCAGATCCAGCACAGCGATGTCGGGCTGCTTCTCCAGGATCAACTCCAGGCCTTCGTCGGGATCGGTCAGAGTACGGATCTGCAGATCCATCCCGTCGAGGGCTTCCGTGATGAGTTCGAGCGTTGTCGGATCGTCGTCAACCGCGATCAGTGATACCTGTTGTTCTTTCATTTTCGAAGTAGTGTGTCGATTTGCGTTCGAAGAGCCGCGATGTTGATGGGTTTGGCAAAGTATCCGTCGAAACCC
>Ga0207428_10005691_pt1 | contig 11584 bp, 9 predicted proteins | sample RhiMethybrSRZTD1_FD_187600 | JGI IMG/M metagenome (GOLD analysis project Ga0207428, IMG submission 187600) | Populus rhizosphere microbial communities from Tennessee, USA - Rhizosphere MetaG P. TD hybrid SRZTD1 (SPAdes) (version 3) | ecosystem: Host-associated > Plants > Roots > Rhizosphere >... | reverse complement strand
ACATGGTCAGCAAGCAGGGCGAGGAAGCGGCGGCCAAGATGGTGTTCGACGAGAGCCGCAAGCTCTCACAGCTCTATCGGCGCATCGAGACCTGCGGCAAGCCTTGGGTCTGCGCGCTAAACGGCGCGGCGATGGGCGGTGGCTTCGAGCTCGCGCTCGCCTGCCACTACCGGGTCGCATCCGACGACGCCAAGACGCGGCTCGGCCTGCCCGAAATCAAGATCGGCCTCTTTCCCGGCGCCGGCGGCACGCAGCGCGTCGCACGCATGCTGCAGCCCGCCGACGCGCTGCAATTCCTCCTCAAGGGCGATCAGCTGAAAGTCGACCGCGCCAAGGCGATGAAGTTGATCGATGCCGTGGTGCCGGCAGCCGACCTGATCAAAACCGCAAAGGACTGGATCAAGGCCGGCGGCAAGGCCAAGGCGCCCTGGGACACCGAGGGGTTCCGCCTGCCTGGCGGCCCGGTCTATTCCAAGGCCGGGATGATGACGTTCCCGGCGGCGAACGCGATCTACCGGCGCGAGACCTATGACAATTATCCCGCTGCACGGGCGATTCTGCAGGTCGTGTACGAAGGCCTGCAGCTGCCCTTCGACACGGCGCTCCGCGTCGAGTCACGCTGGTTCGCGAAAATCCTGCGCTCGCCGGAAGCGGCGGCGATGATCCGCACGCTGTTCGTGTCGATGCAGGATCTCAACAAAGGCGCGCGCCGGCCGACGAACGAGCCTCCGACAAGCCTGAAGAAGATCGGCGTTGTCGGCGCCGGGTTCATGGGGGCCGGTATCGCCCAGGTGACCGCGGCGGCGGGCCTGCAGGTGGCGCTGGTCGACCGCGACCAAGAGACGGCCGACAAGGGCAAAGCGGGTCTGCACAAGGCGCTCAGCGACCGCGTCATGAAAGGCCGCATGAAAGGCGCCGAGCGGGACGAGCTGCTAGCACGCATTACGCCGACGGCCGACTACGCGGCGCTGAAGGATTGCGATCTCGTCATTGAGGCGGTGTATGAGGATCGCAAGGTCAAGTACGATGTCGTTGCGAAAATCCAGGCGGTCGTGGGCGACAAGGCGATCCTGGGCTCCAATACCTCGACGCTGCCGATCACGACGCTCGCATCCGAATTCAAAGATCCGGCGCGCTTCGTCGGCATCCACTTCTTCTCGCCGGTCGACCGCATGATGCTGGTCGAAATCATTCTCGGCAAGCAGACCGGCGACAAGGCACTCGCGGTTGCGCTCGATTATGCGCGCGCCATCCGCAAGACGCCGATCGTCGTGAACGACTCACGAGGCTTCTACACCTCGCGCGTGGTTGGCACCTACATCCGGGAAGGCCACCTCATGGTCGTCGAAGGCATCCCGCCGGCGATGATCGAAAATGTCGGGCGGATGGCCGGGATGCCGGTCGGGCCGCTGGCTCTCAACGACGAGGTCGCCGTCGATCTCGCGTGGAAAATTTTGAATGCGACCGAGGCCGATCTCGGCGCCAAGGCGATCGACCCGCGGCAGAAGTCGCTCTTGCGCGAGATGGTCGAGAAGCGCGGCCGCTTTGGCCGCAAGAACGGCAAGGGCTTCTATGACTATCCGGCGAACGGGCCGAAGAAACTGTGGCCCGGTCTCGCCGATTTCCAGCCGAAGCCGCTCGATCCCGACAAGATCGACATCGACGAGCTGAAATTGCGCCTGCTTGGCATCCAGGCGCTGGAAACCGCGCGCTGCTTCGAGGAGAAAGTGCTCACCGACGTGCGCGAGGCGGACGTCGGTTCGATCCTGGGCTTCGGCTTTGCGCCTTTCTCGGGCGGCACGCTGTCGTGGATCGACATGATGGGCACGAAGAACTTCGTCGCCGCGTGCCGCAAACTAGAGAAGAAGTACGGCGCACGATTTGCGCCGAACAAGCTGCTGCTTGATCTCGCCGCGAAAGGCGAGGGCTTCTATGACCGCTTCGCGCCCGCGAAGAAGAAAGAGGCGGCCTAGCTCTTCACTTGAGGTCTGTCATTGCCGGGCTTGACCCGGCAATCCATGATGCGGCGCCCCGGACCAAGCCTTACGTGAGGCTGTCGGAGTCGAGAGTCATCATGGATGCGCGGGTCAAGCCCGCGCATGACGTCGAGTGTGTTGCGGAGTGAACATGCCCCAACAGCGACCTTCCCTGTTCCGCTGGCGTGAAATTCCCGGCAGCGTCTGGATACTCGGCCTCGTGTCGATGTTCATGGACGTCTCGTCCGAGATGATCCATGCGCTGCTGCCGCTGTATCTCGTGACGGTGCTCGGCGTCTCGACACTGACCGTCGGCATCATCGAAGGCATTGCCGAGGCGACCGCCTCGATTACCAAGATTTTTTCCGGTGCGCTGAGTGACTATCTGGGCAGGCGCAAGTGGCTCGCCGCATTCGGCTACGGTCTTGCCGCCGTGACGAAGCCGGTGTTCCCGCTCGCCTCCGGCATCGGTTGGCTGACTGCGGCGCGCTTTGTCGACCGCGTCGGCAAGGGCATCCGTGGTGCGCCGCGCGATGCGCTGATTGCCGATCTCACGCCGGCCGGTTTGCGCGGTAGCGCCTATGGCCTGCGTCAGTCACTCGATACTATCGGCGCGGTGCTGGGACCACTGTTGGCGATTGTGTTCATGGCGGCGCTTGCAAGCAATTTCACCGCCGTGTTCTGGATCGCGGTGATCCCGGCTTTCATCTCGGTCGCTTTCATCGTCCTTGGCGTGCATGAGCCCGAACGCAGGCGCGGGCTGCGCGAGGTGCGGGCGCCGCTGTCCCGCCGTGAACTGATGCGTCTCAACCGGATCTACTGGATGATTGTCGGCGTGGCCGCGATCTTTACTTTGGCCCGATTCAGCGAGGCCTTCCTGTTGCTGCGTGCCCAGTCGGTCGGGCTTCCGGTAGCGACCGTGCCGATTGTGCTGGTGGTTATGAACATCGTCTATACGCTGACAGCCTGGCCAGCCGGTGCTCTGTCCGATCGCATTGGACGATATGGTGTCGTCACCGTGGGATTTGCGCTGCTGGTACTGGCCGATCTTGCGCTTGCCATCGGCGGCACCATTACCGTGGTGATGGTCGGTGTGGTTTTGTGGGGCCTGCACATGGGCCTGACGCAGGGATTGCTCTCCGCGCTTGTTGCCGATTCCGCCCCCGACGAATTGCGCGGCACCGCCTTTGGGATGTTCAATCTGGTGAGCGGCATCGCAATGCTGGTAGCAAGTGTGGTCGCCGGCGCACTCTGGGACATTGCCGGCCCGGCCGGTACGTTCCTCGCCGGCGCGGCATTCACTGCGATTGCACTGGCGGCGCTTCCCTTCGTGCGATGGCGCGCCATCAGGATCAGGCGAAGCTCAGCCGTATCTAGACCACCACCGTGAGCTTCTTCGCCGCGCGCGTGATGCCCGTGTAGAGCCAGCGCTCGCGGCTCTCGGGGAACGCAAACGACTCGTCGAACAGCACGACGTCGTCCCATTGCGAGCCTTGCGCCTTGTGTACCGTGAGCACGTAGCCGTAATCGAACTCGTCGTAGGGTTTGCGTCTTTGCCAATCGACATGCTCGATTCCGCCGATGAAGCACTCCGGACGCACCGAGACTTTTACGCCGCGCGTCGCCGTTTCATCGTCCGGCAGCAGTCGCATCGTCATGATGCCGGTTTTGGTGCCGCCCTTGCGGGCGCCTCGCTCCTTCACCATCCAGAGCCCGCCGTTGAACAGACCTTTCTTGCGGTTGTTGCGCAGGCATACCAACTTGTCTCCGGCTGACGGCATTTCGCCTTCGAAGCCACGCCGCTCGCGCATGCGCTTGTTGTATGAGCGCCGCGTGACGTTACGCCCGACCAGCACTTGGTCGGCCTCGAGCACGCGCTGCGGATCGAGATCGACCTTGCGCAGTACTTCCGTTTCGCCGTAGCGGCCGGGCTCGAGATACTCGCCGGCGCGGATGTCCATCGAAAGCCGCACGATCGGGTCATCCTGCGCCTGCCGATGCACCTCGGTGAGCATCGCGTCCGGCTCGGCCTCCGTGAAGAAGCCGCCGCCCTGGATCGGCGGCAGCTGCGCGGGGTCGCCGAGCACCAGCACTGGGACGCCGAAGGAGAGCAGATCGCGGCCGAGCTCGGCGTCAACCATCGAGCACTCGTCGATGATGATTAGCTCGGCTTTCGATGCCGGCGCCTCATCCCAAAGGTCGAAGCTCGGGATTTCCTCGCCGCTCTCGCGCGCGCGGTAGATGAGGCTGTGGATTGTCGAGGCGTCCCTGCAGCCTTTGCCGCGCATCACGCTCGCCGCTTTGCCGGTGAAGGCAGCGAATTTCACCTCGCCGTCGGCCTCGTCGGCGATGTGACGGGCAAGCGTGGTCTTGCCGGTGCCGGCATAGCCGAACAGACGGAAGACCTGCGGCGTGCCGTTCGAGCCGGGCTTGGACTTCAGCCATTCGGCGACAACGGTCAGCGCTTGCTGCTGGTGAGGTGTGAACTGGGGCATAAGTCAAAATCAATAGAACAATCATGCCGGAAGACAAAGAACAAAATATGAACATTTTCTGGACCAAGGACTTAGGTATATATTCCTTAGTGCGCTATAGCCCTTATTGAGGTCTGCCTGATCAGCGTCTTGCGCACATTCGCATTGCCGAGCCTCACATTGCCCTTTGCTGGTTCCCATGTTTAAGGTCGCGACCTTTTTGGCCGCACGATCCCGAAAAGTGTGGACCGGTTTTCGGAAAAGATCATGCGCAAGAAAAAAGTAGCCCTGCATGGCTCGTGACCAAGTCGACATGACGCCCATCGAGACGCGCGACGAACTCGTCGCCTGGCTCGAAGCAGGCTGCAAGCCGAAGGCACAGTTCCGCGTCGGCACCGAGCACGAGAAATTCGCCTTCACGGTCGCAGATCATCGACCGGTACCTTATTCCGGCAAGCGCAGCATCCACTCCCTGCTTGATGGCATGCATGAGCTCCTCGGCTGGGACCCGATCATGGAGGGCGACAATATCATCGGCATGTTCGACGTGACCGGAGGCGGCGCCATCTCGCTGGAGCCGGGCGGCCAGTTCGAGCTGTCGGGCGCGCCTTACGACAACGTTCATCAGACCGCCGCCGAACTGATGGCGCACCTCGCGCAGGTGCGCGAGGTGGCAAAGCCGCTGGGCATTGGTTTTCTCGGTATCGGCATGACGCCGAACTGGACGCGCGGCGACATGCCGAAGATGCCGAAGGGCCGCTACAAAATCATGACCGCCTACATGCCGAAGGTCGGCAAGCTCGGCCTCGACATGATGTACCGGACGTGCACGGTGCAGGCGAACCTCGATTTTGCCAGTGAAGCCGACATGGTCAAGAAGCTGCGCGTATCGCTCGCGCTGCAGCCGGTGGCGACTGCGTTGTTCGCCAATTCACCTTTCACCGAGGGCAAGCCCAACGGTTTCCTGTCGATGCGCTCGCAAATCTGGACAGACACCGATAACCAGCGCGCCGGCATGCTGCCCTGGGCGTTTGAGAACGGCATGGGCTTTGAACGCTGGGTCGATTACGCGCTCGATGTTCCGATGTACTTCGTAAAGCGCGGCGACAAATACATCGACGTGGCAGGCAAGTCGTTCCGGGATTTTTTCGCGGGGAAGCTGGCGGGACTGCCGGGCGAGCGGCCGACGATTTCCGACTGGGCCAATCACCTGAGCACGATTTTCCCGGAAGTGCGGCTCAAGCGGTATCTTGAGATGCGTGGCGCCGATGGCGGGCCTTGGCGGCGTCTGCCGTCGCTGTCGGCTTTCTGGGTCGGCCTGCTTTATGACGATGATGTGCTCGAGGCCTGCTGGGATCTGGTCAAATCATGGACCGCCGAGGAACGACAGAGGCTGCGCGACGAGGTGCCGAAGCTCGGCTTCAAGGCGCAGGTCCGCAATCGCGACGTGCTCTCGCTGGCGGATGAACTGGTGCGGCTGTGCTCGCAAGGGCTTGGGCGGCGCAAGCGGTTCGATCGCAACGGCCGCGACGAGACGCGCTACCTGCGCCCGCTCGAAGAATCGATTGCGCGCGGCATCACGCCGGCCGAGGAACTGCTCGAGCGCTTCCATGGCGAATGGGGCGGCTCGGTCGATCCGATCTTCGAGGAATATGCGTACTAGACTCTATCATCACTGGGCTTGTCCCGGTGATCCCGCTTAGAGGGGCACTGCGCCACTAAACGAGATGGCCGGCACAAGGCCGGCCATGACAAATTTGAGTTCGCTGCAAAATTACTCAGCCGCCTGCGCTGCATCCGACAGGTTGTCGAGCGATGAGATGATGTGCCCGGCGAGCGCATCGGCTAGCGCCGAGCTCTCGTGCGCGTTGCGCACCAGCCCGATGCGGCAGCTGGGCAGGTCAGGGAAACCATCCGACGCGGACAGAACCCGCATGCCCGGGCGCAGACCCGACTCAGGCAGCACCGAGACCGCGAGTCCGGCGAGCACGGCGGCGGCGACCGCGCCGGCGTTCGAGCTCGAATAGAGCACGCGGAACGGACGGCCGATCGCTTCAAGCCGTTCGATGGCGATGCGGCGCCACGTGCAGCTCGGCCGCCCGAGCGCCAGCGGCATGCGTTCCTCAAGATGGGTTGAGTGGCGATTTGAAGTTACCCAGAGCAGCCGCTCGCGGCGAAACGTTTCCGAGGCCCGCTTGCTTTCGCAATTGGTGACGATGGCGAGATCGATCTCGTTGGCGTCGATGCGCTCGAGCAGACCGACGGAAGGTTCGCAGATCACCGAAAGCTCGACCGCCGGATAGCCGCGCGAGAAGCGCGCCATGATCTCGGGCAGGTAACGGTCGGCATAATCGTCAGGCACGCCCAGGCGCACGCGGCCGGACAGTTCGGCGTCGGAAAACGCGGCCAGCGTTTCGACGTTGAGCTTCACGATTCGCCGCGCGTAATCGAGCAGGCGTTGTCCGTCTTCGGTGAGCTTTGATGCGCGCCCGTCGCGCGAGAAAATCGGCCGCTCAAGACGCTCCTCCAGCCGCTTCATCTGCATCGAGACGGCGGACTGGGTCTTATTCACGACTTCGGCCGCCTTCGTGAAGCTGCCGGTCTCCGATATGGCAATGAAGGTGCGCAACTGGTCGATATCGAGCATTGCGGTCATGGCGGCGGATCCTGAAATGGCCCATTTCCGGGCCGAGGTGCCTATATCATCATTTCTGATTGATCAGATTAAAAACATTCGTTTCACTAATCAATCCCCGCAGTGCAATATATTTAAGCTTCCAGAGGAATCGGGTGGGGATTTCGGGTGGTTCTGGGCAGCGCCAATAGCGATTTTGGCGCCGTAAACTGGACTGAATTGGAGACTGCCATGAGTGCCCAATACCCCGTTTTACCAGTCGCCGGCGGCGCGCTTTTGCGGGCGTTTGCCTCCGTGGTGGCGCTGGTTACCGCCTGGCTCAGGGAGCTGGCGCGGGCGAGACGGCACCGCCGCGAGGCCAATGTTCTCGCCGGCCTCGACCGCCGCATGCTTGCCGATATCGGCGTCACGCGTGCCGACGTTCGCGATGCCTTTTCGGAGCCGTTCTGGGACGACCCGACCGCGCTCCTGCGCGAGCGCGCTCTGGAAAGGCGACTGAGCGCCTCGGTCCGACGCGTCGCACTTGATGCCGGCGCAAATCCCGCCTTCCGGCGTCCGCCTACTGACCGTCCCGCGCGCCAGACGTTCTGAGATTACGCAAACGGCCGAGCCCTCTCATCGGCCGCTCGATCCGACACCCGCGATCATCCCCTCTCGCGGCCGGATCCGCGCCCGCCGGCCCCTCCGGCGGGCGCTTTATTTGAATTTAATTTACTGCCCGAAAAGTCTTGGCTGACGTTGTTGTGTCTGCACAACGGCGGGGGGCTGGGTTACCATGCGAGAGGGGCAGAGTTTCATAACGACTCATTTCAGGGTTGATCGCACGCCCAATGCGAACACCGATCAAGCTAGGGGCCGCGCTCGGACTCGTCGTGCTCGCGCTTGCCGGTCAAGCGCAAGCCCAAAGCGGATTTGACCGCATCGGCGGCGACTACCTGAGCTTCCAGGTCCGCAACGGGGACCCGGCCATCTGTGCCGCGCGCTGCGAACGCGACGCGCGCTGCCGCGCCTGGAGCTTCTCCTATCCACGCACCGCTAACACGGCCGCAACTTGCTGGCTGAAAAGCCAGGTGCCGCCGCTCGTCGAGGACAAATGCTGCGTCTCCGGTGTCCGCGGCTCGGGTGTGATCGAGCCGCGCAAGGGACCGGTGGAATATTCCATCGACCGGCTCGGCGGGGACTATCGCAATTTGGATGTCGCGGCCGATGCAGTCGGCGCCACATGCAAGGCGGCGTGCGAGGCGGACAACCGATGCCGTGCCTGGACCTATGTGCGGCAGGGCTACATCAGTCCCACTCCGCGCTGCTATCTCAAGGACAGGATCACGCGGCCGCGGCACAAGCCGTGCTGCATTTCGGGTGTCGTGCGCTAGCGCAACTCAGTGCACCGACGTGAAAAAGCGCGACAACCGAAGGCCCTCCGGCCAATTCTGAATTGGCCGGCTTTTGACGGCGAGATCCCATGAACCAACGATCGCGTCGACGCGGCCAACCAGGTCCTCGACCGGAAGCAATCCGACACCGCCAGCGCGGACCGGCACGCGGCTGTCGGCGGAATTGTCGCGGTTATCGCCCATGACGAAGAGATGGCCGGGCGGCACGACCACGTCCGGCATGTCGTCGAACTCCCCGTGTGCGGTCATCTTGAAGATCGGATGCTCGCGTCCGCCGGGCAGCGTCTCGATGAAACGCGCGGCGGCAACCATGCTGCCATCCTCGGTCTCCATCGCGCCCGCGCCCGCGGGCTCGATAGCGACGGGATTGCCGTCGATACGGACCTGGCCGTGGCTGACGCCGATGCGGTCACCCGGCAGGCCGATCACGCGCTTGACCCAGACCTGCGAGCGATCGCCGGGCCAGCGGAAGACGACAACATCGCCTCGCTTTGGGAGCGCGGAGAAGACACGCTGCGTGTTGGGGAAAACAAAAAATGAGGGAAGGGATGCGCTGCTGTAGCCGTAAGGATATTTCATCGCCAGCAGCTCATCGCCGATCAGCAAGGTCGGCTCCATCGATCCGGACGGCACGTAGAACGGTTCGGCGATCGCGGTTTTTGCCGCGAGCACGATCAGCACGATGACCGCTATATCGGCAATAGTCCTGATCCAGCCGCGCAAGCCGGACTGTCCCTTCTGCATTTCCTAGCTCCTGGATTTAGGCCGTTCCGCCGATGGTGATCTTGTCCATGCGCAGCGTCGGTTGCCCGACACCGACCGGCACGCCCTGGCCGTTCTTGCCGCAGGTGCCGACGCCCGGATCGAGGGCGAAATCGTTGCCAACCATTGTGATGCGATGGAGGTCGGTCGGCCCGTTGCCGATCAGCATGGCGCCTTTGACCGGCGCGCCGATCGTGCCGTTTTCGATCCTGTAGGCTTCGGTGCACTGGAACACATATTTGCCCGAGGTAATGTCGACCTGGCCGCCGCCAAAGCTGACAGCGAAAAGCCCGTTTTTCACCGAGGCGATGATCTCCTTCGGATCGTATTTGCCGGCGAGCATGTAGGTGTTGGTCATCCGCGGCATCGGCACGTGCGCGTGCGACTCGCGCCGTCCGTTGCCGGTCGGCTTCATGCCCATCAGCCGCGCGTTCTGCCGGTCCTGCATGTAGCCGACGAGGATACCGTCCTCGATCAACACCGTGCGGTTGGTCGGAGTGCCTTCATCGTCGATCGAGAGCGAGCCGCGGCGCGCCTGCATCGTGCCATCGTCGACAACGGTGACACCTTTTGCCGCGACCTGCTGGCCCATCAAGCCGGCGAATGCAGATGTCTTCTTGCGATTGAAGTCGCCCTCGAGCCCGTGGCCGACGGCTTCGTGCAGCATCACGCCCGGCCAGCCTGAGCCAAGCACGACGTCCATTTCACCGGCAGGAGCGGGGACCGCATCGAGATTGATCAGCGCCTGCCGGACGGCTTCGTCGACGGCGCCTTGCCATGCGTCGGGCGCGATGAACCGTTGAAAACCTTCACGGCCGCCGAAGCCGTAGCTGCCGGACTCTTGACGGTCGCCGTCGCCTGCGACAACCGATACGTTCAGCCGTACGAGCGGACGGATATCGCGGTAGATCTCGCCATCGGCGCGCAGAATCTCGACCACCTGCCAGGTCGCCGCAACGTTCGCCGTCACCTGACGTACGCGCGCATCCTTGCCGCGCGCATAAGCATCGATCGACTCGAGCAACTTCACTTTTGCGTCGAATGCTGGCGCGCCGAGCGGATTGTCGTCGGTATAGAGTTTGCGGTTGGTGCGGCTCGGTGCGTCGGCATAGGTGCCGCTATGCCCGCCTTTGACCGCGCGAACCGCCTCGACTGCGCGCGCAATCGCGCCTTCCGACAGGTCGGATGCATGCGCATAACCGACCGCTTCGTCTTTCACAGCACGCAGGCCAAAACCCTGCGCGGTGTCATATGTCGCCTGCTTGAGCCGCCCGTTGTCGAAAGTGAGCGCCTCGGCCTGGCGGTATTCGAGGAACAGCTCGCCATCGTCAGCGCCATCGAGCCCACGGCCGATCAGTTGCCGCACCTTGGCGCGGTCGAGGCCTGCTCGGTCGATAAGAGAACCGGGGATGCTCATGGTCGGCTCCGTCGGGGAATGCCTGTTAGATAGGACGGCGGATGCCGGGCTGCGAGAGGCTCAAGGCAGCTTGTCGTAGCCTTCGCCGAATCCGGCCAGGCTCATCGGGAACCCGATGCCTTCCTCGGGTGTCTGAAAGATAATGAATGTCGCGGTTTTTCCGGAGCGCAACTTCTTGATCAGCTCGTCGTCCATGATCACTTCCGCGATGCAGCCGTTGGGCAGGCAGCGAACAAAGCCGGCGCGGCCGATATCGGCCTGATCAATCTTAAGCCCGAGGCCCGACGGCAGCAGCACGCCGAGCGGTGCAACCACGCGCATCAGCCGGCTTTTCTGATCGGCGGTCTTGAGCACGATCACGGTGAGGCCGACATTGGCCCGGTCCTCTGCGGTGACGCTCTGGATCAGGGCGCACTGCTCGGCCTTCGCGCCGGGCGGCGTATCGCAACGGATCTGCCAGTCTTTATGCACAGACTTCACGGCGCCCTGAGCGAATGCGTCGTCCGCAGGCACGAGCGCCAGCAGCGCGGTCAGCGCCAAAGGTCCGAAAACGGGTCCGAGCCAGCCTGAGCCGAAACGTGCATGCCTGTCATGCTTGGAAAGTTGCATCGTGGAGTCCTTCGGCATCCGGTTATGACCCTTTTCGGGGCGCAGACTAAGCGAATCGTCGCCCGGTCGGCACGCTATTTGTTGTGGTTGGGTCATGCCCGGCCGGTCCTGTCAAGCAAGGCGAACCGGCGAAGGTGCTGCGACGGAAGACCTGCAAAGCCCGGAAATGCGATGCTGAAAGCGGGTTTCGGGTACGCCGTTTGTCGCAGACGGGACATATGAGGTGCATTGCGGCAGGGCAGGAATTATGGTTTGAGAGGCCGGGATTTTCCCCCGTCCCGCCGCACCGCCCAAGCTGCCACGCCCGTGGCAAATGC
>Ga0207428_10005681_pt1 | contig 11589 bp, 7 predicted proteins | sample RhiMethybrSRZTD1_FD_187600 | JGI IMG/M metagenome (GOLD analysis project Ga0207428, IMG submission 187600) | Populus rhizosphere microbial communities from Tennessee, USA - Rhizosphere MetaG P. TD hybrid SRZTD1 (SPAdes) (version 3) | ecosystem: Host-associated > Plants > Roots > Rhizosphere >... | reverse complement strand
ATCACCGATGCAGTACTCGTCCGCCATGCCCGGCAGGCCATGAAAAAATCCTTCCCAATCCTCACGTGGGACAATCAGGCCAGGCTTCGGTTTTTTTTCGCAAAAGTAACAGTGAGTCGCGTCCAGATATTCGCCCAGCATGCTTGTCCCCAACTGGATGATTTCGTCCGCGTCAGTGAGATGTGACAGCGCGAGGTCAAGCTGGTTGATGAATTGTGTGTTGAGTTCGACCCTCTTGTTTTCGGTGATGTCGCGGCTGGCGCCGGCGTAGCCGAGGAATTCACCGGACAACGAAAAGCGCGGCATGCCGGCCGAGTCGAGCCAGCGGTATTCACCTTTGGCGTTCAGGAAACGCGCCTGACAATGGAACAGCGTCCGCGTTTTGAAAGCCTCGAGGTAGTGACCGACGTAACGCTCGTTGTCATCCGGGTGAGCGTGGGGCTGCCAGCCGAAGCCCTTCACCTCCGCCAAAGTCCTGCCAAAGAAATCTAGATAAGCTTTGTTGACGAACTCACAGCCGGCGTCCGCGCCGTTGACCCAGATCAGCACGGGCGCGCTGTCGGCCAACACACGGAATCGTTCCTCGCTCTCGCGCAACCTGTCTTCCGCCTGCTTGCGCGTGGTGATGTCGCGGTTAGTCACCAGCACCAGCCGCCGTCCGTCCGTCTCGGTCAGTGTCTTGCGACTTTCGACAATCACCTCGCGCCCGTCTTTGGTCATCTGACGCAACTCGCCCGCCCACTCGCCCTGCGCCGCGAGCAACGCATTGAACTCTTCGAGCGGCAGCGGATAAATGGTCCGGAGCAACTCGTGGTTATTGCGCCCGACGGCTTCGGCGCTAGTGTAACCGTATAACCGCTCGCAGCCCTGATTCCATTCAATGATGTCTTTGTCGAAATCCCAAATGTAGATCGGCTCGGCTGAAAGTTCGATCAGCCTCGTTTGCAGGCGCAGCTTTTCTTTATCCTGTTTGAGCTGCTTATTACGTAATTGCAATTCCTGCCTGGCGGTCTCCAGTTCTTCACTGACGCTTTGGAGTTCTTCGTTTGAAGACTGAAGCTCTTCGTTGGCTGATTGCAACTCCTCGGCGTAAGCCTTGTGCTGTTCGATCACTGATCGCAGATATTCGCGCGTGGCATGCAACTTCCGCCGCAATTCAATCTCGGATAGTTTCGCTGAAGCCGGCCCGCGATTCGCCCCCCGGCCTGTCCCGGCTTTGGCAGCCTCAGCCTGGTTGTCCTTTTGTCGCGAGGCGGAATAAACATCGGCTTCTTCGAGGATCTCAATCGCTCTCCTGTCCACTTCAACCTCTTCCTTCGGGCCGGCTCCGGGAAGGAGTGTAAATTTCCTGTAGGAGGGCCCAGGTATTCTGGAATAGATTTTGCGCTGCTCATCTTCCAACTTGAACAGGGGGGTGAATGCGCCAACCGTCTCCGACGAGCCGGGCAGGAGAAAGCATGAAGGCTTGAGTGAGTAGTGCATTGTGTGGACGGCTTTCTTCCGCATGGCCGGGTTGAGGCGAAACAACAAATCGCGGCAACTGACCAGGTCCATCCGCGAGAAGGGCGGATCGGCCATTATGTTATGCCGGGAGAAGACGCACATGCTGCGGACCAGCGTGCTGACCTGATAGCCGCGGCTGGTATTGACGAAGAAGCGGCGCAGCCGTTCAGGCGAGACATCGTTGACCATGCTCTGCGAATAGAGACCCGCGCGGGCGAACGCAATCGCGTCATTGTTAAGATCGGTGGCGAATATATGGATCGGAATGTGTTCGCCCCGATTTTCGGTAAATTCCAGAAAAGCGATGGCGATCGAGTAGGCTTCCTCGCCGGTCAAACAATGGACCACCCAAAACCGCAGCGGCTCATCGCCATGGCGCTTTTTGACAAGTTCTGGAAAGACCTTCTCCTTCAAAGCCTCCAAGGTCTCCGGGTCGCGGAAGAAACCGGTCACGTCGGAGCCGATGTCCTGGTAAAGCTTCTCGGCCTCTTCCTTATGGGCGCACAGATAATCGGCGTAAGCATTCAGCCCGTCGAGCTTGAGTAGCGACATCCGCCGCGTGACGCTCTGCTGAATGACGATGGTTTGGTAATGGCTGAAGTCCAAACCGCTCACATCACGAACCAACCACAAAACCTCTTCTAGGCTGTCGCCGTCGGCGCCAGGCTCCCCATAGGGAGGCGATAAATCCTCGCGGTCGTCCGCTCCGAGGGCGGGAACGTAATGTTGTCGGGCCAGACGCGCAAGCTCTTCCGCAATCCCTTCCGGCGGGAGGACGAAATCAACGCATCCGGCATTGATGGCGCTGTGTGGCATGCCGTCGTACTTTGCCGTTTTCTCATCCTGAGCGAAGGTGAACCCGCCTTCGGCATTGATCGCTCCAAGTCCGAGCGTGCCGTCCGAGGCCGTGCCGGAGAGGATCACGCCGATGGCGCGGTTGCGTTTCTCTTCAGCCAGCGAGCGCATGAAATAGTCAATCGGACGGTGCTGTCCGCGCGTCTCCTCGCGAGGCGTCAGGCGCAGGGCGCCATTTGCGATGGCCATGTTCGTGTTGCGCGGGATGACATAAACGCAGTTTGGTTCGACGCGCATGTCATGCTTGACTTCCTTGACCGGCATGTCGGTGGCTCTGGACAGCAGTTCAGCGAGGATGCTTTCGCGCGCGGGGTCGAGGTGCTGCACGAAGACGAAGGCCATGCCCGTGTCGTTCGGCAGGTGATTGAGCAACTGCCCGAAGGCCTCCAGACCGCCGGCGGAAGCGCCGATGCCGACTACGGTGAAGTTTTGTGGTGGGACTGGTTGGATTAACGGAGTTTTCGGCTTCCTGCGCGCGCCCCTTTCATCTCCACCCCTGACATGCTTTTTCTTTGAACCCATTCACCCTCCCCGCGCCGCAGCCGAGTTATACAATTTCTAGCTATATTTTCAGGCAAAAGAGGATTTTTATCAGCCTCGTTATATTATGCATCACTTGGGAGATAAATACAGTGGGATCTCAGCTCGACTGACGCGGCGGGGAGAGACGAGCAAAAGGATAAAGCCTTCATGAAGCGTGGCCACGCCGCCAGCGCTGAAAATATAGGACTTGCGTCCTATTTTCATAGGAGCCCTCAAGTCGCGCTGCGACACCCTGAAACAATGAAAGCGCGCCACGTAGTAACGACTAATGGTCATTGAATATTAAGTGCAACAACCGCCTTCACGGTCGCGGAGCGACCACGTGAGCTTAGCCCGGCTTTTCAAAGCCGGGTCGACCTATGTGTCTGCTCCCCCGGCTTTGATGGTCTTTGAGAATTAATTGCAACAACGTAGGGGCAGACCTATGTATCTGCCCCGGATTGTGCACACACTTCCCGGCCGGGGCAGACACATAGGTCTGCCCCTACGTTGAATTGCGTGGTTGCGGTTAATTTTCAAAGACCATCAAAGCCGGGCTAGGATCAATCGTCGCTGCGGCGACGAGGAGGTGTTGTTGCATTTATTTTTCAAACACCATAAGTCGTTACTACGTGGGCGATTTTCTGAGGAGTCGAGCTCAGCTCGCGACTGAGTTGGAGCTTTAGCTTCGGCAAGAAGCCAGATGACCGTGGACCACGCGTGCGCGGCTGTGCGGTCGTCTGAGGGGCCAGCCGCTCGCGCGGCGCTGTCATTGGAGCCTTCCGGCCAAGGTCGCTACGATCATGAGCAGTTCGGACCACTCGACGGGCTTGGTAATGTACGCCTGGTAGCCGGCCTCGATGGACTTCAGGCGTTCTTTACTTCCCACGTATGCCGTCAGCGCCGCCGCGGGGATCGTCCCGCCCTTCTCTTCACTCAGCTTGCGCACCTTGCGGATGAAAGCGTAGCCGTCCTCGCTTGGCATGGCGATGTCTGAAAGGATCACGTCAGGCCGCCATTCGCGGAGCACCGATAGGCCTTCAGCGGCGGAGTCGGCGGTTCTCACTTCGGCGCCATGGTTGACGAGCGCGAACGTGATCAGTTCGCGCGCTTCCGCCAGGTCGTCCACCAACAGCACGCGAACGCCATCGAGCGAAGGCGAATCGGTATACGACTCAGTGATGATCGAACTGCCGCGCGCTTTTCCGGACGGCGCCGCATGGTCGGCGGCTACCGGCAGCGTGATGGTAAAGGTCGTCCCACGGCCTTCTCCCTCGCTTTCCGCCCGCACAGAGCCGTCGTGAAGTTCGGCCAGGTGTCGCACGATGGCCAGCCCCAACCCCAGCCCGCCGTGCTGACGGGCTGATGTCGCATCCTTCTGTCGGAAGCGATCAAAGACATGAGGCAGAAAGTCAGGGGTTATGCCCGGACCATCATCGATAACCGCGATCTCGATCTGAGAGTTCACGCGCGTCAGCCGCAACTCAACATGGCCACCCTCCGGCGTGAACTTGACGGCGTTCGTGAGCAAATTCCAGATAGCTTGCTGTAAACGGTCAGGATCGCCTAAAACCCTGCCCGCCTCCGGGGCGAGTGTTGTTTTGAAGTTGACGCCCTTCTCCTCGGCGACAGGGCTGATGGACTCTGCGGCGGCTTCAACGACTTTGGCGATCTCTATCCGGCTGGGTTCGATGAGAAGTTTGCCGGAGATGATGCGCGACACGTCGAGTAAATCGTCGATCAATCGGCCTTGCGCCCGCACGTTTCGCTCAATGGTGTCGAAGGCCTTCTGCGTCTTTTCCGACTGAAGTTTGCCGCTGCGCAGCATCGTTATCCATCCCAGCATGTGGTTAAGCGGCGTGCGCAACTCATGCGAGACCGTCGCCAGGAATTCGTCCTTCGCACGGCTGGCTTCTTCGGCGCGACGGCGGGCGACTTCGGCCTCGCGGCGCGCCTCCTGCTCGTAGACGAGCAACCGGTCTCGCGCTTTTTCCATTCGCTTACGTTCAGCGACGTCGCGAAAGGTCAACACGACCCCGATGATATTTCCGCGTTCGTCCTTTATCGGCGAGGCGTTTCCGTCAACAGGCGTCTCCCGCTCGTCTCTGGCGACGAGGAGGGCGTTACTGGCGAGCTCGGCTGTGGAGCCGTCCCGCAGAACCCTTAAAACCGGTCCTTCACTCGGCCGTCGCGTCTGATCGTTGATGATCCGGAAGACTTCCGACAGCGGCCTGCCTTCGGCTTCCGCTTCGATCCATCCGACCATTTCTTGCGCAACAGGATTGATCAATGTCACGCGTCCTTCCAGATCTGTTGTGATGACCGCGTCGCCGATGCTGATCATCACCGTTTTCAACCAGGCTTCCCGCTCCCTCACCTCCTGTTCGGCCTTTCGCAGTCGCAGGATCGCCCGAATGTTAGCGACCAATTCCTCGGCCTCAATAGGCTCGGTCAGATAAGCGTCTGCGCCGCCCTCAAGGCCGCGTACGCGATCGCGGACTTCAGTGAATGTCGCCGAGGTCTGAATCACCAGTATAGAATTAATAGAAGGGTCGGATTTGATGCGACGGCAGATTTCGATCCCGCTGACATCGGGCAAGTGCACGTCGAGAAGCACGAGGTCTGGTTTTAACTCATGGGCGAGTCGCAACGTGTCTTCCCCAGTCATGGCTTCGTGTACATCAAAACCTGCAAGCCGTAGAACACGGCTTTTGGCGTACAGGCCGGGTTCAAAATCGTCCACGTTTAATATCGTTGTCTTTGACGTTTCAACCATCGTTCCACACTATCGTTTAACATTACCTTTAACGCTCGACTTCGCGCTGATTCCGGCCTGAGCTTCCTTATTCCGCCTGCCTGTCGCCCGCATGATCGCCTCCACCAGCCCGTCTGGTGACAGGCCTTCCTTGGATAAAATCGCCTGCGCTCTGGCCATCAAATCTTCACGTTCCAGAGAGGTCAAAGTCTGTGAAGTGACAATGACCACCGGAGTCTCGCTTGTCAGAGGATCGCTTTTCAGCCTGGAGAGAGTTTCCAAACCGCTCAATCCGGGCATCTTTAAATCGAGCAGGATCAGGTTCGGCCGCGCCTTACGCGCCATGCGAATGCCTTCCTCTCCGCTTGCGGCTTCATCAACCTGCCACGGCAATCGGCTAAGCATTTTTTTTATGAGGTAACGCGCGGACTCCTCGTCGTCGATTAACAGAAGCCTGGATTCAGGGCGTGGAGTCTTAAGTCGCTCGCCTTTAGCGGGCGCCTCCAGCCCTCTCCCTTTCGCCGAGTAACGCACAGGGATCGTGGCCGAGAAAGTCGAGCCTACGCCGACTTCGCTCTCCACAGTTACATCGCCGCCGAGCAGCCTAGCCAGCCTCCGGCTGAGTGGCAGCCCCAAACCGGTTCCCTGGGTATAGCGCTGCAACGGATTTTCAATCTGCGTGAATTCCTCGAAGATGCGGGCCTGATCGGCGGCGGCGATTCCGACGCCGGTGTCGGCGACATAAAATGTAACGTTGTCGCCTTCGACCGTTAGCGCGGCGCGAACGCGAACCTCGCCGCGTTCGGTGAATTTCAGAGAGTTCGAGATGAAGTTTCGCAAAATTTGCGTGACCTTGCCTTCGTCCGTGTCGAGCGCAGGAATATCGACGACTTCCTCAAAGATGAGGTCAATGGACTTGTTAGTGAGCATTGGCCGGAAGACGCCGCGCAGCGCGCTGAATAGATTCTCGACGGTGAATTCAGACGGACGAACGTCCACCTTCCCTGCTTCGATCTTCGCCAGGTCGAGCAGGTCGCCGACCATCTCCAACAACGTCGTGGCGCCTTTGCGAATGAAGTTGACTTGCTTATCCTGCTCCTCAGTCAAATCACCGTCACTGCGGCTGAGCAACAGTTGTGTAAGCGCCATGATCGAGTTGAGTGGCGTGCGGAACTCGTGGCTCATGTTGGAGAGGAAACGAGACTTCATCTCGTCGGCCTGCCGTAAGTCGGACGCTTTCTCATCCAGCTCGGCATAGAGCGCGATGACGCCCAGGTTGGTGTCTTCCAGCTCGCGGTTGAGCCGCTCCAGGTCATCCTGTCGCCGCCGCAGTTCGTCGAGCAGGCGCATCAGTTCGCCGTTCTGCTGCTGGATTTCTTCGACCAGGCTTTGTGGTCGCTCGTTGGCCAATTGGTCGGCGAGTTCCCGTATGCGCTCGGCGGTCACAACGGGCCCTCTTTTCGGCAGAGTTTTTTTCATCAGGACCTTCGTGCCGCTCTCGCGCGAACTGCTGATCTCACACACGTCCATCAACCGTCGCGCCCCCATAATTCCCAGCCCCATCCCCGTGGCCGACCGGTATTGCCCCTGCAAGACGCTCTCAAGATCGGCGATGCCCGGGCCCTTGTCTTTGACTTCAATGAGCAAGGTTTGCTGTGTGGCCTCGTCCTCGACATGAAATTCGACTCTGCCGCCGTCCGCGTAGTTGAACGCGTTGCGCGCGATTTCAGACACGGCGGTGGCGATGCGCGATTGATCCTGGGCTTCGAACCCCAGCAACCCCGCTATCTGCCGCGCGCGCCGTCGCGCCGCGACCACGTCGTGTTCATACTTAATCGTGACTGTCAGAACCGGCCATCTCATAACAGAATAATTACTATTTCTTAGCGACTACCACAGTGATGTCATCGCGCCCGCGCGCGAAATCCCGGTAAAGGACGCCGGCGATCAAGCTCGGATGCCGGCCCGCGAGGCCGGGGTATTGATCCAGATTCCATTGCGTCGCCAGACCGTCTGAATGCATCACCAGCAACGAATCCTGCGACCAGGGATAGACGAATTCCTGAACCTTGCGCACCTCGTGGCCGACGATACCGGCGTGGGAAACCATGTGACGAGCGCCGTCAGGCGCGCGCACCACCCCCGCGATATTCCCGATGCCGGCGTATTTCACTTCCCCAGCGAGGTCGAGGTCGGCGACGGCCAGCGCCGCGCCTCGAGTGCTGCGCAGCGCGCCGTGAGCGAATTCGATCAGCGCGGCCGGCAAAAGCTGCGGGTGAGTTCGGAGCGCGTTCACCGCCGCCATTGCCGCCATCGCCGCATCGGGGCCATGGCCCAAACCGTCGGCGACTAAAATGACGCAGTGACCGCCTCGCCACTCGACCGCCCAGGCGTCGCCGCGCGCTACCTCGCCGGGCTTCGGCAGGCAAACGGCGCCGATCTCAAGCGGCGCCGGATGGCTTCCGCCCGCCGGCTTTCGCGACCACAACTGCGCGACGAGCGCCGCGCCTTTGCCGGGAGCCGAATAAATGTCGAACACATCCGAGAGTCGCTTTATCGCCCCAAGCCCGGTGCCCGGGCTGCCGGCTGTGGAAAAGCCGTCGCGCAAACTTTCCCCGACGTTGGCTATGCCGGGGCCCTGATCCAAAGCCAGCAATTCAATGACCGCGACGCCGCCGCGGTCGAAAGCGCGCGCCAACAATTGTCCTTGAGGAGTATGCTTGACCAAATTGCTCGCAGCCTCAGTCACCACGATCGCAACTCTGCCGATGTCGTTTTCATTAAAACCGACGGCCTGCGCCAAGTCGGTCACTTCCCTGCGGGCCTCCGCCACCGCGCTCTTTTCCCTGACTTGTAAGTGTACTTGGTCGGTCATCGCCATCTACTCATTTCCATCGCGCGATCATCACGCGCGTTCCTTCGCCTATGCGCGAAAAAATTTCAAATTCATTCGACAGCCTTTTGGCGCCACTCAAGCCCAGTCCCAACCCCCCGCCCGTAGTGTAACCGTCTGTCAGCGCCAGATCGAGGTCCGGAATGCCAGGCCCCTGGTCCTCAAAAGTGAGTCGCACCCCCCGGCGCGTCTCGCTATTGAGAGCCTCGAGCCTGACGGTCCCGCCGCCGCCGTGGTCGAGAGTGTTGCGAGCCAGTTCGCTGGCCGCCGTGACGATCTTGGTCTGGTCCACCAGACTGAGACCTTGCGCCAGCGCCAACTCGCGGGCAGCCTGCCGCACGCGCACGACATCCTCGGATGACCTGATCGGCATAGTCTCATCTTTCACCGAAACCATTGACGTTCTCCTGCTCTGCTCTGGCGAGTTTGAGCAGGCTCATGCCTTGCTCGACGTTGAGCGCGGTGCGCACGCCTGGCAGCGAGAGGCCTAACTCGACGAGCGTGATGGCTACCGCCGGTCGCATCCCGACGACTACCGTTTCCGCGTCCAGCACGCGCGACATCGCCGCGATGTTGCCGAGCATCCGGCCGATGAACGAGTCCACTATTTCGAGCGACGAAATATCGATCAGCACGCCCCGCGCCTGCGTTTTGGCGATCCTTTCGGTCAAGTCGTCCTGCAGCGTCATGGCGAGGCGGTCGTGCATGTCCACCTGGATCGTGACGAGCAGGTAATCGCCCATCTTTAAAATCGGTATCCGCTCCATCTCCCCTCCTTAACTGGGATTCTCCAGGCGCGTGATAGTCATCTTGGAACGACGCAAAGCGATAGCGAAGGCGTCTGCAAGAGTGGACTTGGTGATTACGTCTGCGAGGTTGACCCCCAAATGAACGATCGTTTGCGCGATCTGAGGGCGGATGCCGCTTATTATGCAATCGGCCCCCATCAACCGGGCGGCCGACACGGTCTTTAGCAAGTGCTGCGCCACCAGCGTGTCCACCGTGGGCACGCCGGTGATGTCAATGATGGCGATGCCAGCGCCGGTCTCGACGATCTTTTGCAGCAGACTCTCCATCACCACTTGTGTCCGCGCGCTGTCGAGCGTGCCGATCAAGGGCAGGGCGAGGATTCCCTCCCACAGCACGACGACCGGAGTCGAAAGTTCGAGCAACTCCTGCTGCTGGCGCCCTATCACTTCTTCACGGCCCTTTTGATACGCCTCGGTCGTAAAAAGCCCGAGCTTGTCCAGGAGCGACGTCGCGACCCACATCTCGTCGGCCAGCCTCTTGGAATCGCCTTCCAATTCCTGACGTAGCATCGTAAACAGCGGCTGCTTCAACGAGAAGATGAATATCGCGGTCTCGGCAGGCGTGAATCCCTGATGCGCGCGCGAGCGCGAAATGCTGGATAGAAATTCGCGCATATCGTCCCAGGTCGAGGCGCTGATGTTGTCCAGATTCGGCTGCTGTGAAGCGGCGCGTATCATCAGGTTCAAGAATCGGCGCGATTGCTCGCGCAATTCGGACTCTTTCATTAAATCGCCACGGAATGTCGTCGCCGCCAATTGTTCCCGCATCCAGTCAGCGAGTAAATCTGATTCACGTTTAGAGATTATTTCGGGGATTCGACTTTTGCCTTTCTGGTTCATCTTGGGATCTCCTTCGCTAGAAAATCATGATCATCGATCATATTTTTCAACCGTTTTTATTTAGTCAGGAATCAGTTCATAGGGGGCGTTATCATCCAGTTCAAGTGATGCCTGAGGTCTCCGTCAATAAGAGTTACAGAATTTTTAAATTTACTATTCTCCTCCGTTCAGGTAAACAATTTTCCGTACGAAATTTACTATCTCTCCCCACTAGCGCTTTATCAAGACCCTGTCAGGAATCTCTACAAGAATAGGCGCCATCGTAGAACTTAAACTTAAATGGAACTGTGCGCCGGCAGGAAAGCCGCAAATACGCGCCTATGGCGCAATCCTACAGCGAGCGCTAAGTGAGAGCGCATTTACTGGTTTTCCTAGTTGACTTACTCGCAGCCTTGATCTCATATCAAGTCTGAGGCGGAATACGCCGCGCATTCCGCCCGCTTCCAGGGTGAGCAAGGGTGAGAAGGACAAGGAGGTCGAAATGAAAGTTGGTTGCGCCTTACCTCAAAGCGGCGCTCTCGCCTCGGGCGAGAATCTGATCCGGGTCGCCAAGCGCGCCGAAGAACTCGGTTACGATTCGGTGTGGGTATTTGAACGGTTGTTGTGGCCTATCAATCCGCGCGACCCCTATCCGCCGTCGCGCGACGGAAGTTGGCCCGTCAGTTTCCAGAACGTCTTCGACCCTATCGAGACGCTGACGTTCGTCGCCGCGCACACGCGCAACGTGCGATTGGGGACTAGCGCGCTGGTTTTGCCCTATCACCAACCTATCCAGCTCGCGCGCCGTCTCGCCACTCTCGACGTGTTGTCGGAGGGGCGGCTGGAAATCTGCGGCGGCGTTGGTTGGTCGCGCGATGAGTTCGAGGCCGTCGGCGCGCCTTTCGAGCGGCGCGGCGCGCGCGCCGATGAATTGCTCGAAGCCCTGATCGCCATCTGGACGCGCGATCCGGTGAAATTTGAAGGCCAGTTCTATCACATCCCCGAATCGAAAATCGGGCCGAAGCCCGCGCAACAGCCACGCCCGCCGATCTACCTCGCGGGCTTCGGGCAATACGCTTTCGACCGCATCGCGAAATTCGCGGACGGGTGGAATCCGGCGGCCATTCGAGACTTTGAAAGCTTTGAGGCGCAGGTCGTTCAGTTGCAGGAGACAGCCGCGCGCGCCGGCCGGCCCCCGATGGAAGTCGTGCTGACGGCGTTTCCATTCGTGATGGAGACCTCACTCGGTCACGTCCGCCGTCCGCTCGCGGGAACGTTCAACGAGATACGCGAAGACATCAAACGACTGAGTCGGATCGGCGTCACACACGTCATCTTCTCAATTCCCGAAATGACGCACGCGCCCTCGCAGACGATTGACCCGGCGATCGCGAGGTTGGAGCAATTGATTGATATTACGCGTTGACGCGATT
>Ga0207428_10005673_pt1 | contig 11595 bp, 7 predicted proteins | sample RhiMethybrSRZTD1_FD_187600 | JGI IMG/M metagenome (GOLD analysis project Ga0207428, IMG submission 187600) | Populus rhizosphere microbial communities from Tennessee, USA - Rhizosphere MetaG P. TD hybrid SRZTD1 (SPAdes) (version 3) | ecosystem: Host-associated > Plants > Roots > Rhizosphere >... | reverse complement strand
GATTCCGGTGCGCACGAGGTTCACGCCCGCTTCTTTCATTGCGCGGAAGTCGGTGTCCCAAACCAGTGGATTCGGCTCGAAAAGATAACGGCGATGTTTGCCGGACGACATGTATGTCGTGCCGGTGACCGGAAACACGCGACCGTCGCGATAAAAGAAATGTTTGTCGGCGGTCAGCGCCTTGCCGCGTGCGAGGAGTGACTCGTCATAGATCCAGAAGCCGTTGGCGTGAGTGTGCGCATAAGAATTAAGGTCTATTCGTGCATGGATCTTGTAGAAACCAGGTGCGAGTTTTGCGGCGTCGGGAAGTTTGATAGATGCGGTTGCTTTCTCATTCTCCTTCGTGAGCGGGAAGTTCAAACGCGACACAACCTTGTCCGCGCTGTCACGTACTTCGACAAGGCAGTCTGTAAGCGAGAGTTTTGCGAGGTCGCCTTTCGGACGTCGCAGTTGAGTTGAAAGGCTGGGAGTTTCGCCTGGTTTGTACGACGCGAAGTCGCTCTTCACTTCAAAGTGAGTTGCGCCGCGTGCGGCTCTTTCAGCAAGAAACGTAATCGTTTTGGCTTCGATCTCTCCGTTGAAGTTAGCAAACACCCAACGCCCGCCGGCAAATTCACCAAGCAAGCGATCGATCTGAATCGCCGGCGCGGCCACGGGTCGACCGTCTCCGTTGACTATCGACGCGAGCGGCTCGACAACCCCCTCATGGGGACCGTCGCTGCCTGCTTCGTCGGGTTCGTTGTTTGTCGAGCTTAGCCGCACGTACAACTCGAAGACGCGATCCGGTTTGTAGCCGATTTGGGCGGCCTTGTACGGCGAGGTATCCACAGCAAACGAATGCGTGATCCCGAGCCGTTTGTGGAAACTAGCTTGCGCGGGCTCGACTAGCCACTGCGAACCGTCGCGCACTACCGGTCTTGAAAGCGGGACGCCGCCGATGTTCAGCCAGTTTCCACCAGCACGCAGATACTTCAAGAGCGCGGGCCAGATGCGTTTCGGAAAAGCGGAACCGTAAGGCGTAACGAGCAGATCGAAACGCGTCGCGTCCAGTTGTGTGATTAGATCTCGTTCGCCGAGGAACTCAACTGTGAAGTCTGCCAGCGCGGCTTGAAGAGCCTCGCGAGGGATGTCGCCACAGCCCTCGTAAGCACGAAACTCCGGCTCCCACAAGACGGCCACCGAACGCTTTTGCGATTGCGCGCCGAGAATGACTTGAGGGAGTGCCGTCGCGACTGCGGCACCGCCAATGGTTTTGAGAAATCTTCGTCTGGGAAGATTGGCCACGAAATGATTTACACTTAGAAATCGTGTCGAACTCGACAACAAACGAAAAGCGCTGGTTTGAGTTTCTTAGTCTATCATTGTTGCTCGGCCTTGGGACGGCGATCGCGACACTGATTTTCTTCGGCTGGCTCGCGGACGAGGTGCTCGAGGGCGAAACGCGACACTTTGATGAAGCCACACGCGCGGCGATCCATCAACTGGCGTCGCCAACGCTCACGATCGTCATGCGTGGGTTCTCCTTCGTTGGGTCGACGATCGCGCTGAGTATCGGGACGATCATCGTCGTCGTACGATTTGCGATGAGGAAGTGGGGTCGCGAGGCGAAACTCTTCGCCATCACGATGATCGGCGCTGGTCTGTTGAATATCACTTTGAAACTCGCCTTCAAGCGTGCGCGACCGGAACCGTTCTTCAATCTGTCGCTCCCTGAGACTTACAGTTTCCCGAGCGGCCATTCACTCACGAGCGCCGTCTTCTTCGGCGCTCTCGCGGCCCTACTCACCGCGCGAATCCAATCCAAACGCGTGCGCGCCGCGATCTGGATCGTGTCGACGTTGATGTTTCTGACGATTGGTTTTTCGCGAATCTATCTGGGCGTGCACCACACCACGGATGTGATTGCGGGATTCGCGGCGGCGTTGATTTGGATCCTGGTGGTGAGGTTTGTTGAAATGCAGTTGAGGCGCCGTAAACTAAGAAAAACTGTTAGACAGGATTAACAGGATTGATTCAGGATTTACAGGATAAAAATCCTGCTCATCCTGAAACATCCTGTCCATCATGTCTAAACTTCATCTCTACCGCCAGACCTCCATCGATATCATTAACAGCCGTTACCGATCCGCCATGCATTCGCACGGCGCGTTCGGTAATCGCGAGGCCGAGGCCGGTGCCGCCGCCACTCTGTCTATCGCGTGCATCTTCGGTGCGATAGAACGGACGAAAGATCTTCTCGAGCGATTCTTCCGGAACACCGTTGCCGCGGTCACGAACACTAATCACAGCGTTGCCGTTCTGCCTGCGCAGAGCGACTTCGACTGCCGTTCCCTCAGGCGTGTAACGAACCGCATTACGCACGACATTCTCGACCGCGCTGCGCAGCAGTTCCTCAACCCCTTTTATCGAGCAGCGCTCACTCGAAACAACATGCACCGCGCGGTTGATACTGCGCGCTTCGAAGTCAGCATCATCAGCAACTTCCTTCACCAGCGCCGCAAGGTCGACGTTAGTCCGTTTACGACCATCAGTGCCGCTTTCAAGACGCGTCAGAGTCAGCAACTGGCTGATCATCTCATTGAGATTGTCTGACTCACGCTCAATACGATCGAGTGCGCCATTCGCTTCCGGCCCGGATCTCTGCCGAGCCAAACCAAGCGCGACGCCCAGACGTGCGAGCGGCGATCGCAACTCATGCGAGATGTCGCCGAGCAAACGTTGCTGAGCCTTCACCATCGACTCCAAACGTTCGGCCATCGAGTTGAAGTCCTGGCCCAACTGCCCGACTTCATCGCGACGCTTAGTCAATTTCCTTGAAACACGAGCACCGAGATTTCCTTCGGCCAGTTCGTTTGTCGTCGCGCGGAGTTTCAGCACCGGCGTCGTGAGATAACGTGCGAGCCAGTAACAAAAGATGCCGCCGATCACGAGGACCACGAGCAATCGCATTCCCAGGGATTGAAAGCTCGGTTGGAACGGTGGTCGTGGAATGTGAGCGAGATAAATGTATCGCTGTCCCTTCGCACTCGTAACAGGCCGCGCGACGAGGGTATTTTCAACGGCGAAGTTAAACTCGATGTCACGACTCTCTGCCGCCTTCGTGATCAGCTCCGCTGCACCTTGCGGCACCGCGCGCCCGGAAAGTTCTTTTCCACTCTCGTCAAAGAAAGTCGCACCAACACCCGAAGACTTTTCCGTCGCCTGTAGAGCAGCACTCAACGCCTGTGGTCCCGATTGCTCGTAAACTTCAGCCGCCTTCTGTGCATTTGGTCCAGTCTGCGCGAGATCGCGCCACGACCTTCGCGTCGGCGTCGGACGCGTCAATGCGAACGCCGCAAACAGCACGACGTTGATGATGATCATCGCGAGCCAAAACCAGATGAAGATCTTCAGATATAAGTTGCGAAACGGGAACTTCATATTATTAGCCACAAAAAGGCACAAAAATCACATAAAAGAGAAAACCGATCTCTTTCTTTCTGTTATGTGAGTTTTGTGCTTTTTTGTGGCTCATTCTCTCTCCGTTGTGGCGCCGTAGATGTAACCCACGCCGCGGATGGTCTTGATTCGCTCGAGACCGTTAAGTTGGTGGCCCAACTTCTTGCGCAGGTTACTGACGTGCATGTCGATGCTGCGATCGAAGGGCGATAGTTCGCGGCCCAAAACTTCCTTAACCAGATCTTCGCGCTTGATTATTTGACCCGCATTGCGCAGCAGAATTTCGAGCAGGTCGTATTCGACTCCGGTGAGTTCAACTACTTCCCCCGAGCGGCGGACATTTCGCGTGTTGCTGTCCATTTCGATGTCACCGACTCGGATAGTCTCACGCGCGGAAGTAGTTGACTCAACGGGCTGGGCGCGCCGCAAAACGGCACGAATTCGAGCAACCAGCTCACGGGGGTTAAATGGCTTTGGAAGATAATCGTCGGCGCCGATTTCGAGACCAACGATGCGGTCCACATCGTCGCCCCTGGCGGTCAACATCAAAACCGGAATACGAGAACGCGCTCTGATACGCCGCAACACGTCGAATCCGTTCGTGCCCGGCAACATCACGTCGAGCACAACCAGATCGTGCTCCTCGGAAAGGGCGCGATCGATGCCGCGTTCGCCGTTGTGAATCGCTTCAACCGTATAACCTTCAGGCTGAAGATACTCTCCAACCAGCTCGCACAGGCCGACATCGTCATCAATGACGAGGACGTGTTCCATTGGTTGCTTCTCAGCAAGATTGAATGACATATGGACGGCCTAAGGCAAGGGGAATCCTACATGAATCGCCCGGTTTCGTGCGTAAAGAAGTGTCAATCGCAAATCCCCGGAACTGACAAAACTTTACAATCCATTGACAGACTCTTTACGACCTTTTTCGATACAATCCGCGCTCAAGCTTGGGCGTAACGCACTCTATCCACGCCAAATTAGCTATCGTGTTCGAAGGAGCTTCGGAATGAAGAAAATAGTGTTGTTAGTTGCCATTTGCGCAAGCATCCCTGGACTTGCGCTAGGGCAGCAACGCCCTGGATCGTTGCGTGGACAGGTGCTGGATGAGCTGGGTGGCGCAATCGTTGGTGCAAGTGTGACAGCGATTGACGGCAAAGGCGTCGAGAAATCGGTGGTTACGAACGATTCCGGCTCTTACACAATCAATGGCCTCGCTCCCGGCAAGTATACCGTCCGCGCAATCAATGCGGGCTTTGCCATGTCCGAAACGCCCGAGGTCGAAGTCACTGCCGGCAAGGCTGCGCAATTCGACATCACGTTGAAAGTCGCGATCGAAGAGCAGAAAGTAACTGTGAACAGTGACACGCGCGAGGTGAGCACTGAACCGGAAAACAATGCCGGTGCAGTTGTGTTGAAAGGCGATGACATCGAGGCGCTGCCGGACGATCCGGATGATCTCGCGGCGGCGTTACAGGCTTTGGCTGGTCCTTCGGCTGGTCCAAATGGTGGTCAGATCTTCGTGGATGGATTCACCGGTGGCCGCCTGCCTCCGCGCGCATCGATTCGCGAGATACGCATTAACTCAAATCCGTTTTCAGCCGAGTACGATCGTCTGGGTTTTGGTCGTATCGAGATTCTGACTCGCCCGGGCACCGATCGTTATCGCGGCCAGGTTTCATTCAACTTCAACGACGACGCATTAAACGCCCGCAATCCATTCGCTGACTCGCGGGCGGCGATTCAAACGCGCCAGTATGGTGGAAACTTTGGTGGTCCGATCTCAAAAAAGAAAGCGTCGTTCTTCGTCGATTTCGATAAACGCGATATTGACGACGGCGCGTTGATTGTGGCCCAGGTGCTCGACGCGAATAACAATATCGTCAGTTTTACTGATACCGTTGCTATTCCGAGTCGCCGCACGTCGTTCAGTCCGAGAATTGATTACCAGATCAATCCAAACCACACGCTCATTTTCCGTTATAACTACGCGAAGAACACTCGCCTGCAAGGCGTCGGCGGCTTCAACCTGCCCGAGCGCGCCTACGACAGTGAGAACAGCGAGCAGGGCATTCAGCTCACTGAAACAGCAATCATCAACAAAACCATCGTTAACGAAACTCGTTTCTCGTTTGAACGACAGCAGACGCAGCAGAACGCAGACAATTCGATTCCGACGATCAACGTGCAGGACGCGTTTATAGGCGGCGGATCGCAGGTCGGCAACGCGCACAGCACGACTCACGACTGGGAAGTAACCAACAACACTTCATTTGCAATCCGCACCCATTCGTTGAAGGTTGGCGCTCGTCTTCGCGGAGTCAACATCTCGCAGTTCTCACCGCAAAACTTCGGCGGCACTTACACATTCTTCGGTGGTGGCGTCGGGCCGATTCTCGATGCGAATGAGCAGCCCAGTGGAGGCATAGGGCTCGTTACCAGTATCGAGCGTTTTCGTCGTACAGAGGTTTTCGTTGCCGAGGGACTGAACGGCGCGCAGATAAGATTGTTGGGTGGTGGTGCGAGCCAGTTTAGTTTGTCGTCCGGCAATCCGGAGTCAGAGGTGAGCCAGTGGGATGTGGGCGGCTACATTCAGGACGATTGGAAGATGCGGCCCAACTTCACGCTCAGTCTTGGTCTGCGTTACGAAAACCAGAAGAACGTCGATAGCAATTTCAACTTTGGACCACGCGTAGGTTTTGCCTGGCAGCCGGGCGGCCAGCAGTCGAAGACCGTCGTTCGTGGCGGCTATGGAATTTTCTACGAGCGCATCAGTGAAAACCTGACGATGACCGCGAATCGTTTGAACGGCGTCAACCAGCAGCAGTTCACCGTGCAGAATCCGGATTTCTTCCCGTTGATTCCCACTGCGGACCAGCTAGTTCAGTTTGCAGTGCCGGGAACTGTCTATCGGCTCGCGGACGGCTTACAAGCGCCCTACACGATGCAATCAGTGATCAGTGTCGAGCGCCAGTTGCCACACAATGTGACGATCGCGACCAGTTACATCAACCTTCGCACGCTGCACGTGTTGCGCACGCGACAGTTGAATGCTCCGTTGCCGGGCACGTTTGTTCCCGGTTTGCCATTGAGCGGTATTCGACCCCTGGATTGCGCGGACTTCATTCCACCCGAGATCAATCCTTCGCCGCGTTGCAATATCTTCGAATACGAGTCGAGCGGTCGTTACAACCAGAATCAGTTGATCGTTAACTTCAACAGCCGTTTCCATCGCAACCTGACGATGAATGCGTATTACGTCTTTGCGAAAGCGAACAGCGACGCTGATGGTGTTGGAAGTTTTCCGGCGAACCCGTACGACTTGAGCACTGAGTACGGGCGCGCCTCGGGCGACATCAGACATCGTTTCGTTATGACGGGTAACATCCGCGCCCCGTGGGGCATCAGCTTGAATCCTTTCGTGATCGTGCAGTCGGGCCGTCCGTTCAATATCACGCTCGGCCGCGACATCAATGGCGACACGTTGAATACCGAGCGACCGGCTCTCGCGCCGGCCGGTGCGGATTGTAATGATGTGGTTAACATCAAGTGCACGCCGTATGGCAACTTCAAACTGACGTTTGCGCCCGGCGATGTGATGATTCCGCGTAACTTTGCCGAAGGGCCGAGTTCAGTTACCGCCAACCTGCGCGTGAGCAAGACGTGGAGCTTTGGTTCTGAAGGCGGCTCGAATGCCAACAACCGCCAGAATCAGAATCAGAATGGGCAACAAGGTCAGAACGGACAGAATCAGCAGCAGCGTGACGGACAGCGAAACACGATAATGGGCGGCGGCATGGCAGGGCGAGGTCCTGGCGGCGGTGGTCCTGGCGGCGGTGGTCCGGGAGGTGGCGGCGCCGGTGGGCGCGGTGGTTTTGGTGGTGGACCAGGCGGCGGTGGGCCCGGTGGTGGTTTCGGTGGGCCAGGCGGTGGCGGCAGTGGTCGTTACAATCTGACGTTCTCGCTGAACTTCAATAACATTCTGAACCACACAAACCTTGCCAATCCCATCGGCAACCTCGGTTCGTCGTTGTTCGGACAATCAACTGCGACTGCGGGCGGATTCGGAGGTTTTGGTGGCGGCAATCCGGCTTACAACCGCCGCATCGACGCGCAGATTAGGTTCAGCTTCTAAACCTGTTTTTATGTAGAATGCTCTTCGTTGAGCAATCATCCTTATTTTCAGCGTTGCATTAGAGCCGAGTGTCATGCCGAATACGGTCTTGATGCTCGGCTCTATGTGTGTTCAAGTTGCGGCGGGTTGTTGGATATCGAGCGCCGTACACCCCTCGCAATCGATCCCGACTCATTACGGGAACGTTGGAAAACACGACGCGATCGTAGTGGCGTCTGGCGCTTTCGCGAGTTCCTGCCGTTCGACGAAGATGCGAGCGTGGTTTCGCTTGGAGAAGGAAACACGCCGCTTTACGACGCACCACGATCGGCTGATTACTGCCGGTTGTCACAGCTAAAACTCAAGCATCAGGGTTGTAATCCCACCGGTTCCTTCAAAGACACCGGCATGACTGTCGCGGTAACGCAGGCGCGCAAACTGGGGGCGCGGCTCGTCGTTTGCGCGAGCACAGGTAACACTGCCGCAAGTCTCGCGGCTTATGCTGCGCGTGCAGATCTTCAGTGCGCGATTATCGTCCCAGCCGGACAGGTGAGTCATGCAAAGCTGGCGCAGGCGTTGGATTACGGCGCCAGGGTTATTGAGATCGATGGCAACTTCGATGCGTCGATGAACGTGATTCGTGAGCTGGCGGAGGACGAGTCGATTTATCTGGTCAACTCGATCAACCCGTTTCGAATTGAGGGCCAGAAGACGGTCGCGTTTGAGCTTGCCGAACAGCTCGAGTGGCGAGTTCCGGATCATCTCGTGTTGCCGGGAGGAAATCTGGGTAATAGTTCGGCGTTTGGCAAAGGGTTCCGCGAGTTGCTTAGCAGTGGATTGATAGCCCGGCAACCGAAGATCACTGTAGTTCAGGCTGAAGGCGCGGCGCCGTTTGCGAGGTTTTATTCAGACGAGGAACACACGGAGTTTGTAAACGAGGAGCATCCAAAGACGCTAGCTTCGGCGATCAAGATTGGCGCGCCTGTTTCGTGGCAGAAGGCGTGGCGTGCGGTGAGTGAGACAGGTGGGAGCGTCATAACTGTAACCGAGCAAGAGATCGCGGACGCCAAGGCAGTTATCGGACGTGATGGGATTGGTTGCGAGCCTGCGTCCGCAACGACTGTTGCCGGCATTCGGAAGCTTGGGATTAAAGAGAATGAATCAGTGGTGGCGGTGTTGACTGGGCATGTGTTGAAAGATACGGACTATGTGATCAAGTATCACAATCAATCGCTAACCGATCCGGACGGACGAAAGATTGAAAGCCGGTTTGCGAATTCTCCGATTCGTGTTGCTGCCTCTGCGGACGCGATTCGGGAGGTATTGTAGAGACAGGATTTACAAGATGTAACAAGATTTACATGTAAATCCTGAAACATCCTGTAAATCCTGTCTATAAAAAATGACGTTCGAACTGCGCGTTCCAGCATCAACCTCGAACCTCGGCTCAGGCTTTGACTGCTTTGGCCTGGCGCTCAAGCTGTACCTGACGGTTCGCGTTACCGCGGTCCCGAACGCCTCGCAACCGTGTCACGTCACCACCACGGGCGCAAAAGAGAACGACGCGCTGCCTCGTAACGCGATAAACCTGATCTATCGTGCGATGTCTTTCGCAGCACGAAGCGAGGGGACATCATTGCCCCCGGTCGAAATAACAGCGCATAACGAAATACCACTCGCAAGCGGCCTCGGCAGCAGCGCCGCTGCAATCGTCGCGGGTATCAGGCTCGCGGGGCTAATCGCCGGAAAAGAAATCCCGGATCAAACGATTCTAAATTACGCCACCGAGTTTGAAACACATCCGGACAATGTCGCCGCGGCGCTATACGGGGGCTTTGTTACAAGCTGCATCGGTAGCGACAAGACAGTGCTTTCCGCAAAGTTTGTTTGGCCCTCTCAAGTTCGAGTAGTTATCGTTTCACCTCATTCACAATTGCCGACACACGTCGCGCGCGCTGCGCTTCCACGAACCGTCAGTCGCGTTGACGCGGTCTACAACCTGCAACGAGCAGCGCTCTTCGTGGGCGCAATCGCGCAGCAGCGTTACGACACGCTCTGGGAAGCAATGCACGATCGATTGCATCAACCGCAGCGAGAATCACTCGTGCCCGGTCTCGCAGCCGCCCTCGCACTGCCACGAATGAACGGTCTGCTCGGCATCGCACTAAGCGGCGCCGGGCCAAGTATCGTTGCGTTAGTTGAAAGTAATGAGGAAGAAATTGGCCAGCGAATAGCGAAGTGTTTCAAAGTCGAATCAACTGTCAGAACCCTTGACGTCGACAACGAAGGCGCTCGCATCAACTAAGCCACTTCAGCACGCGAAACACCGGATAACTCACCGCCAGCAGCACTAGCGCGTAGACACTGTTCTTCGTATCAGCCTGAATCGCAATGGCGAGGAACAACACAGATCCAATCAACGCAAGCGCCGGTGTCACTGGATAGCCCCACGCGCGATACGGTCGGGGCTTCTCGGGTTCGCGATACCGCAGCACAAAGAGCGAAACAAACGAGAGGATGTAATTCACCACGAAGAAGAAAGCGAGCACTGTGATCACAGTCTCAAACTTCTCACCAAACACGATGAACAGCAGCGCCACGAGAGCGCTCAAAAACAGTGACACCGTCGGAGTGCCGCCTTCGTTGACTACAGCCGCCTTCGTTGTAAACAGGCCATCGCGGCTCATCGCAAACACAACGCGCGTCGCCATCAGGTGTAGCGCGTTTATGCCGCTCAGCATCGATACAATTGTGAGACAACGGAAGATCGTGTCGCCGTAACGGCCAAAGATCGCCGTCGCCGCTTCGCCCGCTGCAAATTCCTTTCCCGCGATTTGAGATATCGGCAACACGTAAAGCAGTGCGAGGTTCACCGACAGATAGATCGCCGCAATCGCGAGCACACCGCCAAAAAGTGCACGGGGAATATCGCGTCCGGGATTCTCAACCTCTTCGGAAAAATAGATCACGCCCGCCCAGCCGTCGTATGTGTAAATCGCTGCCTGAAGTGACACGACGATGGCCGTCATCGTGATGACGGGCATCGCGGAAGTTTGTGTACTTGTGAGTGAACCGTTTCCGCCGAAGATAAACGCGGCGGCGATCAACACGAGAAACGCGAGCGCTTTCAATAAGCTCGTGATGTTTTGAATGTTGCTGCCCCAGACGATCCCACGCCACTGGAGCAGTGCGAAGACGATCGCCACACCCGCGGCGATCGCCACGCCTTTTCCTTGAAGTGCGGGAAAGAGCGCGCCCGCAAACGTGCCGACGACGAGCGCCACGGCAGCAGTCGAACCGCATGAAGAGATCCAGTCGCTCCAGCCGACGATAAAGCCCGCATATTCACCGAGCGCATAGCGGGAGAAAACGTACTGGCCGCCTGAACGCGGAATCATCGTGCCGAGCTCGGCAACTGAAATGGCGCCGAGCAACGCGTAAATCCCTCCGGCAACCCAGACGAGCAGGAAAGGTGTAGTTGCAGGTAATTGCTCGGCAATCGCGCCCGGCGCCTTAAAAATCCCCGCGCCAATCGTATTACCAATAATGACGGCGAGACCAAACCCCACTCCGAGTACGCGCAGCAGGTGGCCTTGGGTTTTCATGTTGATAAGTAGACAGGATTAACAGGATGTTTCAAGATGGACAGGATTCTATCTTGTTAATCCTGGAAACATCCTGTTCATCCTGTCAAACCATTCCTCAAATCTCTATGCAGCAATCGATGAAATAAATGCTCACCTGCCTCACGTCTTACAGACAATCGACCAGCGTGATACGCGCGCGAGCTCAACCCGCGCTGCACTGACTTGCATATCGCCACATCTTCATCCTGGATGCGCTGGCCCACCGCAACACTCGCATGATTCCGCGCCCGCGCCTCTTCGCTCACCACATCCGGAAAGTAAAAATCGAAGATCACTTCCGTCTGGTCCACACCGCGCGGTATGACGAGGTTGGTATCCATCACACCGTCGTACCAGTTGATCATGAAGTTTGGATAAATCCAGTAATAGAACGCGCGATCGCCCTTTCTAACC
>Ga0207428_10005668_pt1 | contig 11599 bp, 10 predicted proteins | sample RhiMethybrSRZTD1_FD_187600 | JGI IMG/M metagenome (GOLD analysis project Ga0207428, IMG submission 187600) | Populus rhizosphere microbial communities from Tennessee, USA - Rhizosphere MetaG P. TD hybrid SRZTD1 (SPAdes) (version 3) | ecosystem: Host-associated > Plants > Roots > Rhizosphere >... | reverse complement strand
CTAGGCTGATTCTTCTTTGCTCGTGCCTGCCGGGGCGAGCACGAACGCAGGCTTCCCAAACCTGGCCCGCAGCGAATTTACCGTCTCGAACACCAGGCGTTGGCCGACAATCCTGGCTTCCAACCGTCGCTTGCCCGGAAAGTCCATCAAGGAAATCCCGATCAATATCGTGAGTAATCCCTGACCGGGGAGAACCAGCATTGAGAGACCCGCGAGAAGGAGAAGAACGCCAACGACATTCTTGACCACTCGGCCGATCGTGCGAAGGATCGGATTCCGGCCCCTCATCCATGGGCGGGGAATGCGAATGTCAAAATAGTCCACAGGGAGACGAACGAGCATGAAGGGAATCGCGATGAGCGAGCCAACGAACACGACACCAGAAATAATGGCAAGTTTGAGGAGCACCCCGGGAGAAAACAACCCCGGCAGTGCTGTGATCCACTCCGTCATTTCGGGCACTCTAACATAGGATTTCGCGATCACAGGACCCAGTCGGGGGCGGACTAATTGCCCTTTTTGGCGTAATCCGTGCAATCCACCCGATCTGGCAGCGAATTGCTCCCGGGAGCGTCAAAAAGAACGGCCTCGAGGGGTTTGTGTCAATAGCTCTGTCGGACCCTCCGGGGCTCAGATAATTGATATATACTTACCGGACGTTCCAATTCGACCTTGATGGAAGGCTTATGAAAAGAGTTTTGCTTCTGGCAGTTCTTTTGGCCCCGGGATCATCTGCAATTGCCCAAAACACTCCTGCGGGAATGACCCCGGCAGAAGCCAAAAAGGCTGAGGCCTACTTCCACTTCTCCATGGCCAGAGTTTTAGATCAGGAGCAGGCGTTCGACGACTCCATCAAGGAGTATCGGAAGGCCCTTGAAGTAACTCCAAACGATGCAGAGATCTACTCCGCGATGGCGCGGACCTATCTCAACCAGAGGAATCGTGAGGAAGCCTCCAAGGCGGCCCAGAAATCGGTCGAACTGAATCCCAATAACCTGGGAGCGCATCGATTGCTCGGAGACATCCACATCGCCACAATCCAGGGCCTCCAAAACAGCAAGCAGCAGGTAACACCCGCCGTGCTCAAGGAGACGCTGGACAGGGCAATCCACGAGTTCGAAGAAATTGTCCGCATCGATCCAACAGGGCGTGAGGGGTACCTCATGCTGGGACAGCTCTATCGGATCAACGACAACCCCAACAAGGCTGCCGAAATCTACAAAAAGTTCCTTGGGATCGAACCTAGCTCGGAAGATGGCGTCATTGCGCTGGCTGGTCTTTCGATGGAGTCCAACCACAACGCCGAAGCAATTGACCTGCTGAACGACTTTCTCAAGAAGCAACCCGCTTCCGATCGAGCTCTCGAAACTCTTGGCGATGCCTATACAAGTCTTGGGGACACAACGGGCGCAGCAGATGCCTACAAGCGTGCAGCAGCTTTGAACGACGATCCGGACCTCCGCGAGAAGCTCGCGATCGCTCTCTTCGACGACAATCGGCTCGACGAAGCGGGTAAGGTCTACGAGGAGATTCTGCAGGAAGATCAGACGAACGTCATGACGCAGCAGCGGCTGGCCCAGATCTACCGGCGTCAGATGAGGTACCCCGAGGCCCGCGACATGCTGAACCGAGCCCTGAGAAGGAACTCCTCCAACATTTCGCTCCGCTTCGATCTGGCTTTGGTCGACCGCGACGAAGGCAAATTCGAAGAATCAATACGGGGCTTCGAGACGCTTCTCAAGGAATCGGAGAAGTCGACCTACAACCAGTTGGAAAAGCGCAGCCGGTCCCTTTTCTATACTCAGATCGGCATTGTTCGCTCTCTCCAGACGCGGTTCGATGATGCGATTGTGGCCTTTAATAATGTGCGTGGGTTATCGGATCCCAGCGATCGAGGCCGAGTGGATCTGATGATCGCGGACACCTATAAGGAATCGAAAAATATCGATAAAGCGGAATCCACGATTCGGGCGGCGCTGCAGGACTCGCCTGGCAACAGAGACCTCCAGATGGCTTATGCCGAGATCCTGTCTTCTCGCGGTCGTACCGATGAAAGCATCCAGATGCTTAAGGGGCTCGCCCAGGGCGAGACACCGGATCTCAGCCTGGTGGCCGCCATCATCAGCGTCTACGAACACGCCGACAGATTCGCCGATGCTCAGGGGACTCTGGATGCGGCAGCCAAGAACTTTCCCGGCGAAAAGCAGATTCACTTTCTTCAGGGTGCTCTCTACGAACAGCAGGACAAGTATCCGGAGGCCGAACAGGCATTTCGAAGGGCATTGGACCTCGATAAGAACAATCCGTCGGTTCTCAACTACCTGGGATACATGCTGGCAGACCGGGGACTGAAGCTGGATGAAGCCCTGACGATGGTCAAAAAAGCCGTCGAATCCGATCCGATCAATGGCGCCTTCCTGGACAGCCTGGGTTGGGTTTACTTCAAGATGAACAAGCTCGATCTCGCCGAACAGTTCCTGAAGCGAGCGGTCGCTTTCGCAGCCACCAACGCCACAATGCACGACCACCTCGGCGATCTCTACTACAAGACGGGTCGATTCCAGGAAGCTCAGGCTTCATGGACAAAGGGGCTGCAGTATGCCGATGAGCCCGAGGAGGCCGGCCGCATTCGCGAAAAGCTGGAGCAGGTTAAATCGCAGGCGGCCATTCGTTAACTTTTTCTGAACTCTTCATTTCCACCCGCTGTCTTTAACTTGAGACAACGCTAGCAGTCTCAGTATGAATGAATAGGGCACAAGCTCCAGCTGGCGTCACTGAAGCTGAATTCGAGTCGGCCGCCCGCGAAAGCCGCTCTTTTCTGATGCAAATCGCGGTTGCTTCAGCCCGGAATCCGATTGATGCGGAAGATATTGTCCAGGAAGCACTTATGAGAGGCTTCCGCGGTATTAAACATTTCCGGGGTGATTGCCCTTTGCGGGTATGGCTCTCTCGGATCGTGGTGCGCGTGGCTATAAATCACCATCGCAGCCTCTCCAGGCGGCTGAAGCGCTGGGTCTTTTTTGGAGACTTCGAAATAGACCATGAGGGTGAGTCTGTCGAATTTGATCCACCCGACGGTTCCAAGAACGTGCCAAGGGAAGCTCTCATGGACATGGATAAGCACGTCGGCATGCTCCCCGATGAGTTCCGCATGCCTCTGCTAATGCTGGCGGTTGAGGGAATGACGATACCTGAGATTGCAGAGATCCTGGATATTCCTCCAGGAACCGTGAAATCGAGAATTTTTTATGGAAGAAAACGGCTAAAGGATACTTTGGAGAGCAAGAGAAGGCGAAGATGACGAACTGCGACAGGTTTAAGTCAAAACTCGAAGCGTATTTTTGCGACACCCTCGCAGAAGAAGATTTGCGGTTCGGTCAGACACATCTCGAGTCGTGCGCGGAGTGCAGCCGCGAGGTCGAATCCTTGAAAAGTGTCGACCCCATGGTTCGCGCGGTCCTGCAGCGTCGGCTCATGCTTGCCCGGATGGCGGCGCAAGCCAACACCCGTCCCCGAATCCTGAAGCTGGGACTGGCAGCCGTAGGTTTGGCGGCCGCTGTCTTTGTCCTCAGCGTGGGAACGGTGTTCCTGAAGGAAACACCTCCTCCTCCCGTAATCGTTCACCAGCCACCCACGGTCCCTGTGGAAACAGATGTGACGAAGGATGCTGTTCAGCAGGAGATCCCGGGTCTTTTGAAGCCAAAAGACGGTAAGCCGGTTGAGCCAGCGCCTCAGCCTTACCTGGATTCTCCTCAGGTCGATGGACCCGACTTCGCCATCATGGACGCCGTGGGATACACCAGGACTCTGGAATCTTATCGCGGCCGCGTCGTCCTCTTCGGTGTCCTTTCTCCAGAACAGAAAGCCGCCGTGAGCAACCTCCAGCAGATTTATGACGACTTTGGTTCGAATCCCGGCATACGCGTTTTCGCCGTTGCGCGACGGCGGGAGGACAAACTCAATGCGACTCTCCCGACACATTTCAACAACGGATCCAAATTGCTTGGAGTGCGGGAAGGAGAGTTCCTGCTGATCGATGCTGCCGGCAAAACCAGGCTGGAAGGGTCTCTTACAGATTCAGCCAGCGTCGCACGAATCAGAAGCCAGCTGGCACAATTGGGTATCCGGTAGGTTCGCTGGCGTCACCGGGGAAGGGAATTTGAAATTGGACGAATCCTGCATCTCAAACCCGAAATCCCGAAAATTCAAATTGGACTGTATGGGCTTGCCCGTCCAACCTGAGATTTCGGGGTTTCGGATTTGAGATGCAGGATTCGTCCAATTTCAAAATTCGCCTTTCTTTCCTCCGGTGAGCCAAGAAGGTCATTCGTTACATCTCCGCCCGCACCAGATCCTCATACGTTTCTCTACGTCGTATGACTTCGTAATTGCTTCCGCTCACCAGTACCTCTGCCACACGGGGCCTGGAGTTGTAGTTCGAAGACAACGAGAATCCATAGGCGCCGGTGCTCATGACGGCCGCGAGATCACCGGGTTGGAACACGGGCAACTCGCGATTCTTCGCAATGAAATCTGATGACTCGCAGATCGGTCCTACAAGGTCTGCTATCTGAGTCGAAGTTTTCTGTGAGACGGACCATACCTGGTGGTGTGACCCGTAAAGAGCCGGCCTCATCAAGTCATTCATTCCGGCATCCACGATGACAAAGCGCTTCGCCCCCTGGTCCTTGATAAAGGTGACGCGCGTCACCAGAGTTCCTGCATTGCCTACGATGACCCGGCCCGGTTCGAGAATAAGCGTCAGTCCGAGCTCCTTCGTCGCACGGATCACGAGTTCCGCATAGCGAGATATCGAAGGCGCTTCCTCACCGTCGTAAGCAATCCCCAACCCGCCGCCGAAGTCCAGATATCGCAATGAAATACCTTCTCGCCTGAGCCTGGTCACAAATTCTCGAAGACTTTCGATCGCCTCCTGGTAAGGCCCCAGCTGCGTGATCTGTGAACCGATGTGACAGGTCACTCCGACAAGTTCTATCTCCGGACGCTCACGTAGCCTCAGGTAAAGATCGTGTGCTTCAGGCAAAGCGATTCCAAACTTGTGCTCCGTCATTCCAGTGGAGATGTAGGGATGCGTTCCCGGATTCACATTCGGGTTTGTGCGCAGCGAAACCCGGGCGCGCTTCCGCATCTGACGTGCGCTTTCCGCGATCAAATCGGCTTCAGCAGCGGATTCGACATTGAAAAAGAGAATATCGGACTCCAGCGCATACCGAATCTCGTCCACCGTCTTTCCCGGACCATCGAAGACAACCTTGCTCGCGGAACCGCCAGCTCGCAAGACTCGGAAGAGTTCCCCGCCGGAAACGACTTCGAATCCAGCACCCCACTCCCCTAACCGCCGAACGACACTGAGATTGGAATTAGCTTTGACCGCGTAAGAAATCAGGTGGGGAACCTGCTGAAAAGCCTCCGCGAAAAGTTGAACCTGGCGGCGCATCGCATTTTCGCTGTAAACGTAAACGGGAGTACCGACCTCGCGGGCGACTTTATCCAGCGGCACTTCTTCACAATGGAGGGTGCCACTGGCATAGGCAAAAAACTGCATGCGACATTATAGGGCAAAAAAAATCCGGGGACAGAGGACGCGCCTCTGGCCCCGGCTTCTTACGGGGGGTAGATGAAGCCTTACATCTTGCTCAGTTTATAAGATGCCACCTGAGGTGGCGTCAGGGTCTTCAGAATGGTGTCCTCAAGGTTTTTGTCAAGCACGGCATGTCGCTTGGAAACCTCGGGCATTACCTTGGAGATAATCTGCTGCGCTGCGGGATTCGCGTTCACGTTGTTCGGGTTCGGTCGATTCCCGTATTCATTCGCCGGCTGGGGCGGCGGCTCCAGTGTCGGCACCTTCGCCATTTCCGCTTGAACCAGCTGATCCGCATATTGCCGCGCCAACTGGTTGTTGGCATTGTGAAGGCCCTGAATCGTCGTGAACTGCTCTGCAGTTAGAGGCGTTCCCTGTTCCAACATGATTCCACGATACCGTTCGGCACCGCCCTTTGCTTTGATCTGATCGTATTTGTACTTCTGGATGACTGTCGCCTGATCAGGGTTCAACTTCGCGGCTATCTTGTCGTACAGCTCTTCGTTTTTCTTCTGAATTTCGGCCTGAGGGTTGAAGTTGTTATTGTTACCCCGACCACGGTTGTTATTCGCATTCGCCTCGTTCGCCGCCGTGTTGGCATTGTTGGCGGTTTGGTTATTGCCCGCCGCGTTGTTGGCATTCGCGTTGTTGTTCGGGTTCTGGTTGTTGTTCCCTCGGTTGCCGCGGTTGTTGTTATTGTTGTTGTTATTATTCGGAATACCGAGCTGCGTCATGATCGTGTTCACCATGTTGTTGCGCAGCGTCTGCGGATTAAAAGTCGGGTTGTTATTGTTATTGTTGTTGTTGCGATTCTGGTTCAGCGAATTGAGCAATTGTTGCATCTGAGGATTCGCTGCTTTGAGTTCTTCCTGCATCTGCGGCAGTTTTGTTTCAATGAGTCCTGAAAACTTCTTCTCCTGTTCGGGTGTCAGCGGCTTTTTGCCCTTGGTGAGAATTTGGCCGATCGGCGCAAGACGCTCCGCCGTCGTGGAATTTCCTGACGTGCAATAGGCTCTCTCAGGGGCATCCCGCAGGAAATTATTGATCGCGTTGTTATTGTTGTTGCCGCCGCGATTACCACCGCCGCCACCGCGATCGAAACCACCACCACCAAAGTCCTCAAATCCTCCCGGAGGGAAGTTGAAGTTGCCGTTGTTGAAGTTTCCACGGTTGTTGTTATTGTTGCCACGGTTCTGCAGTTCCTGCAGATTGACAAGATCGAGGACAACGGTGCAAACCTTCTTATCCTTCTCCGCCTTGGTGATCAAAGACGTCTGATCCGGGGTTAGATCCGCCTTCATGGAAGTGAGCAGTTCTGCGTTGGCCTTCGCGACGCCGGCGAAGAGCTCCGTCAGCATATTGGTCGTATTGTTGTTGTTTCCACGGTTGTTATTGTTGCCGCGGTTACTGAACTGCGCTTCGAGCTCTGTTCTCATCGTGACGGTTTCGGTTTCGATGAAGGGCTTCAGGACCTTCTCCTGATCCTTGGTCATCGGTACCTTGCGAAGCTTCAGCAAATCCTTCAACTGAAGAAGCAACTGTTCGGGATTCGGAATGTTGTTGTTATTGTTGTTGCCTCGGTTGCCGCGATTGCCGCCACCCAACAAGGCATCGATATCGCTTCCGGTGAGCACACCATCGAAGCCGCCGAAGCCCCCAAAATCATCCTGGGCAAACGCCGGCATGGCCAGCAGAGCGATCACGATCACTAATAACGTTTTTTTCATAACATCCCTCCGACGAACTGAGCACCCGCGTGATTATTCTCAGCGGGATTCATGAAAGCTATTGTCGCGGCATTGGCGGGCGGCGTGCTTGCCGTCGCTTCTCGTTAATCTCGTTGTACTTCTTAGCCTGCTCTTCGGTCAGAATCGCGCGTATCTTGGTTCGCGTCTGTTCTTGCAGTTCTGCAATCTTCTTGTTGTTGGGTTCCAGCAGTTTCCGGTTTTCCGCAAACAACTTATCAAAATCGGGCCGGGAAGCTTCGACGATACTTTGAAATTGCTGCCGCTGCTCGGGAGTGAGTTCGAGCTGGTCGTAATAGACCTGGTTTACTTCCCTCGGGGACCGTCTGGACTCTCGGTCTGCCCTCCATCGCGTTTCGTAGACATTGTCAATCACTGCTCCAACCACCAAGCCAACCACGAACACCGCCATGACGAGCAGCTTTGCTCTCGTCGCGCTGGAAATCACGGCGTAAAGTCCAACAGGTCAAATTCAGCGGCAGAAGGCTCGGTTGGATCGACAAACAAGGTGTACTCGACGTTCGAGAGATCTTGTCCCACAATGGCGATGATGGGACCCGGTCCTGCGGGCTCAACGGGAACGAGGATCTGGACTGCCAGTACACCAAACAGAAGAATCATCGACAGTGCCATTACCGGGCGAATGGCCCGCGGAATTACATCCCAAATGGTGGGCACTGCTTCGGACAATCGTGCCATGACCCGCTGCGTAAAATAGGGTCCCGGCTCAAAAACTCTCTTTCGCTCTTCCTTAAAGAAATTGTTCAGTGTCGAGTTCATTTCTTTGCGTCCCCAAGGCTTGCAGCCAGCTTCTTTCTCGCCCGAAACAGCCGCACCTTCACGTTTGTCTCAGTGATACTAAGCGTTCGGGCAATCTCTTCAACAGACATTTCTTCAACTTCTTTCAGGATCAATGGAATCCTCAGTTTGGGATCCAAAGCCTGCAGCGCTAAACGCGCCTTGCCAAAATCCTGCGGCTCAGGCGGCTGAACGATACCCTCTGCAACTTCACGCGGTCCAAAGGTCTCAAGTGCAATCCGACGACGGCGTGTTTTCCGCAGTTCGTCGTAGCACGTGTTCACAGCAACCCGCTGCAGCCACCCAGGAAAATTCTCGTCCGGCCTTACCTGGTCGATCCGGCCAAACATTTTAACAAAAACGTCCTGAGCCAAGTCCTCAACATCTTCGCGGCTGCGAAAAAACCGCGAGATCAGCCGGAAAACCATCGGAGAGAATGTCTTTACCAAACTCTCCTGAGCCTCTTTGTCCCCGGCCTGGGCGCGAACTATTAGTTCGCGGTCAAAATTCATAAGTTCAATACGTTAGCACTGGAAACCCGGTTACAGAGTGCGGTAAAAATGTTAAAACTACTGATTTTAAATTACTTAACAGGAGTCGTCGGGCTCGGCTGAGGCTCCAGAAGGTCGCTCCATTTGACATTGAGCCTGTCGTATAAGTCCTTACTGACAGTCATTATGGGGGGATTTGCCGACTTCAAATAGACACCCGCCGGATTTTGGCTGTCGCTTCCGAATTTCAGTTCGGCTACGTTTTTGCCCTTCTCGCGCAGCACCACCTCCAACCTTGGCTTGTCGAGTCCATAGGCTCCGGGTGCCTTCGGAGAGTCCACGATACTGGTGGCGCGATCGGTTTGGATTGCATTTAACAGGTCGGAGACCTTCGACTGTTGCACCTTCCGGCCGTCGGATGCCGCCCAATCGGCGCCTGTCTTCTTGAGCGAGATCTTCTCCGTACCTCCCACGATGTCCATTTCGTCAACGCCGGTTACTCCGCCTTCGCCCAATGCCACAATCGATTTGTCTCGCCACGTGAACAGGGGGCCCTGGGCCTTGTCGATAATCTCTTTCGCCAAAATGAAAATCGCAGGACGCGAGGAATCCCGGGCGTAATACTTGTCTTTTTCAGGTGACTTTCCGAACAGGAGGGTGCGATCAATCCCTGCCTTCTGGTCGTGCAGGCTGACTTTAACAGTGGGCGCTTCGAGGCCGCTGGACTTCGCGTCGATCTTCTCGTCGGCAAATGCAGAAGCGCGGGAGAACTGAATCGCGCTCAAAAACGACGATACCTCGCCTCCATCGGCACGTGCCTCCATTGGCTTCTTTATCAGCCAGTCCATCCCCATCTTTTGAATTTCGACATCCGGTTTCCCGGAAGCAGAAATCTTGACGCCGTCTATGTTGTCGCTTTCGAAATCAAGAACCTTCTTGTTTCGCAAATCGGTCAGACTCTTCTTGAAAGCGCTGCTGGTCGAGGTGCTGATGAGAAAGACTTCATCGCTGTCCGCGCGTTTGCCGTAGTTGAACGTCTTTTTGGGGTTCTCGGAGCCGATAAGAATGCCCGGCGTCTCACCACTCTTCAGTTTGCCTTTGACGACGATTCCGGGCTTGTCCAATCCGTAGGGCGCGAGATCGGTTTTCTGCGCGCTGACTATTTCGTCCTTGCGGATATCCACAAAGCTCGACGCCAACTGCTCCCAGGATTCGGAATCCGCCTCGAGCCCAGCCGGGCTGGTTATTTCCCAGTCCTTCTCGCCTTTCCGGGCTCCCACAAACGTTTTGCCGTCGTATTCGAGCGTGATTTCCGCGATGTCTTTTGCCTCGCTTCCGAAAAGTTTCTTCTTCGCGTCTTCCTGCTTCTGGCGCTCTTCCTGATGGTAAAAGTCACTGAAATAGACGTAGCCGCCAAGAGCTGCAAAAACAATCAGAAGAAGAAGAGTTCCCTTGAAACGCACTATCTCCTCCGTTTTGCCCAGACGAAAATACCGGCAACAAGCGCCGCGCCGGGAAAGAGAATGACAGCAAGAATCCCCACAGTGCGGCCCCCACTCTCGGTCATGGTAAGCGGGCGATCTGTCGGATCTTTCGTCTTGATCGAAATGAGGTTTTCGTCACGGGCCAGCCACTTCACCGTATTGATGAAGAGGTTGCCGTTGCCTTGATTGCTGAAGTTTGCATTGATGGCGAAATCGGAGTCACCGAACACGATCATCCGCGCCTTCTTACCTTCTGATGCGTCCTTGGTCACGACCGTCGCGATCGGTACGGGCCCCTTGATATCGACTTTTTCATCGAAGCCCACGCTGTTCGACTTCAAATCAGACTCACCCCAGCTTTGGCTCGCGGTTTCGATCAGTGGCTCCGATGTCAGCCCGGCAACCGGTGCTTTGGATGGCGAAACGGAACGCGCTACAGGAAAGAATGTCATCAGGTTGAATCTGTCGACAATCTGATGCTGTCCGTAGTTCGCGACAAGAGGAGTGTCCGGACCCTTTCCCAGCAACTGGCCCATGCCCGTAATATCGATGACGCGATTGTTTCCAACAGCTACCGACCATTTCTCGGTGAAATCCTTGAGCGTCGCCGCCGGCGGAGGATCGAGCATCAGCATCAGGCTGCCGCCTGCGTTGAGATACGCGTCCAATTTGTTCAATTCCTCCGGAAACGGTTCGGTGGCAGGACCCGCCATCACCACCACGGACGCATCCGCAGGGACTTTCTCCTCGCGAACCAGACTTAGTTTGGCGACCTTGTAGCCGTCCTTTGTCAGAGCGCCTTCCGCAACCTGATAACCCGCACGATCTCCGCTGTCGATGGCCTTCTCGCCGTGGCCCTCGACAAAATAAACATGTTTTTCTTCGCCCTTGGTGAGTTTCATCAAGGCGTTGGTGACGTCTTCCTCGGTAGGCGGCGCCCGCTTCTCGATACGCTCAACTTTGTTGTCCCCGCCATCCAGGATGATGGTGCCGAACTTCTGCTCCCGACGCGTCATCGGGTTTGTGAGCTGTTCGTACATCGTGACTTTGTATTGCTCCGCAGCCTGGGGATTCTTGTCGGGATCGACGAACTCCACCTTGATCTTGCCACTCTGGTGAGCGTAGAGGTCCAGCAGGTTCTGAACTTCAGGTTCATTGCCGCCAGGATAGAACGCCTTGATTTGGACATCCTTCTGCAGCCCTGATACGACTTTCACAGACTCGTCGCCCAAACTATAAAGATGCTCCGTCGTCGTGTCGAAACGTGTCTGGTGTTTGTCCGCAAGATAGTTCACGAGGCCGAGAAGGCCAATCAGGATCAGGATCGAAACTCCGGAATTGATTCCGAATTTCGTGGAACGCCGGCCCATTCCGGCCCGGATCTCGTTCGACTTCAGGACCATGGAGATCACGATGAGAATTGCGCCTGCGATCAGGACAATCCACTGATAGTTGGTCCAGGTCTTACGGATCAAATAC
>Ga0207428_10005666_pt1 | contig 11602 bp, 7 predicted proteins | sample RhiMethybrSRZTD1_FD_187600 | JGI IMG/M metagenome (GOLD analysis project Ga0207428, IMG submission 187600) | Populus rhizosphere microbial communities from Tennessee, USA - Rhizosphere MetaG P. TD hybrid SRZTD1 (SPAdes) (version 3) | ecosystem: Host-associated > Plants > Roots > Rhizosphere >... | reverse complement strand
AACGCACGCAAACCAGTGAAACTATCAGCGGTTACCAGGCCACGGAAAACCAGTTCTCCGAGTCCCTCTTCCGCCATGCTGGCGAGCAGGTCGGTGCCGGTGACAATGTCATTGAAGAAGGATGCGCCATGCTCTTTCAGGTAGTCGTAAACGATTGCGGTGTTGGTGCTGAGTTGGGAGCCATTCGATTCGGTGGGCAGCGGGTAGGCGCGATTCCACATCTGGATGTTCTTTCGATTCAGAAGCACGATCGGCGTGCTGCGCACCGGCGCCGAACTACTGGTTTTTTCCGGTGAGAGCCGCGGCGGCGACAGACGCAACCAGGTCAGTTTGCCGGACAGGCAGAGCGCATCGAGCCAGGCTGGATCGTAATCGCTGACCCGAGCCGGAAGGATTTCTGATTCCCACGAACCGGCTGGTGCTTCAAAGCCTTCGAGCTGATCCAGAATGGCGGCCACACTTTGTGGGCCTTCGACCCGGTGATCGGGGGCAATCTTCTGCCAGACAAAAAGAAAACGCATAAAGTCGGCAGCGGACACCGGCTCAATTTCTTTGCGCAGGCGATTAAGAGTGTAGCGATGAATTCGCGCGAGCAGCCGGCGCGAGCACCACTCAATCGGTACGCGAGCGTCCCCGCTCGCATTGTCCGCTACTCCAGCAGGCGCGGACGCCTGCGTACCGGGCGTGAAGTGCCCCTGCATCGCAAAGCCTTCGCCTTCCAACTTTGCCAGCGCAATTTCGATCTGATTGGCCGGAAGAGAAAATGCTTCCGCGAGCGCGCGAACCGTGACTGGCCCCAGCCCTTCGAGCCGTCCGCGCACGACCTCAACTAACGCATCTGCCGAGTTCCACTCTTCGTTCGCATAATTCGCCGGGGGAACGATTTGTGGATTGAGGGAAGCTTCAGGGTGGATTGCTCGAAATTGATTCAAACGCTCGGCAGCCACCCAGACGTTGCGCGAGTTACCAGGCTGCGCCACGGTCGCGCGCTTTTCATTCATTAACTCATCAAATAATCCCTGCCAACCATTCCGCTGTCCTTCGTCGGTCGTAATGAACCCAAGCTGCATCAAGGCGTCATGCAGTTCGTCAGCGTTCTCAGCCTGGGGCCACGCCTCTTCCCGCACGCGATCGATTGCCGCCTGATCAAGCTTGCCCAAATCAGCCGCAGTTTCCGCATCGAGGAAACGGCGATTCATCACGGCGAGAGTGCGCCGTTCTTCGGCCGGCGCATCGTCGAGAAACGCGTAAGGTTTAGCGGTCAGAATCTCCTGAGCGAGCGGCGAAGGCTCAGTCATTTCGCGGGCAATCAGCCGGCGCTCGCCGCGCTCGATCGATTGCAGCAAACCTTCCAGACCGCGAATGTCCATGGCTTCTTCCAGACAGTCGCGCACGGTCTGTTCAACCAGCGGATGTGCCGGCACTTCGATGGGTCCGGTCAGGTTTTCTCCGCAGGCAAGTTGGTCGGGAAAGACCAGGGCGAGCAAATCTTCGGCGGCCATGCGTTGTAGTTGTGGGGCAACCTTGCCGCCGCTGCGCCAGCGTGGAATCGCCAGGGCGCGGGTTGCGTTCCATCGCCAACGAATATTGAACATGGGGGCATCGAGCAGGGCCTGCGTCAGCACGTCACAAACACTCTTCGAATTCAGATAGCCGAAGATCGTGTCAAGCGGGAAACTGTGCGTCGGTCCGAGTGAGAGGACAATTGAGTCTTCGGTGGCCGCTGCCTGCAACTCGAAATTGAAAGCGCGACAAAAACGCTTTCGCAGGGCCAGGCCCCAGGCGCGATTCAGGCGGCTGCCAAAGGGCGCGTGAATCACGACGTGCGTGCTGCCGTTCTCATCAAAAAACCGCTCGGCAACGATCTCTTCCTGCGTTGGCATCACGCCCAACGCCAGTTTAGTCATCGCCAGATACTCAACAATTTGCTGCGCTGCGGGCTGAGTCAGCCCCACTTCGTTCGTGAGGAAATCAAGTGCGCTCGAGTGGCACAGACTTAAGTCTGTGATTTCCCTTTCTGACTTTGGATTCGCAGTCGGATCGGAACACAGACTTAAGTCTGTGCCACTTTCGTCGAGCTTCTCAGCGATTTCGTGTCGCAGTCGCGAAACCGATTGCGACAATTCTGCCGAACGTCCGGGTGCTTCACCCAGCCAGAAGGGAATCGAAGGCGGCTGCCCGTGCGCATCCAGTACGCGAACCTCTCCGGTGCCGACCCGCTTGATCTCGTAAGAGTTGTTGCCCAGTTGAAAGATGTCTCCGGCCAGGCTTTCAATCGCGAAGTCTTCGTTGAGAGTCCCCACGAAAGTTTCAGATGGCTCGAGAATGACTCGATAGTCGCCGGTATCAGGAATGGCGCCGCCGTTGGTGATCGCTGACAGGCGCGCGCCGCGCCGCCCGCGCACGCGTCCGTTGACGGCATCATGATGCAGGTGTGTACCGCGGCGACCGCGTCGCGTGGTGAAGCCTTCTGACAACATCCGAATGACTTCGTCGAACTTTTCGCGGGAAAGATTTCGGAACGGATAGGCGCCGCGGACCATTTCAAACAGCCCTACTTCGGTCCATTCTTCCGGCGCGACGGCCGCGACAATTTGCTGCGCCAGGATGTCGAGCGGCTGTTCGGGAATTTTCAGGTGATCCAGTTCGCCGCGCCGCACCGCGTCGATGAGCGCCGCACACTCGACCAATTCGTCGCGCGTCAAAGGAAAAACGCGCCCCTTCGGAAAGCCACTGACCGTGTGATTTGACCGGCCGATGCGTTGCAACAGTGTGGAAATTGCCCGCGTCGACCCGATTTGGATCACCAGGTCAACGGCGCCAATATCAATTCCTAATTCGAGTGAGGCCGTGGCCACCAGCGCGCTGAGTTCGCCGGACTTTAGTCGCTGTTCCGCTGCTAATCTCAATTCGCGGGCGAGGCTGCCGTGATGGGCAGTGACGTTCTCGTCGCCGATCCGTTCACCCAGATGGCGCGCGACCCTTTCGGCCATACGGCGCGTATTCACAAAAACGAGGGTCGTCTTATGCTCGCGAATCAGCACGGTTATCCGGTCGTAGATTTCTTCCCAAACTTCATTCGACATCAGGGACTCGAGCGGTGAGCTGGGAACTTCGATGGCGAGGTCGAGTCTGCGTGTGTGCCCGGTGTCGACAATCGTGCAAAGCGGCGAGCCATCCGGTTCGATGTTCTTTGTGCCGACCAGAAATCGGGCCACCTCTTCGATTGGTTTCTGGGTGGCGGATAAGCCTACGCGGACGAGCGGGTACGCAGGCCTCTGGTCTGCTTCTTCCGATTCACCGGCAGCAGGCCGGAGGCCTGCGTACCGCACCAGTGCCTCAAGCCGTTCAACTGACAAAGACAGATGCGATCCCCGCTTATCGTCTACCATCGCATGGATCTCATCGACGATGAGCGTGCGCGTGGTGCTCAGCATCCTTCTTCCGCTTTCGCTGGTGAGGAGGATGTAGAGCGACTCGGGCGTGGTGACGACGATGTGCGGCGGTCTTTTAGCCATAGCCGCGCGATCCTTCGCAGGCGTGTCCCCGGTGCGCACCAGAGTGCGAATCTCCGTGCTGCTGATGCCGCTCGCTTCCAGGATTTGTTGAATCCCGCTTAACGGCTGCTGCAAATTTATTTGAATATCATTGCTGAGGGCCTTCAACGGTGAAACGTAGACAACGTGCGTTTCATCGCCGAGTTCACCCGCGGTTGCTTTCCAAACCAGATCATCGATCGCGGAGAGAAATGCGGCCAGGGTCTTGCCCGATCCGGTGGGCGCGGCAATCAGCGTGTGCTTGCCCTCTTTGATTGCCGGCCAGGCCTGGGCCTGCGGCTCAGTCGGAGCAGGGAAGTGCTTCCGGAACCATTCGCGGACCGCAGGATGGAAAGATTCAAGCGCTTTCATAAGAGGGCGGTCAGTGTACCATGAATGAAACAGCGTGTTAAGGGGAAAACTAGGGAGGTTCGGCCTATCACGCCGGGACTGCTTCCCATTGCCGCGCGCGGGCTACAAGGTCATCGACGAGGTCAGGCCAGTCGTGAAGAGTAGCGGATTCAAAGTCGCTTCCGTTTGGCCAGACTAAAGTATGAACCTCAGGATCAATTCGAACCTGGTTGAAGAGTTTCAAATCGCGCAGCGGCCCGAACAGTTCACCTGCTAGTACCGGCTCAAAATTAATGACTTGTTCCGTTTCGTCATTAAATCGGACCCGGAGAGTGTAGGCTGAAAGAATATCGAACGACTGAACGCGATAGATGCCGTGCTGCATAAGAGGCTCCTTTACTTGAGTGGCTCGATCGGGAGTGGCCGTTGGCCTGCCTGCAATCGTTGCCAGTCCCTGGTCAATTCCTCCTGATGAAGTTCCGCCCATGCTTCGACTAACCGGACCTGACGTCGTGGCATCGAGCCCTCCATCAGATCAATCGGGTCGATGCTAAAAATCGCCATGCTCTCTTGATAGTAGGCGTGAAAGTGCGGTGTGTGATGGCGCGCGCCCACTTCCCAATACATTCTGATAATTATTCCAAAGAAACGACTCAGTTCGGGCACGAGCCATTTTACGCTAAACTGCCCGTCGGAAACATCAACGACGCTATGCCGAAAGCCACCCGCGATTATCATCCGGCTAAACACACGCGCGCTACTGGTCAGGCAAAGACCACTCGCCGGCGGATTGAAATTCCCAAAAAGGTCGAGGGAGTTGAACTCAAGATTTCCGGCAGGGAAGTACGGCTCACCAACCTGAATAAGCTTTTCTGGCCCGACCTGAAGATCACTAAACGCGATTTGATTCAGTATTACGCGGACGTTTCCCCTCTGCTGCTGCCGCATCTGAAGGACCGCGCCATGGTGATGAAGCGTTATCCGAACGGCGCCGCCGGGGAATTCTTCTTCATGAAACGCGCGCCGTCCCCGCGGCCGCCCTGGATCGAGTTGTGTTCAATTCATCATGGCTCGGGAAATGTGATCGACTTTCCGATCATTCAGGATTTGCCGGCCTTGCTGTGGGTGATCAATCTCGGCTGCATCGACCTCAATCAGTGGTATGCGCGCTGCGACGACGTCGATCGGCCTGACTACATTCATTTCGATTTGGATCCGGTCCCCGGCGCGGGTTTTGAGAAGGTGCTCGAAACCGCGCTGGTGGTGCGCGACGCCCTGGATTCGTTAGGCATGAATTCCTACGCCAAGACCACCGGTTCGAAGGGAATTCATGTCTACGTGCCCATCGTCCGAGGTCCGACGCAGAAACAGGTTTGGACGATCGCCAAAGAAATCGCCCACGTGCTGGCGTCAGCTAATCCGGAATTGGTCACAGCCATCTACAAAGTGGCCAAGCGACCCAAAGGCCGGGTGCTGGTCGATTACAATCAGAACGCCTGGGGGCGAACATTGGCTTCAATCTATTCAATCCGGCCGACGCCGAGAGCCAGTGTTTCCACCCCGGTTACCTGGAAAGAGGTCGAGAAGGGAATCAAGATCGAAGACTTCCGGATCGACAATGTGCGAAGGCGATTTGAGAAGTTGGGCGACCTGTGGAAGCCTTTGCTGGATAACCGAAAGCGTTTTGATTTGAAACCGTATTTGAAATGAATCCGCAGATTACGCAGAAGAAAGCATCGCCACGAAAAGGCAAAAAGCACAAAGGGAATGTTTGACTGAGGATCGGTTCGCATGAAAACGTGGTGCCTTAATTTGAAGTCATTTTTGTGCGTTTTGTGCCTTTTCATGGCTAAATTCCTTTTTCAAATCTGCGAAATCTGCGAAATCTGCGGATAAATCTCAATATGAGTCTTTCTCTCAAACAGCCTTATCTTCCAATGGAAGCCAAGTCCGTCGAAAAGCTGCCCGCCGGTGACGTCTGGCAATACGAGCCAAAGTGGGATGGCTTTCGCTGCGTGGCCTTTCGTGATGGAGACAACGTCGATCTGCAATCCAAAAGCGGACAACCACTGGCGCGCTACTTTCCCGAAGTCGCTGCAGCTTTACTAAAACTTAAGCCAAAGCAGTTCGTGCTCGACGGCGAGATCGTGGTGCCAATCAAGGGCCGATTCTCTTTCGACGATCTCCTGATGCGAATTCATCCGGCGGCCAGCCGAGTCAAGAAGCTCTCAGAAGAAACTCCGGCGAAGTTGATCGTGTTCGATCTGCTGGTTGATGATCGCGGTAAAGCTATCGTCGACGAGTTGTTACCGGCGAGAAGAAAAAAACTCGACGCCTTTGAGAAGAAATATTTTGCGAAAAACAAATCGATCGAACTGTCGCCCTGCACTGCTGATTTAAGCATTGCCAAAGAGTGGTTAGCCGGTGCGGGCGTCGATCTCGACGGCGTGATCGCCAAGCGCACCGACATGCCGTATCAAAGCGGCAACCGGCACGGCATGGTCAAGGTGAAGCGCCTGCGCACGGCCGATTGTGTGGTCGGTGGATTTCGTTACGCGTCAGAAGGAAAAGTTGTCGGCTCTTTGCTGCTGGGTTTGTATGACGACAAAGGATTGCTGCATCACGTCGGCTTCAGCTCCAGTTTCAAAGCGAACGAGAAACCCGCGCTGACAAAGAAACTCGAAAAATTGATCAAGCCCCCGGGCTTTACCGGCAACGCGCCCGGCGGCCCCAGCCGCTGGGCCACTGAGCGCTCCGCCGAATGGCAACCGCTCGCGCCGAAACTAGTCTGTGAAATCCAATACGATCACTTCACCGGCGGGAGGTTTCGTCACGGGACGAAGTTCCTGCGCTGGCGACCGGACAAGAAGCCGGAGCAATGCAAATTCGATCAGGTCAGTCAGAACCGCCTGCGGTAGCGGGCGGTTCACCTTTGGGTGTTGGCGTCATCGATCAATAAGGCTAACCGCCCGCTACCGCAGGCGGTTCTGACCTTACTGCAACACAAAGTTATAGGTAATCACTCCCTGAATCTTCACCGGTTGTCCGTTCAAAACCGTCGGCGTGAAGCGAGCGCGCATGGCGGCCTCTCTTGCGGCCGGGTTCAGCATCGGATGACCTGACACGACCTGCGCCGAGACCACTTTTCCCTGCTCGTCAACCAGGATTTGAATACTAACTGGCCCCTGCTGCCGAGTCTGTTTCGCGATCACTGGATAAGCCGGCTGGGGCAGACTGACCACTTTTGAAATCAAAACGGTTGACGGGACCGTTTTGGTTGGCGGCTTCACGACCGGAGGCTCGGGCGGTTGGCTGTCCGTCTCAACCGGGACCACGGTTGGCGTGCCGGGACAGGTTACGCAGCCTGTCTTATCGCTGGGCGTAAACGGGGGATCGACGTCGCGGTTGGTGATACGAACTGGTCCAATTACTGGCTTAATGTCCGAAGCCTGAATACCCACGTCTTTTGGGACAAGCCGCGGATCATTCGTTGGAGGGATCGCTTCTCGCCGCTCAGCGATTGTTATGTTCCTGTCGACTGGCGCAGTCGCCGGTGTCGATCTCCGAACCACTGGTGAGTGATTCTCACGTACTGGTTTTGGCTGGGCCGCCACCGGTGGCACCCAACTCAACAATTCCAAACTGCCGGTTTGCGATTCAAGTTGGGCATCGTAGGCGTAGACGCTGGCGATGCCGGCAGCGAACAGAATGACCGCATAAGTGGCCACGGTGATGAGAAAGAATGAACTGCGACGCTTGAACTCGCGCAGGTGCGACGCAGACTCGATCAGATTGGTAAACATCTTTGCTCCTCCTGTAGTGCCGGTGCCGTTCGGGTCGAAGAAGCTAAATAGTTAGACAACCAACGTCGATTTTGGTTCCCGGGGAATCGGGTTTTGGGTCTTTGATCTTTGGTCTTTGGACTTTGATCTTTTACTGCATGTTCGGAGTTGACCCGTTGAGTTGCGCCTCAGACGACCAGGCAAAAGCCAAAGACCAAAAGCCAAAGACCAAAGTCCAAACGCCAAACCGTCTTCTCATTTGGACACTCTTAAGCATTTCCATTACGATAGCGCCGCCTTAAAACTCTTGTTTCGAAACCGGAGGTATTTATGCCCACGGCTACGGCCCTCCAAGAGGAACTGAATCCGTTTGAAATTGCCAAACAACAATTCGATCGCGCCGCGGATTATCTCGAGTTGGATCAGTCTCTCCGCAACGTCCTGCGCAGTGCGAAGCGCCAACTGATCGTTTCGATTCCGGTGAGGATGGACGGCGGCGAGACGAAAGTTTTCGAAGGCTATCGCGTCCAGCACAATATCGCCCGCGGCCCAGCCAAAGGCGGCATTCGTTATCATCCGAACGTAACCCTCGATGAAGTAAAAGCCCTGGCCTCATGGATGACCTGGAAATGCGCCACCGTGGGCATCCCCTATGGCGGAGGCAAAGGCGGCGTCGTTTGCGATCCTAAAAGCTTGTCCATGGGCGAGCTGGAGAGATTAACGCGACGCTATGCATTCGAGATTGCTCCCATCATCGGACCTGACCGCGACATACCGGCACCGGACGTTTATACCGACTCGCAGACGATGGCCTGGATCATGGATACGCTCTCGATGGTGCATGGCCACACGGAATTAGGTGTGGTCACCGGCAAACCGTTGTCGCTCGGTGGTTCGCAGGGTCGACACGAAGCCACGGCGCGCGGCGCGCTGTACGCACTGCGGGAAGCCTGCAAGGTGAAGGGAATGAGCTTGAAGGACGCTCGAGTCGCGGTTCAGGGCTTTGGCAATGCCGGCTCGATTATCACGGAATTAGTCGCCAAAGACGGCGCCAAGGTCGTGGCGGTCTGCGATTCCAAATGTGGACTGGTTAACGAGAGCGGTCTTTATGTGCGCGGCGTGCTCAAGCACAAGGAAGAAAACGGGTCGCTGCGTGGCTTCTCGGGAGCAAGGGAGATTCAGCCGGACGACGTCCTGGAAGTTGATTGCGACATCCTTTGCCCCTCGGCCCTGGAAAACAGCATCACCTTAAAGAATGTCGGGAACGTTAAGGCGAAGATCATCGCCGAGTTGGCTAACGGCCCCACCACCCCGGCGGCGGACCGCATTTTCGAGGACAATGACGTGATGATCATTCCGGACATCCTGGCTAACGCCGGCGGCGTTACGGTCAGCTATTACGAGTGGGTTCAGGACCAGTATTCGTTTTTCTGGAGTGAAGACCGGATCAATCAGACGCTGGAAGCGACCATCGGCAAAGCCTTTCATGAAGTACACGAGAAGGCCAAACACTATGGGACTGACATGCGCACGGGTGCCTACATTCTGGCGATCGATCGCGTCGCTGAAGCGACTCGAGTGCGCGGAATATTTCCATGACAATTTTGGAGTGCGGCGACTCGTCGCCGCTTTCCAATAAGTTTAGGCCAGGAAAGAAAGCGGCGACGAGTCACCGCACTCCAAGTTATGTCCGACACAATTACCGTCTACGAAAAACCAACTTGTACCAAATGCCGCGAGATGAATAAGTTTCTCGTCGAGCAGGGTATCGACTTCAACAAAGTCAACTATTACATCGAGCCCTTGAGCGAGCAGCAGTTGCGTGGCCTGCTCAAGAAGATGGGCCTGCAGCCGCGAGACATTCTGCGATCGAGCGAACCCGTCTATCGCGAACTTGGTCTCGGGAAGAAAGACTTCAGCGACGATGAAATTATCGCATTGATGGCTAAGCATCCAGACTTGATTCAGCGACCGATTGTCGAGCGCGGTGAACGGGCAGTTTTAGGACGGCCTACGGAGAATGTGAAAGCGTTGTTGGGTTAAGATCTAATTCTGAGAGTCCGCGGAGCGGACACTAGCATAAAGCCTGGGGCGTCAGCCCCAGGATCGTTTCAAAAAGATCAAAGCCCGCGAAGCGGGCGGCAGCCGAATCTTTCGACGAATGTTAACCGCTACGGCTATCACCCGCTTCGCGGGTTCAATTAACATTTCGTACTTAACCTGAGGCTCACGCCCCAGGCTTTAGGCTGACGTCCGCTCCGCGGACTGAAAACAGGATGATGCAGATTCTTAATTTGAGCGCTGCTCGAAATCTGGAATGCCTATGAAGCGAACAATACTTCTCCTTGGTTTACTCCTCGTGTCGATTCCTGCATACGCCCAGCAGGTTCAGAAGGAAATAACCAATCTGGGCGGTAAGGCCCGCGCCTATTACCTGTTTGTTCCGGACAAGCTCACCAAAGATAGTCCCGCACCGTTGCTCGTTCTGCTTCATGGTTCTGGACGAAATGGCGTTTCGCTGGTGGACAAATGGAAAGACCTGGCCAAAAAAGAAGGAATCATTCTGGTCGGTCCCGATGCTCTTGCCACCCAGGGTTGGGCGAGCCCGATTGACGGGCCTGATTTTCTTCATGACCTGATAACCGAGCTCCTGTCTAAATACCCGATTGACGCTCGACGCATATACTTGTTCGGCCATTCGGCGGGAGCCAGTTTCGCGCTCTACATGGCGCTCTATGAATCGGAATATTTTGCGGCGGCGGCGATTCACGCGGGCGCACTCACTCCGCAGGACGGCGTGATTGTCCAGAGAGCGAAACGCAAGATTCCAATTCATATTGCCGTAGGGACCGTCGATAAGTTTTTCCCTTTAGCGGCTGTCCGGGACACGCGCGACCTGCTCAACAGCAATGGCTTCAATGCGCAACTGATCGAAATGCCGGGTCACGATCACTGGTATTACGACCTGGCGCCGAAGATCAATGCTACGGCGTGGACTTTTCTGAAGGAACAGAAGCTGGCGGATGAACCGCGATATAAAAAGTACACGTTTCAATGAGCAAGAGTCCGAACACAGTATTTCTCTGCCAATCCTGCGGCTTCGAATCGCGCAAGTGGCTGGGCAAGTGTCCAGAGTGCGGCGAGTGGAATTCGCTGGTCGAAGAACGCGTCGTCACCACCAAAAAGGGTTCTGCGAAAGGCGGGTTTCGTCTGCGCGAAGCAAAGGCCATTGCGTATAACGAAATCGAATCGCAGGACGACGCGCGCATCTCTTCAGGGGTGACGGAATTCGATCGGGTGCTGGGTGGCGGAATCGTTCCCGGGACGCTGGTCCTGCTGGGCGGTGATCCGGGGATCGGCAAGAGCACTTTGCTTTTGCAGGTCGCGGAAAAGTTGAGCACGAGCGGAGGAACGGTTCTCTACATCTCAGGCGAAGAATCAGAACGGCAAATCAAACTTCGCGGCGAACGGCTCAGAATTGAAGCCGACAGCCTGCTGCTGCTGCCGGAAACAAATCTCGAAAACATCCTCCGCGAAGTCGAACGCGTCAAGCCGTCGGTGATTATCGTCGATTCGATTCAGACGACATTTTCATCCGAGATCGAATCAGCGCCCGGCTCGATCTCGCAGATTCGCGAAGTCGCCGCACAGTTCCTGCTGCTTGCCAAGACCCGCAGCATTCCGGTGTTCCTGATTGGTCACGTCACCAAAGAAGGATCGATTGCCGGCCCGCGCGCGTTGGAACATATCGTCGATACGGTTTTGTATTTTGAAGGTGAGCGCCATCACAACCATCGCATTGTGCGCGCGACCAAGAACCGTTTCGGCGCCGCCAACGAAGTCGGCGTTTTCGAGATGACCAGCTCAGGCCTGCGGCCGGTTGCCAATCCGTCACAGATGTTTCTGGCAGAACGACCCGCGGATGCCGCCGGA
>Ga0207428_10005665_pt1 | contig 11603 bp, 9 predicted proteins | sample RhiMethybrSRZTD1_FD_187600 | JGI IMG/M metagenome (GOLD analysis project Ga0207428, IMG submission 187600) | Populus rhizosphere microbial communities from Tennessee, USA - Rhizosphere MetaG P. TD hybrid SRZTD1 (SPAdes) (version 3) | ecosystem: Host-associated > Plants > Roots > Rhizosphere >... | reverse complement strand
TCACGCGGGTCATCTTCACGAGCTTTTGATCCGTGTCGCGAACCGATTCGAGCTCATACGCGAATTTCTTCTTGTGCTCGCCGATCATCGCGGGTGAATCGGACGGCACCGGGTAGACGAGCACGAACTTCGCCTGTCCGTCGAACTTCGCGGCGAGGCGCTTGATCTCCGGCGCGTAACGATTGGAGATCGGGCAATCTGTCGTCGTGAAAACCAGCACACGGATCGGTTCCGCCGCACGCAGTGGCGCGATCGCAAGGATCATCGCAAGGAAGAGCCGGCCGATCATCGGTGTGGATTCAGTATAGCCAGCAAAAGAAAAAGGGCGGGAGCCGAAGCCCCCGCCCTCGTATTTGCACCCACCCCAGGCACCCAAGGCACCCAGGCACCTCAGGCACCCTGTCTTACCAGCGCACGTCCGCGCCGATGCGGATGATGCGTCCCTGCAGGATCACCGACGGACGCATATACGTCGCCGCGCCGAACTGCGTGGACGACACCGAGGTGTAGTCATCCGAGTTGAGCGCGTTGAAGATGTCCAGCTTCGGCGTCACGCGGAGAGCGCCGAACTCGATGCTCTTGCTCGCCGAGAAGTCGAACTGGTTAATGCGCGGCGTGTATTCCGTTTCCGGCGCCACCAATGGCACGTTGATGTTCGCGATGCCGCTGGCGGCAATCGCCGGAAGCACGAGTGCGCCCGGCGTGCAGGGTGCCTGGCAGTTCGCGGCGTAGCGCGTCGTCGACGTCACCTGCCAGAACGTGCCGACACCTCTCGGATTGTCGAAACCCGTGCCGGCCGTGAAGCCGCCGTAGGCCTGCGCCGCCGTGCCCGACAGATAGCCGTTGAGGCCCTGATACGCGGCGCTCACCGAGATGCCATACCACGGCAACGGATAGACGACCGTGCCCTTGATCTGCTTCTGCCACGGGATGCCGCTCTCGGCCTGGTTGCAATAGAGCGAGCGGTTCGGGTCGCTCGCCGCCGACACGCACACGTCGTTGAGCGAGCGCTCGACGCTGAAGCCGCCGAACGCGCGGATGCCGCCGCGCATGCGGGCGTTGAACGACATGTCGAAGCCGTTGTACCAGCGCTTCATGTCGTCGCTGGTGCTGTCGACGTTGGCGACCTGCGACGCGACGCCGGGCTTCGGCAGCCACACCGGAATCACGCTGCCGTCGAGCGGGCTGACGACGCTGAATTGGTCGTAGCTGGCCGCCGTGCGCAGCGAGTTCTGCCGGACCGTGATGTTCTTGAAGTCGCTGCGGAAGTATTCGAACGACAGCGTCAGGCCGGTCAGTACTTCGTGCGTGATGCCGGCGTTGAACGCCAGCTGATACGGACGCTTCAGGCCCGGATCGAACTGCGCCAGCGAGCGCACGCCGAAGTTCGTCGGCAAACCGGCGAAGTTGATTTCGCATCCGATCGATGGGTAACCGGTGCAGCCGCGCTCGCCGTCGGCGATGTCGTTGCCGTTCACGTCGGTCCACGCCAGATCCTGCGTGGTCAGCGCCGTCGGGTTATACAGCTGGGCGAAACCCGTGGTCTGCGCGGTGATGAACTTGTTGTAGCCGACCCGGACCGCGGTCTTGCCGTCGCCGCTCAGGTTGTAGACCGCCGACACGCGCGGGGAGAAGTCCTTCCACGTCGGCAGATGGATGTCGTCGTAGGCCGCGACGTTGGCGAAGCGGCCCTGCATCGCCGGCTGGCCGACGATGTACTGCGACAGGTAATCAAAGCGCGCGCCGTAGTTCAGCGTCAGCTTGCCCATGTTCCACTGGTCCTGCGCGTAGACGCCGAAGTTGGCGCCGAGGTTTTCCTGCACTTCGAGCGGCGTGTTGAGCACGGTGACGCGCACCGGATTGCCGTTCGTGTAGGTCTGGTACAGGTCCGCGTTGGCGTTGTTGTAGCGGCGGTAGTAGCCCCACTGATCCATCACGCCAACCTTGACGTTGTGCGCGCCGCTCACGTACGAGATCGATCCCTGCACGTTGTAGCGATCGGGATAGTTGCCGAGCTGCGCGCTGGAGGCGTTCCACAGGAAGCTGGTGCTCGTATCGTTCTTGCGCACGTTGCGATACCACGCGGCCGTGCCGCGCTCGGCGAGGATGCCGGGCTGATACAGGTTGTCGTAGCGCTCGCGATTGAACGAAGTGCCGACTTCGAGCAGCAGCTTCGACGACAGCGTCGAGGTCCACTTCAGCGATCCGGTCGCGAACGTCGGCGTGTTCCAGATCACCGAGGCCGTGTTCGGATCCGTCAGCGAGCCCATCGCGTGCCCGCGCAGGCGCAGCGCGCGATCCATGTAAACGGCGAGCTTGTTGCGCTCGGAAGCCTGCCACGTCAGGCGCGCGACCGGGTTGGCCATTTTCTCGTCGGAGATGCCCTGCTCGCACGAGCCGGGCGCGGCCGCGCAGCGCGCGTACGCCTGCGGATACGCCAGGCTGCCGTCGGTCTGGAACGTGTTGGCGATCGGCTTGTCGTAGTAGGCCTGGCGGAACGCGCCGAAGAACCACAGTTTGTTCTTCATGATCGGACCGCCCTGCTCGATGTTGAATTCCTCGAAGTGATCGATCTTGTCGACGCCGGTCACGCCCATGGCGATCAGGTCCGCCGTCAGGTTGTCGCCCTGCCACTGCTTCGGTGACTTGGCGTACTTCGCGCCGCCGCGGAACTGGTTGCCGCCGTCTTTGGGCACGAGGTTCATGGTGATGCCGCCGGTCAGCGTTTCAGCCGCGCCGCCCGCCGTCTGGTACACCATTTCCTGCGACATCGCTTCGTTGTGATACGCCTGCACCGCGCCGTCGCCCATCAGGCCGTTGGTCATCAGGCCGTCGACGAGCACCACCGACTGCGCGCCGCCGGTGCCGCGGATCGCGAAGTAGGTCTGCTGCATCGCGCGCGAGCCGCCGACGTCCGGTGAATTCAGCGTGACGCCGAGCACCAGCTGGCCGAGGCCCTGGATGGTCTTGGCGGTCGGCACCGCGTCGAGCACTTCGCGCGACAGCACCTGCTGCTTCACGTTGCTCTGCACGTCGACCACCGGCGATGCGCCGGAGACCGTCACCGATTCCTGCAGCGTGCCGACGCTCAGCGCCACGTCGATCGTCGCGGTGAAGTTCGACTGCAGCTCGATCTGGTCGCGCGTCTGCGTGTTGAATCCGGGCAGCGTGAACGTGAGTGTGTAGGTGCCGGGACGAAGATCGACGATGCGATAGAGACCGTTCTCGTCGGTGATCGTCGACTTCACCTTTTCGATGAGGACGGGGCTGGCGGCTTCAACCGTCACTCCAGGCATCACCGCGCCCGAGGTGTCTTTCACCGTGCCTGTAAAAACGCTCTGGGCGCGCGCCAGGGCGGGCACCAGAACGACCACTGCGATCATCAGCAGAAACGTACGTACAACAAACTGACGCGCCATCTGTTTTCCCCCAATCAACGAGCCAAGACACACCTGCCGCTAAGAGATGTGCGCTCGTGAAAAGCAGCCATGAAGGTAATGGTTGTGAAGGAGAGCAGTCAACGGACAAAACAAAAGCCGCGATCCAATGTCATGAATCGCGGCTGGTGTCTTCTTTTGTCGCTGAAGTTATTTGCCTGTGTTCGCAGCCTTGATGTTCACCCGGATGTAGGCCGTCGTCCAGCAGCACTGAAAGCCGCCGCCGCCGACGCCCGACGAGTCGTTGCCCTCGATGCGGATGATGTATTCACCCGGCAGCGAGAACGTCGCGGTGGTGTTGACCATTTCCTTCTCGATGGTCGGCGTGTTGTCGGCGAACTTGATTTCTCCGGGGCCGCGGTACTTCGTCAACGTCGTGCTGACGCGCGCACGGCGCGGCGGTCCTTGCGCGCCGGCCGCGGCACCGCCGGCCGCTGCGCCACCGCCAGCCGCTGCGCCACCGCCGCCCGCCGCCGTCGGCGTTTCTTCATTGCCGTCGTCGGTGATCCGGTACTTGATCGCGACCGGCTCGTTGACGGCGCCGCTGAGCGGAAACGCCTGCGCGAGCGGCGCCGGCGGTCCCTGGAGCGCCGGGCTGCTGTCGGTGAACTTGATCACCGGCGGCTTGTTGCCCATCGCCGCATCGAGGAACGGCTCGATCTGGTAGCCCTTGACGATGCCGAATGGAATCGACACGGTCTTGCCGTTCGCGGTGAGGGTCCAGACCAGTTTCTTGTCGCCGAAATCCTTCGGCACCTTGATCGCGATCGTGCCCCAGCCGCGGCCCACTTCGAAGTGCGTGGGCTGGCCCTGATCGGGACCACCCGGCTCGATCTTGTTCTCGGGACCGATCGGAATGTCGAGGACTTCCTTCTTGTTGCGGTTGTAGTAGCCGATCAACAGCGTGAACGTGCCGTCGTCGTTCTTGTACCAGCCTTCAAATGCGGGATAGACGTTGGTTCCCGAATCCTTCAGCGGTTCCATTGCGAGTTGTTGCGCGGACGGTGCGCCGGCCAGACAGACGAACGCGAGCAGCATTACTGCTGCTCGCGCAAACGAGCTTCTCATCATGACGAAACGATCCTTAATCCTTTACTGCTGCTGGCGATCGGTCGTGGTCGACATCTTCGCCTTGCGCGCTTCGACTTCCTTGTTGAAGTCGTCGTCGCTCATGTAGGTGATGTTGATCCACGCGTGGGCCATTTCGTCCACGGTGCGGTCGCCCCAACCGATCCACTGCGAGGGATCGGGATTGCTCTTCTTCGCCGCGGTGTTGTCGTGCCACGCCGTGATCTTCAGGATCGTGCCCTTCGGGAGCAGCGGCGCGTAGTCGTCGGCGAACACGTAGTTGTTCATCCAGTTGAACTCGAAGTTCGGGACGTAGCCGAGGACCTGCTGCGTGCCGTTCGGCAGGATCGCTTCGACCATCATCGCCTTGCCGCGCAGGTGCATGTGCGGCTGGAAGTTCTCGACGCGGCCGGCCTTGCGCATCACGTGGAAGTTCTGGCCGACGCTGATCGAGTTCGGGGCGATGTCGAGGTTGCGGTTGCCGCCGGTGACGCCGCTGTAGAGCGACAGCATCGTGCGGTACTTCGGCTCCTGGCCCTTCGGGTAGAAGTAGACGGCCATCTGCACTTCGTCGGTGATGTCTTCACCACCGTCGCTGTAGTGGATGTCCCAGCGAATCTTCGAGCCCGGCAACAGCAGCTTGCCGGTGTTCGGGCGCATCAGCTCGCCTTCCTTGTTGACGGCCCATTCCATGAAGAGGCCGGCGCCGCTGTCGTTGTCGGCGCTGATCAGGCCCTGGGCGATGGCTTCCTTCTCGTCCTGCAGCAGATACGCCAGCGCGTGATGGGTGATCTTGCGGCCCTTGATCGTCCCCGGGCGCATCTCGATCGCGCGCACCCAGCGCGGCTCGGTCAGCGGCACGTCGACGACCGGCTTGTACCACGCGTCCATCGCGCCGCCCTTTTCGGTGTACTTGGGCGACTTGATGATCAGGTCGGGCTCGCCGAACTGCTTCTTGTAGTGCCAGTCGTTGCCGTCGGCCCAGGCGATCTTGGCGGGCATGTCCTTCGGATCGCCCTTCGGCGCGCCGTTGCTGGCCCACTTCACGATCGTGTCGATTTCCTTCTGCGACAGCGAGCGATCGTTCTTGTAGTGCTGAATGCCGACGTTGGGGTCGATCATCCAGGGCGGCATGTTGCGCGACGCCACGCGATCACGAATCGAGCGGGCCCACGGCCGCGCCTCTTCGTAGGTCTGCAGCGACATCGGCGCGATCGAATCCGGGCGATGGCACGATTCGCACTTGTTCTGGAAAATCGGCGCGACGTCCTTGGTGAACGTCGGTACGGCCGCTGTTTGAGCCGAAAGCGTTGCGGGCAAAGCCAGGAGGCCGAACGCGCCCACCGCCCCGATCAAGACCCGGCCGACGATACGATTAGCCATCTTTTATCTCCCGAAAGTATTGCTTTTGCCGAAATTGCCGCGGTGCAAGAGTTTACCTTGCCGGATGAGGCCTGTCACTCCTCAAAGCCCTAATAGCTACCATCACTTACGCGAATATGGCCCCGCCTGTTTATCGGCCCCCAGCCTTCTTATTTTAGGCCACTTTGCGGAGGATAAAGCTCTTCAGGTAATAGGTTTCGGGGACACCAAGCAGCACCGGATGGTCGCGCCCCTGCATGCGCTTTTCGACGACCGTGACGGCGGTCCGCGCATCGGAAGACGCCTCGAACACCGCCTCGGCGAACATCGCCTCGTCAACGTTGTAGGAGCAGCTGCAGGTCACCAGGAACCCTCCCGGGTTGAGCAACCGCAGGGCTCGCAGGTTGATCTCCTTGTAGCCGGCCAACGCGTTGGGGATCGAGGCCTTGTTCTTGGCGAACGCCGGGGGGTCCAGGACGATGGTGTCGTAACGGGCGCCTTCGCGCTCGAGGTGCCTGAGCTCATCGAAGACGTTCGCTTCGCGGGCGGTCAGGTTGGTGATGCCGTTCGCCAGCGCGTTGGCGGTGATGCGCTCGACGGCATCGGCTGACACGTCCAGGGCTTCGACCGAGTCGCACTTCGAGGCAAGCACGAGGCCGAAGCCGCCGTTGTAGCTGAAGCAGTCGAGCATGCGGCCGTGCGCGTAACGGGCGGCGGCCTCGCGGTTTTCCCGCTGATCGAGGAAGAGGCCTGTCTTCTGCCCGCGCCACGGATCAACCGAATAGGTGATGCCCGCCTCGTAGACGGAGATCGTCTCCGGCACCACGCCGTGCATGACCTCGACTTTCTGATCGAGACCTTCGAGCTTGCGGACCTTCGGATCGTTGCGGGCGAGGATGCCTTTGGCGCCCGTCATGTCGGCCAGCAGTGTCACGAGCGTCGGCGCAAGGCGATCCATCCCCTGCGACAGCGTCTGCATCACGAGATAGTCGTCGTAGCGATCGACGATCAGCGACGGCAGCAGGTCGGCCTCGCCGTGCACGAGGCGGAACGCGGTGGCGTTAATCTGCAGCGAATCCCGGAACTTGATCGCGGTGTCGAGCCGCGCGCGCCAGAACGCGTCGTCGATTGGTGTCTCATCGCGCGAGATCATGCGGATCGTGATCTGCGACTGATCGCTGAAGAGCGCGTGGCCGAGGAGGCGATTGCGCGGGCCGCGTACTTCGACGATCGCGCCGGCATCGGCATCGACGACGTCGGCGATGTCGGAACGATAGACCCAGGGGTGTCCGCCGCGGACTCGATCTTCCCCGCGCGGTTTGAGGATTGCAGTGGCTGCCATTTGTAACGGGGACTGACCCCTTAACATTCGATTTTGATTCAGATTCTGCGTACCCACGTTTACAATCTGCGGAAGAAAATGAAAATTGCGATCGCCGCAGACCACGCCGGCTATCAGCTCAAGGATTCCTTGAAGAAACTCCTCGACGAGATGGGGATCCCCTACCAGGACTTTGGCACATCGACGGGACAGTCGGTGGATTATCCCGACTTCGCGAAGGCGGTGGCCGAGGGCGTGGCGGGCGGGAAGTTCGATCGCGGCATTCTCGTGTGCGGGACCGGCGTCGGCATGGCGATCGCCGCGAACAAGGTCCCCGGCGTCCGCTCGGCGCCGATTGTCGACACCGACACCGCAAAGCTGTCCCGCGAGCACAACGATCTCAACGTGCTGACGCTCGGCGCGCGCGTGCTTCCTGAGTCACGCGCGCGGGAGATTGTGAAGACGTTCCTGCAAACTCCGTTCGAAGGCGGGCGCCACGCCAACCGCGTCGGAAAAATTCACGCCATCGAGCAGCATTGATTGGGCGAACCCTTACGGGTTCGCCAGCAACGCATCCAACCGATCGTAAAACTCGCTCGTGCCCTTCTGCGTGAGGCCGCCGGCCAGCACGACGTCGCGGACCTGCTTCGTCGGAAAGACCATGCTCGCGCTCATCGTGGTCCTGCCGTTCTGCTCGGTCAGCTCCGTCGTGCACACGGTTTCGCCGGGATCCCAGTCTTCCCATCGTTCGGTGCGCACGAACCGCTGCGGCGCATCGACTTCGCGATACACGCCGTACTGCGTGATCAGCTTGCCGCGCATCCGGCTGACGAAGCGCCAGGACCCGCCGGGCCGCGCGTCGCTCTCGCACACTTCGATCGCGCCCGGCGGCCCGTACCACTTCTTGATCAGCTCCGGACGCGTCAACGCGTCGAATACCAGCTGACGCGGCGCATCGAAGACGCGCGTGACGACGACTTCGCGATCGGTCGGCGTCTCGATCGTGACGGTGATGTTGTCGGTCATCGTTCTTCCGCCTCTCATCAGCCAGGCGAGCCTGAAGGCTCGCCTCTACAAGCTCGCCAGCAGCACGTCGAGCCGCTCGTAGAACGCGCTCATCGCCTGCGGCGTCAGCCCCATCTTCATCACCTGATCGCGCAGCTCCTGCGTCGGAAACAGGAAGGTTTGCGTCATGGTCGTCTTGCCGTGGCGCTCAACGAGCTCCACGGTCAGGAGCGCCTCGTATTCATCCCAGCCTTCGTAGCGTTCCGTACGGACGAACCGGCGCGGCGGGTCGAATTCGTTGTAGACGCCGTACTTGGCCATCTGCTTGCCGCCGGCCGTAAACGCGAAGCGCCACGATCCGCCAACGCGGGGATCGCTCTCGCACGAGTCCAGCGATCCTGCGGCGCCGTACCAGCGCTTGATCAGATCCGCCTTCGTCACCGCCTCGAAGACGAGGGCGGCAGGTGCGTTGAACTCGCGCGTGACGACGGCTTCGCGCTCGCTCGGTGTCGTGATCGTGACGGTGATGTTGTCAATCATCGTTTTTTTCTCTTTCTGTCCTTCCGGTCCAGTTTCTTTTCCACCTTGAGCTCCTCGAGCACTTCGTCGAGGCGCGCGAACGCGTCTTCCCAGTGCCGGCGATAGGTCTCGATCCACTCGATCGCGCCGGCGAGCGGCTTGGCCTCCAGCTTCCGCGGGCGGCGCTGCGCGTCCTGGCCGGACACGATCAAACCGGCGCGCTCGAGCACCTTGAGATGCTTCGAGATCGCCGGCTGGCTCATGTCGAACGGCTCGGCCAGTTCGTTGACCGTCGCTTCCCCGCTCGCCAGCCGCGCCAGGATCGCGCGGCGGGTTGGATCGGCGAGCGCGGCAAACGTCGCGTTCAGCGCGGCCTCTTTCATAACCAAAAGGTTATACACAACGCCCGGGCATTTGGCAAGTCCTCCGCCTCCGCTGAAGCTACGGCGGGACAAGCAGGCCCCAAGTCCCTTGTGTGTCAAAATGTAAATCCCGCATGAATGCACTCCTGATGTCACGCACACTCGCGCAGTCGGATCCGGAAATTGCGTCCGCCATCGCCAACGAAACCAGGCGGCAGGCGCATGGGCTGGAGTTGATCGCGTCGGAGAACTTCGTCAGCTCGGCGGTGCTCGAAGCCGCCGGCTCGGTGATGACGAACAAGTACGCCGAGGGCTATCCCGGCAAGCGCTATTACGGCGGCTGCGAATTCGTGGACATTGCCGAATCGCTGGCCATCACGCGCGCGAAAAAACTGTTTGGCGCGGATCACGCCAACGTGCAGCCGCACTCCGGGGCGCAAGCCAACATGAGCGTCTACCTGACGCTGCTGAAGCCGGGCGACACCGTGCTCGGCATGAACCTCGCGCACGGCGGCCATCTCACGCACGGCCACCCGCTGAATTTTTCAGGCAAGCTCTACACGATCGTCCCCTACGGCGTCCGAAAAGACGACGAGCGGATCGATTACGAGGAGTTTGAAAAGCTCGCCGAGCAGCACAAACCGAAAATGATCATCGTCGGCGCCAGCGCGTATTCGCGCGTGATCGACTTTGCGCGCATGGGCGCCGTGGCGAAGCGCGTCGGCGCGCCGCTGATGGTCGACATGGCGCACATCGCCGGCCTCGTGGCCGGCGGCGTGCATCCGAGCCCGGTGCCGCACGCGGAGTTCGTCACTACCACGACGCACAAGACGCTGCGCGGCCCGCGCGGCGGCATGGTGCTGTGCCGCGAGAGCTATGCGAAGGATCTCGATCGCACGGTGTTTCCGGGCGTGCAGGGCGGGCCGTTGATGCACATCATCGCGGCCAAGGCGGTCTGCTTCAAGGAAGCGGCCACGCCGGAATTCGCGGCGTATCAGAAACAGGTCGTCAAGAACGCGGCCAGGCTCGCGAGCGCGCTCAAGACCGAGGGCTTCCGCATCGTCAGCGGCGGCACCGACAATCACATCGTGCTGGTCGACGTGTTCTCGAAGAACATCACCGGCAAGGTCGCCGAAGGCGCCTTGAATGCCGCGGGCATCACGGTGAACAAGAACGCGATTCCCTTCGATCAGAACCCGCCGATGGTGGCGAGCGGCATCCGTCTCGGCACGCCGGCGGTGACCACGCGCGGCATGGGCGAGGCGGAAATGGATCTGATCGCCGAGTACGTCTGCCGCGTGCTCGCTTCACCCGAAGACCAGACCGTCCTCGTCACGGTCAAGTCGGAAGTCGAAACGCTGTGCCGGAAGTTCCCGCTGTACCCGGAACGCCTGGCCTGAAGCGCGCGGTCGACGCGGCGTTCGCGGACGATGGGCCGCTCGTGAGAGCCGTCGATCAGTTCGAGCCGCGCGCCGGACAGCGTGCCATGGCCGGCGCCGTTGCCGACACGATCGAGCACGGCGGCGTGCTGCTCGCCGAAGCCGGCACCGGCACGGGCAAGACGCTCGCGTACCTCGTGCCGGCGATCCTCAGCCGCCAACGCGTGCTGATCTCCACCGGCACCAAGAACCTGCAGGAGCAGATCTACTTCAAGGACATTCCCACGCTGCGCACCGCGCTCGGCGTGCCGTTCAGCGCGACCTACATGAAGGGCCGCGCCAACTATCTCTGCCTGCACCGGCTCGATCAGCTGCGCGCGCATCCGGCGGCGCCGATGGACTTCATCTCGACGATCGACGAGTGGCGGCGCGCGACCGACACCGGCGATCGGGCCGAGCTGAGCGGCCTCGAGGAAGACTCGTCGCTCTGGCACGACGTGTCCGCGCAGGCGGAGACCTGCCTCGGCAACGAGTGCCCGCAGTACCGCGAGTGCTACGTGACGAAGATGCGCCAGCGCGCGGCGGAATCGGATCTGGTCATCGTCAATCATCACTTGCTCTGCGCCGACGCCTCCGTGCGGCAGAGCACCTACGGCGAAGTGATCCCCGACTGCCATCACGCGATCATCGACGAAGCCCATCATCTCGAGGACGTCGCCACGCAGTACTTCGGCATCGCGGTGAGCAACTATCGGATCAGCGATCTGGTGCGCGATTCAGAGCGGGCGCTGAATCTCGGGATGATCGAGGACTTCGACTCGGATCTGCGACACGCGATCACCCGCGTCGACGATCACTCGCTGACGTTCTTCGGCGCGCTGCAGATGGCGCGCCACGCGCGCGGCGGATTCGAGGAGCGGCTGCGCATCGGACCGGGCTGGTTCGGCGACGTGCTCGACGACGGCCTCGGCCTGATCGCCGCGCTCGGCGGCCTCGAAGATGCGATGAAGAAGAAATCCGGCAGCGACGAAGCCGGCGCGCAGGTCAACGAGGACGCCGCCACGCTGTCGCGGCGGGCGGGCGAGCTGCGCGAGCACCTGACGTTCCTCCTCGAGGCCGCGAACCCGTCATTCGTCTATTTCCTCGAGAC
>Ga0207428_10005661_pt1 | contig 11606 bp, 9 predicted proteins | sample RhiMethybrSRZTD1_FD_187600 | JGI IMG/M metagenome (GOLD analysis project Ga0207428, IMG submission 187600) | Populus rhizosphere microbial communities from Tennessee, USA - Rhizosphere MetaG P. TD hybrid SRZTD1 (SPAdes) (version 3) | ecosystem: Host-associated > Plants > Roots > Rhizosphere >... | reverse complement strand
CGCCCGCAAGCTTTTTTGATTTTGAGCCTCAAACCGTTGTTATTACATATTTCTCGGCGTTTAGCGCAATAACTTCGCTGTTTTCCGAATATAGGAACAGGAAATGCTGGGATTTACGCCCGTGCAAGGCGCCGAATCGAGCGCGCCTACGGCGGACATTCAAGAAGCATTCGAGACCACGGGGTGATGTTTCAGAGCTTGCGCAGGAGTCTCGGGAGAGCGTTCAGCGTGAGCGTTTTCGCGTAAGTCAATCATGCTTTGCGTGGTCTACGCCTGCGCCCTGTTTATCAGCAAAAACGGAGAGACTCTATGAGAATGTATTCTTATGACCAGGTCCTGACTGATGTCAAAGATGTATACGAACAGATCACCGGGCTTCCCGCTCCGGAGATCGACTTAAAAAAGGCCCGTTACCCGCTGCCTAAAGGAATCAACCCGGTGGCCCTGGTGCAGAGCGAAATTAACCAGCTCAACATGTGTCTGATCAACAGCGGCGTCTCGTGGCGGTTGGCGAAGTCGCCCGCATGGGCGCCCCCCGCGGAAATTTACGAGACCCAGGAAGCTTATATAATCAACCTGGAGTTGCCGGGGTTGAGCCAGGAAGACGTCAAAGTGACTCAGACCAACAGTATCCTCACGGTCCGCGGCGCGCGCCGCTTCAAGAAAGTGAACGAGGAGGCCATCTATCACAGTTCAGAGCGAAACTACGGAACGTTTGAGCGACTCTTTCCGCTGCCGAACAATGTCCTGGCGGAGAGAATCAAAAGTAAATTTACCAATGGGATTCTTCAGATCACCATTCCGAAGACCAAGGCCGACTTGTCAGGAAGATCGGAAGATTAGCTCAGTTTCTTTGTCCAAAAGGAGGCAAATCAATGGCTTGGGCTGCTCCGGCGCAAAACCAAATCAATAATCCCGGCGAGATAAACAATTCGCAGATCTCACATGAAGAAATGGAAAAGCTTCAAGAGATACATGAATTGATCAACCTGCTGTTTGCGGAGATGACGTCCAGAGTTCCGCAAGGCGCGACTTCGCCCTACATGGGCCCGGGCATGAGTCCTAACCTGAATCCGGGCCTGAATTCGGGCCTGAATCCGGGCCTGAACCCGGGCCTGATGCGCGCAATGCCGCCTGCGGCCTACGCGCATTCAATGTTTCAGTACTCATGGGGGATGTCTCCATATTTGAGAATGCCAGGATATTGATGCAGTAGGAATAAAACAAACGAACACCTGATTCCTCATAAACCCCTCGAACGACGCAATGACGATAGAGCTCGGCAGGATAGCGATATCCTGTCTCTCATCAAAGTCGAGTCTCGCTTCGACAATAACTTGGAGAAGTGAAAAGTGGAGGTACGTCTCTTGCGCTCTAGCTCAAGAACGCCTCCTGACATTTGTCAACCGAGGTCTTCGAGACACTCATGCAACTTAGGAGGCTTTTTATATGTTCCCGAGAATGAACATCACGACTCCCCTATCACCATTCGCATATTGTCCCCCCCAATATGGCGCGGGGGTAGGTTTTGGAGGAATCAATCCGATGATTGCCAGTATGGTTAATCCATATCTGGGTAGCCCGATTCCGGTCCCGTATCCGGTGGTAGGACCAAGCCCGTACGCCGTTCAATCTGCGATCCCATGTCCGCCTGGTGTGATCCCGTGTCCGCCGGGACAGATCGGCGCCGGAATCGCCCCGTGGTGCAGCCCGCTCAGTTGGAGTCCCTACGCGCCCGCGCAGCCGACGACAGCATACCCGGCGATGCACCCGGCCTTCGCAGGTATGGCCCCTGCGGCCTTCTGCAGCCCGGTCCCATGCATCGACCCGGCGACGGGAGCGGTCGTCCCGCATCCGTATCCGGCGGCGCAGACCCTGCTCCCAATCAGGCCGCTGATCACGGCACAACCTGATCCGGTCCAGATGGCTGCGATGTGCGGAGTGATGGCTCCTCAGATGGTCGATCCTTATTCTGTCATGGCCCAGGCCTGTCTGACGCCGCCGCTGGGAGTCAGCCCGGTACAAGCAGCCTTGAGACCGCCAGTTTATCTGTCTCCGATCGGGTCGCCGCAAGTTGGCGTCCCCTATACTATGACTGCTGGAATCCCTTGTTAGGGCTTTTGCCCTTCCACATAACGGCGTAGCGGTGTGGCGCGGAGAGGGTAAGCGACCAGGAGCCTCGGTAAACAGGCGATTTTATCGAGGCCCGGGTCGCCTACGCTCCCCGCGCCACGCCACAGCGCTGTACCGAACATTTCATATGGCATATGAAATATGGCATATGAAATATGGCATATGAAATGGTCTTTTCTAGCTACTTAATGCAGGCCCTTCAGGGTCAGGTGGTTGGGCGAGAGTACGCTGTCGCCGCGCTCGTGCGGGCTGTCACGCTGGCTCTGGCCAATCGCCGCTACTCCGATTCCAGCCGCCCGCTAGCGACGCTCCTGTTCGCAGGGCCGACCGGGTCGGGGAAGATGCACGTCGCGCAGGCTCTCGCCCGCGTCCTGCTCGGCAATGAGTGCAAGTCTATCTACGTCAACTGCCAGATTCTCGGACAACAGCCGAATCCGCAACCGCAGTCGGGCTTATACGAACAATTGATGGCAGGAAGCGCGTTGTCTCAAATGACGCCTCCGTTCACTCAATCGCCTTTGTCCATAGTGGTCTTCGAGAAGATAGAACTGGCGCCCCCGGCCTTCCGCGATTACCTGGCGGCGGCGATCGACCGGGGCGTCCTCTGCGCGCTCGGCTGCATGTTCTCGCTCCGCGACACTTTCATCATCCTGACGAGCGACCTGTCGAAGAAGCAGACCGATCAACTGGCTGGCAGGAACATCGGCTTCATCAGCGACGAGGAGACCGCTCAAGAGGCGCCGCGCCAAAATCTGGTCGTGCTTGAAGAGATAGATAACCTGCTGGGCGCCGCCCTCGTCAACCGGATCGACGAGATAGCGGTCTTCGACCGGCTCAACGAGCAGAACGTCATCACGCTGCTGGAGCGCTCGCTGGCCGAATTCGATCAGAAGCTGACCGCGTCGGGCATCGGCTTCAAGATCGAGGAGGAGGCGAAAACGTTTCTGCTCAGAAATTGCCTGGACGACCCGACGCACAGGGTGCGCCAGCTCAAGCGCGTGGTCAGAAACTACCTCGAGTTCCCGATCTACGACCTAATGCTGTCCGGGCAATTGACCACGGGCATGGCGGTGGTGGTCACACACGAGGCGCCGAGGAATTATCTCAACTTCCGGGTCATGGTCCCGTTTTACGACTCGTGGACAAATGTTCCGCAGCCCCGGCCGTTCCACGACCTTAAGGCGGGCGCCTGGGTTTAGAGCGGATTTCAATTAGATGTGCGGTACTGATTACAGTAGCAGCGCAGCAATTGCATAGCCGTGACCGAAATCGCGAAGCGTATGGAGTGCGGCGAGTCCTCGCCGCTTTCCGTTTCAAGAAAGAAAAGCGGCGAGGACTCGCCGCACTCCATATGCTAGCGCGCTCCTGACGTCAGAAATCCTTTGAGAGAGTGAGTGGCTTCAGGCAAAGAAGAGCCTTTGTCATTGTTCATTTGTCATTTGATATTGGTCATTGCCCCGGAAATCGCCCAATGTTCACTGGGCGTTGAAGCAGGATATCCCCCAGCAATGACCAATATCAAATGACAAATGAACAATGAAACTCCTCGCCAATTTCGCGACTTACTGACTCCACCGAACTTGTCATTTGTCATTGACAGAGGCGCCTTTCTCCAATGACAAATGAAAAATCTGATATGGGAAATGGAAAATGTTTTCGTTCGCCTTCACGGCGGCGTATTCCTCTTCAGTCAGAATCGCCTTCAGCCATAGTTGCAGGTCGCGGCTGCCCAAGGCCAGCCACTCTCCTCGGGGGCTGAAGGCCACCGAGTTGTAGCTGATATTCTCGTATCCCAGGCGCTTGACGACCGCGCCGGTGGCCCTCTTCCAAACGATCACGACCCGCCCCAGACACCCGGCCGCCAAAAGTTCGCCGTCGGGACTGAAAGCGACCGAGGTCACGCTGTTGCGATGCCCGCCGAAGGTTCGCGTCTCAAGCCCCGTCTTCAAGTCCCAGAGCCTTACTGTCGCGTCTTCGCCGCCGGAGGCCAGCCAGCGGCCGTTCAAGCTGACAGCCAGCGAACCGACGCCTTTCGAGTGGCCAGTCAGGATACGGGTCGTCAGCCCAGTCGCGACGCTCCACAATCTGATGGTCTTATCCCAGCTCGCCGAGACAATAGTCTGACCGTCAGGGGTAAAGATTGCGGCCGTCACCGGCGCAGTGTGGCCTTCGAGAGTCTGCGCTTCACGTCCTGTCACCACCCGCCAGATTTTGATCTGCCGGTCGTGACTGGAAGAGACCAGCCAGTGCCCGTCGGGGCTGAACGCCACTGCGCTGACCTCTCCTTTATGGCCATGCAGAACTCGAAGCTCCTGCCCGGAGTCCGCTCCCCACAATTTGACTGTGTTGTCGCGGCTGCCCGAAGCCAGCCACAGGTCGTTCGGGCTGAAGGCGACCGAAGTGACGCTGGCCTGATGCGCCACGTGTGAGTATAGCTGCGCGCCGGAACCGGCCCCCCAAACCTGCAGTGCGCCGTGCAAAAACCCCAGAGCCAGCAATCTCCCGTCGTTGCTGAAGGCCACCGACCGAACGTAATCGCGCGGGTCGATCTCGTATTGTTTGCAGTAGCGGTCGCGCAGTTCGCGCAGATCCTGTTGAATCCGCGAAAGCGAGTCGAGCAACTGCAACCCGGTCTGGTAGGTCGGCGATTCAAAGGCCTGGCGCTTGACCTGGTGAAACGCCCTGGATATCTCCTCTTCAACGGATCTGGCGATCAGGCGGCCCTCCAACTGCGCCGCGTCCTGTTTGACCTCGACGAGCTTCTCCCTGACGGGGCGCATCAGTTGATCGAGCAGCGCCTGAACCTGCGGGCGGATCGGGTCAAAGGCCTCTTCGCTCTTGACGCGCTCGAAATACCTCGCGTCGCCTTTGATAGCCATGGCCAGACTGGCGACGGCTTGTTCGTCGCACGAAAGCAGCGAAGCGACGCGCGATTGCTCGTAATGGGCCTCGGCCAGTTCGGGGTTAAGTTCAGTGGCCTGCCGCAAATGATCCAGGGCCGGCTCCAACTGGCGTTCGATTACATAAACTATTCCGGCGAAGTAATGGGCCTCGGCGGCCTGCTTTTGATCGCTGGGCAGCGCGTATTTGGCGGCCTTGAGGAAATACTCCAGGGCCTTCGGGAGATTGATGATCTGGTAAAGGTAAATCTGCGCGATCGAGCGATGAACCGTGTAATCGGGATAGTTGCGTTTTTCGGCCTCCAGGAAATCGCCGAGCGCCTCTTCATACCAGCCGTACAGATAAGCCCTCTCGGCGCGCGTTCGATAAGCCCTGGCCTCGCGTTCGAACTCGGCCAGGCGGATTTCTTCAAGTACGCTCGTGAGCGACTCCTGCTGCATCTCCAATCGCCAGACGATGTCGCCCAGCAGCAAATTGAAATCGGCCTTGAGACTCTCCAGACCGCCCGCCAGCTTTTCAATTCCCAACGCCAGCCTCACGGCGTTCTCACCCGAGCGGCGCAGGCCTTCAGGATTCAAAGCGCCCAACCCCGACTCGACCGCGACCCGATGATCCCGCGCCGTCAGCCCGACGGTGAACGCCTCGGACTTATCGCCGGTCGAAGCGTCTCGGGTTCTACGTGGCGATAATTCCTCAATGGCGGCAAATGACGCCTGGCCGCTGATGAAATCGGCCCACGTCTGATGGCCTCGATACACGTCCAACAATCCCATCAATTCCTCCTAGAAGATGTCAGATGTCAGATGTCAGATGTCAGTGAAGATTGTTCTTGCGGCGCCTTCAACTGACATCTGACATCTGACATCTGACATCTGACATCTACTCATACCTCAGCGCCACCATCGGATCCACTTTCGCCGCCCGCCGCGCTGGGATCAAACATGCCAGTAGCGTCACAAGAATCAACAATAACGGGATGCCTGCGAAAGTCAGCGGGTCGGTCGCGCTCACATTGAACAGCAGAGTCTCTATCAGCCACGTCAACGCGAACGACGCGGGCACGCCGAGCGCCACACCGCCGAGCGCCAACGTCATGCCTCTTCTGACAACCAGCCTCAGCACATCCATCCTGCGGGCGCCGAGCGCCATCCGCACGCCGATCTCGCGCGTGCGTTGCGCGACCGAATAAGCCACCACGCCGTAAATGCCCAGGCTGGCCAGCAGCAGAGCGACTACAGCGAAGATGGTCAGCAACAGCGTGTTGAAGCGCGCCCGCGCAACTGAGGTCCCGATCAGGTTCTCCATCGTGCGCACGTCGGCGACGGGCTGCTCGGGGTCGAGCGTGCGAATGACGTTGCGCGCGGCATTGGCTATGGCGGTCGGCTCGCCCTGTGCGCGGAGCACGAGCGTCATACCGGAGTAGGTCAGTTCCGGATGCGGCCAGTAAGACATGGGCTCGGTCTTGGCATCCAGTTTCATGTGCTTCGAGTCGCCCACGACGCCGATGATCTCGCAAGGCTGGTTGTCGTCTTTCATGTCGATCACGACGCGTTTGCCGAGCGGATCCTCGCCAGGAAAGTTCTTTTCAGCGAACGCCTCGTTGACGACCACGACGTGGCGCATCTCAGCCGCTTCCTGATCGGTGAAGAGCCGTCCGCGTTTGAGCGGGATTTGCATAGTGCGGAAGTAGTTCTGGTCAGTCACTATCACGCCCGTGCCGAGCCCCTGTCCCGGCGGCAGCTTCGGTCGGCCTTCGATCTCGACGCCCGTGCCCGCGTGTGGCGCGGCGAAAGGCAGGAAGCTGGCGGCGCCGACTGACTCCACGCCGGGCAGCGATTGCATCTGCGCGACGGCCTGCCGGAAGAAGTCTATCCGCTTTCGGTCGGTGTCATATTTTCTTCCCGGCAAGCTCACCTTCATCGTCAACACGTTGTTTGCATTGAAGCCGGGATCAACTCCTTGCAGCCGAGCGAAGCTGCGGATCAGCAGCCCCGCGCCGACGAGCAGTACGAGCGCCAGCGCGATCTCTGCAACAACCAGCGAATTCCGTATCCAATGACTGCGCGCGCCGCCGCCGATGTTCTTGCCGCATTCCTTGAGTGATTCGGTCAATCTCAACCGCGCGGCCTCGAACGCGGGGATGAGGCCGAAGATGACGCCTGTCAGCAACGAAACCAGAAACGTGAATCCGAGCACCGCAGCATTGATCTTCACTTGCGGCAGATTGAGCAGTTCGGGTGGGGCGAGCGAGACGAGCAGGTCGGTCCCCCACCATGCCAGCGCCAGCCCGGCCAGGCAGCCCAACCCGGCCAGCAGTAAACTCTCGGTCAACAATTGTCTGATTATGCGCCAACGGCCCGCGCCCAGCGCCGCGCGCACGGCCATCTCTCGCTGCCGCCCGGCGGCGCGCGCCAGCGACAGGTTGGCCACGTTCGCGCACGCGATCAGCAGCACCATTCCGACCGCGCCGAGCAGCACGAATAAAGCCAGCCGAATCTCGCCCGTGAACTGTTTGCGCAGCGGCACGACGGTCACGCCCCAGTTGGCGTTGAAGTCATAGTATTGTTGCTCCAACCGTGCGCCGATGGCGTTCATCTCGGCCTGCGCCCGCTCCGGGCTGACCTCCGGTTTGAGCCGCGCCACGGCGCTGGCGAAACGACCGCCCCGCTGCCTCATCGATTCGTTTATCTGCCACGGCGCCCACATCTCGGCAATCTTGCGCGTCATCGAGCCGCCTTTGACGTGCCAGTTGAAACCCAGCGGCATCACGCCGACCACCGTGGTTTCAACGCCGTTCAGGATCAGCTTGCGACCGACGATCTGCGTGTCGCCGCCGAAGCGCCGCTGCCACAAACCGTAGCTGAGCATGACGACGCGCGCCGCGCCCTGCTTGCCGTCGTCTTCAGTGAAGACGCGCCCCATGATTGGATTCACGCCGAGAATGCTGAAGAGGTTTGGCGTGGCGATCTGCGATGGTATTTCTTCGGGCTCGCCGCCGCTGGTGAGATTGGCGGTCATGTCGAAGAAGGTCGCCATGTCTTCAAAGACACTGTTCTGATTCTTCCAGTCGAAGAAGTTACCCAGGTTGATCACGTTTTGCGTATTGCCGCGTCTCTTGTTGTGCTCCCAAACCGTCACCAACCTGTCGGCGTCGCGGTAAGGCAACGCGCGCAGCAGAACGGCGTCAACGACGCTGAAGATCGCTGTATTCGCGCCTATGCCCAGCGCCAGCGCAATCACCGCCACAACCGTAAAAGTCGGCTGCCTGGACAATGAACGCGCGCCCTGACGCAGGTCCTGCCACAATGTCTCCATAACTGTCTCCTATTCCCTGTGAGCGCCGCCCATCCTTGTCTGCCTGGCGTCCGGTAAAGACCGATTGAAATTCAGCGCGTCCTTTGTGAAGGCCCGGCAGGCAAGGATGGGCGGCGCTCACAGGATTTGATCACTTTCGCTGCGGTTTCAACTCCCACAGCACGTTAACGATCACCCAACGCCCGTTGAATTTCGCGACGTGCAGATAATCAATCCAATCCGTCGCAACGATTTTCACGCTCGCGGCGTTTTCGAACGCGTCAAGCACTGTCACATCACTTTGCCGCTTCTCTTTCGGCGTGGGGCTCGAAGCGCGCGATCGAGTCCCCAGCGCCAGCGTCATCGCGCCCATCTGGTCCAGCCGGCTGCGTCCCGATTTCGGGTCGGTGATGACGATGCGCTTGGCCAGTTCAGGATGCAGCGCGCGCTCCATCCGTTCAGCGCTGCCTTCGTACCACCCTTCGATGTAATCGAGCGCGGTCTGTTTGATCGCAGCCAGATCGGCTTCGGAAGCGCCGGACGGCTTCGCCGCGGCTTCTTGCGACGATTGCCGTGCTCGCGCTTCGAACGTCACGGCGAAGGTCGCCACAAGCGACAACACGATTGACAAAAGATGTCGAGATTGAATCTTCATTTTTTTACTCTCCCCTCGCGGTTTCAGTCGGGACGCAATGCGACTGTCGGAAAGTCACAATCAGCCTTATCACTCATATAACCAAACGGCGTGCCATCGGGCTTGGAGAGTTAAATCCTTATTTCACTTCGATTGACGCGCGTCGGTCGAGGGACGCCCCCTATCGCGGTGTGCGATTCTGGGATCGGGGAATCCCATTATCGATCTAGCCGACTCCCTGGAATTGCAGGCTATCTTTGAGGCATTTGCGCCTTTGCGAGAATCAGAGGTCGGATTGAGCAAGCATTCTTTCTCGCAAAGGCGCAAAGATGATGATTCCTTGCATGCGCGCCAGGCCAGTCATATACTTCCCGCCATCCCTATCATTTTTGATTTGATTAAGTCGTCGCGGCTCTCAATTTCTTTAGCGCATTCGCCGTGGCTAAGGAGGCGCCATGTCACGGAAAGTCGGCTCCGTTATTGCGGCCATAATAACCGCGGTCTCATTCCACCCTATTGCGACATTAATACCTAAGTCGGCGCAACCCACTTCCTCAACGGCGCTCTCACTGCGTCAAGAACCTGACTCAATACAGGCGCCCCAAAACCCCCAGGACAAAATCGTTTTAAATACCAAGCTGGTGAATATGACAGTTTCGGTAAACGATAAACTCGGGAGGTTCGTCGCCGGCCTGACGAAAGAGGACTTTGAGATTTTCGACGACAAAATCAAGCAGGACATCGTGTTCTTCTCCGATGACGACGCTCCTATCTCTTTGGGACTAGTCTACGACGTGTCAGGCTCGATGGAGAACTTCAGCTCCCGCTCTCTGACGATGCTCAGACACTTCTTCGAAAATTCGCATAGGGAGGACGAATTCTATGTCTACGCGTTCAACAACCGCGTTAAATTGGTTCAGGATTTCACGTCGCTGCCGGAGGCGGTTCTAAACCGCGTGACGTTTATCAAAGCGAAGGGGAGCACCGCCCTGTTCGACGCCACATACGCGGCGGTCGAGAAGGTTCGTGAGGGTCGACATCATAAGAAGGTGATCTTGATCTTCTCCGACGGCGAGGAGAACAGCAGCCGTTATTCGGGCAGGGAGTTGCAGAATCTGCTCAGGGAGAACGATGTCCAGATTTACGCCATAGGAATGAGCGAGATCTCCAACGGCGCCGGCACGCTGAAATTCTTAGCCGAACCGACCGGGGGGCAGGCGTTGTTTCCATTCGACTATGCCTCGGCCGAGGTGGTCTATACGCGACTGGCGTTGATGCTCCGGCGGCAATATGTCATAGGCTTTTACCCCAGTAATGTAACCAGCGGAACCGCATGGCATAAGTTACATGTGCAAATCAAAGCGCCAAAGCAATTGGGCAGGCTGAAGCTCTCATACAAAAATGGTTACTGGATGACCAAGTAGAATGGAGGCGCCTGATGATCGGCAAAAATCTTGGCTGGGCCTTACTCGCGCTGTCGATGTTATTCCTTCAATCGCGCGCCGCCGACAGGATTACCAAGGAGTCGTTGGAATCACAAGGTAAAAAACGCGCTTACTATCTGATGGTTCCCGATTCGGCGAAATCGTCGGCTTCCGCCCCGCTGATCGTGCTGCTCCACGGTTCGGGGCGCAACGGACTCTCGCTGATGGAGAAGTGGAAAGAGCTTGCCAGCCGAGAGGGAGTCATCATCGCCGGGCCGGACTCGCGCGACACGCAGGGATGGCAAATACCAGGAGACGGCCCCGGCTTCATCCATGACCTGGTCGAAGCGCTCAGGGCGAAGTATCAGGTCAACCAGCGCCGCATTTATCTTTTCGGCCACTCGGCGGGGGCCGTTTTCGCCCTCAACCTTTCGATGATGGAATCGGAGTATTTTGCCGCGACCGCGGTTCACGCCGGCTCGTGGCGGACCGAGAGGGAACTTTCAGTCAGGGACTACGCGAGACGCAAAACCCCGTTGGCGATCATCGTCGGAGACAGGGACGCGTTCTTCCCCCTGCCGTCGGTCAAGGCGACGGAGACCGCGCTGAAAGAACGAGGCTTCGCCATCGAGGTGAAAGTCATGAAAGGGCATGACCACTGGTATTACGACCTGGCGCCGCAAATCAACCGCGACGCCTGGGACTTCCTCAAACGGCACGAGTTGAACGAAGACCCGAGATACGAAACTTACGATCACTCTCTGGAACCGAAGGGCGTCAACGAGGCCAGGGACGTCAACCAGGCGGCGAGCGAGATCAATGCGCTCAGGGAGAAGGCCAACGAGTCTACGCTGCGCTTCTACGCTAAAGAAGCTGAGTTGAGCGGGAAAGATTACGTCAAAGAGAAAGCCGCCGTCGCCGCGATCGCGCGCGAGCAGATTGAGACGCTTAAAGCCGGCGCGTCCGCGCTCCACGACGCCGCGCTGAAGGCAGAGCGGCTGAGTAAATTGAATCTGGGAGGCGATTACCCGCAGTACTATTCCCTCGTCGCGCAAATGGAGATTAAAAGGGCCGATTCTCTGGAAGCGATGCGGGAACGCGCGGAGTTATTGCTGAGCGACGAGCCGGCCGATACCATCACTATCAAGAGGAATGAGGCGGTCGTTAGGATGGAGAGGCTGAAAAAAGAGGCTGAAGAACTGGAACAAAAAGCCGAGCGC
>Ga0207428_10005660_pt1 | contig 11612 bp, 10 predicted proteins | sample RhiMethybrSRZTD1_FD_187600 | JGI IMG/M metagenome (GOLD analysis project Ga0207428, IMG submission 187600) | Populus rhizosphere microbial communities from Tennessee, USA - Rhizosphere MetaG P. TD hybrid SRZTD1 (SPAdes) (version 3) | ecosystem: Host-associated > Plants > Roots > Rhizosphere >... | reverse complement strand
GAACTATCCTCGCAAATCCCACACGGAACGCTGCGATGTTTCACGTGAAACATTCTGCATTGACGGGCGGGTGCCAGGCCCGGAGGCTCGGGTCGCCGCCAGCAGGGAGGACATCGACCCCATGACTTACGACTTCATCATCGTCGGCGGCGGCTCGGCCGGCTCGGTGCTGGCCAACCGCCTGTCTGCCAAGAGCGCCAATCAGGTGCTGCTGCTCGAGGCCGGCCAGGACACGCCGCACGGCAACGTGCCGCCCGAGGTGCTCGACAGCTACCCCGGCACCGCCTATTTCGACCCGCGCTTCCATTGGACCGAGCTCAAGGTGCGCACCGAGGTCGTGTCCCACAACAACCCGCAGGACAACCCGCCGCCGCTGCGCAAATACGAGCAGGCGCGCATCCTGGGCGGTGGCTCCTCCATCAACGGCCAACTCGCCAACCGCGGCGCGCCCGCCGACTTCGAGGAGTGGGTGGCCCGCGGCGCGCGCGGCTGGGGCTGGGCGGACGTGCTGCCCTTTTACAAGAAGATCGAGCGCGACATGGACTTCGAGGGCCCCCTGCACGGCAAGGAGGGGCGCATCCCCGTGCGGCGCATCTTCCCCGAGCAATGGACCGGCCACGCCAAGGCTGCGGCCGAGGCCTTCAAGGCGTCGGGCTTCGAGTATCTGCCGGACCAGAACGGGGAATGGCGCGACGGCTACTACCCGATCGCCATCTCCAATGCCTACGAGCGGCGCGTGTCGGCGGCCATCGGCTACCTCGACCCGACGACACGCCAGCGCCCGAACCTGACGATCTCGACCGATACGCAAGTTTCCGAGCTGCTGTTCGAGGGCAAGCGCTGCGTCGGGGTGGTGGCGCAGGTCGGCGGCACGCGTCAGGAGTTCCGAGGGCGCGAGGTGATCCTGTCGTGCGGCGCCATCCACTCGCCGGCGCACCTGTTGCGCGCGGGCATCGGGCCGGTCGGGCATCTGAAGGAGCTGGGATTGGAAGTGCGCGCCGGCCTCGCCGGGGTCGGCCAGGGCCTGATGGATCACCCGTCGATCTCGGTGTCGGCCTACGTCAAGCCGCACGCGCGCATGAACGAGTTCACTCGCCGCCACATCCACGTCGGCCTGCGCTACTCCTCGCAACTGCCCGGCATGCACGAGGGCGACATGTTCGTCGTCGCCATCAGCAAATCGGCCTGGCACGCCGTGGGCGAGCGCATCGCCTCGTTCCTGATCGCGGTCTATCACACGGCCTCCGAGCGCGGCCAGGTCAAGCTCGCCTCGCGCGACTGGCGCGCCGAGCCGCTGGTCGAGTTCAACCTGCTCTCCGACCGGCGCGACCTCGAGCGCCTCATGCAGGCCTTCCGCATGATGGGTAAGCTCTACGCCACGCCGGCCATGCAGGGCGCGACCGCCGATCCGTTTCCGGCCACCTACTCGGACCGCGTGCGCAGGATCGGCGTCGTCAACACCAAGAACAGGCTGTTGACCGCCGTCGCCGGGGCGCTGCTCGACGGCCCGGCGGCGCTGCGGGGCTACATGATCCGCAACCTCATCACCGAAGGCTTCGCCTTCGAGGACGTCATGGCCGACGACGAGGCGTGCGAGGCCTTCGTGCGCAAGGCCGCGATCGGCGTGTGGCATGCCTCCTGCAGCGCCCGCATGGGCGCCGACGGCGATCCCATGGCCGTCACCGACCCGCAGGGGCGCGTGCGCGGCGTCGACGGCCTGCGCGTGGTCGACGCCTCGATCTTCCCGCTCGTCCCCTGCGCCAACACCAACTTCCCGACGCTGATGACGGCGGAGAAGATCGCCGATGCCATCGTGCGGGAGGGGAGATAGGGCATCCCCGGCCGGAGCGCGCCAGCGCGCAGAGCCGCGGCCTCCGGGAATGAGTTACTTCATCGTGCGCGGCAGATAGAGCGCGATCTCCGGCGCCAGCATCAGGATGCCGAGCAGCACCACCATGGCCGCCAAGAACGGCAGGATGCCGCGATAGATGTCCTGCATCGGCACGTCCTTGACCATGCCGGAGATGACGAACACGTTGAGGCCCACCGGCGGGGCGATCATGCCGGCCTGACAGACCACGACGATGATGACGCCGAACCACACGGGGTCGTAGCCCAGCGCCACGGCGACCGGAAACAGGATCGGCACCGTGAGCAGGATCATGGCGAGCTCGTCCATGAACGCGCCCATGATCAGGTAGGCGAGGATGATCATCAGCATGATGCTGGTAGGGGAGAGCCCGGAGTCGGCCAGCGACTGCGAGAGCTTCATCGGCAGCTGCGTGACGGCGAGGAAATAGCCGAGCACCACCGCGCCCACCAGGATCACCGTGATGATGGCCACCGTCTCGGCCGTGTAGGCGAGCGAGCGCCCCAAGGTGGCCCAGGTCAGACGGCGGCGGATCAGCGCCAGGAATAGCGTGCCGAACGCGCCGATGCCGGCGGCCTCCGTCGCCGTGAACACGCCGCCGTACATGCCGCCGATGACGAGCGTGAACAGAGCCGCCACAGCCCACACCTCGCGCAGCGCCTTGAGGCGATCGGGAAAGCTCGCGCGCTCCTGCACGGTCGGTGCCAGCTTGGGGTTGTGCCAGGTGACAATGGCGATGGTGAAGACGAACATCACGGTGAGCAGGATGCCCGGCAGCACGCCGGCCAGGAACAGCTTGCCGATCGAGGTTTCCGTGAGGAAGCCGTAGATGAGGAAGATCACGCTGGGCGGGATCAGGATGCCGAGCGTGCCGCCGGCGGCCACCGAGCCGGTCGCCAGCCTCGGGTCGTAGCCCATCTTGCGCATTTGCGGCAGCGCCACCGTGGTCATGGTGGCGGCGGTGGCGACGCTGGACCCGCTGATGGCGGCAAAGCCAGCGCACGCCGCCACCGTTGCCATGGCGAGCCCGCCGCGGCGGTGCTTCAGCCAGATCTGCGCGGTGGCGTAAAGCTCCCGGCCGATGCCCGTCTCGTTGGCGATATGGCCCATCAGCACGAACAGCGGCACCACGCTCAGCACATAGGTGGCAACGGCGCTGTAAGGCGCCAGCGCCAGCATGTTGAGCGCCGAGTTCCAGCCGTTCACCCAGGCGAAGCCGAAGAAGCCGACCGCGCCCATGGCGACGCCGATCGGCACGCCGAGAAACATCAGCCCGAGCATGGCGGCAAAGCCGATGACGCCGATGGTGGTATTGTCCATCAGGCGAACCCGATGCGCAGATAGCGGATCATGCGGCCGATCAGCGCCAAGGCGAGAAGTCCACAGCCGACGGTGACCGCCAGATAGAAGGGCCAGGTCGGCACGGCGAGGTTGGCAGAGACCTCTCCCGCCTCCCAGATGCGTCGCGCATGCACGGTGGCACGCCAGGCGACGACCCCCCAGAACACGACGCCGAGCAGGGCTCCCGCCGCCTCGAGCAGGGCGCGCACGCGCGCGGGCAGCGCCCCGACGAAAAAGTCGACGGTGATGTGCCTGTTGCGCAGCTCGGCAATCGCCAGGCCGCCGAAGCTCAGAAACACCATCAAGAACTCGCTCATCTCGATGGCGCCGATCAGCGGCTTGTTGAAGATATATCGCCCCCCCACGTCGAGCACCGTGATGGCGGCGAGCGCGGCCAGCGCCGCGATCGCCACCGCGCTGGCCGCAACTGCAGCTGCCTGGAAGAGGCGTGCGGGCATCGGCGGGCCGTCCGGGCGTTTATTGGGTCGGCGCGGGATCGTATCGCTTCAGCAGGTCCTTGAGGTCGGCGAGCGCCTGTTTGGCCGGCAGGCCCTTACTCTCCATGCTGCGCACCCACTCCTCCTCGACGCCCTTGGTCCTCTCCTTCCAGGACGCGCGCTGGGCCTCGGTGATCTTGTGGTGTTGGAGTCCGGCCGCGCGGATCGCCGCCAGGCCCTCCTCCTCGGCCTTGTCCCAGGCGGCGCCGGCGAACTCGGCGCCCCACGCGCCGCTCAACTCGTCGATCACCTTCTTGAGCTCCGCGGGAAGGGAATTGTATTTCTCGAGGCTCATCACCGTGAACTGACTGGCCGTGAAGATGCGGATGTCGACGACGTGCTTCGTCACCTCGGCGAGCTTGAAGGCCTTGGCCGCCTCGTAGGGGAGGATCGTGCCCTCCACGACGCCACGCTCCAGCGCGTTGTAGGTTTCCGGCACCGAAAGCGCCACGGGCACGGCGCCCAGCGCCTTGACGATCTCCGAGAGCTGGCCGCCGCCGGTGCGGATGCGCAACCCTGCGAGATCCTCCGGCGTGAGGGCTGCTTTCTTTGTCATGTGCAGCTGGAACGGGGCCGGGCACTGCAGCCACAGCACCTTGACCTTCTCGTGCTCCTTCACGAGATGCTTGAGGTAGAACTCGTGCAGCGCGCGGCTGCCGCCTTTGGCGGAGTTGATGAGGAACGGGAGATCCATGGCCGAGGTCAGCGGGAACCGCCCGGCCGTGTAGTTGTGCGTGCCCCAGGAAATGTCGACGACGCTGTTCTGGGCCATGTCCCAGTGGTCGGCCGGTTTGCCGAGCACGCCGCCGGCAAAGACGGTGACCTTCAGCTTGCCGCCGCTCTTCTTCTCGACCATCTCGGCCCAGGGCAGGAACACCTTCTGATTGACGTGCGTCGGCGGGCCCCAGTGCGAGAGCTTGAGCTCGATGGGCTTGTCCTGGGCCGTTGCCGGAGCGCCGAGCAGAGCCAGCACGCAGCCGGCGACCGATGCGAGAAGTTTGGCATAGTCTTTCATCGTTTCCTCCTGGCCTCGCGTGCCTGCGGCATGGCTCCGGTGTCGGGCGTTTTCGCCTCTTGTTTTCTTGTGCCCTTGCCCGCGACCGCGTTCGGTCGAGGGCACGCGCTACAGCGCCCTCACCGGCTGCGATCGCCGGTCGCGCTGATCCCGTCACCCTGTCCGAGATGGGACTCTATCGCCCCGGGAATATGAGTCTCGCGCATTGCACCGTGAGGGTCAACGTTCCGCTTACCGACTGGAGCCAGATCGAATGCGGATGGGTCCCAAACCCGCGGTTTTCTTCGCGCCGCGCCGCCGACGCCAATCAGCCGTCGCGCTCGATGCCAAACCGGAATCAGCCCAGCAATCTCTCTGCTCCGTCGCGTGCATGTGTCCCGGCCGACACGGCTCCGCTCACACAGCGTGATAGGGATGAGGCGATTGAGCTTGGGTTCTGTAGCGGGAGTTCTTCATGAGACGTCTTGCGAGTGCTGCGGCGTTCGTCGCGGTGTTGTCTTCGGCTGCGTACGCGGATGGCGGCCCCCCGCGCTATAGGGAGTCGGGCTGCTGCGCCCCCTTCAGCTGGACCGGCATCTACGTCGGCGGACACACGGGCTGGGGCTCGCTGGAGATTTTTCTGCCACCTGCGCCGGGCACAGACGCCCCGCCAACCCCGACGGGAGGATTCTGGGGCGGGCAAATCGGCGCGAACTACCAGTTCGCCCGCAATTGGGTCGTCGGCGCAGAGGTCGACGGCGCCTTCGCGCGCCTGGAAGACTCGCACATCCGGCCCGATTCCTTATTCCCACTGACGATGATCGCCGACACGGTCAAAGTGAATTGGCTGACGACCCTGCGCGGACGGGTTGGCTTCGCCTTGGATCGCACGCTGATCTATGCCACGGGCGGCCGGGCGTGGAGCGGGGCCGAGGTGACGACGTCGAGCTCGGTCAGCGGCGGCGGAGGCCCCCAGGTCGTGACCGACCACGTGACGATAGGCGGCTGGGCGCTGGGCGGGGGCATCGAGGCGTCGCTGTGGGGGAATTGGACGGGTAAGCTCGAATACCAGTTCATTCGCAACGACGAGGTCACGGTCCAATCTCAGGGCGGACCGACCCCTCACGTGCGCACGGAGTTGCAAACGGTGAGGATCGGCGTCAATTATCTCTTCCGCTGATCGCTGAGCCGCTGCGTCCGGTCCACCAGCAACCGCAGCGAACTTGTCTCTTGTGCGCAACAGATCTGGAGCTTGAGCTAGGACGGCGGCACGACGCGACGTCGGGCTTGCGGGAGGGGACGATGGCCACGCCGGAGCTGGCGGATCGCAGACCGCATGAACGCCTGCGCGCCGCCATGGCGCGCGCGCTCGCGGCGGCTGCCGACATCGTCGTGCCGCCATCCTGTCTGGTGTGCCGCGCGCCGCTCGAGCAGCACCACACGCTGTGCGCGGCCTGCTGGCGGGAGGTGCATTTTATTCGCGCGCCGCTGTGCGACGTCCTCGGCATCCCGCTGCCCTTCGACACCGGTGAGCGCATGGTCTCCGCGGGTGCCCTGGCAAAGCCGCCGGCCTACGACCGCGCGCGGGCCGTGGCGCATTTCTCGGGCGCCATGCGCACGCTCGTCCATCAGTTCAAGTATGCCGACCGGCACGATGCGCGGGCCTTGTTCGGGCGCTGGCTGGCCGACGCTGGGCGCGAGCTGTTGGCAGGCGCCGACCTGGTGGTGCCCGTGCCGCTCACCCGCTGGCGGCTGCTGTCGCGCCGCTTCAACCAGGCGGCCATCCTCGCCCAGGAGCTTGCCCGTCGAACCGGCCTGCCGTCCAATCCGCAGCTCCTGCGCCGCACGCGCTTTGCCAGGACCCAGGTGGGCATGACCCACGACCAGCGGCGGCGCAATGTCGCGGGAGCCTTCCAAGTGCCTCGCCTCCGCAGATCCGTGCTGCAGGGCCGCAATGTGCTGCTCGTCGACGATGTCATTACTACGGGTGCGACGGCGGAGGCCTGCGCCCGCGCCCTCAAGCGGGCCGGGGCGGCCCGCATCGACGTGCTGGCGCTAGCGCTGGTGACCGGCGAGTCCCTGGTGGCCGCCTGATAGTGCGCGCTGTGTTCACGGCCAGAGGCCCGTGCGTTAGGCCTGGCGCGCTGCCGCCTTTGCGCCATCGCCGCGAGGCATTACATTGGCGACATCGATATCTCCGGGAGCTTGCCGCTCGATGGCTCAGGACAAGACAGGGGAATTCCGCGTCGGGCTCGTGCAGATGTGCACGGGGCGCAGCGTGGAGAAGAACCTGGCCGACGCCAGCGGGCTCATCCGCGAGGCGGCCCGGCAAGGCGCGCAGTACGTGCAGACCCCCGAGATCACCACGCTGATGGAGACCGAGCGCGAGCGCTTGTTCGCCACGGTGAGGCCTGAGGAGGGCAATCCCGCAATCTCCCACTTTTGCGGACTCGCCCGCGAGCTCGGCATCTGGCTGCACGTCGGCTCGATGGCCATCCTGCTCGGCAATGGCAAGATCGCCAACCGCTCCTTCCTCATCGCCCCCAGCGGCCGGATCGAGGCGCGCTTCGACAAGATCCACATGTTCGACGTGCAACTGGCGGGCGGCGAGAGCTACCGGGAGTCCAAGAACTACCAGGCCGGCGAAACCGTCGTGCTGGCCGAGCTGCCCTGGGGCACGCTGGGGCTGACCGTGTGCTACGACCTGCGCTTCCCCCACGTCTACCGGGCGCTGGCCAAGGCAGGTGCTGAGTTCCTGGCGATCCCGTCCTCGTTCACCCGCCAGACCGGCGCCGCCCACTGGCATGTGCTGATGCGCGCCCGGGCCATCGAGAACGGCTGTTTCGTGTTTGCTGCAGCGCAGGCCGGCAAGCACGAGGTCGGCCGGGAAACCTACGGCCACAGCCTCATCGTCTCGCCATGGGGCGAAATCCTGGCGGAAGCCGACGGCGTTCATCCATCGGTCATCGTTGCCGACGTCAAATCGAGCGACGTGCAACAGGCGCGCCAGCGCATTCCCTCGCTCCAGCATGACCGGCCGTTCCAGGTCGTTCGCGCTTCGGCGATGCAGGCAAAGGAAGCCTCATGATCCTCTATCGGCTCAAATGCAAGAAGGGCCACGAGTTCGAGGCCTGGTTTGCCAGCAGCGCCGCCTTCGACAAGCAGGAGAAGGCGGGGCTGCTCAGTTGTGCGCACTGCGGCACATCGAAGGTGTCCAAGGCCCTGATGGCGCCGCGCATCGCCAAGCGCGCCAAGCCGAAGGTGGCCGCCAAGAAGCCGGAGGAGACGGTCGCGGAGGCTCCTGCCAAGCCCGAGACGCAGCGCGTTGCCGCCCACCGCGAGCTCGCCGCCGCCATGCGCAAGCTGAGGGCCGAGGTCGAGTCCAAGTCGGAATACGTGGGCCCGCGCTTCTCCGAGGAAGCGCGCAAGATCCACTACGAGGAGGTGCCCGCGCGCGGCATCCACGGCGAGGCCACCGCCGAGGAGGCCAAGGCGCTCAAGGAGGAGGGCATCGAGTTCTTCCCGCTGCCGATCCTGCCGGAGGATCGCAATTGACGGCCGTGCGGGCCCGCACCTCTCGCATGCTCTTCGCCGCCACGGCGCTGATCGCCCTCCTGGCGGCACCGACCATCTCAACCGCCCAGACCGACGCCTGGGCCCTGCTGCGCCAGCCGGGGCATGTGGCGTTCATGCGCCATTCGGATGCGCCGGGTTTTGGCGGCTATGGCGATCCGCCAGGTTTCAAGCTCGAGGATTGCGCCACGCAACGCAATCTGAGCGAGGAAGGCCGCGCCCACGCGCGCCGCACCGGCGAGGCGTTCCGCAAGCTTGGCGTGGTGTTCGACCGCGTGCTGTCGAGCCCTTGGTGTCGCTGCAAGGAGACGGCACTGCTGGCCATCGGCCGCGAGGCCGAAGTGTTCGCGCCGCTCAGCAACCTGGTCGGCCGAGGCGAGCACCGGGACGCCCAAGTGAAGGCGCTCAAGGCCTACTTGGCCGGGCTCGACGGCAACACGCGGGTGCTGTTCATCACACATGGCATCGTGATCAATGCCCTGACCGGCGTCAGTCCCGCTTCCGGCGAGATGGTGATCGTCAAGCCGGGCAGCGGCGGCGAGCCCAACGTCGTCGCCCGCCTCAAGGCCGATTGAGCCGGCCTACGCGTTCGCGCGCCAGAGCTTCAAGTCCTGCTCGGCGACGCGGCGGGCTTCGACGATCTTCGTCACGCACTCCTGCGCCTGACCGACCTCGTGGGAGGCCATCGCCTGCATGCTCAACCGCGCTTCGTCGACCGGCACGGCCGGGTACTCCACGAGATTGACGAACACGCCGCTCTCCGCGATCCGTCGCGCGGCCAGGCGGGCGAGCCGATCGTTGCCGAACGGCACGAGCACGATCGGCGACGGTGCGCCGTAGCACGTGATCCCCTGCGCGGCAAAGCCGTCGCGCAGGGCATTGGCACAGGCCAGCAGGCGCGCCCGCAGCTCGTCCCCCTCCGGCGCACGCACGATGTGGATGGCCTGCGAGACAATGGCCGCCTGCACCGGCGACAATGCGTTCGAGAACATGTGCGGATTGCCGTAGTACTTGGCGAATTGCTTGACGGCCGGCGAGCGCGAGGCGAGAAATCCGCCGTTGGACGCAAAGGTCTTGGCGAAGCTGCCCATCACCAGGTCGACCTTGCCGAGCAGGCCTTGGGCGGCCAGCACGCCGCCGCCGCCCGGACCCAACGCGCCGAGGTCGTGCGCCACGTCGACCAGCAGCGTCGCGCCGAATTCGCTGCAGGCGGCCTGGAAGGCACCAAGATCGGGCGATTCGGAGTCGACGGAGAATAGGCCCTCCGTGATGACCATCACGCCGTTGCGCGCATCCTTGGCGCGGATGCCCTTGAGCCGGGCTTTGAGGTCGACGGCATCGTTGTGGATGAAATGGTTGATCTGCGGCGTGGCGGCTGCCGCGCCTTGCTGCAGGCAGGCGTGACACTGGTGGTCGATGAGGATGTGGTCGCGCGGGCGGACGAACGCGGCAATCGCGCCGTAGCCTGCCGCCCACCCCGTCGGATAGAGCGCGACGTGCTCCATCTCGAGCAGCGCCGCCAGGTTCTGCTCGAGCTCCAGCGACAGCCGCGTGTTGCCGAGCAGGACTGCGGAGCCGGCGCTGTGCGGGCCGAACTCGCGCATGGCCTCGATGCCCGCTGCGGCGACCTCCGGATGCCGGCTGAGACCCAGATAGTCCTGCGATGCGAAGTTGATGCCTTCCCGCGTGGTGGTGCTGGAGTCGGACACGGTGGTGTGCGGACCGGCCGCCGTCTCCAGCGCACGCGAGTAGGGCCACAGGCCGAACTCCGCACGGCTCTGGATGTAGTCGTAGAAGCGCTCGGTGCGCTTGAGAAGATCTGGCCCGGACGGATTGCGGAAGTGGGCGATCGATTGCGTCATGATGCGCGCCCGATCCTCGGGGCTCAACTTGGAGACTGAAGCTTCCGTGGCCATCACCAGCTCCGTGACCGAGGGTCGGGCATCCAGGCGATGTTGCCTCATGCCACCCGACGTGGTCAAATTGCGTGGACATCGAGGAACCTGCCGGCAATCGGGAGCTTGCGATCGTGACGGCGACGTCCAGCACGCAGTTTCTTCCCTTCCTCGACGCGGCGGAGGAGAGCGCGTTGCTGGCAGCAGCGCCCGTCAAATCGTTCGCCCGCGACCAGCTGGTCTTCGACCAGGACGCGACGCTGCGTGCAATCTTCCTCATCGAGGAAGGATCGGTGCGGATCGAGCGCCACGATCGCGGTGCCATGGTGCCGCTCGCCGTGTTGGGTGCCGGCGAGTTCTTCGGCGAGATGTCGTTCGTGGACGGCACGCCGACCAGCGCCAGGGTGGTGGCGGACGAGCCCACCCGCCTTCGGGTCATCGACACGGCCACCGTGGACAACCTCAGCAAGGCCAATCCGGCCTTCGCCGGTCGCCTCTATCGCTCGATTGCCGCCATCCTCGCCGAGCGGCTGCGGCTCGCCTCCATGCGCACCTACGCCGGCCAGTCCTGGGGATGATGCGCGCGGCTTCCATCCCGTATTCGCAGCGGATCAATCATCGTCGAACGATCGGAGCGCCATGACCACGCAGATCAAGCTGGGCAACCTCACGATTCATCGCATCGTCGAGCAGGAGGGTCCATTTTTCGACGTGCTGAAGTTCTTCCCCACCTTGACGAAGGAGCTGCTCGAGGAGAACCGCGCCTGGCTGCAGCCGCGCTTTGTCGACCCGGCCGACCAGCTCATGCTGTGCATTCAGAGCTACCTGGTGTGCACTCCCCATCACAACATCCTCGTCGACACCTGCGTGGGCAATCACAAGCCGCGACCCACGCGGCCGTTCTGGAACATGATGAAGTCCGACCGCTTCGAGAAGAACCTGGCCGCCACGGGGCTTGGCGTCGCCGACATCGACTTCGTCATGTGCACGCATCTGCACACCGACCACGTCGGCTGGAACACGCGCCTCGAGGACGGCCGCTGGGTGCCGACCTTCCCCAAGGCGCGCTACGTCTTCGCCGAACGCGAGCTTGCCTACTGGACCAAGCGCCAAGAGGACGATGCCACCGCCGTCCCCTGGATCACCGACTCGGTGCTGCCGATCGTCGCCGCCAACCGCGCCGACGTCGTCAGAAGCGCGCACGCCTTCAACGACCTCGTCACGCTGATCCCCACGCCCGGCCACAGCATCGACCACTACTCCGTGCAGGTCGGCAAGCCCGGCGCCGACGCCGTTATCACCGGCGACATGATCCACTCGCCGTTGCAGGCGCGCTATCCCGAGCTCGGCATGATGGCGGACTACGACTCCAAGCAGGCCGGGGTGTCGCGTCGCGAGCTGTTCGGCCGCTTCTGCGAGACGTCCACCCTCATGTGCACCGC
>Ga0207428_10005659_pt1 | contig 11612 bp, 16 predicted proteins | sample RhiMethybrSRZTD1_FD_187600 | JGI IMG/M metagenome (GOLD analysis project Ga0207428, IMG submission 187600) | Populus rhizosphere microbial communities from Tennessee, USA - Rhizosphere MetaG P. TD hybrid SRZTD1 (SPAdes) (version 3) | ecosystem: Host-associated > Plants > Roots > Rhizosphere >... | reverse complement strand
TGGCGCTTACCTACGCCTAAAAACGGCAGTCATTTCGGCTTCGGTGCCCATGTCCGCTTTACCCCCAAAAGCGGACATTTGCAGTGCACTAGCCCATGTCCGCTTTGGGCCAGAAGCGGACTCATGCAGCGCAGCAAAGGGGATCGCTATTCGATCACCTCGTCGGCGCGGGCGAGCAGCCCTGGCGGAAAGCTGAGGCCGAATGCTTTGGCGGTGTTGAGGTTGATCACGAACTCGAACTTGGTCGACTGAATGACCGGTAGGTCGGCGGGCTTCTCGCCCTTCAAAATCCGTCCGGTGTACACACCGGCCTGGCGATATGCGTCGCTAAGGCTCGTTCCGTAGCTCATCAGGCCGCCGGCTTCGGCCCACTCGCGCAAGTTATAGATTGCAGGCACCCTATGGTAAGCCGCCAGCGTAACGACTTGTACGCGATGGTTGTTGAGAAACGGAGAGGGAGCTACCAAGAGCGCATCAATCGGCTTTTGGGCAAGCCTCGCAAAAACCGTATCAATGTCACGGCCGGTGGGAGCCTCGAAGACTTCGATTTGCTTCCGGATGGACAAGGCCGCAGCCTGAACGTCTGAGACAAAGGACTGTGTGGCGGCATAGTTGGGATCGGCCAGCACGGCAACGCGCACGGCTCCCGGCTGCAACTCATGCAACAACCCGAGTTGCTTTGCCCCAAGCTCAGCAATGACAAACGCGACACCGGTGACATTGCCGCCGGGCCGGTTGAGACTGGCGACGAGACCAAGCTTAACCGGGTCGAAGCCGCTTGCGAAGACGATCGGGATCGTCGTAGTCGCCGCCTTGGCTGCAATTGACGAGGGGGTGTCATGCGCAGCGATCACCGTCACCTGACGGCGTACCAGATCGGCTGCGAGGGCGGGCAGTCGGTCGTATTGATCCTGCGCCCAGCGATACTCGATCACCACATTCTGGCCCTCGACGTAGCCGGGTTCACGAAGGCCTTGGCGGAATGACGTCAAATAGCGTGCACGATCGACAGGCGACCCCGCGCCGATGAGAAATCCGATCACCGGCATCGCCGCCTGCTGCGCACGCGCAGTAAGCGGCCACGCAGCCGCTGCACCGCCAAGAAGCGTGATGAACTGGCGTCGTTGCATGTGCCCTCCGCGAGGACCACGCTTTGTGCCAATGGCTAAAGGCTAGCACTTTGCAACCGGGTGGCCAGAGAGAAATGGCGCACAACCGCCTTCAAACGCGGATCCAGTCCGATGTCCGCTTTGGGTCAGAAGCAGACATATGCGCCGCAATAAGCCATGTCCGCTTTACACCCAATAGCGACCGCAAAAGCAGACATGCCGCAATGGTCATGTCCGCTTTGCCCCCGAAAGCGGACATGTGCGGTGCAACCAGCGATGTCCGCTATGGGCCATAAGCGGACATTCCACTCATTCGACCACTTCATCGGTGGTGGCAAGAAATGAGGGTGAGAAGGTGAGGCCGAGCGCCTTAGCGGCCTTTAAATTTACGAGCAACTCAAATTTAGTTGGCCGCTCAATCGGTAGATCGGCGGCGCTGGCTCCTTTGAGGATCTTGTCAAGAAATCGGGGGAATGTGTCCCGATATAGGCTGGCAAGATTTATTCCATACGACATAAGGCCCCCAGCAAGAACGAACTCCCGAATACCGTACATCGTCGGCATTTTCGCCTTTGCAGCAAGAGTAGTGATCTCCGCACGGTGGCTTATGAAGAAAGGATTAAGGCCGATGAGAAATGCTTGCAGGTTTTCGCGCTTGCCGATTACAAATGCATTGTCCAGATCACTTAGTGCTCGGACGTCAATTACCCTAGCAGTGAGCCCAAGAGCGTTGCTGGCCGCCGGCAATGACTTTAATAGAGCGTCATACGTAGGATCACCAAGATTGGCGAAAACACCGACACGCGTGATACCGGGCAACGCCCTTGTGAGCAGCTCAAGCTGTTTTCCAACCAACTGTTCATCGCCCCACCACAAACCGGTAATGTTGCTTCCTGGCCGTGACAAACTAGCGGCGAGCCCAAGCCGCACGGGATCCTGTGACACGCTGATCACAATGGGTATCGCTTGTGTTGCTTTGTGAGCTGCGACTGCAGCGGGTGGTGAGGCAGCAAAGATCACGGCCGGCTTCAATTGCACCAATTCAGCGGCTAGTTTGGGCAGGCGTTCGAACTGTCCATTGGCAAACCGAAATTCAAGAACCGTTTTGTCGGCTGGAAATAAACCTTAGCCACGGCGCTGCGTGGAAGGCGCTCATCAACACATACATCACCGTCATTCCGCTCACCGGGGATGAGCCTTGCATCGCCATACAGAGCATGTCCGGCTGGCCGGTGAAAAAGACGGTCCACAGCGCCATGAGTGTGAAGGTCGGCGCGGCGGCGAGGCCGAGCCACACGGCCAAGCCGGCAGCGGCATGGCCGCATCCGGCACAGATGTCGACGTTGCGACGCCTGACAGGAGAAATCGACACGTCAGTCATGGCCGTACCCCTCACACGCTCGCCTTGCAGCACGAGCCAACCGCGGTCAGAGTCTTCGCCGGCGCTTCCGGATTGTAGCGGTCGTGGTGACGCACCCATGCCATATTGTGGCCCACCTGCTCGTCGCGTCCCTTCGGCACGAGGTCGAGCATCCGATACGTCCCCATCATCACCTCGACGCCACGGCCGTAGGTCGAATAGGTGTGGAAGACATCGCCCGCGTCATCCTTGTAAAAGGCGCTGACACCGGGCCACTCCTCGCCCGTGTGCCGCCACGTGCCGTAATTGTAATTGATCCGACCTTTGGCCACTTCTTCCGGCGTGAAACTGACGCCGAAGTCATAGTTGAAGTCGGTGCCGTACGAGGACACCCATCTGAACTGCCAGCCCATGCGCCGACGAAAGCGCTCGATCTCGTTGAGCGGCGCGCGCGAGATTGCGACGAAGGTAACGTCGCGATGCGCCAGGTGCACGGTCATGCCGTCGACGTGGTCGGCCATGTAGGAGCACCCCTTGCAGCCTACTTCCGCGCCCGGCTTGAGCATGAAGTGCTGCACCAGGAGCTGGTGGCGGCCGTCGAACAAGTCGGCGAGCGTTTGCCGGCCATCGGGCCCGTCGAAGACATACGCCTTGTCGACGGGCACCCACGGCAGTCGCTGACGCAGCCGCGCGACGTCATCGCTACGCCGCATCAAATCCTTCTCGGCGGCGAGCAGATCGAGCCGTGCCTCCAGCCACTTCTCACGTGTTGCAGTCACATGTGTCGTCATTGTGCTTCTCCCTTCATTGCCCGACGCTTGCCGGGCGTTGATCGTGAGATTGATTTAATGCCGGCCATCAGAGGGTCGGGAGTGACAAGTGTGTCGGGATTTGAGCGGGTTCCCTGCTATGGCCACAGCACGCGCGGCCATCCGTCGCGGCACATTTGCCGCGTGCGCGAGGTCGTGCGTCACCGAACTAGGCGTCGCGTTTCCGAAAGGCGGCCTCTCCGGCATCCGACACCGCGACCCATTTTGGATCCGGCGCCGCGTTGGGGATGTAGCAATCGTTCCAGTTCCACCACTTGTACGGCCGCTCCTGCGGGTAGCCCTCGGGCGAGTCCTCCCAGATCTCCTGACGACCAAGCGCCGTCATATCAAGGTAGCTCCAGACGGTGCCCATCGCCTCGTCGCCACGGCTGTTGATGAAGTAGGTCCGGAAGACGCGCTCACCGTCGCGGAGGAACGCGTTGTGACCGTGCCATTGATCGACACCGAAGTCGGCGTCGAAGTTGTCGGTGATGGTGTACCAGGGCATGTCCCAGCCCATCCGCGCTTTCAGGCGCTCGATGTCGGCCTGCGGTGCCCGTGACGCGTAGGCGAGCGTCGTATCGCGCGCGTTCAAATGGGAAAGATGGCCGACCTGGTCGGCGCCGAGAGAACAGCCAATGCAGGCATGCTCCGGCCAGCCGTGCACGCCCGGCTCGAAGAAGGCGCGGTAGATAATCAGCTGACGCCGGCCCTCGAACAAATCGAGCAGACTCGCTTTGCCCTCAGGCCCGTCGAACACATAGGCCTTTTCCACGGCCATCCACGGCATCCGCCGGCGTTCGGCGGCCAGCGCGTCGCGGGCGCGCGTGAAGGCCTTTTCCTTCACGAGCATCTGCTCACGCGCGGCCTCCCATTCTTGGGGCGACACGATCGGGGGCGGTTTCATGACGTGCTGTCCTGCTTTCCGGTCGTTCTCGGGTGATGTATTCGTGACCATTGTTTTCTCCGTCTTTCCGCTGTCGATTGGCTGCTCGATACTGGGTGTAAGTGTCAGTCGTGAGAGACACCTAGTGCTGCCTATCGACATGGTGGGAGTGACAAGTGTGTCGGGATTTGAATGGACTCGCTGATCACCGCAGCGGCGCGCGCGCTCTCAACGGGAAATCCGCTCAACGCGCTTAACTACATCGCGCTGCGCGACGATCCGCCGGCGCTGGCCCTTCGCGGTATCGCTATGGCGCAGCTCGGCGATCTTGCCCGCGCCAAAATACTGCTGCGGCGCGCGGCCCGCGCCTTCGGCCCGCGGGAGACCGTCGCCCGCGCACGCTGCGCCGTCGCCGAGGCCGAGGTCGCGCTCGTCTCGCGCGACCTCAACTGGCCGGTGAAGGCGCTCGATGCAGCCTATGACGCGCTCAAGCGGCACGGCGACAGTGCCAATGCCGCGCATGCGCGCTACCTCAAGGCCCGTTACCTCCTTCTGATCGGCCGTCTCGACGAGGCCGAACGCCTGCTCGCGGGTTTCGATCCGGCCCCGCTGCCACCGGCATCGCGGGCAGCTCACGAGCTAGTCATCGCCGGTGTCGCCATGCGGCGCCTGCGGATCAGGGCGACGCGCGCGGCGCTGGCCCAGGCTGAACGCGCCGCCCGGCAGGCCCGTATTCTGCCGCTGCTGGCCGAGGTCGAAAGCGCAACCTTTGTCCTCAATACCCCCGCAGCGCGGCTGATCACGCGCGGGGAGGAGCGGCTTCTGCGGCTTGACGACATTGAAACTCTGCTGGCGTCGAAAGCGCTCGTCGTCGATGCCTGCCGCCACGTCGTCTGCCATACCGGCAAGATGATCTCGCTGGAGACACGCCCAGTCCTGTTTGCCCTCGCCCGCGCGCTTGCCGAAGCCTGGCCCGGCGACGTGGCGCGGGCCGCACTGCTCGCGCGCGCGTTTCGCGCCAAGCACGCGGATGAATCGCATCGCGCACGGTTGCGCGTCGAAATAGGCCGCCTCCGCAAAGCGCTGAGCGCGGCCGCAGGCATCGACGCGACCAAAAACGGCTTTGCGCTCGTGCCGCGCCACGCGCGCGAGGTCGCTGTGCTCGCGCCGCCGACGGATGAGGCGCATGCGACCGTGCTCGCTCTGCTCGCCGACGGTGAAGCATGGTCGACTTCGGCCCTGGCACTGGCATTCGGCGCAAGTCAGCGCACCGTACAGCGTGCGCTCGAGGAGCTTACTGCGGATAGCAAGGTGCTGGCGGTCGGCCGCGGCCGAGCACGCCGCTGGATGGCGCCGCCGGTGCCGGGTTTCCCGACAACCTTGTTACTCCCGGTTGCGCTCCCCGGTGGCTAAGGTGATTGCATAAGGCCAACGGCAACGACACGGGATGAGCCTATGAAACGATCAGCAGCAGAAATCGTGCGCGAATACGGCCCCTTTCCGAATGTCACGAATGTGGCTGGGGTCAGTTATGACGGCACCAATGTCTGGATCGCGGCCGGCGACACGTTGAACGCGATCGACCCGGCGAGCGGGAAAATGGTGCGCACGCTCGATGTCCCCGCGCATGCGGGCACCGCCTTCGACGGCCGGCACCTGTACCAGATTTCCGGGGATCGCATCCAAAAAGTCGACCCGGATACCGGCCGCGTGGTCGCAACCATCCCGGCGCCCGAAGGCGGCGCCTCCGGCATGGCGTGGGCGGAAGGGAGCCTCTGGATTGGGCAGTACCGCAGGCGAAAGATCCATCAAGTCGATCCGCAAACCGGCGCGATCCTCCGATCCATCGACTCAAACCGCTTCGTGACTGGCGTCACCTGGGTGGACGGCGAACTCTGGCACGGCACCTTGGAAGACGAGAAAAGCGAACTCCGTCGGATCGATCCGCAGAGCGGCCAAGTTCTGGAGCAGCTGGACATGCCGGCGGGCATCGCGGTATCGGGACTCGAGTCGAACGGCAGGGACACGTTCTTCTGCGGCGGCGCCAGCAGCGGAAAACTCAGAGTCGTCCGCCGACCCGCACGAGCCTCCGCAGCCAAACTCTGACGTCGTCGTTATCCCACGAGACGTCGACGAATCGAATAAATGTCCGCTTTGGGTCAAAAGCCGACATGTGCGCCGCAAAAAGTCATGTCCGCTTTACCCTCGAAAGCGGATATTGCCGGAACATCTCCGCTAAGGGCGGACAGATGTCCTTTAGCCATCGCAATATTTAACCTAGCCTCACGGGCATGATGACGGCAGTAAGCATCGCGCCGCATGTCACGAGGTCAAGTGGTAAACGGAAGCGACTACGATATGTCCAGCGACGTGCTGCACCTTCGTCAATCATTCCGGGCTCCGCTTTCTCGAATGCTAGAGCCTTGGGGATGAAGTCAAACGCCGACCAGATGCGCATAGCACCGTGAGACGCGAGTGCTATGAGTAGCCAGAATCGAACGCCGGGTGCCGACCACGCTAAAATGAGCGCCACGACCAGCATGATCTCAAATGCTGTGTGCGCGACAATCCAGAAGCGCTTGCGAGAAATCCCGCCACGGCTGGGCTGGATGATATCAGGTCGACTTGGCCAGAACGGATCAACCACAATGAATTCGTACAAGCCCCCACCAAGGCTGATAAGCGCGAGCGAGGCACAAAGGGCAATAAAGGGGATGAGAAAGTGTGTCATCTGAACATCCTACGCTCACTGCGACGCTTCTTTACCCGCCGAGCGGCGAATTCGACAGCCATTGCTCATGCTGGTCCTAGTGCACCGCTCGTTCCATCTACAAATGCAACGCACTTCTAAAGCGTTTGTGAACGCCTTCGTTCAAAGTACCGGCGCAGAAATGTCCGCTTTGGGTCAAAAGCCGACATGTGCGCCGCAAAAGGTCATGTCTGCTTTACCCCCGAAAGCGGACATGTGCAGTGCAACGGCCAATGTCTGCTTTGGGCCAAAAGCGGACATTGCACCGCCCGATGGTTATCCGAGGATCTACTTCAACCCTACCAGTCGCGAACAGCAATGCCGCCCTCGTACCCGCCTTCGCTCACCTCGGCACAACTTCACAGCGCATCGCTGCCCTGCACTGTCTGCGGACGGCGGCGGGCTGATCTTCGACCGGACTACAGCAAGCAGCCGGCGGCAAAGCAGAGTGTCGGCGGGATGATGCCGCCTTAAACCAAGCCGAGTAACCTTAAACGTTAAATGCTTTTCCAAATTGGCGGGTCCGCTACCGCCGTGTGGGCCGGCTTGGCGAGTAAGTGATCTGATCACGGAGATGCCATAGGGGCCGCGGCGCCCTTTTGCCTGCACTTTTGGAAAAGGAGAAAAAGATGGCTAACGTGCTGACGTATTTGCCCAAAGTAGAGACCTTTAAAAGATGGAGAGACGAAAAACAAACGGCATACCAAGGCGTGGTTAAGCGGGATTGGGCCCCTACCGGGCGCATCGATTTCGCAACCCGCCTCAATGGCAATTCGACAGAGGCTGATGAACCAAGCGAGTTCAGGTTGCTGGTAGAAGAACGCAGAATTGTAGAAAGCATGACAGGAAGCGAAAATCTAGAAATTCAATGGAGGCTTGCGACGCTGAAGGAAGCTAAGGCGGTTGTGGCGCAATATCATAAATACCTTTCGCAACACGGCCTGATCAAAACCGTATTCGAGGACACGCTATCGCTGCCTCCGCCAAAAAGGGTTTCGTAAGCGTCGAGCTAATCCTAGAGGATAGCTTCAAGTTCCTGGGCAGGCACTTCGCTGCCGTCAAAGCTGCTTGGCGGCAGCGTTAGCCTGCATAGGGTTTGTCGAAGCGCCGCGCCCGTAGGCGGCTGGAAGAGCGAAATCCTATGACCGACACGCGTGAGGCCGCTGATGCATTTAGAGAATTAGCAAAGAAGCACTACGCATATGTCATGGTGAGAGTGAATAAGTCTGAGGTCCGTGAATTCTTCGATGGTTTTTTGGCCCATGTGCCCTGGGCGAGAGCGGTCAGCATAGTGGGGCAAGAGGGTATCAAACTCCAGCTGGCGACCCCTTGGAACCAACTGCCTAAGGGCACCAAGGTGACGGTGAAGATGCCCCGCAAAAAGTTCGGGACGTCCTTGCTTGATGTGCTGCGGCTGCGCGCTCCCTGGGAAAAAGTTGGCGATGTCGTAACCCTAATAACACCAAGGGACAAACTGGAAGAGTTTCTAAATTTGCTGCCTGAGTCGGTGAAATTGATCAGTTGTCCAGAAGAGTCGGCGCAGTCCAAAAGAAGAAAACTGATTTAATGCCAGGTCGAAGGAAACGATCGCGTTTTGAAAGCTCATCAAATCGATGACCTAATCGAGCAAACTGGCTTGGTAACGCTGTCCATCCCGCCTTTCAGCCGCACCATGTTTCTAATTTCCATTCCGCTTACCCTCAGGGGTCTGCTTTGGGTGATAAGTGGGACATTTGCAGTGCACGACACGTTGTTGTTTCCCATCGTCGTGACGCCTGGCCAAGTGAGCTGTGGAGCTAGTGTGATGCTACCCACGGTTCCATCGTCACCGCAGTTATGATTGTCGTAAAGGAATTAGGAGGGAGAAATGGCTAACAATCCGCTGGCAAACATTACAAAGTTAGAAAGTTTGAAAAGCTGGAAGAACGGGAGAAATGCGCCGTATCAAGGTGTCGTAAAGCGGGATTGGGTACCGACTGGCCGCATCGATTTCGCTACGAGCCTTAACGGCAATGACAACCCTGACCAACCAAGCGAATTTAGGTTGCTCGTAGAAGAACGAAGAATTATCGAAAGCATTGCTGGAAATGAAAATCTTGAGATTCAATGGCGGGCCGCCACGCTGAAAGAAGCAAAAGCCGTTGTAACTCAGTATCACCAATACCTAAAGGAAAACTCACTCCTCAAATCTGTCTTCGACCCCGATATTTTCCCTCCGGAATCTCAAGACACCGGTTCGTCAAGCGCGGGAACAAAGGGGCGGCACTAGGGTCAAGTCAGCCGATCGCGAACTGCCGGCATCTGTCGGGGCTGCCGTGACTAAAGGCGTGACAGTCGAGCAATGTCCGCTTTGGGTCATACGCGGACATGTGCGCCGCAAAAAGTCATGTCCGCTTTACCCCCAATAGCGACATCGATTGCGTTATTCGGCATGTCCGCTATGGGCCAATAGCAGCCATCGGAACAAAAATGTGCGTCTCTTAGGATCGCAAGGAAAGACTCGGCATGTCGGGAAGTCGCCTTTGCTTTGGAGCACGCGCGAGGTTTAAGCGAGGTTTGGCTCTCACCATATGCCGGGGAGAAGCCGCCATCGGACCCGCGCGGCGTAATCCGAGTAGCCCGCCAGCTCCACCTGAAGAATTCGATCCTCCGTGATGGTGCGGTGGAGCAGAAACGGCAGGCTGAAGATCACAAGGAGCGCGGCCGCGAGCCACGATCCGAGCGCGGGTCCGCTTGCCGCTATTGTCAGAATCCCGGCGGTGTATCCGGGATGGCGGACGAAGGCGTAGGGTCCAATGGTGACAACGTGCTGACCGCGGTCGGTCTGGATGCGAATAACTGAGGAGAAAAACCGGTTCACGCGCATGGCCCATAGTGCCAGGGCATAACCGGCCGCGACTGTGAACAGGCAAACGCCTTGCAGCCAGCCGGGCACGTCATCGCTCCAATGGAAACGACCACGGTCGAGCCCGGCAACGATCCAATGCATAAACATAACGAGCGAGAAGATCCTCAGCGAGAGCGGCAGCTTCTTGCCGCCCGGCCGCATGCGTTCACGCAGGAGGTCCGGATCGAGCACCGCGAACGAAACGATCATGACGGCGGCTAAGATTGCGAGATAGGCCCAAAAGCCCGGGACGGCGATCGTGCCGGCCGCGGCAAACAATGCGGCGGCCGCGGCGACCACGAACAAGCCTGCGTTGACATAAGCCGAAAAGGGCATCCGCTACTGGCTCCGTCAAAGACCTTTGCTGCCGAGTACAATGATGAGCGCATTAATCGCGGTGCTTACGAGCACGAGGCTGCAAAGCAGCACAGCAACGCGCACCTCTTTTTTCGCCAACCAGTCGGTCGCTTTTGTGCAATGGTACGCATGACCAATCTCCATCCTCTTTAGAACGCGATTTTTCGATCACATCGCGGAGATTGGGGTACCCGCATAAAAATCCAGAGGGGAGGCAATTCGGAGGCATAAGAGCGGAATAAAAGATCGGGTGTAGTGACCTGCTCCTAAAGGTCTCCGAGGCATTTATAGGACACTTATACAGCTTCCTTCCGGACCACATCGCATCTTTTTACGCCACGACAATTATTTCCGGAGCCTGCCTTGACCGAGTGCGTGCCATGCCGGGCTCAAAATCGGATTTCGATTTCGACACCACGACCGAAAGCGACACGCGTGATGCTTTGCGGCCAAAATCATCCGAGGATCGCGCAAATCAGTTCGGGACCAGGATTGCATTGCTGGTGCTGTGCATAGGGTTATTTAGACCGTGATGCCAGTTGGAACTGGTGCGCGAAGATGGACTTCGACGCTTGGGTCGGGAAACTGTCGCTTCCACGCTAACGGCAGCCGGTTGGATAAAAGGCCCCCGGCGTTCTCGGGGGCCTTATATTTGGTGTAAAAAGTTGCCACCTTACGAGGGCAATACGTGGGCAATTCGCTAATTGTTCTTTTTGCGAATAATGCTAAGCGTTTCAAGGTTACAACGGAAGCCGGGTTAGCTCAGTGGTAGAGCAGCGGTTTTGTAATTCTCTCTTGTGCGTACTCACTGATATCGGACTGTGCCAATCAATATTGTTTTGCAGGCATTTTTGGCTATCGGCCATGCAGGCCGTTCTATCCAATACTTGCCAGTATCGACCCGTTCGGTGGCAATTCCGGTGGCAAAATTCTGAGCACAAAATGCCCCGCGACGGCGCAATCACATCTTCGGTTGGTCTGGATGGAGTGAGGGACAAAAAGACAAACCGCCCCCGTTATCGAGGGCGGTGATCTTGTTGTATGCCCTTGGCGTTACTGCGGCAGTTCAACCGGAAAGCTTTTCATGCCGCTGGGCAGTGCTACGGAGATGCCGGTCATGGGTGCAGCGTAGTGATGATTCTTACTCGCATCCATTTTGGTCCAACCGGCGATGACCTCGACCGCAGTGGCGACTAGCAACGCAGCCACAACGATCACGGGGAGTATGTGACGCATGGCAAAACCCCTCTTACCTCATCGTGTAAGAATAGGGTCGATTCGGCCAAAGCGCTGTGACAGGCGTCACAAAGTTCCTCTTTTTTGTGAACGCCAATTCGGATTTCGAAGCCAACGCGGTCTATCGGTACGCGTACATGCCTGTGATGGCCGTCACAGCCAACCGTTTTCAAATCAGTAAAGCTGTTCATGTGAAGGCCTTCTAGAAACCTTCATTGT
>Ga0207428_10005655_pt1 | contig 11620 bp, 11 predicted proteins | sample RhiMethybrSRZTD1_FD_187600 | JGI IMG/M metagenome (GOLD analysis project Ga0207428, IMG submission 187600) | Populus rhizosphere microbial communities from Tennessee, USA - Rhizosphere MetaG P. TD hybrid SRZTD1 (SPAdes) (version 3) | ecosystem: Host-associated > Plants > Roots > Rhizosphere >... | reverse complement strand
CGTTAAGGGTGTCGGGAGCTAAGAAACCCACCAGAGACGGGCCGGACATATTCCCCTTTCGGGTCTTGTATTCGCCCACTCCCGACATAACGGGGATTTTCTCGCAGGCGTAGCGAAACCGCAGACGAAAAAAAGCCGCATGACTGTCGGGTGCGGAGGACCGCTCTGGTTGGGGCGTTTCTTAGGCGCCGGATCTAGAGCCTAAAGGGCCAATGCTACGTGGTCAACCCTTCAACGCCATGAATCACCGATCGGAAAATCAAAGTCGAAACGGGTAGGTATTTTCGCACGCTGCCTTGTAAGTCATGAGTGATAAAGCGCGGCCCAATGGGAAGTGGTTAGCTACAAAAGAGATATGTAGCTGATTAATTATTCAGCTAAATAATTAGCATTTTCATGATATGTAACTATTCTGTAGTTAAGTAGGAGATTTACATGAATGCGCAGAAAAATCGGGATTCTCACCCCGTGCCAGTAATGCGTGACCCGCGCGAGCGTTTTGTCTCTTTGGCGAACAGTAGGGTTACAGCTGCCATCAAGCAGATCAGACTGGTAGGAAACCTTGCAAACAAGAAAAATTACCAATACGGAGCGGAGGATGTCGGGAAGATAATTCGCGCCCTTCAGCGTGAATTGGATGAGTTGAAAGAGAAGTTCAAAGGAGAAGAGAAAAGTGAATCAACCATCTTCCGCCTCTAAAGTGAAAGCTGCACGTTGGGGGTACATTAGGCCTGGACTAGGTCGTATTGGCCGTAGCGTATCAGATAATAACTTTGCCAAAGAGCGGCGGGAGTGGCTGTCCATTCTACTGAGGGAAGTCTTCCAAAATGCACTGGACGCACGCATTGCTTCGGCAGGTTGCGTTGAGGTAAAGCTGCGACACCATAAACTCGTCGAAAATGATCTGTTTCTCAGCAACCTACTGCCGAATGAACACCTTGACCGGTTTAATCATTCGGTTCCACACCTAAAGAAGTCCGATTTGGTGAAGGTAACGAGTTGCTTGGTCGTGGAAGATTTTGGTACATCCGGACTCACTGGTAAAATTGACAACCCGGAGTTCGATGGTGAAGGGCAAAACTGGAACGCATTCTGGTTTCGCGAGGGGGAAGGTGGGAAAGAACACGGTCCTGGAAACGGAGGCGCAGGGCAAGGGAAAATTACTTACTTCAGCACCAGTGGGATCAGAACTATCTTCGGATATACCGTTCGTAACGATGGAATGGACCAAGCGCTTTTTGGAGCAAGCTCCTTCCTTCGCGATTACGACTATTGCGATCATAAATGGAAGCGGGATGCATACTGGGGGATCTGGCAAGGAGGAGGCCCTGATGAACGCGTTCTCCCTGTCCAAGCCGAACTTTCGATAGAACAGTTTCGGAAAAAACTGGGCATCCAACGAACTTCCACTCAATCCGGCCTTTCTCTGGTGATTCCTGCGCCAAAGGTAGTAAACATTGCAAATGCGATTCAGATCACTATTGCCGAGTTTTTTGTTCCGATCTATCAAGGTAAGCTTATTGTAAATATCGATGGTACGACTATCGATCGTGCGTCGATTGTCGCGTTAGCAGACGAGCGTCTCTCAGACACGCTCGCACGGGAACTCCATACTTGCACAACCAAAGGGTACCGCGATTTTCTTGTTCAGGCGATTGCTAGATCTTCAAAGAGCAAAGTAGTGATCGCAGGAGTTGTTGAATCTGTAAACAAAATAACAGAAGCAAGTTTTAGTGCTGAGCAGTTGGAGAAAATGCGTTTTGCGTTCCAATCTGAAGAGCCGATTGCAGTCCGATTCCCTTTGATGATTAGGCCAAAAGAGGGCATGGCGGCAATAGAGTGTGCGTTCGACGTTCATTTGATTTGTCCCATCGACTTGGAAATGCCGGAACAAGCGGTGATTCGACGCGATCTATTGATTGGAGAAGAGCCGATAGGGAGTGGTAGGTTACGTATCCGAGCCCGCGGACTGACCCTCATCAGCGACCCAGAGCTTTCCAAGTTATTGCTAAGCGCGGAAGAAGCCACTCATTTGAGGTGGAACACAAAATTGCCGAGGCTTATTGAATACTACCGCTCCGGGGACACTGCCGTGGCTATTGTGCGTAATGCGATGGCCAAACTGCTGGACGTGCTTACTGGGGGGGACCAAAAGAGGGACTTCAAGCTATTGGCGAAATATTTCTCCGCTCCAGGAGTCACTTCCGCAGTTCAGACGAAAGGCAAAAAGTCACCGAACGGAAATCAACCGAAGGTGCCGAACGATATTCCACCGCCAAAACCCAAGCTTCTTGTGATCGAGCCATTGACCGAGGGTTGTAGGATTCGGCCGGCCACTGCGAGGGCGCTTGAAAGTGCAAGTTTGCCACTTTCAGTGGACGTTGAGTTTGCATATGAGGGGTTGGATAGGGATGCCTTCAGTGAGTACGATCCATTAGATTTTGATCTCAAGGACAAAGTATTCACAATGACAGGCTCTGGCTACACGGTACTTGAAAGCGATTTGAATAAATTGAGTTTCTCTATCGAAAGTACAGATTTTGATTTTACATTGAATGGGTTCGATAAGAACCTTCGGCTGCGTATGCGGTTGAAGTACGAGGAGGCGATTGATGCCACGCTTATCAGCACTCAGTAATCCGACGGGACTTGTCGATATCGAGAAGAATCGTATTACGATAGTTCTTGATGAGAGTGGGGGACGCCAAGCGTTTAGCCTTGCGCGCCTCGACCTTTCGGGGCTCGAAATACATCCCGCGGTGAGCGTGGTGGTGATCGTGAAACGTGGAAACTCAGAAGAAAGAGTATGTCTTGGTGAGGTGTCAAATTGGAACAAAGGTTTTGTAGTTCTTAATGAAATAGCTGAAGACGGGACTTGGTTGTTTAGGGTGTTGCTTGCCCAGTCGGAGGGTATGCTGCTTGTTGGTGCGGCGGAAAACATTCGGCCAGATGGACAGGGAGATAGCACTAGTTTTATTGCGCTTGAACCAGCGGAACTTGGGCAGCGCCCTTGGGAAATTCAGATTATTGAAAACGATGGAAGAGCTATTTTACGCTTTAATAAAGAGATTTTTCACTCTTCAGGTGAGGCTGAGGCCGATAAATTTTTCACCGTACTAGTTCTCCCGGAAGTTGTTCGTCAGCTTGCAGAGTGGGTCGCCAAGGAGCCCGCCAGGTTATCTGAACCGACTTGGGAGGCTTTTAAGGCCTGGCTCCTTCTACATGGAATCACTGATGAACCTAGTGAGGATAGCGAAGAAGAGCAGGCAGATTGGTGCAAACGTGTGACAGCAGCTTTTTGTGACCGCTTCAAGTTCGCAACACAATTGAGCGAAGCACGCAAGAAGGAGGTTACCAGTGAAAGTTCATAGGCTGACTGATGCTGGACAAAAAAAATATCGAGATTGGTTGGAGCAGCGAACACTCGGTGAGTTACCACCGGAGGAACTGCTTAGCGAGCCGTCAAATGCCGAGATGGCCTTCGATGTCGAGATTGATGAATCCAAAATATTTAAGAATCGCTTCGAGTTTGGCAAGTACATTCATGATGTATTGAAAGAAAAGTTTGACGCGAAAATCCTGCTTGGTCAGAAGAATGACGGTGTTTGGGAGTGGCTTACGATTGCTTATTTTTCCCAATTCGGTAAAAAAGTAAGCAAATATTGGCATTACTGTATAGAACGTAAAGGGCACTCTGGTTCTCTGGCATATCGTCATCTCGCGCGGACATCTTTCGAGATGTATTCGCGACATGGAGCTGAAGCACTTGTGATGCTAAGTGCTGGGATGCCTACTTGGGGGGAGCTTTCTGAGCAGCTTACATCTCGGCAGGATGTTGTCTACCACCGTGCTTACATTCAGACCGCTAACGCTATGTATATGAAAGATGGGCATCCTCTGACGGGAGCAGCAGGCCACGTTAAGTCTCCGAAAAGGCGCAGGCGAGGTGATAAGTCAGGTAAAGGAGGCGCGGCTCGATTGGCGTTGGCGGTAAGAAGGTTGAGTCGAACGTACGATACTCACATTCTGCAGCCGTCGCAGCTGATGGAATTATTACCCCGGGAGTTTTCAAATTTCATTGCTAAGGCATCGACAAAACAATAATGTTGCTTGCCGATCATCGCTAGAAGAGTGATCAATGTGTGATAAATATTGACTAACTCTTAAGTGCTCTAGAAAAATTTCTCGTGCTCGAAGAGAAGTGAGTTCTTTTTGTGTCGGAGGAAATAATGAGCGTTTTTTCACGTTATTGAGATTTTGTAGTGGTCATCTAACCTCGGATACGAAGTTTAGTTCTTTCTCGTCCTGAGCAGGTGTCCATCCACCGTTGAATTGATGGGGCCGTATCCAGTTGTACCGATGTGTCAAAAAGTGGCTAATATTACTATGGGTCTCTTGGGCCGTTCGGTAACCCGTGGTCGGTATCCGTCCGGTTTCAAGCTCCGGAACACACGCTTCGTCGGCGCATTGTCCTAGCAGTTCACTTGGCGGCTAAGCTTCATCGAAGACTGCCGTTCACCCGGTGTCGGTGAGTCCCCAGAGGTGCGATGGCCAGCGTCCAAATGTACAAGCTTGGCAAGGCCGCTAAAGCTAATGGCTAAGAACCTATATGTGGCTACCGCACACCTTGGAATACTTGCCATTGGTGTGCTTGGTTTACGACGGCGAGGTCTTGTTTGCCATGGAGATGCTCGTAGGTATCACCTAACCAGCGCGCACCCATTTGAATTCAGTGGGGCTTATGGAGCCATTATCCTAACTTACTGACGTGAAACATGACTTGACGATGGCGGTGATACATATGCCCGAAGGTTTCACGATTTCAAAGAGTAGGCAGGATTGAGGTGCCTGGACTTTCCCCAATAAAGCTATTTGCTGAGGACAATGCGGTAGGGCTTGCAGGCTTGGGATAAATCTGGCGACCGGCACTTAGCGCTCGGTTGGAGCGGGCTACGTACCAAGCATTCATTCTGATATCCCAGCTTCGGACGGCGCAGAATTGTTGCCAATCGAGCTCGATGATGCGCTCTAATGTGAAGTCGTCATGGATTAAAACAATGAGGAGGAATTCAAAGAGTTGCCGCTCATTATTAAGTTGGTCAGGGTAAATCGTCCCAGATTTTTTTGCTCTTTGGAGAGTTTTGATCGAGTAGCGGTTTCCTTCCCGGGAGATCGCATCTATATTTTTTGTGCCTCGAGGGGCAGGAGCCAGGACTGGTAGGTCTGGGCGTTCTTTAAAGACGTCGATCACCAGTTTCTCACCGACTTCGCCGACATTAAAATTCAAGCCACGACTTCTGGCCTCCCGGTCGATTGCTGCACGTAATGCCAGGAGCTTGAGATCGTTAAGAATTGTCAGGTCTATTGAGCTTTCGTCGGATTTATTGCTGAATTCTTTCATGTGTTCTTGCAGCTCCGGAAATATCTAGCAGAGTGACTTCGTCGGAAAGCAGGAATTTCTGGCATCTTGTAATGACTTCGTCGTCGGTAAGCTTAGCAGGTCCTCTGATACTGCACTCCCAAACATTCGCGACTCGCCAACCGAGTTTAAGCAGAGCTCCAGTAGTTCGCTCATCTCGGGCCCGATTAGACGCAATTTTTGTAGCCCAGAATTCCTGGCGGGTTACCGGAAGTTTGAACATAGGACAACTATGCCCGTGCCAGAAACAACCATGGACGAAGATAACTGCGTGATAACGTGGAAACACAAGGTCCGGACGGCCAGGCAATTTGCGATCCTGTAATCGATATCGAAAACCTCGGGCATGAAGCCCGCGCCGGATAAGCATTTCCGGCTTAGTGTCGCGGCCACGGATCCGGCTCATATTGAGCTTCCGCTGCTCCGGGGTGAGTACATCAGCCATCAGAGCTCTCCGGTAGCGTCTGCGACAATGGTTTTCAAGCTGTTTCGCAGATCGTCGCTGCTCATTCCCGGGTGCAGGGTAATAGCACCGAAGCGAAACTTGTCCCGGTACTGAGGGTGGAAAAGCCGTCCCGGTACAGGCGTATTTTTGAAGTCGGCGTTGAGGGCTGGAGTGTGCGGTGTTAGCAGATAGGCGGCTGTAACAATACCCTCAATCTCTCCGCTGTCGGCCTCTTGCACTAATGCGTCGCGATACATGTGAATTGAATTCAGCGCATCATTCAGACCGTCATTAATGCGGTACTTCGCATCCAGGACAATGACCTGTCTCCCGGGGCTGCCAAAACCGGTGCCTGCCAGAACCACGTCGGGAACCATGACCCGGCTGAAGCTGCCTTTACCACTTGGTTCTACCCAATACTCACGGTACTGACGCTGGAAGCACAAGACCTTGTCAGGGCTGACTGAAACGATGACGGCACCTGCGGAAATCGTTACACCACCGGCCGCATCGGTTACGAACAGATTGCTCAGGTCTACTCCGGTCGAACCGTACTCTTGAACGGCCGCGCGAAGGAGGCGCAGAAAGCACCATAGTTCGTACAGCTCGTATGTTCTGGCCAGCGGCATTTGCAAGAAGTCGCCAAACAGAGCGGCAAGACCCAGATTCATGTCTTGCCAGAGTCGGTAGAAACGGTGGTAAACGGGGTCGTTGCGAAATAGCGAAGACATCTGCAGCATCGGCGGGCTGTCGGTGACCTCTGTCATAAAGCCTGAGCCGGCAGCGTCGTTGAGCTGGCGCGCAATTCGCCGTGTACGGACAGCCCAACTGCCTGCTGTAGAAAGCGTATCCGAGTCGTTGCTACGACTTGTCTTAGCAAGTACGTCGGCGACGCCTGACAACCAAGCTGCCCAAGACCGGAGGCATGCCTTGATTTGCCGGTGCTCCGGAATGTCTACGCTGTTGCGACGTTGGCGTATTGTGATCTGTGCCGGCAGGCGTCCGCCGAGCGCTACAGGCAATCGGGATGGCCTGCTGGTTTCCGTTCGGATAAATCCGGACCGGAACGACTTTATAATTTCCGGTCCTGTGGCCCGCATAGCGCGATGAGAGGGTAAGGTTATCTGCTCGGCGCGAAGGAAGTGTCTGGGTGAACGGTTGATTGCCTCAATCGTTTGCGTAATCTCCTCGGCCCGCGAGCGAAGAAATTCTAGCCGGGCCAATGGTGGTGGTTTACTACCTATCTGGCGTGCGATGCCCTTGCGAAAAGCACTAAGTGAGAAAAGTGCAAAGGTATCTTCCAAGACCTCACGCACCATAGAGTCAAAGTCATTACGAGTGAGCTTGCGAAGATCAGGGTCAGTAGTGATCTCGAAGCGACGTACTCCCGAGCCAGGGAGGCGCAGAACTACCTCTACAGAGCCGGCGTGGAAACCAGGTGTCCATCGCCAGCGTGCAATGCGGGGCTGGCGGGAGCGCAAAGCCTCGACAGGTATATCGTCGATCAAAAGATCGACAGTAAGTGCATCGTCGGTATCGCGTAGTTCAAATAGATAAGAAGAAGCTTCCTTGATCGAACCGCTAGGAATTACTTCCTGCGTCGGCCAGACCTGCCATGCAGGACCACCGCTTTCGCTCTGGACGTGTAACGTTGTCATTATCAACGCATCGCCTGGAAGGAGCCAAATTCATCCAGATCACTCAGTAGTCTACGAACATACTTCTGCGCGCTGGGGAGACCATTGCAGACCTTGTCCAAAGCATTCAGCAGTGGACGCTGGCGCTCTGCGCCACGCAGCTTAACCAGGACCTTTTGTACCAGTAAGTGGTCTGTGACGCTGTCAGCCGAGTTTTGCAAATGCTTGGCGTCGAAGGCATGGTATCGCACAAACTCCTCAATCACTCGGTAACCGAACCCTAGGCCGTAGTGCTCCAAGAGCCTGTGGATTTCGGTTAGTTTCGGTTCGGAGGCATCCTTCGCGTTCTGTAGTTCGGGGTAACGCTCTGTCAGTGAGGCCATAAAACCCGAGACATCCACCGCAGACATATCAATCACCGATGCCCGATCTAGTACTTTGTCGCTAACAGGGTTAGTTGTCTCATCGATGTTAATTGTGCCGATGATGAAGAGGTTAGAGGGTAAGGGAATTTCGGCCCGTACACTGGCGCCGGTGGTTCCCTCCAACGGCACACCGTTTGAGTGCAGTTGCAGCGCTCCCTGGGTTTCGATGGCTGACAGTATGTCAGACAGGTAGTACTCGATCCGCGCGAGGTTCATTTCATCGAGGATTACAAATACCGGAGAGTCCCGGTGCGCTGTCGCGACCAGCACGGCTTCCAGAAACGTCGGCACTACGTAGCGGTTCGTTAGTACGTCGTAGTATCCCGTAAGCCCAGTAGGGTCAGTCCATTCTGGACGAACCGGGCACTCGAAAAGCAGTGGATCGGCGGTTGTATTCGAAGTCAGGCCGTGAACCGCTCGTGCATATTTCAAAGCCAGTTGGGTCTTTCCCGTACCTGAAAGTCCGGAAAGAATCACGAAGTGCTTATGGTCAAGGAAGTTCAGCGCAGCATGAAACCGTCGGACCTCTCCATTCGGATAATGACCACCCAGGGTCTTGATGGCTTTCTCGATTTCTTCAATTGGAAGGGTTGGAGGCATGCGCAGCATGTGTGAGCTGAGCGTCGCCGTATCCGTCCAGACAGGGAGTTCGTGAATTTTTTCTCTGCCGACCAAGCTGCCTAGCCATCCGATGAATTCGCGGGCAAGTAGGCTGCGCCTTGCGGACGCTGTTGGCGGATACAGTGCAACAACGATCTTGTCCGGTTCTGTTGAGGGCCCGAAAGGTGAGAGGTCGAAAGCTAGGCTGTCCCAGAATTTGGCGTTGCGTAGCCACAGGCGCCCATCCCTAGCGAGATAGATCGGCACTAGGTTATTCCTGGCGCTGTACTTGATAGTGGCTCCAGGAGGTTCCGACGCCCCGTCGTTATCGCCAGCAGCTTCCAGCGCAAACTCCGAGTCTTCTCCGGCACTTTTTGCAGCAGCGCCCAGGCGTTTCATCTCGGCCAAGCGCTCGAGGAAGTTCGCTTTGTCTTTGCGAATCAGGACGGCAAAGTAAACCTCGTCTTCTGGCGGGAATCTAAGAACGCAGCCAAATATCAGGGCCTCGGTCTCTTCTTTGACGTTATCCAGGTTGACTACACCAAGCTGGATGCCACCCTCAACAATCTTGGCACTGTTCGAGACGCCGAACAATTCTCGTGGGCGAACTGCCTTTGAAGTGCCGAAGTGTTTCTGGGCGGCATCAAGAAACTGCTGTTGCCGCTCGACGAGGCTCATCTGCCATATCCTTTTGTGTGATTGCCTGCTTAATTGTTTGCATCATATGAGTGGCCAGGGCTTTGGCCATCAAGGGCGGAACCGCATTGCCGATCTGTTTGAAGGCGGGGTTCATAGTTCCACTGAAACGGAAACCATCTGGGAAAGACTGTAGGCGCGCAGCCTCGCGAACCGAAATGGTCCGGGCTTGCTTGCTGTCGTAATGGATGTGGCTATAGCCATCCTTGCCCAGATGGGCCATGAGTGTGCGTGCTGGCTGGTCGCGCCACATCTTGCGCCATTTATTTGGAAACTTGCTTGCGTCGTATGGAGGCACGATCGAATCCTTCAGAGCCTTGTACTCTGATGAATCGTCGGCGAGGTTCTCTCCGCTGGCACGAGCCACTGCCAGGCGCTCCTGGAACATGTCCATAGCATGCGCATATGCCTCCGGATATTGATCACCTGGGTTCATACGGGCAAACAGTTCATAGTCCCGTGGGAGATAGCGGATGACATGATCCGTCAGCCCATTTTGAGGGGCCTCATGGCCTGGCCAGGTGCGTATCAGTTCTGCATAGGCAGAAGGCTTTCTGCGGCTGTAGCTGACCGGAATGTCAAAGCGGCGCGCACCACGGCTGATCTTCCCGGCAGCAAGCAGCTCACGAGCATTGATTGCGGGAAGATCGCCTAGTGCGTCTTTCGCCGTTACTGCTGGCGGGAGGTCTGGTGTTGCAGCGGGCGGCTCTATGTAAGAGTGGGCCTGATCGGTCAAGTTGCGCAATGACTTGAGCGCGACGGAGCGAGAGCCCTCATATCCAGGCGGCAATATCAGCCAGTGACTGGGAGAGGGAAACGAAACCTTTGCCTTCAGCTCTCGTCGGTATGCGATCAGGAACATCCGTTCCCGCATCTGCGGGACGCCATAAAACGCAGCGTTGAGCAGGGTATAGCCGCAGACGTAGCCTTTGGCCTCCAGGACCTCGCAGGTTTCTTCGGCAATGTTTTGGCCACCATGGTTCAGAATGTCGGGTACATTCTCCATGAGCACGGCAAGTGGCTGGAAGGCGTCTACGTACTCCAGATATTTCTTGTAGAGTTGCGCACGCGGATCATGGATGAACGCTTCTGGATGCTCCTCGATCTCGCGGAGCTTGGATCTGCCCACTCGAGCAAATGCTTGGCAGGGAGGGCCACCCACTACGATGTCGAAGGCATCTGCAACGTCGCCTAAATCAAGCTTGAGGCACAGATCAGCCGGTGAGGTCTTTGTAATGTCAATCGGCTGGCTGTGGGCCTCAGCGCCGCCATGGAAATTCAGGCCGTGTGACCTGGCAGCATCGGGATCAAATTCAACGGAGCCCCGCATCTCGAAGCCTGCAGACTCGAAGCCTAGTGAGATTCCGCCACAGCCGGAAAATAGATCCAGTACGCGGGGCTTCGCAGAGGTTTGGAGACGCGCTAGTTTACGAAGAAAGACATCTTTACTCATGAATCAGATCCTTGTCGCGATGACAGGCGGAGAGGCAGTTCCAGTTGTCCCTGGTGCTCGTCCAGGAAGCGCTGCACCGCCATGCGGATAACCCAGGCGGACGAAACGTGATTTGCGTCGGCAAGAGCTTGCACTTGGAAGTGGACGTCCTCAGGCAACATGACTGAAGTCCTGACGGTCTTTCGATCAGGAGCGATGGGGGAGCGTGCCATAAGCTTGGGACCGGTGGTGATAGTGGTGTCATTGTGCACCATAATGCATACCCTTGCACCAGACCCCTGATCGGGTGTTTCAGGGGATCCGCAGCACCCGACGCAGCCCTAACCTTTAGCAACGTGCGAAAGCGTTACTTTCTCAGCGTGACCAAAAAGGCCCGAAACGCGCTGTGCGTTCCGGGCCTTTTAATTAGCTCAGTGGATACTGAGTTGAAAAATCAATCCCAGCTCAAAGCCCCACCAGTCTGATACTCAATAACCCGAGTCTCAAAGAAGTTCTTCTCCTTTTTCAAGTCCATAATCTCGCTCATCCAAGGGAACGGGTTAGTCGTCCCTGGATACTCTTCCTTCAAGCCAATCTGCGACAGGCGACGGTTAGCGATGAACTTGAGGTAGTCCTCCATCATCGCCGCGTTCATGCCCAACACCCCACGAGGCATGGTGTCACGAGCGTATTCGATCTCCAACTGAGTACCCTGCAGGATCATCTGCGAAGCTTCTTCCTTCATCTCGGCATCCCACAAATGCGGGTTTTCGATTTTGATCTGGTTGATCACGTCGATGCCGAAGTTCAGGTGCATGGATTCGTCGCGCAGGATGTATTGGAACTGCTCGGCGACGCCGGTCATTTTGTTGCGGCGGCCCATGGAGAGGATCTGGGTGAAGCCGCAGTAGAAGAAGATGCCTTCCAGGACGCAGTAGTAGGCGATCAGGTTGCGCAGCAGTTCTT
>Ga0207428_10005653_pt1 | contig 11621 bp, 6 predicted proteins | sample RhiMethybrSRZTD1_FD_187600 | JGI IMG/M metagenome (GOLD analysis project Ga0207428, IMG submission 187600) | Populus rhizosphere microbial communities from Tennessee, USA - Rhizosphere MetaG P. TD hybrid SRZTD1 (SPAdes) (version 3) | ecosystem: Host-associated > Plants > Roots > Rhizosphere >... | reverse complement strand
CATCGTCCCGGAAACAACCTGTTCGCCGAGAGCCTGGTGTGTGTCGATCTGAAGACGGGTCAGCGCAAGTGGCACTACCAGTTCGTGCATCACCCGATCTGGAACTTCGACATGTCGTCGGCGCCGTTGATCGCCGACGTGACGGTGGATGGCAAGCCGCGCAAGGTTGTCGCCGTGCCGAGCAAGCAGTCGTGGCTCTACGTGTTCGATCGCGTGACGGGCGAACCGATCTGGCCGATCGAAGAAAAGCCCGTGCCCGCCGGCAACGTGCCCGGTGAGTGGTATGCGCCCACGCAGCCGCATCCGCCGGAGAGCCTGCGCTACGCGCGCAACCGGCTGGTCAAGGAAGACATCATCGATTTCACGCCGCAGCTGCGCGCCGAAGCGCTCGAGCGCTTGAAGTTGTACAAGTGGGAAGAGTCGGTGTTCGCGCCGCCGATCCTCGGCAACGTCAACGGCATTCTGGGCGCCGTGGTCGCAGGCACCGCGACGAACTGGCCCGGCGGCGGATACGATCCCGAGCTGCACATTGCGTTCGCGCCCGCCGGCAACATGCCGGGCACGCGATCGATCGTGGCGCCGCCCGCTGGATTCTCCGACATCACTTATGTGTCGGGCGTCGGTGGACAGCCGTTCCGCGAAGTGCTGGGACCTGGTGATTGCTGCGCCGCCGATTCACCGCGCACTGCCGAGCGCGCGCGTGAAGCGAGAGCGGCCGCGGCGGCTCCTGCTCCGGCTCCAGCCGCGAACGCGGCTGCTGCTGCACAGGGTCTCACGGTGCAGGGACTGCCAATCGTCAAGCCGCCGTACGGCGTGCTGGCGGCGATCGATCTCGATCGCGGTCGCCTGATGTGGCAGGCGCCGCACGGTGATACGCCGGACAACATCCGCAACCATCCGCTGCTGCGCGGCATGAACATTCCGAAGACGGGGCAGTCCGGAACGTCGGGCGTGGGATTGCTGGTGACGAAGACGCTCGTGATCATGGGCGATCCGCAGATCACGACCACGCCAACGCGTCCCCGCGGCGCGATGCTGCGCGCCTACGACAAGAAGACGGGGCAACAGGTTGGCGAAGTGTGGATGCCCGCGCAGCAGAGCGGCTCGCCGATGACCTACTCGGTGGGCGGCAAGCAGTACATCATTGTCGCCGTCAGCGGCGGCGCCTACACCGGCGAGTACCTGGCGTTCAGCCTCCCGGACGGCAGCACGACGACGGCCAGGTAATCAGTGGAGTAATGAGGGGCCGCGCAGCAATGCAGCGGCCCCTCGCCTCTCATCATTCGTCAGCTTGTCTTCTTCTGCAGCTCGATCGACTTCACCGCGATCTTGAAAGCCGGCGTCGTCTTCGAATCGACAGCCGGCTTTCCCTTCACGACCTGCACTTCACCCAGCGGCGTTGAATCGGATTTGAAGATGGCGATCGTGACTTTGCTGAACGGCTCGTCGAGAACAGTCGGACGCAGCAGGTACTCGCTGCCGTCTTTCAGCTTCAACGTCGCCGTCGAACTCTCGCGCGCGATCAGCTCCTGCGTCTGACCATCCGGCGTGGTCACGGCCATCGTCACCGCAGGGGCGTAAGTCTGTGAGTACACGGGAGTTAAGGCCAGCATCGTGAAGATCACGGCGGCCGATAGGTTCATCAGTCGCATCACAATACCTCCAATGTGACTTACATACACTCAAGAGACTTGACAAGTCAATCGGCACATTTGTATATAAAAGTCAGGTCCCTTTTTCAGAGGGAAGGAGGTTATGCGTATGTTCGGTATGCCCCGTTGGACTTCTTTCGATGACGTGTTCAATCTGCACCGCGAAGTTGATCGGCTGTTCAATCAGGCGTGGAGCGAAATCCCGCTCCGGCCCGCTCTGAACGCGTCACCTTCGTTTCCCTTCACGGTTCGTGCGAGCGAGGAAGGCTGGCAAATCGACGTGCCGATGGCCGGCATCGATCCGAAAGATGTCCGTCTCGAGGCGGCCGGCAACAACCTGACCATTCGCGTCGAATCGCCGGGCGAGGACAAGAAGGCGCCCGTGACGCGCTTCGAGCAGACGTTGACGGTGCCGCAGTTTGCCGATCTCGAGAAGCTGAGCGCGACGCATCGCCATGGCATGCTCTCGCTGTCGCTGCCGATCAAGGACAGCGTCAAGCCGCGCCGGATCGAAATCCAGTCGTACGACGAACAGAAGCAGCTGACCGGCTCGGCCAGCTAATTTTTCGAGAGCCAGGCGTCGATGGCCGCCGCGGTGCGGCGGCCATCATCAATCGCCCAGACGATCAGCGACTGGCCGCGCTGCATGTCGCCGGCGGCGAACACGCCGGGCACGCTCGTCATCCACTGGTCGTCGCGCCAGACGGTGCCGCGCTCGGTGAGGCGAAGGTTCAGGTCGGTCAGCAGCTTGCTCTTCACCGGCCCGGTGAATCCCATCGCCAGCAGCACGAGATCCGCTTTCATCTCGAAAGGCGTGTTGTCGGCGACTTTGTGTCCGCGTAGCGCGCGCACACGGCCGTCGACGCCGCTTAGTTCAGTGGTTGCCACCGCATAAACGCGATCGCCGCCTTCTTCGTGAGCAGACGATGTGCGGAAGATGTGGGGCCAGAGCGGCCATGGATTGTTTTCCGCCCGCTGTTGCGGCGGTGTCGGCATCAGCTCGAGCTGCGCCACGCTGGCGGCGCCCTGGCGATGCACGGTGCCGAGGCAATCGGCGCCGGTGTCGCCGCCGCCGATGATCACCACGTGCTTGCCCGCCGCGTTGATCCACGGCATCTCATCGCCTTCGCAGTGGCGATTCTGCTGCGTCAGGTAATCCATCGCGAAGTGAACGCCTTTGAGATCGCGTCCAGGCACATTCAGATCGCGCGGCTGTCCCGCGCCGCCGGCGAGGACGACCGCATCGAAGTCGCGCGTCAGATCCGCGGCCGCGAAACTCTCGCCGACGTTGACGTTGGTGTGAAACACGACACCTTCCGCCGAAAGCAGATCAAGTCGCCGGTTGAGAACGCGCTTTTCCAGCTTGAATTCCGGAATGCCGTAGCGCAGCAATCCGCCGATGCGATCGGACTTCTCGAACACCGTCACGCTATGGCCGGCGCGATTCAGTTGATCGGCGGCGGCGAGGCCGGCAGGTCCAGAGCCGATCACCGCCACGCGTTTCCATGTGCGGTTCGCGGGAGGCCGCGGCACAATCCAGCCTTCATCGAACGCGCGATCGACAATCGCCAGCTCGATCGACTTGATCGTCACCGGATCCTTGTTGATGCCGAGCACGCACGATCCTTCGCACGGCGCCGGGCAGAGCATGCCGGTGAACTCGGGGAAGTTGTTGGTCTGATGTAGCCGCTCGATCGCCGCCTTCCAGTTGTCGCGATAGACGAGATCGTTCCAGTCGGGAATCAGATTGCCGAGCGGACAGCCCTGGTGGCAGAACGGGATGCCGCAGTCCATGCATCGCGATGCCTGGCGCGTCAGCTCTTCGGCCGGATAGGCGTAATAGACGTGACGATAGTCGCCGACGCGTTCCTCGACGGGACGCGCAGGCGGCTTGACGCGGGTGTGTTCGATGAAGCCGGTGGGTTTGCCCATTGGTTTCCAGGCGCGTCTAAAGACGCGCCTCTACGTTACGCGACCAGCTCGCGCGCCTTTGCCGCCTCTTCCGCCCTGACGCGCTTGAAGTCGCGCGGCATCACCGAGACGAACTGTTGCTGGGCGGTCGTCCACGAATCCAGCACGCGTTGCGCGATCGCGCTGCCGGTGAGATCGGCATGCCGCTCGATCAGGCTGCGGACGAGCGACACTTCGTCAGCCTGATCGAGGCGCTCGAGGTCGACCATGTCGATGTTGCAGTTGAGCGCGAACGATCCGTCCGTATCGAGCACGTAGGCAATGCCGCCGCTCATGCCGGCGGCGAAGTTGCGGCCGGCCGGCCCGAGCACGACGACGCGGCCGCCCGTCATGTATTCGCAGCCGTGATCGCCGACGCCTTCAACCACGGTGTGCGCACCGCTGTTGCGTACAGCGAAGCGCTCGCCGGCAATGCCGCTGATGAACGCTTGACCGCTGGTCGCGCCGTAAAGGGCGACGTTGCCGATGATCACGTTCTCTTCCGCGGCGAACGCGGCGTTGACCGGAGGCCTGACGATCAGCTTTCCGCCCGACAGTCCCTTGCCGATGAAGTCGTTCGCCTCGCCTTCGAGTGCCAGCGTGATGCCCTTCGGGATGAACGCGCCGAAGCTCTGGCCCGCCGATCCCGTGAGATTCACGCGAATCGTGTCGTCCGGCAATCCCGCTCCGCCAAAGCGCTTCGTCACCTCGTACCCGAGCATCGTCCCCGTCGTGCGATCGGTGTTTCGAATCGGCAGCGAAAACTCGACGGGCGTGCGATGTTCGAGCGCAGGCATCGCCTCTTCGATCAGCTGGTGATCGAGCACGTGGGCCAGGCCGGCTTCCTGCTTGTAGGTGTTGCGCCGCGCCACATTGTCTTCAGGCTCGGGCACCACGAGCATCGGCGCCAGGTCGAGCCCCTTGGCTTTCCAGTGATCCTTCGCCGGCTCGAAATCGATGCACTCGGCCCGGCCGATCATCTCGTTGAGCGTGCGGAAGCCGAGCGCCGCCATCAGCTCGCGCACTTCCTCGGCGATGAACTTGAAGAAGTTCTGCACGAACTCCGGCTTGCCGTTGAACGTCTTGCGCAGCTCGGGATCCTGAGTGGCGATGCCCACGGGGCAGGTGTTGAGATGACAGACGCGCATCATCACGCAGCCCATTACCACCAGCGGCGCGGTGGCGAAGCCGAACTCCTCCGCACCGAGCAGCGCGGCGACGACCACGTCGCGGCCGGTCTTCATCTGGCCGTCCACCTGCACGACGATGCGATCGCGGAGCTTGTTCATGAGCAGCACTTGCTGCGTCTCGGCGAGGCCGAGCTCCCACGGCACGCCGGCGTGCTTGAGGCTCGTGAGCGGCGACGCACCGGTGCCGCCGTCGTGGCCGGAGATCAGCACCACATCGGCGTGCGCCTTCGACACGCCCGCGGCCACCGTGCCGACACCGGATTCGGCGACGAGCTTCACGTGGACGCGCGCGGCCGGGTTCGCGTTCTTCAGATCGAAGATCAGCTGGGCGAGATCTTCGATCGAGTAGATGTCGTGATGCGGCGGCGGCGAAATCAGGCCGACGCCCGGCGTCGAGTGGCGCACCTTGGCGATCCACGGATAGACCTTGTGGCCGGGCAGCTGCCCGCCTTCACCGGGCTTGGCGCCCTGCGCCATCTTGATCTGCAGATCGCTGGCGTTGACGAGGTATTCGCTGGTGACGCCGAACCGTCCCGATGCCACCTGCTTGATCGCGCTGCGCCGTGAATCGCCGTTCGCATCGGGAATGTATCGCGCCGGATCCTCGCCGCCCTCGCCGGTGTTCGACTTGGCGCCCATGCGATTCATCGCGATGGCGAGCGTTTCGTGCGCTTCCTGGCTGATCGATCCGTACGACATCGCGCCGGTGGAGAAACGCGGCAGGATCTTTTCGAGCGGCTCGACCTCGTCGAGCGGCACCGGCGGTCCGAATGGCTTCAGCCCGAAGAGCCCGCGCAGCGTCGCACGAGCCTTGCTCTGATCGTCGACGAGCGCCGTGTATTCCTTGAAGATTTTGTACTGGCCCGATCGTGTCGCGTGCTGCAGCTTGAAGACAGTGTCGGGATTGAAGAGGTGCAGCTCGCCGTCGCGCCGCCATTGATACTCGCCGCCGCTTTGCAGATCGTTCGAGGGCGTTGATCCGTACGCGCGCGCGTGGCGGCGGCGGACTTCTTCCGAGATCTCCTTGAGCCCGATGCCGCCGATCTTGGACGCCGTCGACGTGAAGTAGCGATCGACAAACGCCTTGTCGAGGCCGATCGCTTCGAAGATCTGCGCGCCGCAATAGCTCTGCAGCGTCGAGATGCCCATCTTCGACATCACCTTCAACACGCCCTTGTTGAGCGCCTTGATGTAGTGCTTCACCGCGTCGTTATGCGACAGGTTCGGCAGCAGGCCCTGGCGGATCAGATCGTCGAGCGACTCGAAGGCGAGGTATGGATTCACCGAGCCCGCGCCGTAGCCGAGCAGCAGCGCGATGTGATGCACTTCGCGCGCCTCGCCCGTCTCGATCAGCAAGCCGCACTTGTGACGCGTGCCTTCGCGAACGAGGTGATGATGCACGCCGGCAACCGCGAGCAGGCTTGGGATTGGCGCGTGATGCCCATCGACGCCGCGATCCGAGAGGATCAGCACGCCGACGCCGTGATCGACCGCAACGCTGGCCTTCTTGCAGAGCTGTTCCATCGCCCGCTCGAGGCCGGGGCCGTCTTCCTGCGGGTCGTACAACAACGGCAGCGTCGTCGAACGGAACGGCGATCCTGGCGAGAGGTGACGAAGCTTCGCGACCTGATCGTTGTGGAGCACCGGGAAGTCGACCTTGATCTGCCGGCACGCTTCGGGACTCGGCTCGAGCAGGTTGTCTTCGGCGCCGATCGTCACGCCCATCGACGTGACGAGCTCCTCGCGGATCGCATCGAGCGGCGGATTGGTGACCTGCGCGAAGAGCTGCTTGAAGTAGTCGTAGAGCAGCCGCGGCTTGTTCGACAGCACCGCGAGCGCGGTATCGGTGCCCATCGAGCCGATCGCTTCTTCGCCGTTCAGCGCCATCGGCGCCAGCAGCAATCGCAGATCTTCCTGCGTGTAGCCGAACGCCTGCTGGCGGCGGAGCACGGTGTGATGATCGGGCCGCTCGGCGAACGCGGTCGGCAGGTTCTCAATATCGACCAGGTTCTGCCGCAGCCACTCGCCGTAGGGATGCTCGGCGGCAAGCGTCTGCTTGATCTCGGCGTCGCTGATGATGCGGCCCTCGCCGGTATCGATCAGCAGCATCTTGCCGGGACGCAGGCGATCCTTGACGACGATGTTGTCGGCGGGGATGTCGAGGACGCCGACCTCCGACGCCATGATCACGAGGTCGTCCTTCGTGATGCAGTAGCGCGACGGGCGCAGGCCGTTGCGATCGAGCACGGCGCCGATCAGGCGGCCGTCCGTGAACGTGATCGACGCCGGGCCGTCCCACGGTTCCATCAGCGAGGAGTGATACTCGTAGAACGCGCGCACGGCCGGATCCATCGCCGGATTGCCGGCCCACGGCTCCGGGATCATCATCAATACCGCGTGGGGCAGCGAGCGGCCCGCCATCACGAGAAACTCGAGCACGTTGTCGAACGTCGCGGTGTCGCTGCCGCCGGGTGTGATCACCGGCAGCACCTTTTGCAAGTCGTCGCCGAACACGCGCGACTTGAGCAGGCCTTCGCGCGCCTTCATCCAGTTGATGTTGCCGCGCAGCGTGTTGATCTCGCCGTTGTGCGCGACGAAGCGATACGGATGCGCGAGCGGCCACGACGGGAAGGTGTTGGTCGAGAAGCGCTGGTGCACCAGCGCGAGCGCGGATTCGACGTCGGCGTCGGACAGATCGGGGAACATGCCTTCGATCTGCGAGGCCGTCAGCATGCCTTTGTAGATCAGCGTCTTCGACGAGAGACCGCAGATGTAGAGATCTTTCGTCGCGCGCTCGATCAATTTGCGAATTACATACAGCTTGCGTTCGAACGCCTCCCGATCCCCGAGTCCCGATCCCTGATCCCCGACAAAGACCTGTTCGAATCTCGGTGCCACCGACGCAGCGGTCTTGCCGACCTTCGAGAGGTTGACCGGCACCTCGCGCCAGCCGAGCAGGGTCTGGCCCTCGTCGGCCACGATGCGCTCGACGCATGCTCTGCATTCGGCGCGCGCCGCTGCGTCATGCGGCAGGAAGACCAGGCCGGCGCCGTAGGAGCCCGCCGCCGGCAGGTCGAACGGGACCGCCTTGCGCAGGAAACGATCCGGCATCTGGATCAGGATGCCGGCGCCGTCGCCGGTGTCCGGGTCCGATCCGCAGGCGCCGCGGTGCTCGAGGTTGATGAGGAGATCTAAGGCCGAGCGGACGATCTGGTGCGAGCGCGCGCCCTTGATGTTGGCGACAAAGCCAACGCCGCAAGCGTCGTGCTCGTCGCTCGGGCTGTATAAGCCCTGGGGTCGCTGGTCACCAATGCCGTCCACGCGCTCATTAAAGAGCCATACCAGTCATAACAAAAGCGCAATCTCTCTATATAAATTGTGCGTAAAACAGATGGATAAACGAAACGCTCCGTCGATACGTCTCGTCTCAAAAAGTGATGGATGCCTACTCGGAGCGCAAGGCGGTGATCGGCGACACTCTCGTCGCGCGGCGCGCCGGGAGGAAACTGGCCGCCAGTGCGATCAGCAGCAATCCCGCCGCTACCGACGCAAACGTGATCGGATCGGTCGGCCGCACTTTGTAGAGCAGGCTCTCCATCAGCCGCGTCAGCGCGAAGGCGCCAATCAGTCCAGCGGCGATGCCGATACTCGCGAGCAGCAGTCCCTGCCGCAGCACCATGCCGAGCACCTGCGATCGATCCGCGCCGATCGCCAGCCTGATGCCGATCTCCTGCGTCCGCTGCGACACGACGTAGGCAAGAACGCCATAGATGCCGACCGCGGCAAGCGCCAGCGCGATCGCGGCGAACGCGCCGAGCAGGAACCCGGTCAGGCGGGGCGTCGCCAGCGCGGTGGCCACCACCTCGTTCATCGTCCGCACGTTTGAGACCGGCAAGCTGGCATCCATCTGGCGAACCTCGCTGCGGATGGCGGCGGCGATGCTCGCCGGATCGCCGGCGGTGCGCGCGACGAGGAAGACGCTGCGAATCGGATCGCCGCCGTTGGCGATCACTTCCCACTGGAGGTTGGGAACGAAAAACTTTTCGTCGACGACGCCGGTGACGCTGTCGTGCCGCTCGTCGGCGGTGACCCCGACGACCGTCACCCATGGCCGCGGCGCCGGGCCGACGCGGATCCGTCCGCCGATTGCGGCCGCAGGGTCGGCCCAGTAGGTGCGCGCCATCGTTTCGTTGACCACGGCCACCAGCGGGGTGGCCGCCGTATCCGACGGCGCAAACCAGCGACCGCGCACGAGGCGCGCCTGCATCGCCGCGAATGCACCGTGGGACACCACCTGCAGATCACCCTGCGCCTCTCTGCCCGGAGATTCCTCGAACCCGTCGACGTCGATGGCAAAGTCAGCCACGGTGGTGGCGAGCGGCAAGACGCGCATGATACCGGCGGCTTCGATACCGGGCAGGGCGCCGACACGCGCTTGCAGCTCGTCGTAGAAATTAATCACCGTCTGGTGCGATGGGTACTTCGCTCCGGGGAGCGTGACGCGCATCGTCAGGACGTGATCCGGATTGAAGCCAAGATCGATGTCGTGGAGCGCCGTGAGCGAACGAACCATCAGCCCGGCGCCGATCACCAGCACGACCGCCATCGCCACTTCGAGCGCCACCAGCGCGGAGCGCAGCCGCTGCCGATGCTTTCCGGCGCTCGCGTGCTGGCTGCCGTCTCGCAGTGAATCGACGAGATCGTTCGGCAGCGCCCGCAGCGCCGGCGCCAATCCAAAGATCATCGTCGTCACGACCGCGGTGATCAGCGTGAAGATGATGACGCCCGCATCGAGGCCGACCGGCGCGAGCGACGGCAGACTGGTCGGATCGACGCTGGTGAGCACGCGCAATGCCGCTGCCGCCAGCGCGAGACCGAATGCCGCGCCGGCGATCGCGAGCACGAGGCTTTCGGTGAAGAGTTGCCGCACGAGCCTTGATGGGGATGCGCCCAGCGCCGTGCGGACCGCCATTTCGCGCAGGCGCGCATCACCCCGTACCAGCAACAGGTTCGCGACGTTCACGCACGCGATCAGCAATAGGAAGCCGACCGCGCTCGTCAGTAGCCACATCGCCGGGCGCAATCGGCCGCGAATCTCGTCATCAACGCTCGTGGCAAACGCGGAGAATTGCATCTGTGGTGCGTACTCACCCTGTGCGGTCAGCCGCGTCGTGATGGTCTGCAACTCTGCGGTCGCACTTTCGGCAGTCTGTCCGGGCGTGAGAACCGCCGCTGCATAGAGGTTATGAACGGTGCGATTTGGGCGCGCCAGGCGAAATGGACGCCACAACTCGGTCGGTTCCGCCGCATCGGCGGTGAAGTCCGTCGGCAGCCGAAAACCTTCGGGCATCACGCCGATGACCTCAACAGCGACACCGTTGAGCATGATTCGCCGGCCGATGATGCGAGCATCGCTGTTGAATCGCGACTGCCAGAGCCCATGACTCAGCATCGCAACCGGTGCGCTCGACGGCTGGTCATCGGCATCGGTCAGCGCGCGCCCCAACAGCGGCCGCACTCCGAGCACATCGAAGAGGTTCGCGCTAACGAGTCCCACAGTCAGCCGCGCCGGCTCGCCGGAATCAGTCAGATTGTGCGAGGTGTTGGCCCAGAACGCGACGCCAGTCAGAGACTTTGCGAACGCGCGGTAGTCGAACACTTCCTGGCTCGACACCCACGTCTTGTCGGTATTGACCCACTTGCTCCACAGCATCACGCGCTGATCAGGAGCCGCGTAGGGGAGCGGGGTCAGCAGTACTGCTTTAACGACGCTGAAAATCGCGGAAGTGGCGCCAATGCCGAGCGCAAGTGTGACGAGCGCCGCGGCCGCGAAGCCAGGACTCTTCCGCAGGCTTCGCAGCGCGCTTTTGAAATCCACCCTTGTATTCTATGCGTCCTCGACGGGCTGAATGGGTGTGACCGCGTCCTGATCTTCTTCGCCCGTGCGGATGCGCACGATCTTCTCGATCGGCAACACCATGATCTTGCCGTCGCCGACCTCGCCAGTGCGCGCGCCGGCGAGAATCGCGTCGATGGTCGGCTGCACGAAGTGGTTCGAGACGCCGATCTCGAGGCGCACCTTCTCGGCGAGCGCCATCTTCACGCTGGTGCCGCGATAGTTTTCGACGTGCTCCATTTCGCCGCCGTGGCCTTGCACGCGGCTGATCGTAAGGCCGCGCACCTCGGCGTGGAACAACGCTTCGAGAACGTCGCTCAATTGTTCCGGGCGAACGATCGCGACGATTAACTTCATGCGCCGCCTCCGCTTTGTACCGTAATCGCGTCGGTCGCGCTCTGGGGAGCGATGTTTTCCTTCGGCTTCACGAGAATGGCGCCGTCACCCTGCGTGTACGCCTCTTCGCCGTGATCCGAGACGTCGAGTCCAAGCTTCTCGTCCCGGACGGTAATACGTAGCGGCATCACTAGCGCCAGCAGTTTGAGAATTACGAACGTGGCGCCGCCGCTGTACGCCATGACCATCAGCACGCTCAGAATTTGAGTCACGACCTGGGCCGGATGGCCGTCGATCAATCCCCTCGCCCCGCCGCTCCACGCCGCCTGCGCGAACACACCGGTGAGGATCGCGCCCGTGGCGCCGCCCAGGCCGTGAGCGGCGACGACGTCGAGCGAGTCATCGAGCTTGGTCTTGGCGCGATAGATCAACGCGAAGTAGCTCGGAATGGCGCCGATCGCGCCCATCACGATCGCGGAGACCGGACTGATGAATCCCGCCGCGGGCGTAACGACGACGAGGCCGACGACGATCGCAGTGGCAGCGCCAACCGCTGTCACTGTACCGCCGCGGATCATGTCGATCAGCGTCCACGCT
>Ga0207428_10005651_pt1 | contig 11623 bp, 6 predicted proteins | sample RhiMethybrSRZTD1_FD_187600 | JGI IMG/M metagenome (GOLD analysis project Ga0207428, IMG submission 187600) | Populus rhizosphere microbial communities from Tennessee, USA - Rhizosphere MetaG P. TD hybrid SRZTD1 (SPAdes) (version 3) | ecosystem: Host-associated > Plants > Roots > Rhizosphere >... | reverse complement strand
CGTGCGCTCCAGTAGGCGCCGGCTCCCGGCCGCGGCGCTCCGCGCGGTCACCTCGAGGATGCGGGCGTTCCGCTCGGCCTTCACCGGCTCGGGGATCTGCTCGGCCATGTCCGCGGCCGGGGTGCCCGGGCGGCGCGAGTAGCGGAAGACGAAGGCGTTGTCGTAGCCCACCTGCTCGGCCACGGACAGCGTCTCCTCGAAGTCGGCCTCGCTCTCGCCGGGGAACCCCACGATGATGTCCGTGGAGAAGGCCATCGCCGGCTCCGCCTCCCGCAGCGCGTCGATCAGCGCCAGATACTGGGCGCGCGTGTAACCCCGGTTCATCCGCTCGAGCACGCGGTCGGAGCCCGACTGCAGCGGCAGGTGAAAGTACTCGCACACCTTCGGGACGTCGCGCATCGCCCGGATCAGCTTGGGCGTGAGGTTGTAGGGGTTCGAGGTCGTGAAGCGGATGCGCTGCAGGTCAGGGACGTCGTTGACCCGCTGGAACAGCTCGGCCAGGTCGGTGGCCGGCGTGAGATCACGTCCGTAGGCGTTGACGGTCTGGCCGAGCAGCGTGACCTCGCGGCAACCCTCGGCCACCAGGCCGCGGACCTCGGCCACGATCGACTCGGGCGAATGGCTGCGCTCGCGGCCGCGCGTGCGCGGGACCACACAGAAGGTGCAGTGCTTCTCGCACCCCTCCATGACCGTGACGAACGCGCGCAGGCGCTCGGCCGTCGGCGCCTTGGTCGTGAGCTTCACCAGCGGCGCCTCGCCGATGTCCAGCACGGGCCGCCGCTCACGGCGCGCCCGCTCGACCAGCTCGCCCACCCTGGCGATGGCCGGCGAGCCGAAGACGAGATCGACGTACGGCGCCCGGCGGAACACGGCCTGGTTCTGCAGCGCCGCCATGCAGCCCATGACCCCGATGGTCAGGCTGGGGTTGTCGGCCTTGAGCTGCTTGAGCTCGCCCAGACGCGAGAAGACCTTGTCCTCGGCCTTCTCGCGGATGGCGCAGGTGTTGATCAGGATCACGTCGGCCGCCGCCGCATCGTCGGTGAGCTCGTAGTCACGCTCCGCGAGCAGGCCGGCGACCCGCTCGGAGTCGTACTCGTTCATCTGACAGCCGTAAGTGATCAGGTGGAGCTTGGCCATGCTGTTTTTCTGAAAACTCGTTGTCTGACAGTGGGTTGACCGTAGCATCCGGCCTCGCGCAAGTCAAACTCAGCGCCCGGAAAAGCCCAAGCCGCAGCCTGCGCAGCCGGGACGGGAGCGCGCGCGGCGCGGCATGACGGCTCGGGTGGGCGATGCGAGAATGCCAACCACACCGAGGCCGACGACAGTCCATGGCGATCCGCTCGAGCTCCCACGCGTCCTCCCGCGAACTGCGGCTCACGGTGCAGTGTCTGGAGCTCTACTACCGCCAGGGGCGCAGCCAGAAGGACATCGCCAAGGCCCTGGGGGTGTCGGCGCCGACCGTCTCCCGACTGCTCAAGCGGGCGTTCGACGATGGCTTCGTCCGGGTGGAGCTGGACCTGCCGCGCACCGAGCAGCTGGAGGCGGCGGTGGCCCAGAAGTTTGGCCTGCGCGAGGCGGTGGTGATCGTGTCGGGTGGGCGCGGTGACGTGAAGGCCGAGCTGGGCGCGGCGGCCGCCGCGTACTTCGAGAAGATCGCGCGCAACGGCATGCGCATCGGCCTGTCGTGTGGGTTCACCCTCTACCAGACCATCCGGGCGCTGCGCGAGCGTCGCTTCCGCGATTTTTCCCTCTATCCCCTGTCCGGCGAGAGCACGCTCAAGCTGGTGGATCTCTTCCCCAACACGCTGGTAGGGATGATGGCGGCCAAGTACCGCCCGCACGTGCAGGCCTACGCCCTGCCGGTCCAGCACCTGCTCTCGCTGCGCGAGATCGAGCGCGAGCGACGGCGCCTGCTGCGCGACCCCGAGATTCGCTCGATCTTCGAGGCCGCGCAGGCGGTCGACGTCGCCCTCACCGGCATCGGCCTCATCGCCGAGGACACGCCGGGGTTCTGCGCGCTGGCCGAGTCCTACGGGGTCAGCGTCAAGCGCCTGCGCCAGCTCGGCGTCGTGGGCGAGATCAACTATCAGCCCTTCGATGCCGACGGCCAGATCGTCGACCGCACCGAGCTGCGCGCGCTCATGCACCGGGTACTCAGCGTGGAGGCGGCGCGGCTGCAGGCCCTGTCGCGCCGGGACGACCGTCACGTGATCGCGGTGGCCGGCGGGCGGGCCAAGGTCGAGGCGGTCCGCGGCGCGCTGCGCGGCCACTTCGTGAACGTGCTGGTGACCGACGAGGACTGCGCCAGCGCCCTGCTGGCGCGCTGAGGGGACGAGCGGCCTCAGCGGGTCGGGACGGACGCCTCCTCGAAGGCGCCCAGCTTGCGGAACTTCTCGTAGCGCTCGGCGACCAGCGTCTCTCCGGAGCGGCCGGTGAGGTCCGCGAGCTGTTCGCGCAGCGCGGTCTTGAGATGGGCGGCTGCCGCGTCCCAGTCGCGGTGCGCGCCTCCCAGGGGCTCCGGCACGATCGCGTCGATGACGCCCAGCTTCAGCAGGTCGGGGGCGGTCGGCTTCATCACCGCGGCGGCCTCGGGCGCCTTGGCCGCGTCGCCCCACAGGATGGCGGCGCACCCCTCGGGCGAGATCACCGCGTACACCGCGTATTCGAGCATCAGGACCCGGTTGCCCATGCCGATGGCCAGCGCGCCGCCGCTGCCGCCCTCCCCGGTGACGACCGCGATCATCGGCACGCGCAGCCCCGCCATCAGCTTCAGGTTGCGCGCGATGGCCTCGGCCTGTCCGCGCTCCTCGGCGCCGATGCCGGGATAGGCGCCCGGCGTGTCGATGAAGGCGAAGATGGGCTTGCCGAACTTCGCGGCCATCTCGAAGAGCCGCTGGGCCTTGCGATAGCCCTCGGGGTGCGGCATGCCGAAGTTCCGCGCGATCTTCTCGCGCGTGTCCCGCCCCTTCTGGTGGCCGACGACCACCACCGAGCGGCCCTCGAAGCGGGCCAGGCCTCCCACGATGGCGGCGTCGTCTCCGAAGAGACGGTCGCCATGCAATTCGACGAAGTCGTCGAACATCAGCTTGGCCCAGTCGCGCGTGTACGGCCGCTTGGGATGGCGCGCCAGCTGCGTGCGCTGCCAGGCGGTCAGGCTGGAGTACGTCCGCTGACGCAGCCGGGCGAGCCGCTCTTCGAGTCGGGCAATCTCGTCCCGCGTGCGGAGCGGGTCGTTCTCACCCTGCAGCGCCGCGATGCGGGTCTCGATCTCGAGCAGCGGCTGCTCGAAATCAAGCGCGTCCGGCATGCTCGATGACCGCGGCCCCGGTGCCTAGCAGGCTGTTGAGCTTGGTGACCAGCTCGCTCGTCGCATCCACCGCCACGCCGCGGGCGCGCAGCACGACCTCGTGGCCGGGCAGCAGCAGATGCAGGAACACCGGGACCACGCCCGGGTGCTCCTCGCAGAGCTGCTTGAGCGCGTCGAGCGTCTGCTCGGCCCCCTGCCCGCTTGGTACCCGCACGCGGCAGGCCGACGGCTCGCCGCCGTTGCGCGCGCGCGGACCGCCGCCGGCGGCCAGCGACTGCTCGAGCAGGCGCACGTCCTCGGCCAGCACCACCCGCCCCTTGTCGCTGTCGTCCATCCGGCCGCGCACGATGATCGGCTCCCGGGTGCGCAGGAAGGCGGCGGCCGCCTTGTAGGGCTCGGGGAACACCGTCACCTCGACGGTGCCGGCCATGTCCTCCAGGGTGAGGAAGGCCATCCGGTTGCCGCTCTTGGTCGCCGTCTCCTTGATCGCGGCGACGTGACCGAAGAGCGTGACGCGCGCGCCGTGGCTGCGGGAAGCCAGCTCGGCGGACGAGGTGACGCCGAGCGTCTCGGCCACGCCCTCGAAGCGGGCCAGCGGGTGCCCCGAGACGTAGAAGCCGAGGACTTCCTTCTCGTACCCCAGGCGCTGATCGTCCTCCCACTCGGGCACGACGGCGGCCGCCTCCGTCTTGCGCGGCGCCGGGGCCGCCGCCGGCAGCAGATCGAAGAACGAGGCCTGGCCCTCGGCGCGCTCCCGCTGCTGGCGCTGGCCGGATTCGAGCGCGAGATCGCACTGGGTCAGCAGGTGCGCGCGGGTCAGCCCGAGCGAGTCGAACGCGCCGGCCTTGATCAGGCTCTCGATCACGCGCCGGTTGACCAGGCGCAGGTCGACGCGCACGCAGAAGTCCTCCAGCGCCGCGAAGGCGCCGTCCTCGGCGCGCGTCTTGAGAATCGACTCCATCGCGGCCTCGCCGACGTTCTTGATGGCGGCCAGGCCGAACCGGACCGTGTCGCCGGCCACGCTGAAGCGCACCTGCGAGGTGTTGACGTCGGGCGGCTGCACGCGGATGCCCATCGCCCGGCATTCCTCGATGTACTTCACGATCTTGTCGGTGTCGCCCATTTCCGACGTCAGCAGGGCCGCCATGAACTCGACCGGGTAGTTGGCCTTGAAGTAGGCGGTCTGATACGCGACCAGCCCGTAGGCCGCAGCGTGCGAGTTGTGCACGGCGATGCCGTTGGCGATGAAGTTGGCCGCGCCGGGGACCTCGATGTCGTAGGTCGGCTCCGTCCCCTCGCTCGTGTAGCTCAGCGGCGTCGTCCAGATGATCGGCACCTCGGCCAGCACCATGCTGCCGCCTTGCGCCCCCGACCGACGGCGGGCCGCCACCCGCAGATCCGCGGCCGCGACCGTGTCGAGCACCGCCACCGCGTCGTCCGGGGCGAGCTTCTGCGCGTTCACCCACCCGCGCTGGGTGAAGATCGGATGATCGGGTGTGCACCGCAGCGCCATGCCGTTGGCCAGGACCAGGCGGCCGACCTGCCGCATGCCGCTGGGCCGCACGCGCCGCGCCGCGTGCGGGCCGTCCTTGGTGAGCACCACGTCGCCCTCGCGCACCGCGGTGATCGGCTTGCGCGAACCGTCGGCCATCTCGACCCAGGTATCGGCGGCCAGGCACTTGTTGAAGCCGTAGCCGGCGAACTTCTCCATCAGCTCCCACACCCGTTCGGCCTTGGCCGTCGCGGTGCCGCGCTCCTTGCAGCCCGCGATGAACTTCTGGCGCTGCTGCGCCATCAGGTCGCGGTCCTTCTTGCCCATGGCCCGCCGCAGGGTATCCGCCTCGCCCATCGTGAAGCCGCCCATCTCCGAGGCGATCTGCATGATTTGCTCCTGATACACCATGATTCCGTAGGTCTCCCGCGTGAACGTCTCCATGGCGGGATGCTCGTACGTGATCTTGGCCCGACCGTGCTTCCGCGCAATGAAGTCCGGGATCAGCTCCATCGGTCCCGGACGGTACAGGGACACCATGGCGATGAGGTCTTCGAGCCGCTCGGGCTTGAGGCCCCGCAGCGCTTCGCGCATGCCCGAGGACTCCAGCTGGAAGACGCCGAAGGTCTTGGCCTCGCTGAGCATCGCGTAGGCCTTGGCGTCGTCGAGCGGCAGCGTGTCGAGCTCGATGGTGATGTCCCGTGACTCCTTGATCAGGTTCACGGTATTGGCCAGGACGGTCAGCGTCCGGAGTCCCAGAAAGTCCATCTTGAGCAGACCCAGCTTCTCGATGGGGCCCATCGCGAAGCCGGTGATCAGCTCGGGGCGCTTGGGGTCCTTGTAGAGCGGGATGTGCTCGTCCAGCGGCTCGTCGGAGATCACGACCGCGGAGGCGTGGACGGAGGCGTGGCGCGTGCAGCCCTCCAGTGCACGGGCGATGTCCCATAGCTCCTTCACGGCCGGCTGACTCTTCACCGCGTCGGCCAGCGGGGGCGACTTCTGATACGCGTCCTCCAGCGTGATGTTCAGCGGGAAGCCCGGCACCAGCTTGGCGATCCGGTCGACGTCGGTGTACGACATGCCGAGCACCCGGCCGACGTCGCGGATGGCCGCCTTGGCCCCGAGCGTCCCGAACGTGATGATATGCGCGACCCGGTCCCGGCCGTACTTATCGGCCACGTACCGGATCACCTCATCGCGCCGGTCGTCGGCGAAGTCGATGTCCATATCCGGCATCGAGATGCGCTCTGGGTTCAAGAATCGCTCGAACAGGAGTCCGTATCTGATCGGATCGACGTTGGTTATCCCGAGGCAGTAGGCCACCAGCGAGCCGGCCGACGACCCGCGGCCAGGCCCGACCGCCACCCCCTGCTGCCGCGCATAGTGGATGAAGTCCCACACCACCAGGAAGTAGCCGGCGAAGCCCATCTTCTCGATGACGGCCAGCTCGTGCGAGAGGCGAGCCTCGATCGCGTCGCCCGGACTGGCCCCGTAGTGGCGCTTGAGACCCTCGCGGGCGAGATCCTCGAGGTAGCTCTCCAGCGTGTGGCCCTCGGGGACGACGTAGCGCGGCAGATGGAACCGGCCGAAGTCGAGCACGAGGTTGCACTGCTCGGCCACCGCCAGGGTGTTCCGGCAGGCCTCGGGCATCTCGGCGAACACCCGGGCCATCTCCTCCGCCGACTTCACGTAGAACTCTTCGGTCGAGAACTTCCAGCGATTGGGATCGCTCATGGCGGCGCCGGTCTGGATGCAGAGCAGCGCCTCGTGGGCGCGCGAGTGGCCGGCTTCGAGATAGTGCGAGTCGTTGGTGCCCGCGATCGGCGCGCCGATGGCGCGGGCGATGGCCAGCGTCTCGCCCGTGACCTTCACCTGCTCGGCCAGGCCGTGGGCCTGGACCTCCATGAAGTAGTGCTCTTTGCCGAAGACCTCCTGGTACCAGCCGGCGGCCTTCTGCGCCCGCGTCACGTCGCCGGCGCTGATCAGCCGTGACACCTCGGAGTTCAGGCACCCGGACAGCACCACCAGCCCGCCGGCGTGCTCGGACAGCAGCTCCTTGTCCACGCGGGGCTTGTAGTAGAAGCCCTCGAGGTAGGCCTTGGAGACGAGCTTGATCAGGTTCTTGTAGCCGGTGACGTCGCGGACGAGGACCGTGAGGTGGTTCGCCCCCTCGTAGCCGCCGTCCTGGGAGCCGCGCTCGGCGCGCCCCCCGGGCGCCACGTAGAGCTCGCAGCCGATGATGGGCTTGATGCCGGACTTCTGCGCGGCCAGATAGAAATCGACGGCGCCGAAGAGGTTGCCGTGATCGGTGAGCGCGATGGCCGGGAAGTGCAGGTCCTTGGCCTTCTTCACGAGCTTCTCGAGCTGGGCCGCTCCGTCGAGCAGGCTGTACTCGGAATGCACGTGCAGATGGACGAAGTCGGCGTGGCTTTGCATCGGGGGCGAGCTTACTCGAGCTCGATCGTGGCCGGAGGCTTGTTGGTGACGTCGTAGAGCACGGCGTCCACGGCGGGCAGGGCCGCGAGCGAGGTCGCCAGATCGTCCACTACCGTGGCGGGCAACCGCGCGAAGTCGGCGGTCATGCCGTCGCGCGAGTTCACCGGGCGCAGCACGAGGGTCTCGCGACCGGGAGTGGCCCCCAGCGGGATGAGACCCACCGGGAACTGCCAGATGGCGTCGTACAGCCCATGCTTGCGCACGATGCGGGTGACCAGGTCGTCGGCCTCTCGCAGGAGCGCGATCCGCGCCGGTGTGAGCGTCGCCGGGTAGATCGCCAGCCCGTCCACGCCCCGGCCGCCCCGCCGGTAGACCACCAGTGCCACCCGGTTGATCGTGCGGTGCTCGTTGGTGATGCGGCGGGCGAGAGCGCCGGCGGCCTCGGCCTCCAGCGTGCCATCCAGGGCGAGGAGGTTGGAGTAGGAGCGCTCGTCGCCTTGCACACCCACCGTCCGGACCGGGACCAGCGCCGCGCGCACGCCCGGGGGCAGCGCCAGCGTGAACGGCTCCACCGCCCCGGTGTGCTCGCCACCGAGACACCGGACGGCCAGACCGGGCCCGGGGAACGGATGACGCCAGACGACCTCATGCGGCAAGCCCAGCTGCTCGCCCAGCACGCGCACCTCGTCCTTGTAGAGCTCGACCAGCGGCTCGATGACCTTACCCTGCTCGATCAGCGCCTGGATCCGCTCGACCCGATTGTGGTGGGTCTTGATCTTGGCCGAGTGGCTGGCTCCTCCCGACTCGATCGTGTCGGGGTAGATCGTGCCCTGGCCCAGGAGCCACTCGTCGTCGCGCAGCCCCAGCCGCGCGAACTCTTCCTCCTGCACGACGAGGAAGGTCTCGCCGATGATCGTCCGCTTGCGCTCGGGGTTCGTCTCGCCGGCCAGCCGCGTGAAGAAATCGCGGCTACGGTCGGCGACGTGGATGGCCTCCCGGCCCGCCTCACGCACGAGGTGGTCGATCGCGTCGGCGTCACCCTCCCGCATGAAGCCCGTGTCCACGTAGAGTCCGAGCACCCGGCCCGGGCCGAGCGCCCGGTAGCAGCAGTAGAACGCCACGGTCGAGTCGACCCCGCCGCTGATCAGGAAGAAGACCTTGCGGCCCGCTGCCTTGGTCCGGATCTCGTCCATCACCTGCTCGACGCGTGCCCGCGGGTCCCAGTCGGCCGTGCAGCCGCAGACGTCGAACACGAAGTTGCGATAGATCTCCGTGCCGAACTCGGTGTGAACGACTTCCGGGTGGAACTGCAGGCCGAACAGCTTCCGCTCGGAGTGCTGCATCGCCGCGATCGGGCAGTCGTCGGTCCGGCCGATGGTGGTGAAGCCATCCGGCGCGTTGGTCACTGTATCGCCGTGGCTCATCCAGACTGTGATCGATCGGTCCGGAATCGACTTGAAAACCACGCTTTTCTGGCACGTGAGCGACGAGTGACCGTACTCCTTGATCGTGCCCCGGGTCACCTGTCCGCCGGACAGATCATGGGCCATGAGCTGATGGCCGTAGCAGATCCCGAGGACCGGAATCCCGAGGTCGTAGATCCGGCGGTCGACCTTGGGGGACGTCGCCTCGGTCACGCTCGCGGGGCCACCGGAGATGATAATCCCGCGGACGCCCTCGAACTCGGAGGCGGGGCGGTCGATGTCGGCGACGACGGCGTGGACCCCGAGCTCGCGGATCCGCCGGGCGATCAGATGGCAATACTGGCCGCCGGCGTTCAGGACAACGATCTGGTTCACGAGAGGTCCTCGGGGGCCGGTCGATACGGCACCGGCGCTACCGCCTTACCGCGGGCGCCCCAGCTTCTGCGCCTGCTGGAAGACCTTGCCCTCGGTCTTGATCGTCGGCGCGATGATGAGCTCGGTCTGCTGCAGCTCGCGAATGCTCTGCGCCCCCACCGAGCCCATGCAGGTGCGGATCGCGCCCACGAGGTTGAGCGTGCCGTCTTCGGTGAAGGCCGGGCCGAACAGGATCTGCTCCAACGGTCCGGCGATGCCCACGCGGATGCGAGTGCCGCGCGGCAGGTTGGCGTGAGGCGTCGCCATGCCCCAGTGGTAGCCGCGCCCCGGCGCCTCGACGGCGCGGGCGAAGGCCGAGCCGATCATGACCGAGTCCGCGCCCGACGCGAAGGCCTTGCAGACGTCGCCGCCGGTGGTCATGCCACCGTCGGTGATGATCGGCACGTACCGCCCCTTCTGCTTGTAGTACTGATCGCGCGCGGCGGCGGCGTCGGCGGTGGCCGTCACCTGCGGCACGCCGAGTCCCAGGACCTCACGGCTCGTGCAGGCCGCACCCGGGCCCACGCCGATCAGCAGCGCGTCCACGCCCGTGTCCATCAGCTCGAGACAGGCCTCGTACGTCACGCAGTTGCCCACGATGAGCGGAATGGCCAGCGACTTCTTCAGCTTGCGGAGATCCACCGGCGTGTACTCGGTGGCGATGTGACGCGCCGTGGTCACCGTGGACTGGACGATGAAGATGTCGGCGCCGGCTTCCTGGGCGATCTGGGCGAAACGCTCGGCGCGCTGCGGGATGGAGGAGACGACGGCGGGGCCGCCCCCCTTCTTGATCTCCTGGATCCGCTGATGGATCAACTCTTCCTTGATGGGCTCGCCGTAGATCGACTGGATGATCTTGGTCGCTTCTTCCTGGCTGGCGGAGATGATGCGATCCAGGAACTCTTCCGGGTTGGGATAGCGGGAGTAGACCCCCTCGAGATTGAGGACCGCGAGGCCGCCCAGCCGCCCCATCTCCATGGCCAGCTTGGGTCCGACGACGCCGTCCATCGCCGCGGCGATGATGGGGAGCTCATAGCGATGGCCGCAGAGCTCCCAGGAGATGTCGACTTCATTTGGGTTGACGGTCTGGATACCGGGGACAAGTGCGATGTCGTCGAAGCCGTACGCCGCCCTCGCCTTGCGCCCGCGGCCTACCCACATCCCCATGCCGTGTCCTCCGGTTGAAAGCCACTGCCCCGGCCTTGCGATCCCCAAATATGGGGATTGAAGCGCCCCTCACCCACTAGATTTAGCGCAGTATACCGACCACCCCTTGGGGTGTCAACGCACCCGGAGCGTCACGCCGGATGGGCGCGCTCCCACAGCAGGCGCAGGCCTTCGAAGGCCAGGTGCTCCTGCACCTCCTGGATGGATTTGGCCACATTGACGATCAGTGCGGCGTGCCCACCGGTGGCGATCACGCGCGGCGTGCCGTCCAGCTCGGCCTTCATGCGCTCGACGAGCCCGTCGACCAGCCCCGCCCAGCCGTAGACCACGCCCGACTGGACGTTGTTCACGGTGTTGCGGCCGATGGCGTCCTTCGGCCGGACCAGCTCGACGCGGAAGAGCCGGGCCGCGCGGTTCAGGAGCGCGTCGGCCGCCGTCGAGATGCCGGGCGCGATCGCCCCGCCCACGAACTCGCCCCGGGCGTTGATGCAGTCGAAGGTGGTCGCGGTCCCGAAGTCGATGATGATCAGCGGCGGCGTGTAGAGCGTCAGTGCGGCCACCGCCTTGACGATCCGGTCCGCGCCGACCTCGCGCGGGTGGTCCACGTTCAGCGGGATCGGCGTGTTGACGCCCGGTTCCACGGTCAGGGGAATCACCGCGAAGTACTTCTCGCACATCCACTCCAGCACCTGCTGCACCGGCGGCACCACGTTGGAGATGGCCGCCCCCCGGATGTCGGAGGGCGAGAGCCCCCGCGTGCGCAGGAGCGTCTCGATGAACAGGCCGTACTCGTCGGCGGTCTGCTCGCGTCGGGTGGTCAGGCGCCAGGACACCAGCAACCGCGGACCGTCGTACACGCCGATCTTGGTGTTGGTGTTGCCGACCTCGATGACGAGGAGCACTAGTTGACCTCCCCCGCCACCACGCGGCGGCGCACGTCGCCCTCGGCCACGATCAGCGCGCCGTCCTCGTCCACGTCCACCGCGACCCCCTCCACGCTGTCGATCGAGACCCGTCGGCCGAGCGTCTCGGTCAACGCACGCCAGCGCTCACGGATCGGCGCCCACCCTTCGGTCTCGAGCCGCGTCCGCCAGGCATCGAGCGACTCCAGCAGCGCCGTCAGCAGCGCGTCGGCATCCACGCGCCGACCGGTGGCCAGGCGGACCGACGTCGCGCGCTCGGCCAGGTCGGCGGGAAACACGCGCTGCGCGAGGTTGACGCCGATGCCGAGGACGACCAGGGGCGAGGGGCTGATCCGGCTCTCGAGCAAGATGCCGGCGAGCTTGCGGCCGTCGACCAGGACGTCGTTCGGCCACTTCAGGCGTGGCTTCAGGCCGGTCACCCGCTCGAGCGCCTCGACGACCGCCACCCCGGCGGCCAGGG
>Ga0207428_10005650_pt1 | contig 11626 bp, 7 predicted proteins | sample RhiMethybrSRZTD1_FD_187600 | JGI IMG/M metagenome (GOLD analysis project Ga0207428, IMG submission 187600) | Populus rhizosphere microbial communities from Tennessee, USA - Rhizosphere MetaG P. TD hybrid SRZTD1 (SPAdes) (version 3) | ecosystem: Host-associated > Plants > Roots > Rhizosphere >... | reverse complement strand
AGCCCCATGCGCACCTGGTCCTTCTGCGTCCCGGGCAGCTTCCACAGCATGTTCACGATGGGGCTGAACACGCTCGTGCGGTTGACGATGGCCTCGTAGGTGTTGCCCTCGCTGCGCGTCTCGATGCCTTCCCAGCGCAGTCCCAGGTAGACCGCGAAGCGCTCGGTCACGTCCCACTCGTCCTGCCCGAAGACCGCGAGGCGGCGGATGCGGGTGTCGAACACCTCGTCCAGCGTGAGGCCGGCGCCGGTCGAGGGGTTCATGTCCCGCTGCAGGCGCGTGTCGTCGCGCTCGCTCCACGCGGCATCCCAGCCGGTCACGAGCGCGTTCCCCTTCACCAGCGGGAACGAGTACTTCCCGGTCGTGCTGAGGCCGTTGTCGCGCACGGTGCTGCTCACGCTGCGCTCCAGGGTGCGGATGCCGGCGACGTTGTCGGCCACGTATCCGGAGGCGGCCTCCTGGTCGAATACCGTGAAGCCGACTTTCGCGTCGATGCGGCTTCCGTCGGCGAAGCGCTTCACCCACTGGCCGCTCGAACGCAACGTCCACGTCTCGTTGCGCACGCGCAGGTCCGAGTTGACGTAGTCGGGCGGGGCGCCCGCGACGGGCTCGTTGTCCTCGGTGAAGTGGCCGCGGAACATGTTCGCCGAGGCGAACGCGTCCAGGTTCAGCGTGCCGTTGGCGCCCAGGTTCCAGGAAAGGCGGGGCGCCGAGTTGAAGTTGGTGCCCCACCCTTCCTGGCCGCGGTGGCTCAGGTAGAACTGGGTGAGGTCGGAATCCGGGTCGTACACGCGCTGCTGGTTGAAGCCCTCTCCCTGGAACTGGAAGCGCGTGGCGCTGAAGGGCACCGTGTAGCTGAGGCTGCCGGACTTGTCCGCCCACTGGCCCGAGACGTTGAGGTGGGGCTGCTCGTTCTCGACGGATGCGCCGACCTTGATCTCGCGCCGCGCGTTGGACACGGCCTGGCGCAGCACCACGTTGATGGTGCCCGCCACGGATTGCGTGCTGAACTCGGCCGTCGCGCCACGCACGATCTCGATGCGCTCGATCGTGTCGGGCGCGATGCTGTCCAGCGTGAAGCCCGGCGGCATGCGCTCGCCGTTCACCAGGATCTGCGTATAGCCGCTGCCCAGGCCGCGCATGCGCACCGCGCCGCCGCGGCCGCCGGGGCCGGTATCGACCGTCACGCCCGGCAGGCGCTTGAACACCTCGAACAGGTTGGTGTCGCCGTACTTGGTGATCTCGTCACGGTTGATGATCACCTTCGAGGCGGTCGACTCGCGCCGTTCGGCATCGGCGTTCGATTGCACCTCGATCTTGTCGAGCTTCTTGGGGTCCTCGGCCGCCGGCCTGGGCGCGGGGCTCGGAGGAGCGGCCTGCTGCGCGGCGCAAACGAGGGGCAGCAGCAGCATGGCTGCGATCGCAGGGATCCGGTGCAAGGGTGAGTTTTCTTTCCTGGCGTTTTACGTATTGCCGCCCGGCGTGGAATTGGTTCCAGCGGCGGTATCAGGACGTCTTGGCGGCAGATTGTCTCATTGGCCGGCTCACCTGCCAGCCGACGAGGGCCATCCACAGGAGCAGGAAGGCCGCGGCACCGCGCTGGCCGATTCCCATCGGCAGCATCGAGTGCCCGAGCGCCACGCTCGCCGCCACGCCGGCGGCGCATCCCCACGAGGCGATCCGCGGAACCCATGCCGACGCCCTGCCGGCCGAGCGCGGGAAGAGGTACATCGCCAGCACCGACAGCACGAAGGCGCAGGCGATGGCGCCGATGTGGATCTCCGAGGTCGCGCCCAAAGGAAAGACACCCGAGGCGAGGAAGCAAGCCGATGCCGCGAGCAGCAATCCCCGTAGCGGCCAGCCCGAGCCGAGCGCGCCGATCGCGGCCTGGATGCCGAAGGCCGACAGCGCCAGGCCCGCGAAGGCGACGAGCATGGCCCCGCCATGCGGCCCGAGGGCCAGCTCGCTCATCAACTGCTGCTTCGGATCGTAGCCGGGCTGGAGGAGGTGAAGCGGGATGACGACGGCGAGGAAGGCGACCACGCCCGCGAGCGCCGCCAGGCCGCCGGCGCGGGCGCCCATGCGCTCAGAGCTTCTCGTAGGCGATGCGCACCGGCTCGGCCCCGTGGATCTTCTCCAGCCGCCGCACGATGAAATGGCCGCGCGCCATGTCCTGGTAGTGGCCGATGAAGATGGTGTTGATGATGGCGCCGCCGGCCGCGCCGATCACGGGCACGAGCTGGGCGGCGGCCTTCTGCGAGACGACGACGCCGAAGCGCGAGGCGATGAGCGCGATCAGGCGCACCAGCGCGGGTGCCCCGCTCTTGCCCAGGCCCTTCTCGGCGAGGAACTTGGTCGCCTCGGTGACCGCGCCCGCGAGCGCGGCGCGGGCGGCGAAGTAGCCGGACTCGGCGGCGTTGTCCCGCTGGTCCCGGGTGCTGCCGAGCGCGAACACCGTGATGCACGCGAGCCGCGTCTCGATCTGGCGCGGGTCCTCGCCCTCGGCCGCGGCGATCTCGGCGATCGAGCGCAGGATGAGCGTGGTCGACAGCGGCAGCTCGATGCCGATCGCGGAGATGCCGAAGGCGCCCCCCGCCGCGCCGGAAGCAGCGGCCGCGAAGCGGTGCATCTTGTCGTTGGAAGTGACGCCGCGCCGCGTGCCGAGCGACTTGATCGCCACGTCGAGCGCCTTCATGAGCGCGGCCTCGGTCGCGGTGTGCACGGTCTTCTGCCATTTCGCCGGCAGCATCTTCATGCCCTTCTCGAAGGGCGACCCCAGGACCGAGGAAAACTTCGCGGCGATTCCCGGGTTCTCGAGCAGCTGCTTGGCGCGCTTCAGGTGCGCGAGGTCTTCCTTGGGAAGGGTCATGGGTAGGTGTAGCTGAAGGTGAGCCAGGTCTTGCGGATCTCGGCAAAGTCGCGGCCGCTGCCGCTATCGTAACGCGCGTGCTGCAGGCGCAGGGCCGCCCGCGGCACGATTTGCCAGGTGAGGCCCACGTCGAGCTCGCGGCCGAAGTCGAGGTCGCCGAAATCCGAACGGAAGCGGTGCGCCTCGCCGTAGAGCGTGACGGGCCCGATCGTCCAGCGGCCCGTGATCCAGCCGTCGCGCAGCCCTTCGCGCGCCACCGTGAACCACTTGAGCGTCCAGCCGTTGAAGCCGTAGAAATCGGTGAGCGGGATCTGCATGCCGTACAGGCCATCGTTGCTGCCGCGCACCTCGTAGTCGCCGCGCAGCGCCCATTCGGTCGTCGAAAGGCCCGCGCCCACTCGCCAGTAGCGCGCATCGATGCGTGCGTCACCGCCGGCATACGGGCGCTGGCGCGCGATCTCCGCGACGTAGGGCAGCTCGATGGCGCCCCAACGCGCGGCCACGCCTTCGGCGCGCGCGCCATAGGCGCGATAGGACTCGTCGACGAAGCCGGTGAAGGGAGCCGTCGAAGGCTGGTCATGGAAGTAGGCGAACGCCCCGACCGAGTGGCCGGGCAGCGGGTTCCACGCGGCGTTGAGCACGGTGAGCCTGAGGTCCTCGGCCTGGCCGGAGGTGGAGCGAATCTGTCCGAACCAGCCCGCGGTGAGGCGCGTGCTCTCGAGGCCGGTGTACTCCAGCGTCGCGCCGTCGAAGAGCTGGGGGATCTGGCGGAAGTCGTTGTCGCTCACCCAGCGCTGGTTGTCCATCGCCACGCGCAGCCGGCCGGCCCTCGCGGTGAAGCCTTCCGGGGCGGAGTACTCGAGGTAGGCGCGGTTCACCCCGGTGTGGCGCGGGTCCGGCAGGAGCGGATAGGGCGAGATCGGGATGTCCGCCCCGTTCTCGTTGAAATCGCTCCGGCCCCAATGATCCGCATGGATGCCCTCGAGGGTCGCGCGGAGGCCGTTCCATCGCCCCGACCGCCAACCTGCGATCGCGCGGACCGTCCCGCCCTGGGCCACCTCGGGCTTGTCGCTCTCCTCGATCCGGTTCCAGCGCGGGCGCAGCTCCAGCCAGAACTGTCCGCCGGCGAAATCCTGGGCAGCGGCCGCGGGGGGCAGGGCCCCGAGGGACGCTACAATCCACCAAGCCGAACGTCCCATCGACGCGAGTCCCACCGTAGCCCCGATACCGATGTTCCCAATGGCGATGCTGGCCGCCATGCTGTGCGCGGGGGCCGCGCAGGCCGCCACGCTGGAGTTGCGCGTGCGCGACGCCGCAGGCTCGCCCGTGGCCGACGCGGCAGTGTACGCCGTTCCGGCTTCGGGCCCGCTCGACGCCCGCCACCCTCGCCCCGTCGCGATCGAGCAGGTCGACCGCGAGTTCGTTCCGTACCTGACCGTCGTGCAGACCAACACGGCGGTCTCGTTCCCGAATCGCGATCCTATCCAGCACCACGTCTACTCGTTCTCGGCGGCCAAGACCTTCGAGATCAAGCTCTACACCGGCAACTCCCCCGAGATCGTCCTCGACCGCCCGGGCGTGATCACGCTCGGATGCAACATCCACGACTGGATGATCGCCTACGTGGTCGTGGTGCCGACGCCGCATTTCGGCCGCACCGACGCCTCGGGCACGGCGACCCTGCGCGACGTTCCGGGCGGCAGCTACGAGGTGCGCGCCTTCCATCCGAACCAGCGCGCCGCTGCGCAACCGCAAACGGTGGCGCTCGAGGCGACGGCGGCCGCCACCGTGGCATTCGTCGTGGACACGACGCCGCGCAAGCCGCGCTACAAGCCGCCGCAGGACCGGCCGCGCTACTGATGAACGCCCCGGTCCCACCCCCCGCTCCCGTGCCACCGCGCAACCTGCGGCTGAAGAGCCTCGGCGCGCGGCTGGTCATCTTCTTCGTGATCCTGCTCGTGATCGTGCAGGGGCTGGGCGCGTTCCTCGTGATCCGCGCCAACTCGCAGATCGCGCGCCAGACCATCGACCAGGAGCTGGGCCAGGGCGAGCGCGTCTTCCGGCAGCTGCTCGCGCAGCGCCAGGGGCGGCTCGAGCAGGCCGCGGCCATCCTCTCGGCCGACTTCGCCTTCCGCCAGGCCATCGCGACCAACAACACCGGGACGATCGTCTCGGTGCTGCGCAACCACGGCGCGCGCGTGGGCGCGACCGTGATGACGCTCGTGGATCTCGACAAATCGGTGCGTGCGGACACGCGCGACGAGAGCCTGACCGGCAAGCCCTACGTGTTCCCCGCGTTGGTGGACGTCAGCGCGTCGCTGGGCAAGGCCTCCTCCATCGTGCTCATCGACGGCCGCGTGCAGCAGCTGGTCGTGGTGCCCGTGCTCGCGCCCGATCCGATCGCGCACGTGGCGCTGGGCTTCGAGGTGGACGACGCCGTGGCGCGCGAGTTGAACCAGATCACCGGGCTGGAGGTCACGTTCCTGAGCCGCATGCGCGGCACCGGCTGGCGCATCCATTCGTCGACGGTGCCGGTGGACCTGCGCGACGCCCTGGTGGCCGCGTTCACCCCGCCTTCCGAGGAGGCCGGAGGCTTCCGCACCCTCGAGCTCGCCGGCGAGAGCTACGAAGTGCGCAGCTCGCCGCTCGCGGTCGACGGCGGCGCGGAGATCGTGGCGCTGCTGCAGAAGTCGCTCGCCGTCGGCCTCGCGCCCTTCCGGCGCATCAGCCAGTCGTTCTTCTGGCTCACGCTGGCGGGCCTGGCGCTCCTCGTCGCGGGAAGCCTGCTGATCGCGCGCAGCATCACGAAGCCGGTGTCGAAGCTCGCCGAGGCCGCGCGGCGCGTGCAGGGCGGCGACTACAAGCGCCACGTCGAGGTCGACCAGCAGGACGAGATCGGCGAGCTGGCGGTGAGCTTCAACCACATGCTCGACGGCATCGAGAGCCGCGAGCGCGAGATCCTGCGCCTCGCCTACGAGGACGGCCTCACGGGCCTGCCCAACCGCGCGATGTTCAACCAGCAGCTCGAACAGGCGATCCGCACCGCGCGCCGCGGCGGCACGCCGCTGTCGGTGTTGCTGTTCGACATGGACCGGTTCAAGGCGATCAACGACACCCTCGGGCACCCCGTGGGCGACCAGGCGCTGCGCGAGGTGAGCACGCGCGTGCGCCGCGCGCTGCGCGATTCCGACATCGTGGCGCGGCTGGGTGGCGACGAGTTCGGCGTGCTCCTCGCCACCGGCGGCACCACCCCGCGCGTGGTGGCGGAAAAGATCCTGAAGGGGCTCGAGGATCCGTTCGTGGTCGACGGGCAGCCGATGGACATCGCCGCCTCGATCGGGATCGCGACCTTTCCGGACCACGGCGCCGACGGGCCCGCGCTGCTGCGCGCGGCCGACGTCGCCATGTACGACGCCAAGCGCAGCAAGGTCGGCCTCACGACCTACGATCCCACGCACGACGAGCGCCGCCAGGAGTTCCTCACGCTGCTGGGGGAGCTGCGCCGCGCGGTCGAGGCCGGGGAGCTGGTGCTGCACTACCAGCCGAAGCTCGCCCTCGCCGAGGACCGCATCACGTCGGTGGAAGCCCTCGTGCGCTGGGACCACCCGGTGCGGGGATTCGTGGCACCGGTGGAGTTCATCCCCTTCGCCGAGCAGACCGGCTACATCAGCCACATCACGCGCTGGGTGCTCGGGCGCGCCATCGAGCAGTGCGGCCAGTGGCACCGCGCGGGCCTCAACGTGCGCATGTGCGTGAACGTTTCCGCGCGCGACCTGCGCCTGGAAGACGAGCTGGTGAGCTTCACCTGGGCCCGCCTCATCGCCGCGGAGCTGCCGCCCGGCATGCTCTGCCTGGAGATCACCGAGAGCGGCCTCATGGACGACCCGAAGAGCGCGCAGTCGACGCTGCGCAAGCTGCGCGACCTGGGCATCGAGACCTCGATCGACGACTACGGTACCGGCTACTCGTCGCTCGCCTACATCAAGCAGCTCGCCGTGAACGAGCTCAAGATCGACCGCGGGTTCGTCTCCGGCATGGAGGCGGACAAGCGCAACGCGGCCATCGTGCGCTCGACCATCGAGCTGGGCCACAACCTGGGGCTCACCGTGGTCGCCGAGGGCGTGGAGACCGAGCACGAGCTCGCGCAGCTGCGCCGCTTCGGCTGCGACGTCGCGCAGGGCTACCACCTCGGCCGGCCGATGTCGGCCGAGTCGCTCGAGACCTGGCTAGCCGCCGCCAGCGGGCGGGCGCTGGGGAGTCGCGCGGGCGCGCTCCGCAGCGACTGAGGCCGCAGCCGCGGGATCGCCCGCAGCGGCCTTCAGCGCCGGGATCTGCTTCAAGGTGGCATAGCGGCGCAGCGCCGCCGCGACCTGCGTGCGCAGCTCCTTCGCGCTCACCGGCTTGGGCAGGAAGCGGTAGATCTGCGCCTTGTTGATGAGCTCGATGCCGAGCTCCGAGTCCGGCTCCTCGGCGAGCAGGATGGAGAGGATCTCGGGGCGCTTCTCCCGCAGCTGCTTGAAGAGTGCGACCAGGCCGTCGGTGCCGGCACCGAGGTCGGCCACGATCGCGGCGATCTCCTTGCCCTGCAGCACCTTCGCGGCTTCCTGCGGAGTCTTCACCTGCATGACCGTGGCCGACCCCGCGAGCAGGCGCTCGAGGCCCGCCGCGAGTCCCTCCTTGGGATCGATCACGAGGAGCGAGCCGGCGCTGCGCGGGTTCTCGGCCGGGGGGGGCTTCGGGGCATCGGCCGGCGGAGGCGGGGCGGGCGCTGTGGCCGCGAGCTCGAGGCCGATGCGCACGGCGTCGGCGAGCGCCTTCCTGAGATCCTCGTTGTCCCAGGGCTTCATCACGAACTTGAAGATCTCGCCCTGGTTGATCGAGCCCACGAGGGCCGCAAGGTCGGTGTAGCCGGTCAGCAGGATGCGCACGGCGTTGGGCGCGATCGTGCGCGCCTGGCGCAGCAGCTCCACGCCGGTCACGTCCGGCATCCGCTGGTCGCTCACGATCACGTGGAAGTCGTGCTCCCTGATCGCGACCAGGCCCGCCTCGCCGCCGTCGGCGGTGCTCACCTCGTATTCCTGGCGGAAGAGCGCGCGCACGGCGTTGAGGATGCGCTCCTCGTCGTCCACGAAGAGGATGCGCGGCTTCAGGCCCGCCGGCTTCGCCGGGGCAGCAGCGGGTGCGGGCGCCTGCCTGGCCAGGGCCTGCGCCCTGGCGGCGAGGTTGGGCACGGCGGGCTTGGCCGATGGGGCGGCAGCCGGAGTCGCGGCGACCTTGGCGCTCGTCGCCACGGGGGCTGCGCCCGCGCCCGGCGCTGCGCGCGCCGCTGCCACCGGCGGCTTCGTCGGCTCCCTCACCGGCTGCGGTGCCGGCTTGGGCGCGGGCGGCGCCGCGGGAGCGCTCGGCGGTGCCTGCAGCGGGTCGAGCGGCCGCCCGATCGTGTCCTGCAGGCCCAGGCGCAGGCCTTCGGCGAAGTCGTGCGCGGCGTTGAAGCGCTCCACCGGGTCCTTGGACAGCGCCTTCTGGATCACCCAGTCGAGCTGCCAGGCGACCTTGTTGTTGTACGAGGAGGGATCCGAGGGCCGCTCCTGGTGCACGCGGTGCTCGATCTCGGCCGGCGTCCCGGTGAACGGCAGCTTGCCCGTCACGAGCTGGTAGATGATGGCGCCGGCATTGTAGATGTCGGTGCGCGCGGTGATCGTTTCGCCGCGGAACTGTTCCGGAGCCCGATAGGCGATCGTCTCCGGATCGCCGGCGAGAAGCACCGAGACGCCGAAGTCGGTGAGCTTGAGGCCGCCGTCCGGCGCCAGCATGATGTTCGAGGGCTTGAGGTCGCGGTGGACCGCGCCGTGCGCATGCGCGAAGGCGAGCGCCTCCAGCATGCGGCGGGTGATGTCCCACACGTTCTTCATCTCGGGGCCCGCGCCGTCCTTGAGGAGCGAGGACAAGGGCACGCCTTCGCACAGCTCCCAGACGAGGCACACCGCCTTCTCGTTCTCGAACAGCTCGACGAACCTCGCGATGCCGGGATGCTCGAGGCGCGTGAGGGCGATGCTGTACTTCTTGAATCCCGGCAGCGCCTGGGCGTTGAGGTGTTGCCGGCCGATGACCTTGATGGCGACCGACCGCTTGGTTTCCGAGTCCACGCCGCGGAAGACACGCACGCGCGGGCTGGTCGCGATCGTGCCCAGCACGTCGTACTTGCCGATGCGTTGGCCGGTTGCGCTGCTCATGCCACCTCGCTCCTCGTCGCCGGTTCGCCGGCGGACTCCGCGCTGACCTCGAGGGACGACTTGATCGGCAGGCGCACGGTGAAGATCGATCCCACGCCCAGTTCCGACCGGACGTCGATCCGCCCGCCGTGCTGCGTCACGATCTTGTAGGCGATCGACAGGCCGAGCCCCGTCCCCTGACCCGGCGCCTTCGTAGTGTAGAAGGGATCGAAGATCTTGGTGAAGGAGTCGGCCGGGATGCCCTTGCCGTTGTCCTCGATCTCGATCGCCACGTGGTTGGCGCCGTCGGCGCGCGTGGTGACGACGATGGTCCCGCGCGGCTTGTCGATCGCCTGCGCGGCGTTGGTCACGATGTTGAGCAGCACCTGGTTCACCTGCGAGGGCGAGCACGTGATCGAGGGCACCTCGCCCAGCTGCTTCTCGACGTCGACCTTGCGCAGGTGCGGCTTGGCGATCAGCAGCGCCGCGTTCACGCCGTCGTTCACGTTGAAGCTCGCGATGCGGCTGCGATCCAGGCGCGAGAAGTTGCGCAGGTTCACCACCAGCTCGGAGATCTGCTCGATGCCGTGCAGCCCGTCGTGCGAGAGCGACTCGAGGTCCTGGAGGACCTCGTGCTCGCGGATCTGGTCGAGGCGGGCGGCCAGCTGGTCGAAGGTCGCCTGCAATGCGTCGGCGTCGGCCGCCTCGTGGCGCAGGAGCTCGAGCAGCTGGCCGGCGAGGTTGATCGCGTCGCTCAACTCCGGCATGCGCACGCGCACCGTGTCCACGCTGTTCTTCACGTAGGCGAGCGGGGTGTTGATCTCGTGCGCCACGCCGGCCACGAGCTGGCCCAGCGAGGACATCTTCTCGGACTGCACCAGCTGGGCTTCCGACTCGCGCAGCTGGGCGAGCGCTTTTTCCAGGTCCTTCGTGCGCTCCGACACGCGCGCCTCGAGCAGCTCGTTGGCCAGCCGCAGCTCGGCCTGGGTGGCGCTCACGCGCGAGCCGAGGTATCCGATGCCGACCAGCAGCGCGATGGCGTAGGCGAAGAGGTAGGCGCGCCAGCGGTCCTTGTCGTCGAGCGCGGTTTCGACTTCGCGCGCGAGGGTCTGCGCGGTGAGCTCGGCGCGCGCGCCCACGGTGAGGAACGAGAGCTTGCGGTAGGCCTCGGCTTCGGTGGCACGCGCCGCGAGCACGGCGGTGGCGGCCTGGCGCATCTTCTCGGCTGTCGGGACGAGGCTCGGGTCCAGGGCTTGCGCCGCCGCGGGAAGCACGGCGAGGGTCGATGCGAGCTCGCGCGCCCGCGCGTCCTGCGATTCGATGTCCGCGATCCGCAGGCCCGAGCGCAGCTGCTCCACCTGCGCGACGAACGCCGCGACGCGCTCGCCGTTGCGCGGATCGCGGGCGCGCAGGCTCGCGGCTTCGGTGACCGCGACCAGCATGGCCTCGCGCGCGACAGCCATCGCCTCGATCGAGCGGCCGTGCGCGGCCTTGAGCGACTGGAAGGCCTCCTGCTTGGCCGCCATGCCCGCGCGCAGATGCGGCACCTGGGCCGGGAGCGTGGAGCCGCTGCCCAGGCCCTGCAGCTCCTGGAGGATGCGGGAGACGAACGGGGAGCGATCCGTGAATTCGGCCGGGCGGTCGCTGGCGTCGTTGGCAAGCCGCAGCGCGTCCGAGTCCCAACGGGCATCGGCATCGCGCAGCTCACGCAGCAGGCCCACCGCCTGCAACTGGTCCTTGTACCCGGAGGCCTGTGTCCGCACGAACAGGAACGCGAGGGCCAGCAGCAGCATGGCTGCGCCGGCCGCGAGCATTGCGGACCTGCGGGCAGGGGGGGTCATGGGGCCTATTCTGGGTTCCGGCAAGTGAGCCTTCTGTGAGGCTCGTCACGCTTCCAATTTCAACTGTAGCGGCTATTCGCCCAGATAGGCTTCGCGCACCCTCGGATCGACGAGAAGCGCACGCGCCTCCCCCGAGATGGTGACGACACCGCCGTCCAGGACGTAGCCGCGATGGCTCGCCTCGAGGGCGAGGCGCGCATTCTGCTCGACCAGCAGCAGCGTCACGCCCTCGGCCGCGATCGTGCGCACGACCTCGAAGATGCGCTCGACCATGAGGGGTGCCAGGCCCATGCTGGGCTCGTCGAGCAGCAGCAGCTTCGGGCGGCTCATGAGCGCACGCGCCATGGCGAGCATCTGCTGCTCGCCGCCCGAAAGGGTTCCCGCGGTCTGGCTGCGCCGCTCCTTCAGGCGCGGGAAGAGGGCGAACACCCGCTCGACGTCCGCCGCCACGGCCGCGCGATCGCTGCGCGCGTAGGCGCCCATGGAGAGGTTCTCCTGGATGGTGAGCTGGGCGAACACGCCGCGCCCCTCGGGCACCATGGCGAGGCCCTTGCGCGCGATCTCGTGCACGCGCCGCCCGGAGATCTCCTCGCCGTCGTAGACGATGCGCCCGCCCGCGGGGCGCACGAGCCCGGTGATCGCCTTGAGCGTCGTGGTCTTGCCCGCGCCGTTGGCGCCGATCAGGCAGATGAGCTCGCCCGCAC
>Ga0207428_10005648_pt1 | contig 11629 bp, 11 predicted proteins | sample RhiMethybrSRZTD1_FD_187600 | JGI IMG/M metagenome (GOLD analysis project Ga0207428, IMG submission 187600) | Populus rhizosphere microbial communities from Tennessee, USA - Rhizosphere MetaG P. TD hybrid SRZTD1 (SPAdes) (version 3) | ecosystem: Host-associated > Plants > Roots > Rhizosphere >... | reverse complement strand
GCGGTTCGGGACCTCCACGGTTAGGATGCCTGGCATGGCCAAGCAGGACTTCTCGTTCGACATCGTCTCCGAGGTTTCGATGCCCGAGGTCGCCAACGCGGTCGACCAGGCCCGCCGCGAGATCTCGCAACGGTTCGACTTCAAGGACACCGGGACCACCATCAGCCAGGACGACAAGCTGATCGAGGTCCGCTCCTCCACCGAGGACCGTCTCAGGGCCGCCGTCGAGGTGTTGAAGGAGAAGGCCGTCCGCCGCGAGGTGTCCCTCAAGGCGCTGCACCTGGGGCCCGTCCAGCCCGCGGCCAAAGGTACGAGCCGGCAGTCGATCAACGTGAACGTGGGCATCTCCGAGGAGAAGGCGCGGGAGATCGTCAAGTTCGTCAAGGGCCTGAAGACCAAGGTCCAGAGCCACATCCAGGGGGATCAGGTCCGGGTCACCGGCAAGGCCAAGGACGACCTCCAGGCCGTGATGCGCTCGGTCAAGGAGCACGATTTCGACGTCCCGCTCCAGTTCACGAACTTCCGCCCGTAGGACGGCCCCGCGTTGCCCGCCAGTCGTTCCGCTGGGTAGATTGGCGCACCCATCCCGGAGGTGACCGAGTGACCGACGTCGAACGCTTGAAGGCCAAGGCGGCCGAGATCGCCTTGCGCGAGGGCGCGAAGCTCCTGGACCGAACCCCCGGATCCGAGAGCCTGCACCAGCGCGCGATCAAGAGCCTGCCCAACGGCGTGGCCTCGAACTTCCAGGCGGGCGACCCCTACCCCACCTACCTGCGTCACGGAAAGGGTTCGAAGGTCTGGGACGTGGACGGCAACGAGTACGTGGACTTCCACGGCGGGTTCGGCGTGAACGTGGTCGGGCATGCCCACCCGAAGATCGTCGAGGCGATCCGCGCCGTGGCCGACCAGGGGATCCACTTCGCGGTCACGACCGAGAGCACGGTGGCGCTGGCCGAGACGATCTGCGAGCGGTTCCAGCTGGAGCAGATGCGCTTCGTGAACTCGGGGACCGAGGCGACGATGGACGCGATCCGGGTGGCACGCGCAGCCACCGGCCGCGACAAGATCGTGAAGATGGAGGGCTCGTACCACGGCCACCACGACTCCGTCCTGTTCTCGGTGGTGCCGGAGGCCGACGTGCTGGACATGCGGTTCAACGTCGGGGCCGAGGGTCAGGCCTGGTACACGACCGAGCCCACGTCCAAGGGCATCCCCCACGTGCTCAAGGAGACCGTGATCGTCGTCCCGTTCAACGACGCCGACGCCGTGGCCCAGGCCTTCGCCGACAACCGGGGCGAGATCGCCTGCGTGATCCTCGAGCCCGTGATGATGAACATCGGCCTCGTGCCGCCCCAGCCCGGCTACCTGCAGGCGCTCCGGGACGTGTGCGAGAGGAACGGGGCCGCCCTGATCTACGACGAGGTCAAGTGCGGCGGGACGATCGCCTACGGGGGGACCACCGAGCGCTACGGGGTCAAGCCGCACCTGGCCGCGTACGCCAAGGCCGTCGGCGGCGGCGCCACGATCGGCGCGTTCGGCGGCGAGGCGCGGTTCATGGAGTGGGTCACCAAGGGAGCCGCGCAGCAGGGCACGTTCAACGGCAACCCGCTCTCGGCCGCGGCGGGCCTGGTCGCGCTCACCGAGGTCCTGACAAAGGACGCCTACGATCATCTGGGCAAGCTCGGGACGATGCTGGCCGAGGGCTGCCAGCGGGCGATCGACGAGCACGACCTACCGGCGCACACGATGGACCTCGGAGCCAAGGGCTGCGTCTCCTACCGCAAGGAGCCGCTGACCAACTACCGCGACTTCCTCGAGACGATCCCCGAACTCTTCTACGCGTCGTTCACGTGGATGATCAACCGCGGCCTGTTCATGACGCCCGGCGACGAGGAGCAGTGGACGATCTCGGTGCAGCATTCGGAGGAGGACGTCCGCAAGTACGTGGACGCCTACGCGGGCTTCTGCGCCGAGCTGGCCGCGTAGCCGAACTCCGCCGTGAGTCCGCCGAAGGCCGTCCTGATCGACCTGTACGACACGCTGGTCTGGACAGACTGGCCCGTGCTGCGCGAACGGATCGAGGCGCGGGCCCGCGTCTCGGGCCGGGCGCTCCTGGACGGGTTCGAGCGGACTCGGGTCGCCCGGAGCATCGGCACCTACGGGAGCCTGGAGGGCGATATGGCCGAGGTGCTGAAGGAGGCGGGGCTCGAACGCGACGACGCGCTCGTGCACGAGCTGGCCGAGACCATCACGACGTTCCTGCAGACCGGCGTGCACCTGTGGGACGACTCGCTGCCGGCGCTCCGCGATCTGCGGTCGCGCGGCGTTCGGACCGCCGTCGTGAGCAACTGCGACCATGGGACACGCCCCGTCGTCGAACGCCTCGGCCTGCACGAGGAGACGGATGCCGTCGTCCTGTCGTTCGAGGCGGGGGTGGCCAAGCCTGATGCGGGGATCTACCGGAAGGCGCTCGACGCGCTGGGCGCGGCGCCGGACGAGACCGCGTTCGTCGACGACCAGCTGACCTACTGCGAGGGCGCCGAGGCGGTGGGGATCCGGCCGTTCCTGATCCTGCGGGACGAGGCCCGACCCCTGGAGGGCGCTTCGTCGCCGAACGCGAACGGAGGCCCCGAGGTGATCCGAGACCTCCGCTCGTTGGTCGATCGCCTGTAGCGAGCCCTACCGGACCTCGCCCAGCTCCTTCTTGATCTGCTCCAGGCGCGCGATGCGCTCGGTCGTTGGCGGGTGGGTCGAGAACAGGTTCGCGAGACCAGCCGCCCCTTGCCGCCCGCGCAGCGGGTTCACGATGAACAGGTGTGCCTCGGCCGGGCCCACGGTCGCCGGAACGGGGACCTGCTTCGCGGTCTCCTCGAGCTTACGCAGCGCGCTCGCCAGGGCGTCGGGGTCGTGCGACAGGATCGCGCCCGACTCGTCGGCCTGGTACTCGCGCGAGCGGCTCACGGCCATCTGGATGATCGCGGCCGCGATCGGGGCCAGCACCCAGGCCATCAGCATGCCCAGGACACCGATCCCGTTGCGGTCGTTCCCGCCGCCGAACCAGAACGCGAACCGGGCCAGGAACGTGATGCTCATCCCGATCGCCGCGGCGACCGAGCCGATCAGGATGTCCCGGTTCGCCACGTGGGACAGCTCGTGGGCCAGGACCGCGCGCAGCTCGCGCTCGTCCAGGATCTGCAGGATCCCCTTGGTGACCGCCACGACCGCGTGGTCGGGGTTGCGGCCGGTGGCGAATGCGTTGGGCTGCATCATGTCCGAGATGTAGATCCTCGGCATCGGCATCTTGTTGCGCTCGGTGAGCTCGCGGACGATCTTGTAGAGCTCGGGAGCCTCCTGCTCGGTCACCGGCTTGGACCGCGTCGTGCCGATCGCGATCTTGTCGCTGAACCAGTACATCGAGAAGTTGAAGACCAGCGCGATCCCCAGGGCGATGATCGCCCCGTTGGCGCCTCCGAAGAACGCGCCGATCAGGACGAACAGGCCGCCCATGGCGGCGATCAGGATCCAGGTCTTGACCCTGTTGAGACCGATCAACGGAACATCCCTCCTTCGTCGGGACATTCGCCGGGCCGCCCGGTCGGGTTCGGGACCCGGGTGCGGGGGCGGCCGCGCCGAACTACCCGCCTACAAGAGTAGACAGCGGCGGGAAATGCGCCAGCAGCTCGGGCCAGACGCCGACCGCCACCACGGCCACGGTGGCGAGGACCGCCACGCCCGTGACCAGGGCCGGGGCGACCAGCGGTCGCTCCTGCTCGGCCTCCTCGAACAGCATCTGCCTCGGCACCGCCAGGTAGTAGTAGAGGCTGATGACCGAGTTCACGACCATGATGATCGCCAGGGCCGTCCCGATCCCCCCGCGCTCGATCGCCACCTGGAAGACCAGGAACTTGGCCCAGAACCCGGCGGTCGGCGGGATGCCGGCCAGCGAGACCATGAATACGGTCATGGCCACGGCGATCACCGGCGCCCGGCGCGACAGGCCGGCGAAGTCGGTGATCAGCAGCCCGCGAGACTCCTTGGACATCGCGATCACCACCGCGAAGGCCCCCAGCGTCATCACCGCATAGATCAGGATGTAGGTGACGGCGGCCGCGAACGCGTGCTCGTTGATCGTGGGATTCGCGGACACCAGCGCGAACGGCAACAGCATGTATCCGGCCTGGGCGATGCTCGAGTACGCGAGCAGCCGGACGACCTGCCGCTGCTGCAAGGCGACGAAGTTGCCGATCGTCATCGTCAGGATCGATAGCACGGCGAAGATCGGCGTCCAGAACTCGTACTGGGCCGGGAACGCCACGAACATCAGCTGGAGCAGCCCGGCGAACCCGGCCGCCTTCGAGGCGGTCGCAAGGAACGCCGCGACCGGCACCGGCGCGCCCTCGTACGTGTCGGGCGCCCAGAACTGGAACGGCACGGCGCTGACCTTGAACGCGAAGCCGGCAACGATGAACAGGATCGACGCGAATACCAGCGTCTCCTGCCCCTGTTCGAGCGGCGCCGAGAGCGCCCGGCCGATCTCGGACAGGTTCAGGCTGCCGGTGACGCCGTAGATCAGGCTCATCCCGTAGAGCATCACCGCCGTGGACAGCACGCCGAACAGGAAGAACTTGATGCCGGCCTCGTTCGAGCGCGGATCCGACTTCCGGAACGCGGCGATCAGGAACCCCGGCGCCGACACGAGCTCGAGCGCGATGAACAGCATCAGGAGGTCGCGTGAGGACGGCATCAGCAGGCACCCGAGGAACGAGGTGAGCAGCAGGAAGTAGTACTCGCCCTGGTAGAAGCGTCCCTCGCGGAAGTAGCGGAACGAGATCAGCAGCACGATCAGCGCGACCGACAGGAAGAACACCTTGAACAGCAGCGCGAACGAGTCCACGACGAACGCGCCGCCGAACGTCGAGCGCTCCTCCCCGATCAGCCACAGGGTCGCGATCAGCGAGGCCAGCACCCCCGCGAACGCGAGCGGCATCGCCACCCACTTGCGCTTGGGCGACAGGAACGCATCGGCGATCAACACGAGCACGATCGTCCCGGCCAGGATCAGCTCCGGGAGGATCGCCGTGTAGTCGATCCCCTGATTCACGAGCTCGGCCTCACCGGAACAGTCCGAGCAACGCGTTCACCGGTTCCTGGGTGACGTCGGTGAGCAGGGCGGGGAACAGCCCCAGGGCCACGATGCCCAGCAGCAGCGGCACCCATGAGACCCACTCGATCGCCGCGACGTCGGTGAAAACCGCCGTCTTCCACTTCTCGGGCGTCGTGCCCATGTTCACGCGCTGCAGCATCCACAGGAAATAGCCGGCGGTCAGGATCGTCCCGACGCCGCCCGCGATCATGAACGCGCGGAACAGCGGGGTCGACAGCGACTCGGCCGGGCTGAAGCTCGACAGCAGGGCCATCACCTCGCCCCAGAACCCGGCCAGCCCCGGCAGGCCCAAGGAGGCGATCGCGACGAACGCGAACACGCCGCCCAGGTACGGCAGCTTCTGCATCACGCCGCCGCCGATCTCGGCGATCTCGCGCGTGTGGTAGCGGTCGTACAGCGACCCCACGCAGAAGAACAGCATGCCGGTGATCAGGCCGTGGGCGACCATGCCGAAGATCGCCGCCTGGATCCCGATCGAGGTCAGCGTCGCGATCCCGAGCATCACGAACCCCATGTGCCCGACCGAGCTGAACGCGATGAGCCGTTTCAGGTCCTTCTGCGCCAGGCACGCGAGCGCGGCGTACACGATCGCGATCGCCGCCAGCAGTCCGATCCACGGCGCGTACTTCTGCGCACCGTACGGCAGGATCGGCAGGGCGATCCGGATGAATCCGTAGGTGCCCATCTTCAGCATGACGCCGGCCAGCAGCACCGAGCCGATCGTCGGCGCCTCCGTATGGGCGTCGGGCAACCACGTGTGGAACGGCCACATCGGCACCTTGACCGCGAACCCCAGCCCAACGGCCGCGAACACGATCAGCTGGAACCCGTGCGAGAAGCCGCCCGAGGCGCCGTACTGCTGGAGCTGGACGATGTCGAACGTGTGCACGCCACTCCCGATGTCCGAGTTGAAGAACATCGCCAGGAACCCCAGCAGCATGAACACCGACCCGAAGAGCGTGTACAGGAAGAACTTGATCGCCGCGTACTCTCGGTTCGAGCTGCCCCAGATGCCGATCAGGAAGTACATCGGGACCAGGACCAGCTCCCAGAAGACGAAGAACAGGATCAGGTCGAACGCGATGAACGTGCCGGCCATCCCGGTCTCGAGCAGCAGCATGAGCGCGAGGAACGCCTTGGTCTTGCCGGGGTTCGGGACCACGCGCCAGGTGTAGATCGCGCACAGGAACGACAGGACGAAGGTCAGGACGTACAGGGGCAGGCTGATCCCGTCGATCCCGACGTGGTACCGGGCCTGGATCGCCGGGATCCACCGCGTGTCGAGCTGGAACTGCAGGCCCGAGGCGCCGTAGTCGAACGTGAACGTGATCGCGATCGCGAACGCGAGCGCCGCCCCGGTGAACACGATCCCGAGCGCCCGCACCCCCTTGTCGTACTGACGGGGGACGAGCGCGATCACGAGCGCCCCCACCAGCGGCAGGAGCGTCGCGATCGTGATCGCCGAGTTCTCCCAGGTCATGCCCCTACCCCTCCTAGATCCTCGTGAAGATGATGGCGAGCACCACGACGCCGGTGAACAGGAACGCCGCGTAGCGCTGCACGTTGCCGGACTGGATGTACCGAAGGAGCCCGCCGGTGAACCCGGCGATGTTCGCGAGCCCGTTCACGATGCCGTCGATCACGGTGTCGTCGAACCAGCGGACCCCCTGGCCGAGGGCCTTCGCGAACGCCGCCGCGCCGTTCACGGCCGCGTCCAGGATGTTCTGGTTCGTCCAGTACACGGCCGCGGACAGGTTGTCCCGGACCGGCCGGATGATGCCCTTCCAGTAGATGTCGTCCAGGTAGAACTTGTTCGAGACCAGCGTGTAGGCGCCGCCGAGCGACGTGAGCGGGTCGCGCGCCTTGTAGTCCCGGTACAGGGAGTAGCCGATCAGGATGCCGCCCGCGGCGGCAAGCGTCGACAGCAAGGCGACCCACGGCACGAACAGGGCCTCCTCGAGCTCCTGGAAGTACACCCACTTCCCGAACACGGCCCCCAGCTGCGGCGACCCGACGAGCCCGGCGACCACCGTGACGGAGGCCAGGGCCACGAGCACGCCCGTCATGCTGCGCGGCGCCTCGTGCGGCTCGCCGTGACCCCGGTAGTCGCCGAAGAACGTCATCAGCACCGCCCGTGTCATGTAGAAGGCGGTCAGGAGCGCGGTCACGAGCAGCACGACGAACAGGATCGGATGGCCCTCGTGCTCGGCGACCACCAGGAGCTCGTCCTTCGACCAGAACCCGGCGAGCGGCGGCACGCCCGAGAGCGCGAGGGAGCCGATCAGGAACGTCCAGAACGTGATCGGTAACCGTTTCCGCAGGCCACCCATCTCGCTCATGTTGTTCGAGTGCACCGCGTGGATCACCGCGCCCGAGCCGAGGAACAGCAGCGCCTTGAAGAACGCGTGCGTGAACAGGTGGAAGAAGGCACCAGTTCGGCCCGCCGGACCCATCGACATGCCGGCGACCATGTAGGCGAGCTGGCTGATCGTCGAGTACGCGAGTACGCGCTTGATGTCGTCCTGCGTGAACGCCATCAACGCGGCACCCAGCATCGTGATGCCGGCCACGATCGCGACGATCTGCAGGACGACAGGGTCGGCGTCCAGGAAGATGATGAACAGGCGGCCCACCAGGTAGACACCGGCCGCCACCATCGTGGCCGCGTGGATCAGCGCCGAGACCGGCGTCGGGCCGGCCATCGCGTCGGGGAGCCACACGTGCAGCGGGAACTGGGCCGACTTGCCGATCGTGCCGCCGAAGAGCAGAAGCGCGGCCGCGGACACCAGGCCCACCGAGGCGCCACCGCCCGAGACGATCTCGGAGATCTTCGGGATGTTCGAGGTGGTGAACCCGGTGATGAAGATCAGCGTGAAGATCCCGAACATGAACGGCACGTCGCCGATCCGGGTCGTGATGAAGGCCTTGATCGCGGAGCTGGAGTTGACGTGGTCCTCCCACCAGTGCCCGATCAGCAGGTACGAGCAGACGCCCATGACCTCCCAGCCGACCAGCAGCTGGAACAGGTTGTTGGCCAGGACCACCACCAGCATCGCGCTGGTGAACAGCGAGATCACCACGTAGAACCACGTGTAGCGGACGTCGCCCTTCATGTAGCCCAGCGAGTAGATGTGGACGCACAGCGAGATCGACGTGACCACGACCAGCATCACCGCGGTCAGCCCGTCGACGTAGACGCCGACCTCCATGTGGAGCTGCCCGATCTGGAACCACGGGATCGAGGCCTCGTAGAAGCCGCGCTCCCCGCCCACGAACGTCCACAGCACGCCCAGCGACATGACGAGCGCCGCGGCCAGCGCGGTGATGCCGTAGATCGAGCCCTTGCCGGGCGTCCGCTTGCCGATGAACAGGTTCAAGACGGCCGCGAGCGCCGGCAGGAACGCGATCAGCCATGCGTACCGCAGGAACCAGCTCGGGTCCTGGATCGCCTTGACGAGGGTCTCAGCGGACTCGGCGGCTACCACTTGAGGAGGTTCACCTCGTCCACGTTGATCGTCTCGCGGTTGCGGTAGATCAGGATCACGATCGCGAGCCCGATCCCGACCTCGGCGGCCGCCACGGTGATCACGAACAGCGCGAACACCTGGCCGGTGATGTCCTTCAGGTACTGGGAGAACGCGACCAGGTTGAGGTTGACGGCGTTCAGCATGAGCTCGATCGACATCAGGACCAGGACCGCGTTGCGGCGCGCGAGCACGCCGTAGACACCCGTCGCGAACAGCGTCGCCGACAGGAACAGGACCAGCGGGAGCCGGATCACGGGCGGTCGTCCTTGCGCGAGAGCACGATCGCGCCGATCAGCGCCGCCAGCAGGAGGAACGAGATCACCTCGAACGGCAGCACGAACCGGCTGAAGATCGACGCGCCGACCGCGGCCGTCGTGCCGTCGACCGGGTCGATGTGCGGGGCGTCCCAGTCGAACGCGCCCCAGAACAGGTAGACCAGACCCGCCAGGATCGCGAGCGACACCAGGAACGCGACCCCGCGCCGCTGGTTGTCCAGGGCCTCGCGGCCGATGGGCGCCTTCGTCAGCATCAGGCCGAACAGGAACAGGATCACGATGGCTCCGACGTAGATCAGGATCTGCACCCACGCGACGAACTCGGCGGCGAGGATCAGGTAGACGCCGGCGACGGCCGAGAGCGTCACCACCAGGTACAACGCCGCACGCACGACGTTGCGGGACGTCACGACGCGGAAGGCGCCGATCACGGCGACCACGCCGATGATGACGAACGCGATCTCGGCTCCGGTCACGAGCCGCCCTCCGCCTTCTGGCGGGCGGCGATCATCGCGGAGCGCCGGGCGCGGCCTTCGGCGACCCGGCGATCCATCCCCTGCTCGAGCAGCTCGGCCAGCACCCGGTCGAACGTTTCCTGATCCAGCGACACGTCCGCATGCTCGGCCGGCGCCGGAGCAGGAGCAGCCGCCTCAGCGGCCGGAGGAGCAGTCGTTTCGGCCGGCGCAGCCGCAGGGGCGGCAGCCGGAGCGGGCGCGGCGGGCGCTGAGGCTGGTGTAGCGGCGGCGGCTGCCGGAGCCGGCGGGCCGGCCCCACCGGCGGTCGCATCTGGAGCCGGAGCGGCAACGGCGGTTGCCGCAGCGAGCGGGGCCGATCCGCCGGCGGAGGCAGCCGCCGCCGCACCAACCTCCTGCTCCGGCACGACGCCCACCTCCTGCTCGGGAGGCGGCAGGACCGTGTAGGTCCACTCCTCGAGCTTCTCCTTCTCGTGCGTGAGCTCGACGATGTCGTACTCGGAGTACTCGAACTCGGGGCTCCAGAACAGCGCGTCGAACGGGCACACCTCGACGCAGATCCCGCAGTACATGCAAAGCGAGTAGTCGATCGCGAACCGATCGAGGACCTTCATCGAACGGCCCTTGCCGCCCGACGCCGGCTCGTGCGTCTCCTTGTGGGCGTCGATGTAGATGCACCAATCGGGGCACTCGCGTGAGCACTTGTAGCAGACCGTGCAGTTGGCTTCCTTGAGCGCGATCACCCCGCGCGTCCGCGGCGGCAGGTCCGGCTTCTCCTGCGGGTACTGCTGTGTGATCGAGGGCCGCAGGGCGTGCTTCAGCGTGACCGCGAGGCCCTTGACCAGGCCGAGGCCGGTGCCCCTGGGTTCGGCCTCCGGCTCGCGTACCCCCTCTCGTTCGTCGACCGCCATGCCCCTCCCTAGATCGCGACCTTCAGGATGCCGACCACGACGATCTGCAGCAGCGCCAGTGGGATCAGCGCCAGCCACGAGGCCCTCTGGAGCTGGTCCTCGCGCAGGCGCGGGTAGGTCGCCCGCAGCCAGATGATGACGAACGACAGGGCGAAGATCTTGCCCAGCATCCAGAACGGTTCGGGGATGAACTGGAGGTAGGGCAGGGACAGGTACCCGCCCAGGTACAGGACGCTCGCGACCGCCGAGAGCGCCACGATCCCGCCGTACTCGGCCAGCAGGAAGAACGCGAACTTCAGGCCCGTGTACTCGGTGTAGGCGCCGAAGATGATCTCGGAATCGGCGACCGGCATGTCGAACGGGGGCCGTGTGAGTTCGGCCAGCGAGGCGAAGACGAAGATGAAGAACCCGATCGGCTGCGAGATCACGAACCAGTAGTGCTGCTGCGCCTCGACGATCCCGATCATCGACAGCGTGCCGGCCTGCATCACCACCGCCGCGGCGCCCAGCACCAGCGGCAGCTCGTACGCGATCAGCTGCGCGGCCGCCCGGAGCGCGCCGATCAACGAGAACTTGTTGGCCGATGCCCATCCGGCCATCAGCACGCCGATCACGGTCACCGAGGTGATCGCCATCACGAAGAAGATGCCGACGTCGAGGTTCAGGATGAAGATCTGATCGGAGAACGGGATCACCACGAACAGCACGATGTAGGGGATCAGCGCGACCGCGGGGGCGAGCGAGAAGACCCACCGGTCGGCGGCCTCGGGGATCACGTCCTCCTTCTGCACGAACTTCACGCCGTCGGCCATCAGCTGGGCCCAGCCGTGGAACCGCCCCGCGTACATCGGTCCGAGCCGCGACTGCATGTGGGCGAGCACCTTGTGCTCCGCGTAGCCGACCCCGAGCGGCGCGACGAGGAAGAAGATGAGGACGATCGCGGCCTTCGTGACGAGCACCAGCCAGTACTCGGAGAACCACTGGTTCACGAAGCTCTCGCCGGCCTGTGCGATCACTCCTCTTCTGCCTCCTCCCCCTCTGCGGTGCCCGGCCAGGGCTTGGCCTCTCGCGACATGAGCGGGAAGTCCTTGCGAAGCGGGTGGCCCTCGAAAGGCTCGGGGAGGAGGAGCTTGACCGGCAGCGGGTGGCCCTCGAACGCGACGCCGAACATCTCCGAGGTCTCTCGCTCGTGCCAGTTGGCCGTTGGGTACAGGTCGGAGATCGTGGGCAGCGTGGGCTCGTCCTTGGGCAGACGCACCTTCACGCGCACCGAGTGGTG
>Ga0207428_10005644_pt1 | contig 11632 bp, 8 predicted proteins | sample RhiMethybrSRZTD1_FD_187600 | JGI IMG/M metagenome (GOLD analysis project Ga0207428, IMG submission 187600) | Populus rhizosphere microbial communities from Tennessee, USA - Rhizosphere MetaG P. TD hybrid SRZTD1 (SPAdes) (version 3) | ecosystem: Host-associated > Plants > Roots > Rhizosphere >... | reverse complement strand
TCCCGAAGGATCAATTGGTGCGCCCGTCGTTGCCTCAAGGTTTAGACGTGCCGCACGAAGAGGCTCGATGACTTCACGCCAGGATAGAGGGCAGCGCCCCGATCTCATTTTGAAGTCATTCAGGACGCTGCGAATGGCGTCGCGCTCATCCAGCGAATTCAAACGTATTACCTGCTTTGAGACCATCGATTTGATTGATTCATCCGTGGTGGTTTCATACAGATGTCGATACATCTCGCGTGCGGAATCGCGTGAACCGCCTTCGCCTTTCAATCGCGCACTCATCGCGGCCATCCAGGCCGGGGCCTTGGGTAGTTTCGCCCCCGCCGCGTAGACGGCGCTGGCCTTGAGGTAGTCCTTGCGTTGCCAGTAGATGTAACCGAGGTGGTGGTAGAGCCGCCAGGCTGAAGGATTCTGCTCAATTCCATAGTCAAGCAGGGCGACTGCATGCGCTGAATCCAGTTCCGGCAGAATCATTGCGCCATATTCGTAGGGCGCCATGAATTGCGGATCGAGCGCCGTGCTCACTTGCAGAAGTTGCGGCAGCAATTGCAAATTGAGTGACCCGAGACTACCAAAATCGACGCGGCCCTCATGGGTATCTTCATAATTGACGATCTTTCCCCCGACGTATTGCAGCGAGCGCATCCAGTACCAGTCCGAGGCCAGGCCACTAAAAGCCAGACTCAAACGCTTAGCCGTGGAAGCGCTTACATACAAAGGTTCATCGGCGAGTTGTGCGGAATTGTTTGCGCGCCGCGCGTCAATCGTTCGCGACAAAAGCGTAATGACCGCGAGGCCGACGACGATTGCGGAAACCAGTAGCGCGTTCTTCTTCATTTGAAGTTTCGCCGGCTGAAAATCAGGGTTGCGGCTGCCAGCAGCACGCCGACATAAACGAGCATGTATACGGTCGCCAGGGCAAAGGCGCTTGAACTCGGAGTAGCACCGTGGGCCGCCGGAGTTATTACACTGAAATTCGTCAGGTTGGGCAGCAGATAGTACAGCGTGCGAAAAAGCAGTCGGGCTGCCGTACTGTTGCCGGTGGCCGCCAGACTCTTAAGGTCGGCGCTGAAATGTCCAATGACAAAAACGAAAAACGTAAGCAGAGCTGACAGCGCCGGTGACGAAAACGAAGAGAAGACCAGGGCCACCGCGGTGATGATCATCAGCTCAAAGTAGATTAGAAAGATGGCCGGCCAAATCTGCAGCGCGAGGGGATTCCAACCTCGGCGCACGTAAATCAAAGCGAGCGACACACCGATTCCCATCACCAGGACGTTAATCAATAACGTCAGACACAGTCCCAGATACTTCCCGAGCAGAAACTGGCCGCGGCCAATTGGCTTGGAGAGGATTGCGTAAAGCGTGCGCCGCTCGATCTCTTTGTAAACGAGTCCGACACCGACGAAAATCGCGATGAAAGCTCCGAACAACAACATCGCGCTGAGCCCCAAATCCACGATAATCTTTGCTTCCTGTCCGGCGGAGAGTTCGCCGAGGAAGATGGCTCCCGCAATCAGCAGCAAAACAAAAAGCACCAGATTGTAGAGCACTCGATCGCGCACCGCCTCGCGAAATGCGTTGCGCGCAATAGCCAGGGTTCGGCCAATGCCCGTCCCTACCGAGGAGGAATCGGATACGACGGCAGCAGCCGACATCTGATCGGACCTTTTAGGATTGATTTGTTGCGTCGCGTCTGATCGGCTCATGGTCACGGCGCTTGCGGCTAAACGAACCAAATATAAGTAGCGAGCCAACTAAAGTCCAACTAATAATGCTGATTGTCGCCGCAAGTTTAGTGCGAAGCGGTTCGCGGAACTCCAAATTGACGACAACCTTCTGCGGCGGCAGTGCAATCAAAAGCGTTCCGTCGTTGGCGGGACGAATCGATAAGGTATGGCCATTTGCCTCGGCAACCCAGTGCGGATAATAGAACGTGGCCACCCGGGCCTCGGCTGCCGGACCGGCCTCAACTTCAAAAACACGTTTTAGATCGCTCCATTCGATAACGCTGAGTTGGCGATTCGGCGCGTCGATTTTCTTCGCTGTCAGAGCAGGCGGCAAACACTTTTCGTATGACGGCTTGTTGTTGGCAGATGCCGAAGCCCAAATCGGCAACCATTGGACAATGGACGGCGATTCTTTCAATGGCGCCAGCATTCGTTCAAACGTTGGCCGCGACAGATAAGTCGCGCCGCGAACCGTCTGAGAAAGCGAGAAGGTGACCGCGATCAAAACCAATCCGGTCATCATCAGGGCCACCGAGCGCTGGCGTTGCTGAATCTGTTTCGACCAGAAGGGAACGCTCGCGGCCATGAGTATTGGCGCCACTGCCGAAGTGACCGCCAGCCAGCGAAACGGATGTTGGGTTAGTCGCAAATAGGGGACGACTGCCCAAACCGGTTTGCTGAGCGCGGTGCTCATAAAGATCGAAAAGATCAGAAGCGTGGCAACGGCGATCAAACCACGCCGGGATGCTGATTCAAATCGCTTTCGCAGTGTGACGAATGCCGGCGCGCACATCATCAAAGTCGCTATCGCCAGCAAGGCCATCCACCAAAGCGTTTCCTGCTTTTCAGGTGATAATGTCGAAAAAACGAAGTTGTGTCGATAATTAAGTAGCGGATCGGGGTTCGCGCCATCGGCGATGATCCACTTCAGCTCCGGGACCATCCGCGCCCAGTAGAAAGAGCTGGCAGCCAAACCTCCCAAAACTCCAGCCGAGAGTCTTAGAAAGGAAACGCCGGTTCTTCGCTTGCGGATGTTAATCAGAGCGTAAACCAGAAGTGCGAGCGATCCGAAAACAGCGAGCGGCAGGTGACTAAGAATAAGGGCGGCATACGCCGCCGCCAGTCCGGCGACGTCGCGCCAGCGCCCTTCGTTGCCCAGTCTGCATGCGAATGCGAAAGCGAACAGCAAGGCAGCGCCGCCGGCGAATTCGGCAAGCTGGGCGGCCTGGTAGAATTCCGAGAGGTGATAGGGCATGAACGCATAGAAGACTCCTGCCCAGACCGCGATTTTGCGTGGCACGAAACAGCGGGCCCAGAAGTACGCACCCAAACTTCCCAAGGCCGACAGAGCTGCGATCACGAGCAGAGTTGCGACGTACCAATTGCCCACCAGCGCTCGGCCCGCCGCCAACAAATAGTAAAGCGCCGGCGGGTAGAATCGGACGACGACATCGCCAAAACCAAAGTTAGGGGTTGCCAACCAACCGGGATAGATCTCTCCCTGGCGCAGCGCTTCATAAAAAGGGATAGCGAAGTGGTAGTGATTCGCAAGATCGTTATTATTCGGCACGCCCAGAATGATCGCCGGCAATACGGCAACAACGCCGGCAACTGCGGCGAAGAGGCCTGGGCCAACTTGTTTGAACCACTCATTCATTACAAGTAACCGGAGGGAAGGGAGTTGGAGCGTTTTACTTTGAGGATGATCGCTTTCGTCCAAGCGAAAGCCCACCAATCAATCCCCAGCCAAGCAGCGACAAGCCGGAGGCGTAGCGAGAACGATTGGGTTCACAGAATTCAAGATTTACGTCAGTGGCCTCGCTCGGCAGAGCGACAACCAGAGTTCCGTCATCGTCAGGATGAACAGTTAAGTTACGACCACCCGCGGTCGCTTTCCAGTGCGGATAGAAGAAAGTCTGCACCCGAGCTTCAGTGGCTCCACCCGCTTCGACATGGAAGACTCGGTGCTCCGGCTCCCATCTTTTTATGGTGGTGGTGCGATTCGGAGCGTCGACTCGTGCGATCGCAGTCGGCAGCGGCTCATGAACCCACACCGGCAACCATTGAGTAACGCCGGCGGATCCAGGGATGTTTTTTATCGTTTGTTCAAACTCGGCAGGCGAAAGCCAGGTTGCTTCGCGCACAATATGAAATGCGGAGAAAGCAAGTGACATCACGACGGTGCCCAGAGCAATCACAAAGAGCGGTCGCCTTGGTCCTTTGGCAAAGCGGGTCCAGATAGGAATGGCCATCGCCAGCAGCAGGGCACAAGCCAGCGAAGTGATTGACAGCCATCGCCAGGGGAACTGGGTCTGCTGAAGAGGATGAACAATTCTCCAAATTGGTTGGGACAACGGAGTTGCCATGAAGAGAGTGAACAGCAATAAGATCGCCAACGCCTTCATCGATCGACGATTGTCCGCTTGCACCTCGTCAGATGGTTCGGCTTTTTTGAACAGAAGAACCAACGCCGGCCAGAACATCGCGAACATTGCCAATAGTAGAATGTTCATCCACCAAACGCTGAGATAGTCAGGTGAAAAGGTCGACAACACAAAGTTCTTGCGGTAGTCGACAGACGGATCTGGATTGATGTTGTCGGCGCGGATCCAATTCAACTCAGCCAGCATCGTTGTCCAGTAGCTGGCGCTTGCCGCGAGACCGATTCCTGCGGACAACACGAGACGTCCTAAGGTTCGCGTGCGCTCCTTGTTCCGGAGGCACAAGAATGCGTAGACGCCAAGTGCGATTGAACCAATAACCGCAAGGGGAAGGTGAGTCAGGACGAGGAGCGCGTAACTTGCGGCGAGTCCGGCGATGTTCTTTTTGCCTCCATGCCGGCAAACCTTCAACGTAAAAGCGAAAGCGAACGGCAGAACGGCGGCGCCGGCAAATTCTGCCAGCAAAGTGGCCTGGAAAAACTGGTTCAGGCGATAAGGCGCTAGCGAATACAGGATTCCTGCGAGCATCGCGATTTGACTCGAGCCAAATTCCCGGGCCCACAAATACACGCCCAATGCTCCAAGGATCGAGAGGGTCGTGAATGTTATCACCGTGGCCGCATACCAGCTGCCGCCAATCGTCTTTGCCAGTGCTAAGAGGTAATAGAGCGCCGGTGGGTAGAAACGAAAGCTTGCGTCCCCGAATCCATGGTTGGATTCCGCCAGCCAGCCGGGATACAGGTGTCCGGCCCGCAAAGCATCATAGAACGGCAAACCGAAACGAAAGTGATTTGAGAGATCGTGGTTGGAAGGAATTCCCCAAAACAAGGTCGGGGTCAACGTCGCTCCCGCGACGAGTACAAGAATGATCAGGTGCTTTGTTTCGGGGCGGAGCCCAAAATCAAAACTGCGACTGGCTGGCAAGTGGAGCGAGCGCGAGAGCATGATGGCGGCGTTTAAGCGAAAGGCGGAGGCGGAGTTCTTACTCCAACCCCCGCTCTAAGGTAGTTTGAATTGGAAGCCCGGTTTAGTTTCCTACAGGTCCCATTGCCTGGACTGCTGGTTCGTCGGCTGGCGCGACGAGATTGTTGTCGCCCCGCAGCACTCCATCTTCGGTGATTCCGAATCGTCGGGAACCGGTCTTTCCGATCCCGCTGGTTGTTGTCGGGATTGCGTAAGCCCAATACTGAGGCGAGGTGCCGTTCTCCGGAGTTATCACAAACGAATAACCGCTCTTGGTTCCACTCGACAGCACCGTGTCAGTCAGGGTTTGCTGGCCGAGTTGAGTCAGGTCTGCGTAGGTGCCTGCACCCTGGGTGTGGAGATAGGTGATTTCGCACGAAGCTATGGTGCGCATTGACTGCTGCGCCGATCCTTCATTGGCCGCACGGCGCGAGGCGAGCATATTCGGAACGGCGATCGAAGCCACGATCCCAATGATTGTGACTACGATGAGAAGCTCAATTAGCGAAAAACCGGTATGAGTCTGGCGTTGCATATGGTTTACCCGTCCTTGCTTGAGAAACCCTCTATTTTGGACCCTCAGTTTGTGGGGTTGCAAACGGGGCAATCTAATTGCCAACGGTGAAGCCGGTGCATGGCGTGGCCACCATCTGGCTGGTGGTGGACTTTAATGATGCCAATGATCGTTAAGGCTATGAGGACTTCGATCAACGAGAACCCTGATTGGGTTGGGCTATCCATCTTAATTACTGCCCTTTCGCTCGGGGGCTTATCAGTAATGGGCTTCTAGTTAACTCTAAGGCTCGGTCGAAGGCAGGAACGAGGGCCGAACCCCTTCGATCGTTCAATCGGCAACTAACTCAAGTGAATTAGTTGCCAACCGAACGTTCTGACCGTTGCCGTGAGCCTTCTTTGGGAAGCGCGGCAGCGGTAACTCTGCGCAGAGCAAATGCAAGTATCAGAGCGATTACTGGCCAACCGGCGCAAATCCGGTGCAAGCCGTCGCCACCGTCTGGCTGGCCGCGACCTTAGACGATAAAACACCGGACTGATCAATACAGAACTCGCGAGTTCCGGTGGCCGTAACGCCACTCGAAGTGACCGGCGCGGCAGCGATCACAAAGTCAGTGGTCGAAGCCGCAGGCGCGGCGCCCGTGGTGAAGTTGTAACCACTCTTCGCACCACCACCGAGCACGCTGTCGATCAGGTTCTGAGAGACCAGGCTGGCGACGTCGCCGTAGCTGCCGTTACCGGCGGTCGAGTGATAGGTCGCTTCGGCGCTGGCCATGGTGCGCAGTGACTGCTGGGCTGAACCTTCGTTGGCCGCGCGGCGCGACGCCAGAAGATTGGGGATAGCGATGGCGGCGATGATGCCGATAATCGCCACGACGATGAGAAGTTCAATCAACGAGAAACCTTTGTCATTATTTTTTTTCATTTGCTTACTTTCTTTCTGAAGAGCTGTCGATCTTGTCCCGTGGTCCGCACAAAAACCGTAAAAACGATCTGCCGATTGGGGGCTTCGATGGCAGGTTAACAATCCGTTTGTTGGAAAAAAAGGGCAGGGGATAAGACAACCCTGCCCTCTCAGAGAACTCAATTGGCCCTAAGCGAGGATATTACTGGCCAACCGGCGCAAATCCGGTGCAAGCGGTCGCCACCGTCTGGCTGGCCGCGACCTTAGACGACAACACACCGCTCTGGTCGATACAGAACTCGCGGGTTCCGGTTGCCGTAACGCCACTTGAAGTGATCGGCGCGGCTGCGATAACGAAAGCGGTCGTGGAAGCCGCAGGCGCGGCGCCAGTGGTAAAGTTGTAACCACTCTTCGCACCACCACCCAGCACGCTGTCGATCAGGTTCTGGGAAACCATCTGCGCGACTGTTCCGTAGCTGCCGTTGCCGGCTGTCGAGTAGTAGGTCGCTTCGGCGCTGCTCATAGTGCGGAGTGACTGCTGAGCCGAACCTTCGTTAGCCGCGCGGCGCGACGCGAGAAGATTGGGGATAGCGATGGCGGCGATAATGCCGATGATCGCAACGACGATGAGCAACTCGATAAGCGAGAAGCCCTTCTGATTCTTGTTCATCATATCTTTCATTTGCTCCTTAAGAGATAAGCTGGTTTTTCTTTGCCGTCGCGCCACCGGCTTTGTCTCATGACGGAACCGCAGCGCGCGATTTGTCACGGGACATTTAACAAGGGCTGTGCCAGAGCCAATTGCCTTGAGCTCAACGGTGAAAAATAACGGAAAAGCCAAGTTTTCTGTTTGATTTGGTGAGAGGTTGTGAAAATGTCGCAGTGCCGGACAATCGTCGCCTGACAATTACTGTCAGAGCGGCGGTGACGGAATCTGTCTTTAGTTTCGTTCGCCGGCGCTGGCGGCCTGACCTGAGTCTTCTTCTTTTTCGTCGTAATCGTCGCCACGTCGGCGAGGATATGGATCGTTGGAGCGCCGGCGAGGAAGGGCGTCCGAGCGCCGCTCGTCGCGCATCTGGGCGGTGAGACCGCGAATGCCATGCTTATCAAGAAGATGTCGGAGCGAACGTACGGACATCTTCAATAAGTCTGCGGCGTTCGTCTGATTTCCTTCAGTGCGCTTCAACGCTTCCATCACATAGGTCTTCTCGAGTTGGTCGAGATGTGCCGTCAGATTAATACCGTCGGCCGGCAGTTGCAGTTCTGAACTGATTCGAATTGGATTGTAGTTGGTGATCTGTTCCGGCAGGCGCTCAGGTTGGATCATCTCTGTCCGTTCGAGCGCTACTGCGCGTTCAATTGTGTGCTCTAATTCGCGCACATTACCTGGCCAGGAATACGCTTCCAGCAGACGCATCGCCGGCGAGCTGATGGTGATTGACCGTCCGGTCTGTTGACAATACTTTCCGATGAAGTGCTCAGCCAGTTCGGGAATGTCTGATCCGCGTTCGCGCAGCGGCGGGAGCTCCATGGGAATCACTGAGACGCGATAAAAGAGATCCTCGCGGAAGGTCCCCTCTTTGACCAAAGCGCTCAGATCGCGATTCGTGGCGGCAATGACCCTGGTATTGACTTCCATTTCATCGTGCGCGCCGACGGGGCGGACCTTCCGTTCCTGCAACACGCGCAGAAGTTTCACCTGCATGGCCGCTGACATTTCGCCAATCTCATCCAAAAAAATTGTGCCCTGATCGGCGGCTTCGAACAAACCTTTCCGATTGGCGGTCGCCCCGGTGAATGAACCCTTCACAAAGCCGAATAGTTCAGATTCCAGCAATGTTTCCGTGAAAGCTCCGCAATTTACCGAGACGAACGGTTTCTGCGCACGCGGGCTCAGATCGTGGATTGCCCGGGCTACCAGTTCCTTGCCAGTGCCGGATTCGCCGGTGATCAAAACGGTCGACTGCACCTGTGCAACCGTTTCGATCATCTGATACACGGACTGCATTCGATCAGAGCGACCGATGATGTTGCCAAGCTGGCCGCGGGCGCGTTGTCCTTTGATTAGAGCTTCATTCTCGGCTTCCAGTGCCTGTTTCTCTCTGACGATCGAAATTTTCTGGAGTGCCCGGGCGACTTTTTCCTTGAGCAGGTTGTTGTCGAAAGGTTTGTGGACGAAATCGAATGCCCCAAGCAGAAACGCTTCGTGCGCCGTTTCTTCGTTAGCGAACGCGGTCATCATGATCACTTCAATGTCCGGATGAAGTTCCCGCGCGGCACGCAACAACTCGATGCCCCCCATATCCGGCATCTTTACGTCAGAAATAATCACCTCTGCACTCTGTTCGCGTAGCATGGCCATCGCCTTGCGGCCGTTTTCAGCCACACGAATGGCATGGCCGTCACGCTGAAACAGATGCGTCAGAAACTGCCGCATGCTCAACTCATCATCAACAATTAACAGGTTTGGCATGAATTGTGTTTTGGGTAGTTACTTGTTAGTTATGCCCTGCCAACTACTGACCACCAAATGCCGACAACTAGCTACTAACAGGCAATTCAATCGTGATAGTTGTTCCTTCTCCCTGGAGGCTGCGCACATTGATTGTACCACTATGGTCGCGAATAATTTGATACACAATTGAAAGACCAAGCCCGGTGCCGCCGGTGGTCGAAGTGAACGGTTCAAACAAGTGCTCAACCTGTTCGGGCGTCATGCCGCACCCGTTGTCGACAAACGAAAGCCGCAGCCGATTATCACCCGCCTCGCCGAGCGAGACACGAAAGGTGCCGCCTTCCGGCATTGCCTTCAAGGCATTCCGCGCAATGTTCCAGCAGACTTGCTTCAATTGTTCCGGGTCGCCGGTGACAATGGTGGGCCGTCCGGGCAGGTCTTCCTCAAGTTTGTGGCCGTCAACGATTTCACTACTATTGCGCAACAGCTTAAAAGTGTCCGCTACAAGGGAGTTAAGATCGACGTTTTTGAGTTCAGCAGGCTGCGGTCTCGCATAATTCAAATAGTCAGCGACGATCTTATTCAGCCGGTCAGATTCGCGCAGGATGATCTCCATCAGTTGAGCCTGTTCCGTATCGGCGTCCATCTCGGCGTGCAGCATTTGAATCGACCCGCGCATCGCCGCCAGCGGATTCCTGATCTCGTGCGCAATCGATGCCGCCATGCGGCCCACGGCAGCCATTCGATCCTGCCGTCGCGAAGTCTCTTCCAGCGCGCGGACGCCCGTTAAATCCTGAAAAGTGATGACGAGTCCGCTGGTTTCACCGGACTCAGTGAACAACGGCGCGATGGTAAAGCCGAGGCGCAAAGCCAGACCGTTTGGCGTCAGGCAATCAGCCTGAAAGCGTGGGCTCACCTTTCCGGTGGTCGCGGCCGTCATCGAATCGGCAATCTGGCGCTTCATGTCGCCGAAGAAAATCGAGACGTCATGGCCCCGAACTTCGGACGGTTTGTATCCGGTAATCTCTTCGGCGGCGGCATTGAAAGTGTAGATTCGGCCTTCGAGGTCAGTCGTGACCACACCTGATCGGATCGATTCGACGATTCGTTCATGCAACGCCCGCAGGTCGGCCAACGATCGAGTCGCGGCTTCCAGTTGTAGATCGGATCGCGTTTGCCGGTGAGCGAGTTTTGCAGCCAGGAGTCCAACCACCAGGAACGAAACGTCTGAAAGGCCGACAAACTGAATTGTGTTGGCGATGGCTTCGCTGGAGAAGCCGGCACTCCCGCGGCTGAGGGCCAGCAGCGCGCAGCCATTGAAGGCGGCGACACACATGATCGAAGTAATCATCGCGCCGCGAGGCCCGACGAACAGACTCGCGACTGAGATGATTACAATGTAAAGCGCGGCGTACGGCGAATTGGCATTTCCGGTGATCCAAACCAGCCAGGTGACCAGCAGCACATCGAAGAAAAATTGAAAGCGGGCCTGAGCCAGATAATCCTTCCAGGCGAACCGCGCCACGGAATAGACTCCGGTCAGGCCCACCACGACGAGGATGAGCGACGTCGCCGCGTTCAAAGAATTGTTAAAGCCCGGACCTTGCGCCGTCCATTTCCAAACGATTCCAATAATTAACAGGAGAATCACGACCGCGGCGCGGCCTGCGATTAACCACCAGAGTCGCTGCCCCAGCGGTAGTTTCGAGGATAGGTGGGCGCCCTCATTCGCCATGGGTGAGAGCCTACCACAAACCGCTCGCGTTGTTGCGAGGTGCGGTAAACATTCAATCAGCGGCGCTAGTAATAATGGGCGCTGGGCAACTCGGGACCAGTCGCTTTGAATCCATAGACACGTTCGGTTTGAGTCGTTCGAAGCTCGATTCGTCAATTCGGATCACGTTACGAAAACTGGCTTAAAAAAGTCTTTGACTGCACCCCCTGGCTGATCAGTTTTTACTGATGATCCTCAATATGAAAGGATAGCCACTATGGAGCGGACCCGTTTACTTACTGGTTCAATTTGCCTGGCACTCGCAATCGGTTCCTTTGTCGTTGCGCAGAAGGTGAGCGTGCGAAAACAAAATCGACAGGCCCTGGTACAAATGGAGCGTGACTTCGCCAGGGCCGCGGCGACGAAAGGAACACGTGACGCGTTTCTCGAGTTCATCGCTGACGATGGGATTCTCTTCCAGCCTGGGCCGATTAGCGGAAAAAAGTTCTGGACCGAGCGGCAGCCACGCAAAGGCCTCTTGAGTTGGGAGCCCATTTTCGCTGACGTCTCACGAGCTGGAGATCTTGGTTACACGACTGGTCCCTGGGAATTTCGCCCGAATGGCGCCGATGACAAGCCGGTCGCGTTTGGCCAGTACTTCACAATCTGGAAGAAGCAGAGCGACGGCTCGTGGAAGTTTGTGCTGGATCGTGGGGTGGGCAGCGAAAAGCCTTTTGCCACAAAAATCCTCCTATTTCCGCTGAATGACGAAGAATCGACCACCTCTGGGAACGTCGATCGAGAAACCGGTCGCGCGATTGTTAAAAAGTTGGAAACTGAATTCGCTGAGCGGTCGGCTAAGAAAGGCGCTGCGGACGCATTTGATTCTTATCTGGCCGAAGATGCGCG
>Ga0207428_10005643_pt1 | contig 11633 bp, 9 predicted proteins | sample RhiMethybrSRZTD1_FD_187600 | JGI IMG/M metagenome (GOLD analysis project Ga0207428, IMG submission 187600) | Populus rhizosphere microbial communities from Tennessee, USA - Rhizosphere MetaG P. TD hybrid SRZTD1 (SPAdes) (version 3) | ecosystem: Host-associated > Plants > Roots > Rhizosphere >... | reverse complement strand
GCCGTGAACAGTCGTGCCTCTGACATCTCCGCCTCCTGTAGCAACGCCCGCTTCCCCAATCCTTGCGGGCCGTGTGGAAACGATGTGATCGACGATGTGCTTGGCATCCCGTCCCACACCGCCCAGCAGCGCCGAGCTCAGCGAGTAGAGGAAGGGAAGCCCCACGATGTAGAGACCGGGCGAGCCCTCGACGATGCCACGATCGTGGACGGGAAGACCATTGTGGGTTCGCAGCCGCAGATTGATCCAGTCGTAATCAGGTGCATATCCGGTGCACCAAATGACGTTCGCCACCTCGAGCACCCTTCCATTCTCCAGGACAGGATATCCATCCCTCACCGCAGTCGTTCGCGGCACTCGTTCGATGCCTGCGGGGGCGAAATCCTTTCGTCGCACCCGCCCCAGCGGGATTCCACGAGGAGGGTTGGTGAAGTGATCGCGGAGCTTCCGTCCAAGCGCCGTCTTTACCGTCAACCGCGTCGCCACGAGCCACATGAAGGGCGTGAACAGGTGATCGAGGGGACTTCCGGCGCGGGCCGGTTCCTGCCCTGTGTCCGGGCCGGATAGCCAGGTCTTGTGATGGGGAGCGAGCTCGATCGCGATCTCCGCCCCGGAGTTCCCGGCGCCCACCACGAGCACTGCTCCTTTCTGAATTTGGGATGGTCTGCGGTACTCCTTGGAGTGCAGTTGGGTGATGCTCTGATCGAGTTCGCGCGCGAACGACGGAACTCTCGGCGTGTTGAACGCGCCGGTAGCCACGACGACGTTCTCGGCGAATAGCGTGTACTCGCCACAGCTCACTTCGAATCGATCCCCGGCTTTCGACAGTCTGTCGACTTTGACTCCGGTTCGTACAGGGAGCTCGAACTCGCGGGTATACGCTTCGAGATAGTCGGCGGTTTCGTCCTTGGTCGGATACGAGGAGGGCGATCCCGGAAACGGCATCCCCGGCAGGCCGTCGTAACGGCCAGGCGTAAATAGACGCAGCGAATCCCACCTCTTCCGCCAGGCATCACCGATTCGGTCGTTCTCGTCCAGGATTACGAACGGCAGGCCGTGTTGCTTGAGGTAATAGCCGACCGCCAGACCTGCCTGGCTTCCGCCGATGACCACGGTTCCGAACCGCTGATCACTCATCGCCACCGCATCACACCTCGTTTCGCCCCTGTGACGCACCTTCCGACGAACGGGGTCAGCTCTCGATACGATAGATTTCCCGCCGACCGCTGGCGACAAGGTCGTGATAATCGGCCATCGTCTTCTGGAGCGTCGCGTTGCTCATGAGGGTTTGCTCCAAGGCGAAGAAGTCATCGATCTTCTCGACCTTGGCCTCGGCGATGACGGTCCAGTAGGGCTCGCCCGTGACATCGGTGAGCAGGCGCATCGGTTCCTGCCCCATTTCTTTCAAGACCGTTGAGATGCTCCGGAACTTCTCGACCATCTGCCGCACCTTCCCGGGCTTGCAGTTGAGGACCTCACGGATCACGTACATGATCCCACTCCTTTCACATCGTGATTGATCTGTGGAACGTCACGTCCTTGGCAGCAGCCATGATGCGGCCGACGTTTTCCTTCGACATGAACTCAGGCAGCGGAATGGCGCCCGTGATCGCCGACAGAAAGGCGTTCGTCGCGTTCTGGTTGCCACGCAGAGCACGAAAGAGCGCCTCCATCTCGGGTGCAGGCGACTCCAGTGCGGCGAGCTGGGTGGTGAATGCGTACATTGGTCGGACGCGCTCGTTGCGTGCTGATTCGTGAGCCGCCAGTCGGTCTTCGAGCGCACGGCTGTCTGACAGACCGCCGCTGAGCGCCTCGACGAGCATCCCGGCCTCGATAAACGCGTCGCTGATGCCCTGCGCGGTTATCGGGTCTCTGTTGTAGCTGGCATCGCCGACGAGCGCCCATCCTCTGCCGTACGGCTTGCGGAAGTAGCCAGGCACGCCTGCCGTGCCGTACCACCTTTCCTCACGACAGCCCGCGCGCACGCGAGCCGCGAAGTCGGGTGCGGACTCGAGCGCCCGCCAGACGTGCCCCTCAACATCGGCGCGCACGACCGGAAAGTCTTTGGCCGGCCAGTTCACCATCACGAGATGGAGACCTTCGTTGGTCGGCGCACCACCAAAGGCGTGGCGATCCCGGACGTACAGCTCGATATCGTCTTGTCTGACGCCGCTGAAGTACGAATAGTAGCCACAGGCCGCGACCGGGCGAACGTCGTACTCCGGAGCTCGCACGGCTCGTGCGACGAAGGAGTGCACTCCATCGGCGCCGATCACCATCCGGGCGTGCTCCTTGACGCGCCCTCCGTCTCTTCCATGGCCCCGCACGCCGACGACGCCATCGTCAGTCACCAGCAACTCGTCGACGATGAAGCCCTCCCGAACCTCGACGCCGGCGTCGGCCGCTGCGTTCATCAGAAGGCTGTCGAGCACCGTCCGACGGGGACAGAATCCGCCCATGCCGTCGTTGGCGTCGGGAATGGCGCCGCGAAGGGCGAACGGGCCGACATCGAACGTCATGTTCCGACAGATCGGCGGTGCACCCGTCGCCGCCAGCGTGCCGAGGAGACCCCACCGCGCCAGAACCTCGGCGCCGTGAGGCCAGAGGATGTGCGTCGAGATGGTATCGCTCGGGAAGGTGGCTCTGTCGACGAGCAGCACCTTGAACCCCTGTCGCGCCAGGAGCATGGCAGTCGGCGAGCCCGCACACCGCGCGCCGACGATGATGACGTCGTACATCTGATCCTCCGCGTCGACACTGACGTTACTGGAGGCCAGAGGCGCTGACATCAGACGGAATACCCAAAATTGCGGAGGCGTTGAAATTGGGTATTTCTGCGTACGCCTCAGATGAGGTTGTGCTGGAACGCCCAGGCGGTCGCGCCCGTACGGCTCGATACGCCAAGCTTGTCGAAGATGTTGCTCACATGCCGGGCGACAGTCTTTTCGCTGATGAAGAGCTCGTCGGCGATGGCGCGATTCGTCTTGCCGGCCGCGAGCAGCCGAAGTACCTGCGTCTCGCGTTCGCTGAGCGAGCCGATCCGCTGATGCGAGGCGCTCTCCGATTGCTCGGCGATACGCGTGAGGCAGTGTGCGGCGGCGAGCTGCTTGAACAGCCGTCGCGCGGTCTCGATCTCGAGACGACGGCCGTCCTGGTCGCCCCGCTTCTCGCAGACAGCCGCCAGCAGCAGGCAGGTCTGCGCTTCCTCATACGGCATCTCCAGCTCACGCCAGGTCTCGCACGCGCGCCGCAGCGACGTGGCAGCCCCTTCGATATCGCCCTCCGCAAGAAGGAGCGCGCCGGTGGCGTGCGCGGACGCTGCGGCGAGCAGCGGTGCATCGAAGGCGAGGGCGATCTCCGACAATTCTGAGGAAGCCGCGCGGGCGGCGGCGACATCATCAGCGGCCAGGAGAATCTCGACGGCTGCAGGCAGCATTCTGGCGCGACTGATCAGTGCCTGCGTATCGAGGAGAACGCTCCGGATCGAGGCGGCCGCTGCGTCGATCTGACCCTGGGCCAGACGGAGCAGCGACAGTCCTGGCTGCGGCTTGCGTCCGCGCTCGTGCGCACGCGTGTAGGCCTCTTCGGCTTTGGTGAACTCGCCGCGAAGTCGATGGATTTCGCCGCACCGATAGAAGGCCGCTCCCGCCATAGGCCGCGACATCAAGAGTTCACACGCGCCCAGCGCGTCGCGTGCGGCATCGTTCCACTGACCTCGCAGCTGCAGGACTTCGGCACGGTACTGCAGACACTCGCCGCGGTAGCGCACGAGATCGGGCTGTGTCGCGCACCACTGCGCAAGTGAGGCCGTCCATTCATACGCGCGCCGCAAATCGAAGGTCTCCTGACAACCCTCCAGCACGCTGCAGTAGACATCGCCGGCCACGAGTGGGGTCACGTCGCCGGCGATTACCGAAGCCATAGCTTCATCGAGGAGCGCGGCACCTTCGGCAATGCGCCCGAGGCGGATGAGCGCGCGACCACGTCCGTGGCAGGCCACCGACGCCAGATCGCGATCTGCAAAGCGGCGAGCGATGTCCGCCGCCTGGCTGAATGTCGCGTGCGCCGCAGAGGGATCACCCTGCACGATGCATTTGATAGCGACGGGGATCAGCAGATACCCTCGGACGACGCAGTCGAGCTGCCCTTCATCCAACAGGCGACCGGATCTTGCGAACCAGCCGGATGCGGGAGCGATGGCGCCCCGTCCCATGAGAGCAAACCCGAGCCAGAACGCCGCTCGAGCGGCCCCTTCGCGGTCACCGTTATCGAGGAATGTCTGATGTGCGCGCGCGGTGAACGCCTCGCAATCGTCATCCCGGCCCACCAGGTAGGCCGCGATCGCGAGTCGCTCGAGGTCTTCGGCGTCGAGTGGTGCGTCACGATCAGCAGCGTGCAACAGCCGATACGATTCGGCCCACGCTCGTTGCTCGAACGACTTCCGCCCACGCCGCAATGTCGCGAGGTTCGTCATGCAGCCCGCTGAGCAACGGTAGACCGGTCCGGTAGCCTTGTGTCAACAGCGTGAGCCCGTGGCTGACGATGCCGGTGCAAGCCTTGAGACGCTGACGTGCGCGGGTGCCGGATTCAGCGGAGGGGCCGCCCTGCTCGTGTCGCTCCGCGCCATCGCGCCGCTGACGGGTCCGACAGCGGCACGGGCAAGTACCCAAGCGGCGAGTTGACCTAAGCAGGAACGTAGGCCAACCTGATCACATCCTCGCCAATCCGATCAGTAGCCACGAGGCGGAGCGGTGGCCTGGGCCCGGCGAAATATGGCTTGCCGTGACCCAGCACGACGGGGTGCAGGTAGATCCGATACTCATCGATCAGGCCAAGGTCCGTGAGGCTTCGTGCCAGGCTCGGGCCGGCAACTTCGATCTCGCCCTCGCGCTCGGCCTTCAGCTCGCGGATCGCGCGTTCCAGATCACCCGCCACAAGCCTGGCGTTGGGGCCGACCGACTTCAACGAGCGCGAGACGACCCATTTCGGCTGCTTCCGCCACGCTGCCGCGAACGCGCGTTCCTCCGCATCCCATTCAGGATGCTCCTCGTCCCAGTAGCGCATGACCTCATACATTTGGCGGCCGTACACACTGCCCGCCTGCCCCTGAGTCTCCTCGATGAAGTGGCGGAAAAGCGTGGGGCCTGGCGTAAAGGCCAAATGGTCGACGTAGCCGTCAAGCGACTGGTTCATTCCGAACACAAGCGTAGCCATACGACTTCCATTCCTCACGCGGCGCGTCCACCCGGGTCTGATCCTACGACGGCCGGTGACGCCGCCCGCGGGGACGGAAGCGCCCTGACGACGGACCTGCGGAGCCCGTCGCGCGGTGAGGTCTCGTGCTTCTGGCACCGTCCGCGTGCGCACTGTTCTGGTGCGCGATCGCACCTCGCGCGCCTGCCGCCCGTCGTGCCGCGTTGATCCTGGCGCGCTCGCGCTCCTCGCGCTTCCGCTGGCGGATCGCGGCGATGCGATCCTTGAGCGGCACCTCGAGCTGCGCGGCCTGCGCCTTGTAGTCGAAGTCGGGCAGCGTCACCCGCGGCAGGCTCTTGCCGACAGCACGCTCGATGGCGCGCAGATCCGGTTCCTCGTCCGGCGATACGAACGTGAACGCCTCGCCGGTCATCTCGGCGCGGCCGGTGCGGCCGACGCGATGGATATAGTCGTGCGGCGCCGCCGGAACGTCGAAGTTGATGACGTGGCTCAGCGCCTCGACGTCGATGCCGCGTGCGGCAATGTCGGTGGCGACCAGCACGGGATAGCGCCCACTCTTGAAACTGGCGAGCGCCTGCGTCCGTTGCGCCTGCGTTCGGTTGCCGTGAATGCGCTCGGCGTTGATGCCGCTGCGCACGAGGCTGTCGGCCAGCCGGTTGGCGCGATGCTTCGTGCGAGTGAAGACCAGCGCCTGGGTCATGACGCCGCGCTTGAGCAGCTCCACCAGCAGCGCCGGCTTCAACGGTTGCGGCACCGGATACACGGCCTGGGTGATTCCGACCGCCGGCGCCGCCTGCCGCTGCAGCGCGATCGTCACGGGGTTCTTCAGCATCTCCGACGCCAGTGCCGCAATATCCTTCGGCATCGTCGCGCTGAAGAAAAGAGTCTGGCGCCTGCTGGGGATGTGCCGGAGGATTCGCTTGATGTCCGGCAGGAACCCCATGTCGAGCATGCGATCCGCCTCGTCGAGCACGAGGTATTCGAGCCCGCTCAACCTGGCGTACGGGCGCGTGCTGTGATCGAGCAGTCGTCCGGGCGTGGCGATGATGACATCCACTCCGCTGCGGAACGCATGCTCCTGCGGTCCCATGCTGACGCCGCCAAAGACCGCCGCGGCGGTGAGCGGCGTATGCACGGCGAGCGCGTTGAACTCCTCGAGGATCTGCGCCGCCAGCTCGCGCGTCGGCGTCAGGATCAGCGCGCGCGTGGTGCGCCGCGGCTTGTCCATCAGCCGGTGCAGCACCGGCAGCAGGAACGCGATCGTCTTGCCGCTGCCGGTCTGCGCGCAGGCGAGCAGGTCCCGCCCAATGATGGCCGGGGGCACAGCCTCGGCCTGGATTGGTGTGAGACGCGTGAAACCGAGTTCCCGGATTCCTTTCAAGAGATCCGGGTGGATGTGAAGATTTCTGAAGGACAAAGGAATCGCTGCTGCTCTTACCAGCGCGATTCGCGACGCTGACGTCCGCCGCCAAAGCCGCCGCCGTTACCGCGCGGCGCCATCGGCTTCGCCTCGTTGACGGTCAGGTTGCGGCCGCCGTAGGGGTGCCTGTCGAGGTCGTTGATCGCCTGCTGCGCGGCAGCGGCGTCGCCCATCTCGACGAAGGCGAAGCCGCGCGCCTGCCCGGTGGCACGGTCGCGGACGATGTTGATCGAGGCGACCTGACCGGACGCTTCGAACAGCGCCTGCAGATCCGCCTCGGTGGTTTCGTAGGGAAGGTTTCCGACGTAGAGTTTCGTGCTCATGGATCACTCCTGCATCCCGGGGGATGCCCAATATCTGATGGCGAGCTCGAGCGGAATGCTCGGCCACGGAACGCAGGAGAGGCGAGGAAACTCGAATCTGATGCGGAAGGCCTGAAGCGCAGCTGTCAGAAAGGCACCGTCAGTTTAACACGATCACCGAATGATGATGTCTGTGGTGTAGCGTAGCCCGATGCGCATTCTGCTGGTGACGCTGCTCACGATCCTGGCTGCCGCCACCCCCACGCGCGCGCAGTATGTGGACATCCAGTCGTTCGAGGTGACGCCCTTCATCGGGCTGCGGCTTGGAGGAACGTTCGACATTCAGCCAGAAGGGCCGGCGCAGGTTCAGGCCACCTGGAAGGATGCGACCAGTTACGGACTTTCTGCGGGCGTCCGTTTCGACGACTTTTCCCTCGTCGAGATCCGCTGGACGCAGGCGACCTCAACGCTGCGGTTCGACGCTCCGTTCGTTTTCATCGGACCGGCTGTCGGAGACGTCACCCTGAACCAGTTTCACGCGGACTTCACGCGCGAGTTTGTCATTCCGGAAGTGAAAGGACTCCGATCGTTCCTGACTGGCAGCCTTGGCGTCACGCACCTCGGCGCGGCGCACGACGGATTCACCCGCTTCTCGTTCGGCTTCGGCGCCGGCCTGAAACAGTTCCTGGGCTCGCGCCTCGCCATCCGTGCCGAAGCGCAGTGGCTGCCCATCCTCGTCGAACCGGCAGTCAGCGGGTTCGCATGCGGCACCATCCAGTTCGGCGGCTGCCTCGTGGTCCTCAACAGCGAACTCGTGCAGCAGTACCAGATAACCATCGGTCCGGTGGTGAGGTTCTGAGCCGAATCTGAATTGCACACTCCTCCGACGCGCGCGGCCTTCCCGGGATTCGCGCTCAGCGAGCCGGTTCGAAGAGTTCAATCGGATTGCCGTCGGGATCCTCGATCTGAATCTGCCGACCGGCCGGGCCCGTTTCCATTTCGTTGCGAAAGCGGACTCCTTGCTGCTGCAGGTCACCGATGAAGCGCGGCAGGTCGACGACCTTCAGCACGACGCGGTTCCAACCGCCCGGCTCCTGCCGCTGTCCGTCGGGCATGGGACGTGAGCCTGACGCGCCAGGGCCACTGAGCAGAATTTTCGCCTCGCCCAGGGAGACGTTCGCAAACGCGGGGAGTTGTTGATGTTGCAGCGTGAATCCCAGATGTCGTGTATAGAACGCGACGGAGCGCGCCACGTCCTTGACCTGATAGCGGATACCGTGAACGCCTTTGACGAATGCGTGCGCTTCGACGTTGCGACTCTCGGTGGCCTGAACCATATGGCCCTCTCGTGATTTGTCCGTCGCCTAGGATCGATCGCTCGACGCACGCGCGCAAGCGAGGCCGTCGAGCTTGTACGCACACAGAGAAAGTCAGTTGTCCTCGGGTGAAACTGCTAGGGTTGCCAGCCGCCGCCGAGTGCTCGATAGAGCTCAGCGCGGGCGCGGAGTTCGGCGCCGCGGTTCTGTGCAAGCAGCAGCTGCTCGTCGAACAATCGCTCATCCGCGGTGAGGATCTCGAGATAGCTCGAAAGACCGGCGTCGTAGCGCGCGCGCGACAGCTCCGTCGCGTCCTGCAACACGGCGACTCCGGCCTCGCGGTGCGCGCGCCCTTCGGCAAGCTTCTGAATCGTCACCAGCGAATTGGCCACTTCTCGATACGCATTGAGCGCAGACTTCCGGTAGTCAGCAAAGGCGATGTCGAAGCGCGCGCGTGACGCCTCGAGATTGCGGCGGAGCCGGCCGCCCTGGAAGATCGGCTGGAGCAGGCTCGGACCGACCGACCACACACCCCCATCCGATCCGAGGAAGTTGGACAGTTCGCCGCTGATGCCGCCGAGAAACCCCGTCAGGCTGATCGCCGGGAAGAACAGCGATTTCGCCACGCCGATGTCGGCATTGGCGGCGACGAGCAGCTGTTCGGCCTGCACGACGTCCGGCCGTCGCTCCAGCAGTTTCGCCGGCATGTCCGCCGGTATCTCCGGTGGTGTCGCTTCGGTCGTCGCCAGCGGCGTACGCGAAATCGGCCCGGGCGAACGGCCCAGCAGCAGCGAAATGGCGTTCTCGACGACGGCAGTCTGTTGCTCGAGGTCAGGGATCGTGGCCGCCGTCCGCGATCTGTTCGCCTGAATGCGATCGAGCTCCAGACGATTGGACACACCGCCAGCGAGCCGTGTCTGAAAATACTCGACGGTGGCGTCGTTGGCCGCCAGTGTCCGTCGCGCGATTTCCAGCTGCAGATCGAGCTCGCGCAGCAGGAAGTAATTCGTGGCGACGTCGCCGACGAGCGTCACCATGACGCCGCGACGGCCCTGCTCGCTGGCCAGGGCGAGCGCGACTGCCGCCTCGGTCTGTCGGCGGATTCGTCCGAACAGATCGATCTCCCACGCCAGCTGAAAACCGTAGACGCCAGTCTGCTCCGTGTTCCCTTCGTTTCCCGTAATTCGCGGTGTCGAGTCGGTTGCCTGCCGGACGGTGTAATTGGCGACGCCTTCGACCTGCGGATACAGGAACGACCGCGCGATCCCTGCCCGAGCGCGCGCCTCTTCGACCCGCGCCACCGCCGCCTGCAGATCCAGGTTGTTGGCGAGCGCTTCCTTGATCAGGGCCTGCAGCATCGGGTCGTCGAACACTTGAAACCACGGCGCGTCAGCCAGCGACGCCGCCTGACTGGTGTTCTGAACAAAGCGATGCTCGGCCGGGATGGGCATTTGCGGCCGCGCGTAGTTCGCCCCCACCGTACAGCCGCCCAGCATCGCGGCGGTGGCCATCGTCAGCACGGTCCGGTGGAAACGAGCGTCAGGCATCTCAGTGCCCGTGGCCGTGCTGCGGCGTCAACGGCGGAGTTGCGGTCGGTGTCTCGACCGGCACGCGTGCCCCGCCCCCGATCACCTTCTGCACCGCGACAAACAGCATCGGAATCAGCAGCACGCCGAGGATCGTTGCGATCAACATTCCCGAGAACACCGCCATGCCCATCACTTTGCGCGCCTCGGCGCCGGCGCCGCTCGCCGTCAGCAGCGGCACGACACCGAGGATGAACGCGAAGGCGGTCATCAGAATTGGACGGAAGCGCAGCTTCGCCGCCAGCAGCGCCGATTCGACCAGCGGCTTGCCCTTGTCGCACTCCATCTTGGCGAACTCGACGATGAGGATCGCGTTCTTCGCCGCGAGACCGACCAGCATGATCAGTCCGATTTGCGCGAAGACGTTGTTCACGTAGCTCTCTGAAACGAACGTGCGCGCCAGCCACAGGCCGAGGTAGGCGCCGAATACGGCGAACGGCGTGCCGAGCAGCACGCTGAACGGCAGGCCCCAGCTCTCGTACTGCGCCGCCAGGATCAGGAACACGAGAAACACCGCCAGTGCGAAGACGATGGCGACGCCCGGAGCCCGACGCTCCTGATATGACATGTCAGCCCAGGAATAGCTCATATCCGGTGCCAGGACCTGCGCGGCGGTTTCTTCCAGCGCGTCAAGCGCTTGCGTGGACGAATACCCGGGAGCGGGCACACCGGTCAGCTCCGCCGATCGAAACAGGTTGAACCGGTTTGTAAACTCCGGTCCGACGGCCGGCCGCGTCGTGAGCAGGGTGTCGAGCGGCACCATGCCCTCCTTCACGTTGCGGACATAGAAGAGTCCGAGCTGCTTCGGATCGCGGCGGAACTCGGGTTCGGCCTGAAGGTAGACCTTGTATACCCGGCCAAACCGATTGAAGTCGTTGACATACGAACTGCCGAGCAGGGCGCCGAGCGTCGTATTCACGTCGGCGAGCGGCACGCCCGACTTGAGTACCTTGCTGCGATCGATATCAGCATAGATTTGTGGCACCGCTGCGCGGTACAGCGTGTTGATCCGGCCGATCTCCGGACGCTTTCTCGCCGCCTGCATGAAGCGGTCGGTCTGTTGCGCCAGGTACTCGGGCGCACCGCCGCTTCGGTCCTGCAGCTGCATCGTGAACCCGGCGCCCGTGCCGAGGCCGGGGATCGCCGGAGGGCCGAACGCGACGACGGCCGCCTCCGGGATCGCCTGCACGAAACTCTTGTTGAGCGCCGCGATCACTCCGTTCGCGTGCTCTTCGGCCGTGTGGCGGTCGTGCCACGGCTTGAGCTGAACGAAGAAGAATCCCATGTTCGAGGAATAGGCCGACGTCAACAGCGAGTAGCCGCTGATCGTGTTGAAACCCTCGATGGCGTGGTTCTTCTCGAGGATGGCTTCCGCTTTCCGCATGACGGCGTCCGTGCGCTCGAGTGACGCCGCATCGGGCAGCTGCGCGTTGACCATCACGTATCCCTGGTCCTCTTCGGGCACGAAACCAGCGGGGATGTTCCGAACGAGCGACGTGATGGCGAAGATGAGGATCCCGATGAAGGCCAGGCTTCTGAACATCTTCCGAATCAGGATGCCGGAGAAGCTGACGTAGGCGTCGGTCGTGTAGCCGAACACTTTGTTGAAGGCGTTGTAGAGCGGCGTCAGCAGCGTCCGCTTGCCGGTCGGTGGCTTCAGCAGCATCGCCGCCAGCGCCGGGCTCAACGTCAGCGCGTTGACCACCGACAACAGCACCGAGATGGCGATCGTGATCGCGAACTGTTGATAGAGCCGTCCGCTGATGCCGCCCATGAACCCGACCGGCACGAAGAC
>Ga0207428_10005640_pt1 | contig 11635 bp, 11 predicted proteins | sample RhiMethybrSRZTD1_FD_187600 | JGI IMG/M metagenome (GOLD analysis project Ga0207428, IMG submission 187600) | Populus rhizosphere microbial communities from Tennessee, USA - Rhizosphere MetaG P. TD hybrid SRZTD1 (SPAdes) (version 3) | ecosystem: Host-associated > Plants > Roots > Rhizosphere >... | reverse complement strand
ATTTGATAATTCTATCCCTGCTCTGTCAAAACGTCTCGTTCGTGCCTAATGTTACTGACAAATTGTCATTTCCGCGGTTCTGCATCAAACTTAAAGTTCAGCTCCCGAGCGGCATTCTCGGAAACGTCGAGCGTGGCGACCTTCTCTCCAAGTTTTTCATGCCATGCCACGATTTCGTACTTGCCCGGAGGTAGTCGCAACTCGTACTTACCGCCGTTGTTTGAAGTCGTATGAAACGGATGCTCGAAAACCCCGGCATACGACACCATCCAGGTATGAAAGTCGCATCCGATTCGGAAGGGCATCGCCGCCCGCGAGAATGTCTGAATGTCCTCCGCGCCCTTTGAGGGCTGGGGGATATTGAACTCGGTGCGGCCCTCTCCCTGCGCGTGCACATTATGAAATGTCGGATCGCTGTTAAGTATCTTCAGCTTCTGTCCCTTCATCAGCGTCAGCACACGCGGCAGATAGACACAGCGCTGTTGATCGAGAACGACAGGTTGTTCGGGAACCTTGTAGGTGCGACCCTCATGCCCGGAGCGCACGTAGATGATCACGTTTCGAATTACGCCACCTTCAGTGAGCGATCCTTCGTGCTTGAATATGTCGAGCGCATTCATTTTGCAGAATTGATCGCCGCTGCCGATTTTCATGGGGGGAGTCTTCGGCGTTTCCCCATCAAATGCTACGGTTCCATAGACGCGTGCCGTCGCCGAGGAGGGATCGAATACTGGCGTCGCGTTTTTCGTTGAAGAGAAACGGTCCGAGCTCCCACTGCAGCCCGAAGCAACGAAGGGCAATAGCCCTGCAATCAGAATAACGATGATGTTTGACCGTACCGCCCCATCCTTTACAGCCAGCGCCCAGAGGAAGAACAGCACTCCACCCACAATCAAAGGACAACCCACAACGAGAAACGCCATGAAAGACAAGGGATGGGCCCAGACCAGCGAGAGTAGCAGGACGGCCAGACCCATAATGACCAGCAGTCCCGACCAACGGATCCGAGTTTCAAGAGGCATCTTCATTTTTTCCCCTCCTTCCAGAAGGTAGCGTCGGGCAATGTGGTGACGTCGTGAATGGTGTCGTGACAGCGGCTCGACATGCAGGAGAGCTGGTTGTTGGTTGCCTTCTCAATCAAGTCCGGGCTCTTCTGATGTGCGGACGTCTCCAGAAAAGATCGGGCCCCGGCGTGGCAGTGCAGGCATTCGCGATTGTTGAACGGCTGGTAGAGTTTGATTTCGCCACTTTTCGGGATTGTTCCGAAATACTGAACATAAACATGCGACAAACCTCTCCGTTTGTCGTTCAGGCCGCCGAACATCGTGTAATCCGTGTGGCAGGTGTAACAGGCTCTGTCTCGTGGAATCCGGTTGTTCTGGAAATGTGCCGCCGGCAAATAGCTTTTGTCGTCTACGTAAAGACTCTTGCCGTAATCCTCCATCGTGTGGCAGGAAAGGCAGAACTCGGTCGACTTGGCGCGTTCCATATGCTGCGAAATGCCGGCCCAGACAGCTGCTGACGGCAGCAGAAAAAGAGCAAGGAAAGCGAGCATGCGACCGTCGGGACCGCGCGTTATATCGACACGCATCACAACTAAGAGCGCCAGAAGAATGGTCAATCCGGCAACCGCCAGTGTGATGTTCAGGCTTGAAAACACAGCAGCCTACTTTTTCGCGAGTTCCCGCATGTAGTCCGCCAGCTTTCGTGACATGTCCGCGCCCAGCTCCTTACCGAAGGCGTCCATGTCCTGGCCGGAGCCCTTCATGATGGCGTCGGTCCACTGCGCCTGGGTCATCTTCTGGACTTCGGCAGACCGAATGTCTTTCATCTTCAGCTTCTTTCCCTTTGCCGTCTTCCCCGCGCCGTCCTCGCCGTGGCAGACCGAACATTTGTTGAGGTAGACCTGCTTGACGTCGTCCTGAAGGATGGCTGGTGCGGCTGGCTGCGCCATCGCAAAAGAGACACTCCAACCTGCGAGAACAAAGACTCCGCAAACCGATACGGCTGTAATTCGTTTCATCCTATCCTCCTTTTAGAAACCACGTGTGAATCGAATAGTGAGCAGATTCGCGCTGAAATTGTTCGCCGGGACGATTTCCTCGATGTAATACGTCCTTTGTAAATCCAATGAAACCCGGCCGGCCTTTGGCACATCGAAATAAATGGTTGCGGTCCCGAGGGGCCACGTCAGTGGGCCGTAGGCGGGCGGCTCGCCGAGGATTTCTCCTCTACCCGTCAAGCGATCGAAACTCGCTGACGCCCGCACGCCCATATAACGGAGGGGCTTCACGTCGAAGCCTGCCTGCCACACACGATGGATCTCCTGGTCGCGAAGGGTGCTCCGCAATGGCGAAGTGCCCCGAGCGTAGACGATCTCGCCCTGCGCATAGAAGCTCTCATAGCCAAAGCTTCCGAAGGCGGAAAGACGTTCGTCGAAGGCATAGGAAATCGTGATCGTATCGGCTCGAACCTGGTTGCGGTAGTCTGCCTCTTCGAGCCTGGCAGTGGAAACGGTTAGCGCGTTCTCAATGGACAGATTGGCCAGAAGCTCGAAGCGGGCTATGAGATGGCCAGCCACCCGCGTATGCGGCGTGATCGCAGTATACGACGCTCCACTGGTGCTGCTGTGCAGATCCCCTCTGAAGCTCAGTTTCGACCACGGCTTGTACCCGAACCGAAATTCCGGTCGCGCGTGCTTCGCACGCTGGGTGCGCGCTTCATCGACCACGAAATTCTCCCGTGTCTCGATATCGGATTTCGACAAACGAATGCCGGGGCTCAACACCAGGTTGGGCAGGGGCGTGAACACCATGTTGAACTCCAGATCGCTGAGACCATTTTCCCAAACCACGTTGGTGGTGCCGGAGCTCGACGTTGTGCTGTTAAAAAGGCTTTCAATGGTGGAAACCGCTTCGCTCGTATAGCGTGTGTAACGATAGTCGGCGTTTAGCGCCCACCAGTTCCGAATCTGCCACGTGAAACCCATGTTTGCCACGTGGTTGGGTTCCGTGACGGAAGCAACGCCGCTTTCGCTGACGCTGTAAGGCGCCAGGACGGCGGTGCTGTTCGGTGCGATACCGCTGAAGGACATGGCGAGTGCCGCGGGCCCACGGTTTCGTGCATAGGTGTAGCCACCGCGCCATTCCAGATTGTCGGTCAGGTTTCCTCTGAAAGAGAATTCACTGACAGGAGTCTTAAGCTCGCGAGTTTGAGACCACGAGATCTCCGCCAGGGGTTCCATCGTGGACAATGTGGCGGGATTGATGCTCACTTCATTGGCGGCCACTGCGTTCAGTCCCGTTGTTTCATTGAAGGACTGGAATCCTGCCCTGTAGTGGAAGTCCCAGTTCCGCCAGGAGTAGTCTAGACCGCCGGTGAGGCGATTCGTTTTATCGTGCAGGGGCGCATTCAACGGGTAAGGATTGGCTCTGGCAAACGCGCCCCAGTAAGTTGGCGCGTTGAAAAAATCCAGCGATCTCGTCGTCAGCAACGTGCCGTCTGTCGACGTTCGGTAATAATCGACGTTGAAGCGCAGTTGGTTGGTCGCGTGAAACGTAAAACTTGCCGTTCCGAGCTTCCTGACCGTCGCCCAATCATGATAGTCGGTAAGGCCCTTCGAGAGGCCCGGTGCCGCGGTCGTTATCGGCAGCACGACATCGTCGTCCTGGTTCCGGTAGTAATAGCTCTGTCGCCACTGCACGCGGAAGTCATAAAGGTTGGTTTTTGAGACCTTCAGCTCGGCGGTAGCAAACGGATCTCCACCAAGGCCGCTCGCCGACAGAAAATAGCCGTCGGCAAATCGATTGCTCCTCTCTCTTGCGTCACCATTCAGCGTGAAGTCCAGAACTCGAAACCCCTCGTTCAAATTGACAAGTTGCTGATAGTGCGGACGGTAGCCATTGATGTCCGTGAACCGATAACCGACGGTAACCTCTCCGTTGTTCTGAAACCGCTCGGCGGCCTGTGTGTCCGCTTGCGGTTCCTGGGCCTGCAACGCGGAAATGCGCATCAGGACGAACATAACGCTGGCCGTATGCGGTAAGAGTCTTGCGAGTGTTTTCATCGCAGCAGGTTCACATCGAAGTTGGAGCCGTGAATCGCAACGTGGCATCGAGTGCACTCACCGCTGGTCTGAAATCCAAGCCTTCCGTGAGGCGCCTGGGTCAGCTGGTGGAATCCGGTATGACACTGCAGGCAGAGCTGGCGGCCTTCGCGACGGACCAGCAGCATGCGATTAGCTGAACCGTGTGGACTATGACATCCGATACAGCCTTCCACCTTCGCGGCGGGATGCTCGTGCACGTAAGGTCCCCGCTTCTCTACGTGGCACTGGACGCAGGTTTCGGACTGCGCCTTTACAAGACTCGAACGATTCAGTGTTCCGTGAGGACTGTGACAATCGGTGCATTTCATCAATCCCTCCGGGACGCGGTGATGCACCGGTTGCGCAAACTGTGTGCGGACCGTCGCGTGACAGCCGTAGCACAGTTCAGGCTGTGAGGTTTTCAGGAGACTGCCAGCGAGCCAACGCGCTTCGTCCGCCCGTTGCGGGACCTGGAAAAATTGCGCCTGCGGGGCAGGAGCCGTTCCCTTGCTCGGATCCTTTACGGCATTCACGAGATGACTCGAATGACAATCGTGGCATGAAACTGCTGAGGCCATGTGGTTCGAGTGAAGAAAGGAGTCCTGCTGTTTGCTGCTCCTGTGACAACCCAGACACCGTTCGGAGTTTTCGCGGGGATTGGCTCGGTAGGCAAAGATCAGTTTGTTGGCAGCAAGGGTTTTGGCTTCGTCCCCCCGCGCAGCCTCTTGTCCTTCAACGTGCGCCTTACCCGGACCATGGCAGGACTCACACGTCATCACGGTCTCTACTTTGTTTTGAAGCCGCGCATGAGAGGTCTTGTCGAATTCCGTGACCTCCGCCTTATGACATGCACGGCATCGGTCGTTGCCGACGACGTCGCCAGGAGAACCGCCGATTGCGGGTAGGTTCCATACGACAGAGGGACCGCTGGCCGGACCGGCAAGACGTTGCGTGAGCGCTATGCGAGCGCCGATGACAAGTGCGCAAATCGCTATCAATAGCGGCCAGTGACGTTTAGCTTGAACTCCAGGCACATTCATCGCGGAGCACCTCGCAAGCAAACAGCCAAACAGATATTCAAGCAGGCCCAGACTTCACAAGGCGCAAAATCCATATTCCGTGCCAACCTGTCAAAACCTTCCAGTCGCGCTGACAAACCGTGACAATATGACGAAATCATTTATTCTTGTCGACTTTTCTGTCGACAGTTGGTCACGACAGATCCCAATGTCAGCCCTTTCGCTGCGCCTTACGTGTCTTTTGTGCCGTTTTGCCAGGAGGAATCAGTAAAACCGGGCAAATCTCACCGGCTGCTCTTAAAGTCCGCTCTGCAGTGCTTCCGATGAGGGCTCGATCCAGCAGGTTCTTTCCGTGGATGTTCATCACAAGGAGATCAAACGCGCCGGTTTGTACAAAGTTTGGAATCACCTTGAAGGGCAACCCCTCTTCAACGCGAGTCTCTACATCACACCAATCCAGGGCATCCTGTGGAACCAGTCTCTGCAACTGCTCTTCAATCCCCAGCACCAGCGGATCGCGGTACTTGCCGGTGACGTCCGCGACCACATCATGCAGGACATGAAGGAGCGTCAGTTTAGCCTGGCATTCCTGGGCGATCGACAGGGCGTAGGCCACGGCGTCGGTCGTCCCCTCCGAGAAGTCTGTTGTCAGAAGGATTCGCCGAATATTTGGCGGCGCCGCGCCGCCCTTTTTCGCGGAGCCTACGGTGAGGAGGGGCACCGGGCACTGGCGGATCATCCGTTCGGTGACAGACCCCATCACGAACCGCTCAAAGCCTCGTCTTCCATGAGTTCCCATCACGACAAGATCTGCCTTCTGAGCCGCTGCGGAACGCAGGATCTCTCCATCGATATCACCTAGGCGCACCTCCGTCGTGACTGAGACATGAGCTTGTTCGCCTTGCGCGCGGGCTTTCTGAAGAAACCGCCGGGCCTCCTTTTCAAAGTCGGCAGTCATGTCCGCCACGCTGAACGGGGCCCCGTACGGTGAGGGAATCATGGGCGCAACGACATGAAGTGCATGAACCTTCGCCTCATAGTTTGCCGCCAGCTTGAGCGAGTACTTGAAGGCGTTCGAAGACGCCTTGAAGAAATCCATCGGGCATAGAATTTTTTTGAAGCGGATCATAGTTCCTCCAGGTTGACGTCCATGCATTCTACATTCCGAACCTTCGTTAGTTTTCGACAGGATGACAAGCCCTACGCGGTTCTCTTGCCGATTCGTCGCGCGATTCAGGTGAACGTTGGCGGTCTCGCGCTTCAAACTGTCCCCAACTATTGGATTTGGTTGGTACGTGACGTGACGGAACGCGGAATGCAATCCGAGGAGCGGAGGAACCTGGTGGAAACAATCCTTGTCACCGATGACGACAGCGCATGCCGCGACACAATTCAAAAGGCACTGGAGCGGGAGGGGTATAACGTTGAAAGCGCGGTTGGCGTCGACGACGCTGTCCGCGCGATAAAACGGAGGCGATTCGACCTGATTGTGTGCGATTACAGAATGGCTGGGAAAACCGGGTTGGACCTACTCGCCGAACTCAAGGAGCGAGAGCCACACATCCCCGTGCTGATGGTTTCCGCATATATGGACGCCGTCTTTGAAGCCGGCGCGGCGCAACTCGGCGCAGCGGGATTGCTCCGAAAACCTTTTCGGCTCCGGGAGCTTATCGAGTCCGTCGAGAGAGCCATTCAATAGGAGAAGCGATGAAAGGCAAAAGCCGCATGAAATCAGCATCAATCCCATCATTGTTTATGGGAGCTCTTTCTGCAGTCCTATTCGGAGGTGTTTCGCTCGAACCTATGCAACTCCAAACCTTGCCCGGGAGCGTCATTCGGGGCGAGCGGATTCTGACCTCTGCCGGATGCCTCAATTGCCATGCGTTGAATGGGAAGGGCGGAACCCGAGGAACAGATCTGGCGATTCCTTCAAAAACGGCGAGTACACCCGCTCTGTTCGCCACGTCGCTGTGGAATCACATGCCCTCGATGCTTAATGAAATCGAGCAATCAAAAGCTGCAGTTCCCGCCCTGAAGCTGTCGGATGCGGCAGATCTTTTCGCCTACTTCTACTCCACGCTCTATTTCTCACCGCGTGGAAATGCAGCAAGAGGAGGCAGTCTCTTTGTCGAAAAGCAATGCTCGAATTGTCATAGTGAGATCCTGAATACAGACCGCAAGAGAACATTCGTTGAGACATGGATGGATCTAAAGGATCCGAGCATCTGGGCGGAGCGAATGTGGAACCACGCCACGGAAATGGATTCCGCCATGTCGAATCGAGGGATTCGCTGGCCAAAGTTATCGGAGCAGGACGTTGTCGATCTCGTCACTTTCCTCAGCACTCAAGCCGGTACTCAACCCGAGGCCTATGACCTCTCGATAGGTGAACCGGAACAGGGACAAGCGGTTTTTGAAACCTCATGCACCACATGCCATTCTCTGGGGAATCGCGAGAAGTCCAAAGTGGATCTACTCTCGCGGAAAGGGCCGTCCTCTGTTACGGGATATATCGCTGCAATGTGGAACCATGCTCCGGAAATGAAACGCAGAGGCGGCGCTACTCCAAAATTGGCTGCAGGCAAAATGGCCGATCTGGTCGCCTTTCTTTTTTCGCAGCGCTACTTCTTTGAACCCGGGGACCTCGACCGCGGGAAAAGAGTCTATGAGAACAAAAGTTGCGCGTTATGCCACGAAGCTCGCAGAAGAGAAACCGGCGCTCCAGACCTTTCGAACACCATGGAGGCGTATTCCCCGATAGTTCTCACCGCTGCAGCATTTCGGCATGGATCATCGATGATCCAAACGATGAAACAGCAAAATATCGACTGGCCTGAGTTCAAGGGACGGGAAATGGCGGACCTGATCGCTTATCTGAACTCCAGATTGATCGTTCGAGTCGCGGTGATGAAAAAATGAGATTCACCAGAGAGGCACAGAGGGCACGGAGAAGACAGAATGCTTATCAAGTTCCCCTCTCTGTGCCTCTCTGGTGAATCCATATCCGGCGAAACAGATAGATCCCCCAGAGTCCGATTCCAGCGATCCATACTATTGCCGCCCATGCGAGGTGACTGAAGTAGGAATGTGGAGTCGAGGCAATAATGGCGCTTAGCCGAGCCGAAATTGCAATGAGGGTTGCGGTCAGCCCGATACGCAGAGGCCATGACCGGCGCTCTTCGGTCAGAGTGTAGCCACCATGCGACAACACAACACGTGTTCCGACCGCAAGTATGAGGAGCGTGAAGGCGCCCATGAACATCACGTGAAGGAAATCGATATGGTTGTTTTCGAAGACGGCTACCAGCCAGAGGCTTGCGATCAGGAGCCAGTGCGCGACCCAGACGCACCAGGCCAGCGTCGTGCGTGTAGTTGGTAGACGCCAGGGCTGTACATTCACCAGCGCGACTGCTGTCGTAATTACGGCGCGCAACCAAACGACGAAGGTGTAGTTCCACCCATACTCCACCACCACGGATGCCACCAGGAAAAGGCCGCAGACAGCGTTAAATCCACTGCGCCATTTAAGGAGCCACGAAACTGCTTTCCGGTCGCTCAGCTTTTCAAGGTTCTGGAAATTTGGAAGCTGAGCAAACCCAAGAAGCCTGGGCCCAAGAAACCCTCCGACTCCGAGCACCAGCAGCAAGACCATTCCTTCCGTCAGCAGACGCTTTCCAGGCAACTGCCACGCTGGCGAAATCCACGTCAAAGCACTTGCGGCATTGATAACAGATGCAGCCAGCCCTGCCATCAGGCCAAGACCCACGAAAACGAACGTTTCCGGAGGAGGGTGCTGTCGCTGGAGAAAACAATTTATTACGACGGCGACGAACGTCACGTGGGCGATCACGAAGAGAACATGTCCGGCTGTGAAATAGTAGAGCTCGAAGGCAATGAGCTCTGCGATGAGAATCGCGGCCAGGAAGTATTGGACGGCGCGGCCCGGGGCGTTCGTGCCAGTGAATCTCGGGACTGCGGTCCAGAGAAATCCCACGATGAAAGCGTAAAGGAAACAGTTGGTCTGAATGAAAGCGTGCGATTGGCCGGAGTAGCCCGAAGTGACGCCCCAGTGAAAGAGCGGCCAGATGGAGACCCCCGCAATTCCCATTAAGATGCCGAGTGGAAAGAAAACTCTGTATGGATCTGTCGTGGCGCCGTGACCTGCAGGAGTCGTTATAGCCATACACTCCTGCCACTAGAGTTTCAAATCGTACCCAGCTCTAACTAACGCGCCGCGCGCGGATTCCAGTGCGATGGCGCTATCGACGTGTGCGGCCATCGCGACTGCCGGAGCGCTTCGCAGCCGGGCAAGAATTTGATCGGCGTCGGGGCCTGCCAATTGTTCGCACTGCGCGTAAATGCCGTTCGGGCCCTCTTCAATAGGATTGTGAGCGGCGAGAATAGTGCGAATCGCGCCAATGATTGTATTTGTCGGTGAAAGGACCAGCAGTGCCGCCAGCGCTCCGTGATCCAATCGCAGCCTGGCGGCAAGGGGAAGTGGTTCTCCGCCTTGGGCAGTCTGCGCAGCCCGCAGCAGGATCTTCTCCTCCATGCCGATGTGCCTGAGCAGTCCTGAACGGAATTCGGAATACGCGTGCAGGTCTATACCAGCAGCACTGCTGGTGGCCCGCCGAAGGGCATCCTCGAGACGCCGATGATCGTCAGCAAGGTAATGTGAGATCGAGTCCGTCATAACAATCCCAATATTCGCCAAACGAAGCGACGACGCTGATTGCCACTCTGCTTATTTTTCAGGTCTAGGTGTTCGCCGTCTTTAAGCCAGTCCCCCGCAAGGCTTCGTTGCGAGCGCCGGCAGACTGCGTTTGATGATTCTCTCTGCGCGCAAGCAGGATTGCAAACGAGACGATCAAGGCCGAGATGGAACCGATGATCCCAACATCCGTTAAGAGTAGCGCGACGCTGTTAGACATGCTGCCTCCAGTGTTTCGACTCAGTGCAGGTGAGCTGCCAGAAAGAGAGGCTCCGATCTGCACTACTTAGGCGAGCAGGTGATGTCTTACTACTGACGAAATGTCCGGAGCCGGCACTGTAGATGTTTTCTCAGCGCCATTTTGACGATTGCGATGGGGCAAGACTTCGAGGCATGAATCTGCATTTCGATTACAATCCAGGTGCAACCCTACAGTCAGAACACCTCATGGTACGACGAGACGACAGTCAAACTTTGGAAGCGCTCCGCGGGGTTGCCAACCGCGCTTTGTCTCGAGTCGCCGAGGCTCCGCTGGTCGGCGGCAATCACGTACGGCTGCTCAAGGACGCGGCAGAAAACTACCCTGCGTGGCTTGAGGCGATCAAGACAGCCAGGCATCACATCCACTTCGAGAGCTACATTCTCCATGAAGATGAAACCGGACAGCAGTTTGTCGACGCTTTCATGGCGAAAGCAGGCGAGGGCGTCCGCGTGCGGGTGATCTACGACTGGGTGGGTGCTCTCGGAAATTCGTCCCGCCGATTGTGGAGGCGGTTGCGTGAGGCCGGCGTCGAGGTGCGCTGTTACAACCCTCCGCGTTTCGACAGTCCCCTGGGTTGGCTGTCCCGCGATCACCGTAAGCTGCTCTCCGTCGACAGGCGCGTGAGTTTCATCTCGGGCTTATGCGTGGGGAACATGTGGGTAGGCGATCCCGGGAAGAATATGGAGCCCTGGCGCGACACCGGAATCGAGTTGCGGGGGCCGGGCGTCACGGACGTCGAAAGCGCCTTCGCCCAAATCTGGGCCATGCTCGGGAAGCCGCTTCCCGTGGAGGATTCGAGGGACTGTCCCGAGCCCGTTGCAGCCGGAGTCATGAATGTTCGAATTGTCGGCAGCTTACCGTCAACCGCAGGGATGTTCCGTATAGATCAGCTCGTTGCCGCCCTTGCACGAAAGCGACTGTGGTTGTCGGATGCTTACTACGCCGGCACCACGTCGTATGTGCAGGCCTTGAGAGCCGCCGCCAAAGACGGCGTCGACGTTCGCCTTCTCTTACCGAATAGTACGGATATTCCATTATTGAAAGCGTTGTCGCGGGCGGGGTATCGATCTTTGCTCGAAGCGGGCGTGCGCGTATTTGAATGGAACGGCCCGATGATGCATGCCAAGACTGCCGTCGCAGACGGACGCTGGGGGCGTGTCGGCTCGACGAACCTCAATATCGCGAGCTGGTTCGGAAATTGTGAACTCGATGCGGTTGTCGAAGATGAATCCTTTGCCCTTCAGATGGAGGAGATGTACCTCCAGGACCTGACGAACGCGACAGAAGTGGTACTCGATGCGAAGCGGAAAATGCGCGCTCCCCGGAAGCGGCGGCCTCGCACAAGGGCTTCAGCCAGTGGCGGCGGAAGCACCGGGCGTGCGGCAGCGGGAGCAGTGCGCATTGGCAACGCCCTGGGTGCCGCATTTACGAACCGCCGTGTATTGGAGCCGCTCGAAGCGCGAATCATGATAACCGTCGGCCTTTTGTTTTTCGGTTTGGCGGTTCTGTTTGCGCTTTTCCCCTGGATATTCATTGTTCCGCTCGTCCTTGCGTTT
>Ga0207428_10005630_pt1 | contig 11651 bp, 9 predicted proteins | sample RhiMethybrSRZTD1_FD_187600 | JGI IMG/M metagenome (GOLD analysis project Ga0207428, IMG submission 187600) | Populus rhizosphere microbial communities from Tennessee, USA - Rhizosphere MetaG P. TD hybrid SRZTD1 (SPAdes) (version 3) | ecosystem: Host-associated > Plants > Roots > Rhizosphere >... | reverse complement strand
GACCGCCCCCTGGTCGGCCCCGCCGACCAGGGCCGCGTACTTGGCCAGGGCGCCGCGGACATACCGGGGCTCGGGCGGCTTCCAGGCCTGGCGGCGGCGGTCCAGCTCGGCGGGGTCGACCTCCAGCTCCAGGCGGCGGGTGGCCACGTCGATGGAGATGGTGTCGCCCTCCTCGACCAGGCCGATGGGGCCGCCCACGGCCGCCTCGGGGGCGACGTGGCCGACGCAGGCCCCCCAGGTGGCCCCGGAGAAGCGCCCGTCGGTGATCAGCAGCACGTCATTGCCAAGGCCGGCCCCCTTGATGGCCCCGGTCACGGCCAGCATCTCGCGCATGCCGGGCCCGCCCTTGGGGCCCTCGTTGCGGATCACCAGCACGTCGCCCTTGCCGACCCGGCCGCCGGTCACGGCCGCGAAGCAGTCCTCCTCGGACTCGAACACCCTGGCGGTGCCGCGGAAGGTCAGGCTCTCGTTGCCGGGGATCTTCACCACCGACCCGTCGGGGGCCAGGCTGCCCCGGAGCACGGCCAGCCCGCCCTCGGCGGCGATCGGCGAGGCCACCCGCCGGATCACCTCGCCATCGGGAGCAGGCGCGTCCTCCAGGTTCTCGGCCATGGTCCGGCCGGTGACGGTGAGGGCGTCGCCGTCCAGCAGCCCCGCCTCCAGCAGCTCGCGCAGCACCGCCGGCATGCCCCCGACCCGGTCGACGTCGGCCATCACGAAGCGGCCCCCGGGGCGCATGTCGACGATGTGGGGCACGCGCCGGCTGACGGCGTCGAAGTCGTCCATGGTCAGCTCGACCCCGGCCTCGTTGGCGATGGCCAGCAGGTGGAGCACGGCGTTGGTCGACCCGGCGGTGGCCATCACCACCGCGGCCGCGTTCAGGAAGGCCGCCCTGGTCATGATCTGGCGGGGCCGGATGTCCAGACGGAGCAGGTTGACCACGGCCTCGCCGGTGCGGCGGGCCGCCTGGGCGCGGCGCTCGGACACCGCCGGCGGGGTGGCCGAGCCGGGCAGGGCCATGCCGATCGCCTCGGCCACCGCCGACATGGTGTTGGCGGTGTACATGCCGGCGCACGACCCGGCGGTCGGGCAGGCCACCCGCTCCAGCTCGTCCAGGTCCTCCTCGGACATGGTCCCGGCGGCCACGGCCCCCACGGCCTCGTACATGTCCTGGACGGTCACGTCGCGACCGCGGAAGTGGCCGGGCAGGATGGTGCCGCCGTAGACGAACACGGCCGGCAGGTCCAGGCGGGCGCAGGCCATCAGCATGCCCGGGAGCGACTTGTCGCAGCCGGCGATGGCGACCAGGCCGTCGAGGCGCTCGGCGTGCATCACCAGCTCGACCGAGTCGGCGATCACCTCCCGGCTGACCAGCGAGGCCCGCATGCCCTCGTGGCCCATGGCGATGGCGTCGGACACGGTGATGGTGTTGAAGGTGAGCGGCACCGCCCCGGCCAGGCGCACCCCGTCCTTGGCGGCCACGGCCAGCCGGTCCAGGTGGATGTTGCAGGGAGTGACCTCGTTCCAGGACGACGCCACCCCGACCTGGGGACGCTCGAAGTCGTCGTCGGTGAAGCCGACGGCCCGCAGCATCGAGCGGGCCGGGGCCCGGTCGCGCCCGGCGGTGACCTCGGTGGAACGCGGACGCCCGGGCACGGTTGTCGTCATGGGTGCTCCTCCAGGAACTGGCCGCCGGCCTCGCGGCGGGCGGCGGCGACCACCGTGTCGATGAAGGGCACCTTGCCGGCCCGGTAGGCGTCACGGTCGAGGCGGTGGCGGCCGGCCAGGCCGCGCTTGAGCTTGCCGTACTCCTCGGCCGCCTGCGGATGGCTGCGCAGGTAGTCGCGGAACAGAAGGTGCTCGGCCCAGTAGTCGCTCGACACCGGGACCATGTGGACATGGTGGGTCTCGGGCGCGCCCTTCCGGAAGTAGCGGCGGTCGGGCAGCTGGCTCTCGAGCTCGGGGATGTACTCGTAGCCGAGGTTGATGAGGCCGGCCACGGCCGGGCCGGCCCGCTCGATGTCCTCGACCCCGACCATCAGGTCGATCACCGGCTTGGCCGGCAGGCCGGGCACGGCCGTCCCGCCGACGTGCTCGATGGCCAGGATCACGTCGCCGATGGCGGCGTCGATGCGGTCGCGCTCGGCGGCGTACCGCCGCGGCCAGTCCCGGTCGTAGTCGACCACCTCGATCGGCAGGGTCCCGCGGCTGGCCAAGGTCAACCCGCCCGCCTGGCCACGTTGCCCTCGGCGTCCCGCCTCGGGAACAGGGCCCCGACCCGCTCCACCCTGGCCCCCCGGGGCAGCCCTCCCCAGGCCAGCGCCCCCGGCAGCCGCGCGTCGGCCAGCTCCCCCGGGGCGCCGACGGCCGCCCACAGCGCCGGCGCGGCCCTGGTCAGCCAGGGGGCGGTGAGCAGGGCGACGATCCGCAGCGCCTCGGCCCCGGTGTACAGGGTGGTGTCCAGGGCCAGATCGTCGCCGGACTTGGCCAGGTCCCAGGGCCGGCGCTCGGAGATGTAGCCGTTGACCGCGGCGACGAACCGCCAGATCGCGGCCAGGGCCCGCTCGTAGGCGACCTCGTCGAGGGCGACCGAGGCCTCGGCGTAGGCCCGCTCGGCGGCGTCCTGGACCACCACCTCGGCGTCGGTGGCCGGCCCCGGGCCGGGGAGCACGCCGTCGCGGTAGCGCTCGACCATGGCCGTGACCCGGCTGGCCAGGTTGCCCAGCCCGTTGGCCAGGTCGGCGTTGTAGCGCTCGACCATGGCCTCCCAGGAGAAGTTGCCGTCCTGGCCGAAGGCGACCTCGCGCTGGAAGAAGTAGCGGACGGCGTCGCTGCCGAACGGCTCCACCAGGTCGTGGGGGGCGATCCCGGTGAGCTTGGTCTTGCTCATCTTCTCGCCCCCGACCAGCAGCCAGCCGTGGGCCTGGACGGTCCGGGGCAGGGGCAGGCCGGCCGCGAGCAGGATGGCCGGCCAGGTGACGGCGTGGAAGCGCAGGATGTCCTTGCCCACGAAGTGGTAGTCGGCCGGCCAGACCCGACGGAACTTCTCCATGTCGGCGTCCCAGCCGGCCGCGGTCAGGTAGTTCTGGAGGGCGTCGACCCAGACGTACATGACGTGCTCGGGGTCCCAGGGGATCGGCACCCCCCAGGTGAAGCTGGAGCGGGAGATCGAGAGGTCCTGGAGCCCCTGCTCGACGAAGGAGACGACCTCGCGCAGGCGGGTCTCGGGGCGGACGAACTCGGGATGGGTACGGTAGTGCTCCAGCAGCCGGTCGGCGTACTTGGAGATGCGGAAGAAGTAGTTCTCCTCCCGCACCGTCTCGACCGGCGTGCCGTGGATCGGGCAGCGCCCGTCGACCAGCTCCTCGGGGGTGTAGAACTGCTCGCAGGCCACGCAGTACAGGCCCTCGTAGCTGTCCAGGTAGACGTCGCCCTGGTCGTACAGCCGCTGCCAGAGATGCTGGACCGCGACGACGTGGCGCTCCTCGGTGGTGCGGATGAAGTCGTCGTAGGCGATGTCCAGCTCGGCCCAGGTCGCCTTCCAGCGCTCCACGATCCTGTCCGTCCAGGCCTGCGGGTCGAGCCCGCCCGCCTCGGCCGCCCTGGCCACCTTCTGGCCGTGCTCGTCGGTCCCGGTGAGGAACAGCACCTTGTCCCCGTGGGCACGCCGCCACCGCGCCAGCACGTCGGCCGCGATGGTGGTGTAGGCGTGGCCGATGTGCGGCAGGTCGTTGATGTAGTAGATCGGGGTGGTGAGATAGAAGGTGTCCTTCTCGGTCACCGTACGACGTGCCTCCAAACTCAACGGCGGTCAGACTAGAGCTCCTCAAGCGGGGTCGCCATTCCGCTCGGCGCCGCCTGCTCGGGCGCAGGGTACAGCCTTGCGCACGGCGAGCGACACCCACACTGGCGGTGCGAGGCTTCTCACCCCGGTGATCGTTCGGGTTCATGGCTTGCCACTGCGACTTTGTCCACAGTGCCCGCCCGAGACCTTGACTGGCCATCCCGGTGGCTAGAACATGTGTTCGATATGGCTGCCACGACTTCGGCTACTGCCAATGTGGTCCATCGGACCGCCAGGATCCGCCTGCGCGTGACCCGCCGGCAGGCCCACCGCTGCTACCGGCTGCTGCGCTCAGCCGGCGACCTGTGGGCGTGGTTGCTGGACACCAACCGGTCGCGGTTGCAGGAGGGTGACCGTCCACTCACGAACTACCAGACGCTCTGCCGTGAGCTGGCGCAGCTAAACAGCTTTGGAGAGCTGTCGACGGTCGGAGCCCGGTCGGTGCTGCGGCGCTACAGCGACGCGTGGTTCCAAGCCGCCAAACGTCGCAACCAGCGACAAGCTGCTGGCTTTCCTCGTCGAAAGCGCAGCCTGGTCCCGGTCCGCTACTACTACGGCACGTTCCAGATACGGGGACGACGGGTACGGCTGCCGGTTGCGAAGGGCCGTCCGGAGTTATGGGTACGGCTGGCCCGTCCCCTTCCCTACTCCGCTGAGCAGGTCCGAGCGGTCACGCTGCTCGCCGAAGGTGGCCAACTTTGGCTTGCGGTCACCGCCGCCGTCCCCGTCCACCAGAACAACTTGGACCCTAGCCGGGTGGCTGGAATAGATCTTGGCATCATCCATCCCTGTGCGGTGGTCACCGGGCAGGCGGGCCTGCTTGTGTCGGGCCGGGCGCTTCGCGCCGAGAGCTACCTGCATCTACACGACCAGCAGGCCCGCTACGCAAGGATGGCGAGGCGAGCTCCCAGGCCTGGCCACCGCGGGTCGCGACGGTGGCGCCGTCACCGGGTTCGCCTGCGGCGTGCGGAGGCCTGCCATCGCCGTCGCATCCGCCAGGCTCAGCATGAGGCCGCCAGGGAGGCAGTCGCCTTTGCTGTTCAGCATCAGGTCGGCACCTTGCTGATTGGCGACCCCAAGGGCATCACCAGCCAGGATGCGGGCAAGCTGCAGAATCTCCGCCGACGACAGTGGCGACGCACCCACCTTGTGCAAGCCCTACGGGACAAGGCCGAACGAGCCAGCATCGTCGTGCGGCTGGTGGACGAGCGCGGCACCAGTTCTACCTGTCCCGCCTGTCGACAACGCGTCCCCAAACCCAAAGGCCGCCGATTCCTCTGTCCGCACTGCCAGTTCCAGGGCCACCGCGATCTCGTAGGTGCCTACAACATCGCCGCCAAGCACGGTGGCGGACCCACGAGTACAGCCATGCCTGTGCTCGTTGAGCACCGTCGGGCCGGTACTGTGCCGGCACGACGTGACCGACGCCGCCACCTCCAAGACCAGCGGCGGCATCGATCCTGCCTGGCCTCGGGCCTCTCAGCCGAGTATGCCTACTCGTCTGAGCGTCGCTCGGCGGACGCGGGCTCCATCGCGTCCGCCGAGGATCAGGCAACCTCGTCCAAGGACAACAGTTGCTTGAAGGGGCACTAGCATCATCCGGACGCGTCCCGGGCGTCGAGCACGGCCTGGTAGACGGTCCGCCGGGGGGTGCCGGTGGCCTCGGCCACGGCCGTGACGGCGTCCCTGGTGCTGGTCCCGCCCTCGACCAGCCGGCCCACCTCCACGGCCAGGTCGGTCGGGCTGGCGGCGGCGCCGGCCCGGCCGGGCGGGGCCCCGGCCACGACCAGGGTCAGCTCCCCCCGCGGGCCCTGGGTGCCCAGCCGCTCCCGCAGCTCGCCCAGGGGCCCGCGCAGCACCTGCTCGTGCACCTTGGTCAGCTCCCGGACGGCCGCGGCGGTCCGGTCGGGCCCGAAGGCCGAGGCCATCGCGTCCAGGGTGGCCAGGACCCGGTGCGGGGCCTCGAAGAACACCATCGTCCGGGGCTCGGCGGCCAGCTCGGCCAGGCGCCGGTCGCGCTGGCCGGGCCGGCGGGGCAGGAACCCCTCGAAGCAGAACCGGTCGGTGGGCAGCCCGCTGACCACGAGGGCGGCCAGGGCGGCGCTGGGGCCGGGGACGACCTCGACGGCCAGGCCGCGCTCCAGGCAGGCCGCGACCAGGTGGTAGCCGGGGTCGGACACGGCCGGCATGCCGGCGTCGGAGACCAGGGCCAGCCGCAACCCGGCGGCCACCCGGTCGGCCAGCTCCTGGGCCCGCTCGCGCTCCCCAACCTCGTGGTAGCTGGTCATGCGGGTGGTGACGCCCAGGTGGGCGAGCAGCTTGCGGGTCTGGCGGGTGTCCTCGCAGGCGACCAGGTCGGCCTCGGCCAGCGCCCTGGCCAGCCGCGGCGAGGCGTCCTCGAGGTTCCCGATGGGGGTCGCGCAGACGGTCAGCCTGCCTTCCTTCATGCGAGGAAGGCTACTTGACGATCTCGTCGTAGGCGGCCTGCCACTTCTCGAGCTTCTGGCCGGTGAGGGTGACGATCGACAGCTTGGTCTCGGCCGGCGGGTAGATGGCCGGGTCCTTGGTCTGGTCCGGGGGCAGCAGCGGCTTGGCCAGCGACACCGGGGTGCCGTAGCTGACGTAGCTGGAGATGCGGGCCTGCACCTTGGGATGGAGCACGTAGTTCATGAAGCGGGCGGCGTTGCCGGGGTGGGGGGCGCCCTTGGGCACGGCCATGACGTCGACGAACTGCAGCGTGCCTTCCTTGGGGATGACGTAGCTGACGTCCTGGTTCTGGTCCCGGGCCTGGAAGACGTCGCCGCTCCAGCCCTGGGCCAGCCAGGTCTCGCCGGCCGCGAGCTCGTCGATGTAGGTGTCGCTGGTGAACCCCTTCAGCTCCGGCTTGATCGAGCGGACCAGCTTGACGACCTCGGCCAGGTCGGAGTCCCTGGTCGAGTTGGGGCTGCGGCCGAGGTAGATGAGGGCGCAGCCGATCAGTTCGGTCACCTCGCGCAGCAGCGTGACCCGGCCGCCCATGGCCGAGGACGGCTCGAACACCGCCGCCCAGGAGTCGACCTCGTCGCCGGCCTCCTTGCGGTTGAAGCCAATCCCACTGGTGCCCCACTGCCAGGGGACGGTGTAGCGGTTGCCCGGGTCGTAGTCGGTCTCGACGAACTCCTTGTCCAGGTTGGTCAGGTTGGGCATCAGGTCCTGGCGCAGCGGCTCGATCAGGTCGAGCTTCAGGTAGGTGGGGATGAACCAGCTGGTCGGCACGATGATGTCGTAGTTGGTGGGGCCGGACCGCATCCTGGCCAGCAGGTCCTCGTTGGAGGAGTAGACGTCGTAGTTGACCCGGAGGTTGGAGGTGGCCTGGAACAGCGGGATCGTGCGGTCGTCGATGTAGTCCGACCAGTTGTAGATGTTGAGCACCCGCTCATCGCGGCGGTTGCCGACCGTCAGCGGGCCGCCGGCGGCCGGGACGGCCGCCGGGGTGTCGTCGCCCAGCCCGGCCACGGTGCCGCCGGCGTAGCCGGCCACCCCGGCCGCGGCCAGCAGGCCGGCCACCTGCAGGAAGCTCCGCCGCCCGACCCGCCGGTCGGGCGGGCCGACCAGCATGTTCAGCTCAGGGTCTTCCTTGCCGGCTCGTACCATCCTCGATCTCCTCCAGCTATCCCAGTCGTAGGACGACCTCGTCGACCAGCAGCGCGTCACCGGCCGGGACCGCGTCGGCCACGATCTCCAGTCTCAGCGGGCCGGCGGTGGCCACGGTGTGGGCGACGATGATCCGGCGCCATTCCAGGCCCGGCAGCGTGGTCGCGGTCGTCTTCGAGCTCTCCTTGTCGTCGTCGCCGGCCAGCCGGACGGTCACCGGCTGGCCGGGCGCGGTCGAGCGCACCCAGGCCGAGGCCACATAGCGTTGGCCGAGCTTGCCCTCGGGGACGGCGTCGGGCAGGACCAGGCCGACCCGGCCAGGCTCCCGGGCCCGCACCGAGGCGCACGACCCCGAGGTCCGGCCCTGCGGCTCCTGGCCGGCGTCGGCCGTGCCCAGCACCTGCCAGCCGCTCAGGTCCTCTTCGAAGCTCCAGTTCGGGACCAGGTTGCCGAACGACCCGGCCCCGGGCGGCCGCGAGGTGGGGCCGCCGGCGGCGGTGGTGGGGGCGGCCGCGGCGCCGGACGCCCCCGAGGGCGCCGGCGGCTCCTTGGCCGAGCCGATCAGCCAGGTGGCCAGCACCGTGGCGGCCACCACCGACACGATGACCACGGCGATCGCCGCCCCGGCGGGGCCGCGGACCGAGCGCGGCTGGGCCTCGTGACGGCCGCGCGGCCGCTCCGGTTGCTCCGGCGGCTCCGGCGGCTCGAGTGCGGGCAGCGCGCGTTGCCCGTCCGATTGGACGGCCGCTGCCTCGGGGTTGCCGGCCCCGTTGTCGGCCGCAGGCGGCTGCGGCACCGAGGCGCCGTCAAGGGCCTGCCCCTGCCGGGGCTCCGCCCGATCCATGGTGTCGTCCTCCACGAGCGCCCATCCTCGCCTGAGCGCTCACTCCAGGCACACCCGCAAATAACGCAATCTAAAGCAAGCAGATCTGTGCAGGCAACTTCGCCGGGTCGCGGTGCGACCTACCGCTCGGGAGACGCCGACCTTCGCGGGAGCAGCAGGCAGACGTCCCCGAACTCGTGCCACAGGTAGCCGGAGCCGAGCGCGGCCGCGTAGGCCCGGTCGAGCGCCGGGCGGTCCAGGAAGGCCCCCAGCAGGTCGAGGTGGCTGGCCTCGGGCTCGTGCAGGCCGGTGAGGAGCCCGTCGACCGCGGCCAGCCGGTGGCCCGGCCCGATCCGCAGCCTGGTCACCCCGGCCCCGGCCCGCACCCCGTCCCCGCCGGCGGCGGTCTCCAGGGTCCGGACCACGGTGGTCCCGATCGCCACCACCCGGCCGCCGGCCGCCCGGCAGGCGGCCACGGCGGCCGCGGTCGCCTCCGGCACCAGATAGGGCTCGGCGGGCACGTAGCGGCGGTCGGTGGCCGGGTCGCCGTAGGTGGACAGCCCGGCGTGCAGGCTGATGGTGGCCAGCGCGATCCCCCGGTCGCGTAGGTCGCGCAGGGTCTGGACGGTGAAGGGCCGGCCGGCGCTGGCCATCTCGGCCGACCCGGGGACGGCCGCGAACAGCGTCTGGTACTGGTGCAGGGGCCAGGGCCGGGGCACGTACGCGTAGCGCACCGGCCGGCCCGCCCGGTGCAGCGCCTCGGCCAGCCGCTCCCCGGCCACGTCGAAGGCCAGCCACACCAGCGGCCCGGCCTCCTCGTGCCGGCCGAGCACGGTCGCGCCCAGGCCGCCGGCGAACCGCAGCCGGTCCCCCGGGGCCAGGGCCGGGGCCGCCGGCCGGGCGTCGGTCGGCACCAGGGCCGGGTCGCCCCCGCCCGTCGGCACCCCGAGGACCAGGGCCGCCCAGCGGCCGTCCTCCCGGGCGGCCAGGCGGACCTCCAGGGGCGTGCCGGCGGCGGTGTGGCCGAGCAGGCTGGCCGGTAGGGTGCGGGAGTCGTTGGCGACCAGCAGGTCGCCCGGCTCGAGCAGCCGGGGCAGCTCGTGGAAGCGGTGGTGCCGGACCGACCCGGTGGCCCGGTCGACCAAGAGCAGGCGGACGTGGTCGCGGCGCAGCCCCCGGGCCTCGGGCGGCGCGGCCGCCTCCAGCTCCGGCGGGAGACGGAACCGGACCGCGCTGCGCATGCCCGCCCCTCAGGCCTTGGCCGAGGCGAACCCGGCCGCCTCCAGGCGCTCGCCGCTGCCGCCGCCGGCGGCCAGGCGGACGAACACCTCGGTGCGGTCCTCCGGCCGGGCCAGGGTGGCCGGGTCGTCGTCGGGCAAGGCGGCCGCGTGCATGGCCGTGGCCATGTCGCCCGGGTCTACGGCGTTGACCCGGACCCCGCTGCCGTCCAGCTCGCTGGCCCAGATCCGGGTCATCTGGTCGAGGGCGGCCTTGGACACCCCGTAGGCACCCCAGCCTGGGTAGCCGACCACCCCGGCGTCGCTGGAGACGTTGATCACGCTGCCCCGCCCGGCCGCCAGCATGGGTCCGAGCAGGGCCCGGGTGAGCAGGAACGGCCCCGCCAGGTTGACGTCCAGGACCCGGTGCAGGGCGTCGGGGTCGGTGTCGAGCAGGTACGGCATGGGCGTCGGGCCCAACTCGGAGGCGTTGTTGACCAGCACGTCGACCCGCTCGAAGGCGGTGAGGGCGGTGGCCGCGACCCGCTCGGTGTCGTCCGGGTCGCCGACGTCGGCGGGTACCGCGACCGCCCTGGCCCCGAGCGCCTCGGCCTCGGCCCGGACCCGCTCCAGGGGCTCGGGTCGCCTGGCCACCAGGACCAGGTCGGCACCCTCGCGCGCGTAGGCCAGCGCGATCGCGCGGCCGAGGCCCTGGGAGGCGCCGGTCACAAGGGCGGTCGTTCCGGCCAGACGGCCGGCGGCGGGCCGGGTCATCTCGACACCTCCATCGCTGCGCGACGACGCTGCCGGCATGGTGCGCCCGCCCCCACAAATTTGTCAACAAAGCTGTTGACTTAATCGTTTGCAGGTGAACCGGGACCGCCGGAGCCGTGTTGGGGCGGGAGTAGCCTGGAGCGAGCCTCCTCTTCCTCCGACTTCCTGCGGGGTGCCCGTGCGACGCCTGTTCCTGCTGGCCTTCGTCTGGGGCTGGTCGTTCCTCTTCATCAAGGTCATCCTCGAGGACGCCCCGCCCACCTTCCTGGCCTGGGGACGGATCGCGCTCGGCCTGGCCGTGCTGGCCGTCGCCCTCCTGCGCAGCGGCGACGGCCTGCCCGAGCGCCGCTACTGGGGCCACCTGCTGGTCCTGGGGCTGACCATGAGCGTCCTGCCCTTCATGCTCATCGGCTGGGGCGAGGAGCACATCAGCTCGGCCCTGGCCTCGGTCCTGAACGCCTGCACGCCCCTGTTCGCGGCCGGGTTCGCGGCCGGCCTGCTCGGCGAGCGCCTGCGCCCGCCCCAACTGATCGGGATCGCCGTCGGCTTCCTCGGCGTGGCCGTGGTCGCCGGGGTCGGCGGCGGCGACCTGGCCGGCAGCTCCCTGCTCGGCTCGGCCGCGGTGGTCCTGGCCGGCGCCGGCTACGGCTTCGGGTTCGCCTACGCCAACCGCTTCACCACCGGCCTGTCCGCCCTCCAGCTGTCGTTCGGCCAGCTCCTGGCCGGGACCCTCCTGCTCGCCCCCGTGGCCGCCGTCGACCTCGCCGCCGGCCGGGTCGACCTCGGCCCCGCCGCCGCCCTCTGCCTGGTCCTGCTCGGCACCCTCGGCACCGGCTACGCCTACCTGCTCAACTACCGCACCCTCCAGGAGAGCGGCGCCACCGTCGCCTCCCTGGTCACCTACCTGGTCCCCCTGGTCGCGGTCGCCGCCGGCATCCTCGTCCTCGGGGAGCCCTTCTCCATCCGCCTGGTCATCGGCGGCCTGATCGTGGTCCTCGGCGTCGCCCTCGTCCAAGGCCGCCTGTTCGGCCAGCGCCGGCGAGCCCCCCAGCCAGTCCCGGAGTCCGCGGTCTGCGAGTGACCACCCGGCCGCTCAGATCTGCGAGGAGTCGACCTCCACGGTCCCGGTCCCCCGCTCCCCGGCGAGATCGCCGCCTCATCGCCTCGGTCGCCTCCGTCGGCCTCCCCAACCCGACCCTCCACCTCCGTCTGCTACCATCCCAAACGCTCACCTGGGGGTGTAGCTCAGCCCGGCAGAGCGCCTCCCTCGCACGGAGGAAGCCAGGGGTTCAAATCCCCTCACCTCCACCCCCAACCTCGCAGGTCAGAGCGTCGCCAGCGTCAAGCGGGCGGCGCTCAC
>Ga0207428_10005627_pt1 | contig 11655 bp, 8 predicted proteins | sample RhiMethybrSRZTD1_FD_187600 | JGI IMG/M metagenome (GOLD analysis project Ga0207428, IMG submission 187600) | Populus rhizosphere microbial communities from Tennessee, USA - Rhizosphere MetaG P. TD hybrid SRZTD1 (SPAdes) (version 3) | ecosystem: Host-associated > Plants > Roots > Rhizosphere >... | reverse complement strand
CCCCCTCCGCCGGAGGAGCCGCCACCCGCAGCCGGGTCGCGGCCCGGTCGGCCAGGCCCTCGGTCTCGGGCCGGGGCACGAACACGCCCGGCCCGACGGCCAGCCGCAGCCGCCCGAACGGCGCCCACCCGATCACGTACTGGAGCGGCTCCCCCGTCACCCGCCGGGCCACCATGGCCCGCAGCGCCCGGTCGTCGGGGGCCTCCTCCAGCAGCCAGTCGGCCTCGGCCCGGGCCGAGACGCAGCCGGCGGCGGCCAGCTCGCGGGTCGCCCAGGCACGCAGCGCACGCCGACGGCCGAGGTCCGGCGGAGCGGTGGTCATGCCGGCGCCTCGGCCGCGGCCAGGGCGGTCTCGGCGTCCCTGGCCGCCAGCTCGTCGATGATCCGGTCCAGGCCGCCGCCGTTGAGCACCCCCGGCAGGTCGCCCACGGACAGGCCGATGCGGTGGTCGGTGACCCGGTCCTGGGGGAAGTTGTAGGTCCGGATGCGCTCGGAGCGGTCCAGCGAGCGGACCTGGGAGCGGCGCTCGGCCGCCAGCTGGGCCTGCTGCTCGGAGATGGCCCGCTCCAGCAGCCGGGCCCGCAGCACCCGCATGGCCTTCTCGCGGTTCTGGATCTGGGACTTCTCGTCCTGCATGGACACCACGATGCCCGAGGGCAGGTGGGTGAGGCGCACCGCCGAGTCGGTGGTGTTGACCGACTGCCCGCCCGGGCCGGTGGAGCGGTACACGTCGACCTTGAGGTCGCCCGGGTCGATGGTGACCTCGACCGGGTCGGCCTCGGGGAGGACGTTGACCCCGGCGGCCGAGGTGTGGATGCGGCCCTGGGACTCGGTCACCGGGACCCGCTGGACCCGGTGCACGCCGGCCTCGTACTTGAGCCGCGACCAGGCGCCCCTGCCCTTGACCGCGAACACGACCTCCTTGACGCTGGCATCCAGATTCGACTCGCTCTGGGACAGCTCCTCGACCTTGTAGCCGTGCTGCTCGGCCCAGCGGACGTACATCCGGTACAGGTCGCCGGCGAACAGGGCGGCCTCGTCGCCGCCGGTGCCGGCACGGACCTCGACGATCACGTCCTTGTCGTCGTTGGGGTCCTTTGGGACCAGGGCCCGGCGGAGCCGCTCCTCCAGGGCGGCCTGGCGGGCCTGGGCGTCGGCGATCTCCTCCTCCAGCAGCGCCCTGCCGTCGGTCGTGCGCTCCTCGCGCAGGAGCTCGCGGGCGGTCGCCAGGTCGTCGGTGGCCGACCGCCACGCCCGGTACGTCCGGACCACCTCGCCCAGCTCGGCGTGGCGCCGCGACAGCTCGATCAGCCGCGTCTGGTCGGCGATGACCCCCGGGTCGGCGAGCTGGCGCTCGACGTCCTCGTAGGTCCGCTCGATCTCCTCGAGCCGTTCGAACATGGTCAGCCGCCTCGGGGCAGGTCCTCCGGCGCCGGCTCGGCCGGAAGCCGCCGCCCGGGGAGCGGGCCGGCCAGGTCGTCGACCTGGGCGCCGGCGCCGGCGGCCAGCGGGGAGGGCAGCGGCCCCACCGTGGCCCGCGCGGCCGGGGGCAGGACCTGCTCCAGCGAGCGGATGGCGACCTCGATCATGTCGGGGGTTGGCGGCTTGGTGGTCAGCATCTGGAGCCACAGGCCGGGCTTCATCAGCGCCTTGACCAGGGACGAGCGCTCCCGGCCGGCGCCGAGGCGGATGCCCTCGTAGGCGATGCCGACGATCACCGGCACGGCCAGGATCTGCAGCGGCACGCGCACGTACAGCGGCGGGCGGCCGATGGCCGAGAACAGCACCGTGAACAGGATCAGGGTGACCACGAACAGGATCAGCAGGAAGTTGGTCCCGCAACGGACGTGCAGGGTCGGGAAGCGGCCGACGTTGTCCGGCTCCAGCGGCAGCTTGGCCTCGTAGCAGTGGATCGTCATGTGCTCGGCGCCGTGGTACTGGAACACCCGGCGGATGTCCCGCAGCGACGAGATGGCCACGATGTAGAGCAGGAAGAAGGCGAGCCGGGCCAGGCCCTCGACCAGGTTGAAGATCAGGTTGTTGGGCAGGTGCGCCGACAGCCAGTTGGTCCCGGCGGCCGGGGCGAGGATGAACAGGGCGGTGAAGAACGCGGCCCCGATCCCGAGCGACCAGCCCATCTGCCGGTTCGAGAGCTGCTCCTCCTCCTCGAGGGCCTGGTTGCCGGAGATGGCCAGGGCCTTGACGCCGATGGCCAGCGAGTCGGCCAGCACGCCGATGCCGCGGAAGAACGGCAGCTTGAACAGCTTGACCCGGCTGGCCAGGGGCCGCAGGGAGTGCTTCTCGAGGTAGATCTCACCCGCGGGGCGGCGCACGGCAAGCGACCAGGCCTCCTGGCCGCGCATCATCACGCCTTCCAGGACGGCCTGGCCGCCGTAGTAGAACGGCTGCTTCCTGCCGGTCTCGTCACCCACGTCGGTCGGCCCGCTCAGGCGGTCGACTCTGGAGCCTTGCGCTTGCCGTAGCGGCGCTCGAAGCGCTCCACACGGCCGCCGGTGTCGACCAGCTTCTGCTTGCCGGTGTAGAAGGGGTGGCACTTGGAGCAGATGTCGACCCGCAGCTCGGAAACGGTCGAGCGGGTCGTGAACTCCTCACCGCACGAGCAGCGCACGGTGGTCACCTTGTACTCGGGGTGGATGCCCTGCTTCATAGCTGTTCGCAGTCCTCACGTCTCTGTCGGGTTCTGGGATCCTATACCGGGAACGACCTGCGCCGTTCCGACATTCCACACCCCTGCCTAGTTGATGTTGGCCCGCTGGATGTGGCGGAGGAACTCGGCGTTGGTCTTGCTCTGGCGCATCCGGTCCACCACCAGCTCGAGGGCCTGGGCGGGCTCGAGGGCGCCGAGGACCCGGCGCAGCTTCCAGGCCACGACCAGCTCCTCCTCGGACAGCAGCAGCTCCTCCTTGCGGGTCGAGGAGGCGTCGACGTCCAGGGCGGGGAAGATGCGGCGCTCGGACAGCTTGCGGTCCAGGCGGACCTCCATGTTCCCGGTGCCCTTGAACTCCTCGAAGATGACCTCGTCCATGCGCGACCCGGTGTCGACCAGGGCGGTGGCCAGGATGGTCAGCGACCCGCCCTCCTCCAGGTTGCGGGCGGCCCCGAAGAACCGCTTGGGCGGGTACAGGGCCGAGGAGTCGACGCCGCCCGACAGGATCTTGCCGCTGGCCGGGGTGGCCAGGTTGTAGGCCCGCGACAGCCGGGTGATGCCGTCCAGCAGCACGACCACGTCCTGGCCGTACTCGACCAGCCGCTTGGCCCGCTCGATGGTCAGCTCGGCGACCTGGCAGTGCTCCTCTGAGGGCCGGTCGAAGGTCGAGTAGATGACGTGGGCCTTGGTCGAGCGCTGCATGTCGGTGACCTCTTCGGGCCGCTCGTCGGTGAGCAGGATGATGAGGTGCACCTCGGGGTTGTTGTCGCTGATGGCGTTGGCGATCTGCTTCATCAGCGTGGTCTTGCCCGCCTTGGGCGGGGAGACGATCAGCCCGCGCTGGCCCTTCCCGATCGGGCACATGAGGTCCATGATCCGGGTCGAGATCTCGGTCGGGTTGTGCTCCAGCCGCAGCCGCTCCAGCGGGTACAGCGGGGTCAGGTCCTTGAAGTCGCGCCGGTTGCGCGCCTCCTCGGGCTCCAGGCCGTTGACCTTGTCGATCCGGGACAGGGCGGCGTACTTCTCGGAGTCGCGGGGCAGCTTGACCGTGCCCTCGATCTCGTCGCCGCGGCGCAGGCCCATCCGGCGGATCATCGACAGGGGCACGTAGACGTCCTCGGAGCCCGGCAGGTAGCCGTTGACCCGCAGGAACCCGTAGCCGTCCTGGGAGCGGATGTCGAGGGTGCCGGTGCGGCTGACCTCGGGCCGGTCGTCGGCCTGCTGGCGGTCGCGGTAGTCGGGCCGCTCCAGCAGGGCCACGTTGCCCTGGTCGAAGCCGCCGCCGCCGCGGTTGCGGTTGCGGTTGCGGTTCCGGTTGCGGCGCCGGCCCCCGCCCTGGCCCTGCTGGTTCTCCCAGCGGTTGCCGCCGCCGCCCTGGCCGCCACCCCAGTCACGGTCGCGGTCGCGCCGCTGCTGGCCGCGGTCGCCGCCGCCCTGGTCGGACTGGCCGTCACCCCGCTGCTGCTGCTGCGGGTCGGCCCCGCCCTGGGCCTGGTCGCCCTGGGGCTGCTCGGCCTGGCCGGCCTCGGTCACGGTGGCCGGCGGCGTCCCCGCCTCGGCGGCCGGGGCCGGCTGCTCGCCCGTGGGCGCCGAGGTCACCGAGGTCGCCTCGGCCCCGTCGGACGGCGACGAGGCGGACCCGCTGCCGGCTGGACCGTCGTGGGCGACCTCGCCGTTGCTGCTCGGCTCGGTCATCGTGGCCGGCGGGGACCCGGCGGCGGCCGGCTGGCCGCCGTTCCCGGACACCTCGACCGGCGCGGAGTCCGACGCCCGATCCACCGGGGCACCCCCCTGGGGCTCCCCGGACCCCTCCGCGGGGGCCTGGGCCTCGGTGGTCGTCCTGGTGGTCGTTCCCCCCCGCCGGCCCCGGGAGGGGGCCGACGAGGGCACGAACTCGACACCCTGGGCCTTGGCGATGATCGCGCCGATCAGGTCGGCCTTGCGGAGTCGCTGGTAGCCCTGGACACCCATGGACGAGGCGATGGCCTGCAGCTCGGGCAGGACCTTTCCCTCGAGGATGTCGCGTTCGGTAGTTGCCATGTTCACCTTCCCTGTAAGGCGGCGACGTGCCGGCTGGAGGTGCCGGGGACCGTACGTCGCCGCCCGGTTGCCGGGGTCTTTGAGATCAGTGGATGCCTGATGCGGCACCGTGGGGAGAAACTCGCGCTCGCTCCTAATCCTGTTCCCGTCGACGGGGCCGGGCGGCGCGGCACGAACCGCACACCGCCGGAGGCTGGCGTCCGATCACGTGACCCGGTCGACTGCTCGAACGGAACTGGTGGGTTGCCATCGCTGGCCAGCCGCGCCGGGATGCCGAAATCGCCAAATCTGAGCCGATAAAGGCGGGGGCGTCGACTGAATTGCCAGCGACTGAGACGTTCCGCATTGTACGGGCCGGACCGGGAGGAGCGCAACAGGGGTCACTCCTCCATCAGCACGCGGACGTCGCCGTCCTTGTCCAGCAGCGAGAAGCCGGTCGTCTCGCCCTGGCGCTGGAACACGATCGACACCGTGGAGTCGCCCACCCGGAGGTCGTGCAGCTCGACCGTGTTGAGCCAGCCGGGCAGCTGCGGCTTGTTCACGTTGATGGTGTTGGCGGGCGCGTCCGCCGAGATCCCGAGCATCGCCTGGAGCAGCAGGAACGGAGCCCCGGCGGCCCAGGCCTGGGGCGAGCAGGCGACCGGGTAGGCCACCGGGCGGTTGGGCGAGCGCCGGGTGAAGCCGCAGAACAGCTCGGGCAGGCGCATGTCGTCCACGGTCACGGCCATCTCGAACATGGCCGTGGCCAGCCGGTTGGTCGCCTTGGCGAAGCCGAAGCGCTTCAGCCCGGCCCCGATGAAGGCGTTGTCGTGCGGCCAGATCGAGCCGTTGTGGTAGCTCATCGGGTTGTAGGCGGCGGCCGACTTGGAGAGCGTCCGCACCCCCCAGCCGGAGAACATGTCCGGGGCGAGCAGCCGCCTGGCCATGGGCCCGGCCTTGTCGGGCTCGACGATGCCGCAGTACAGCCCGTGGGCCGGGTTGGAGGAGATGGACGCGACCTGGCGCTTCTCGCCGTCGAGGGCCATGGCGTAGAACTGCTCGGACTCGACCCAGAAACGCTCGTTGAACGCGTCGCGGAGATCCGCCGCCTCCCCCCGCAGGGCCGCCGCCCGGGGGGCGTGGCCGAGGGCCTCGTACACCTCGGCCATGCGCAGCTTGGCCAGGTAGACGTACGCCTGGACCTCGGCCAGGGCGATCGGGCCCTCGGCGAGCTTGCCGTCGACGTGGACCACCGAGTCGTGGGAGTCCTTCCAGCCCTGGTTGACCAGGCCGCGGGGGCTGGAGCGCCGGTACTCGAGGAACCCGTCGCCGTCCAGGTCGCCGTAGACGGCGACCCAGTCCAGGGCCCGCTCGACGTTGGGCAGCAGCCGCCGGCAGAACTCCAGGTCGCCGGTCCAGCGGTAGTAGGTGCCGAGCAGCAGCAGCCACAGCGGGGTCGAGTCGATCGAGCCGTAGTAGGGGGTGTGGGGGATGACCCCGGCCCCGGCCAGCTCCCCCTGGCGCAGCTCGTGCAGGATCTTGCCCGGCTGGGCGTCGCGCCAGTCGTCGACCTCGTCGGCCTGGAAGGCGGCCAGCACCTCGAGGGTGGTCCTGGTCAGGTCGGGGTTGACCATCAGGGTCTGGTGGCCGGTGAGCAGCGAGTCGCGGCCGAAGGGGGCCACGAACCAGGGGATCCCGGCCGCCACCACGTTCCCGTGCGTGGTCGGGGTGAGCAGCGCCCTGAGGTCGCGCAGGCCCCGCGACAGCAGCGAGTTGTACAGCTCGTTGTCGGTCCAGACGCGGGTGCAGGCGCGCTCCCAGGCCTCGTAGGAGCGGCGCAGGTCGTGCATGACCGCGTCGAAGGAGCGCTCGGGGGTCCGGGAGCCGACCGCCCGCGGCTCGACCGTGAGGGCGATCAGCTCGGTCTGGGTCGGCTCCAGGCGCAGGCGCCAGGAGGCCACCACCAGCCCGTCGTCGACCGAGACCTCGGTCGGCTCCAGCTCGAAGGCGATCCGGGTCTCGCGGAAGACGCCGTCCTCGCCGGCGTAGGCGAACACCGCCGAGCGCCGGTCGGCCTTGGGCCGGGCCAGCCGGCCCCGTACCGCCCGCTTGAGCCCGCGGACCTCGAAGATGTCGGCGAAGTCGGTGCCGAAGGTCAGGCGGACGGTGAGGGTGACGGCGGCGGCGTTGTAGTTCTTGATCCGGATGCGCTCGTACAGGCGGCCGTCGACGACCCGGGTGCGGCGGATGTTGACCGTGCCCTGGACGGCCGCGACCGAGCCGTCCTCCTCCACCAGGTCCTGGTTGGCCAGGTCGACGTGGCTGGCGTAGGCCCGGTCGGCCGAGGTCGACAGCAGCAGCGGGGCGTGCCCGTCGACCTCCAGCCGGAAGTCGGACAGGTAGCGGGTGTCACGCCAGTAGAAGCCGGCCCCGGTGGCCTGCTCGGCGTCCAGGTTCCCCTCGGCGTCGGCGCACAGGAACATGTCGCCTTCCTTGGTCGACCACAGGCGCTCGGTGCGGGCGTGCATGACGGCCGCGACGCCCTTGACCAGCACGCGGTTGACCGAGGCGTCGGCCAGCACGAACTCCTCGCCGGCGGGCGAGGTCAGCTTGTCGGGCACGGGAGACTCCGCGTCATTGGCTGCGGCACAGGAACGCGGCTGCCTCATCCTTCGGCGGACAGCCAGACGACTCGACCCGGCAGTGTACTAGAGCGTCGAGCGTCCCAGGGCGCCCTGGCCGGGCAGCTCCAGCCGCCGGACCCGCCAGCCCTCGGCGCCGGTGGCGGCCACCGCCTCCTCGGCGTCGGCCAGGGCGCCCGGGGCCGCCTGGCGGGGGCACAGGACCAGCAGCGACGGCCCGGCGCCGGAGACGAAGGCGGCGTGCCCGGCCGCGCGCAACAGCTCGAGCAGCTTGGCCGCGTCGGGGGTCTGGGTCAGCCGTTCGGGCTGGTGGAGGAGGTCCTCGGTGGCCGGCAGGAGGAGCTCGGCGTCGCCGGCCAGGGCCAGGGGCAGCATGGCCGAGCGGGCCCCGGTGTGGGCGGCGACCGCGAACGGCACCCGCTCGGGCAGCAGCCGGCGGGCCTCGGCGGTGGCCATCGGCTCGGGGGCGACCAGGGCGACGGCGACCAGGTCGGGCGAGACGGGCACGGCCCGCCAGCGCGGCCGGCCGTCCTCGACCCAGGCCAGGGTGGCCCCGCCGTGCAGGCAGGGGGTGGCGTTGTCGGGGTGCCCCTCCAGCTCGCAGGCCAGGGCCAGCAGCTCGGCGTCGGGGAGGCCGGGGGCGACCAGCCGGCGGGCCGCGGTCAGGCCGAGGACGACGGCGGCGGCGCTCGACCCGAAGCCGCGCCCCAGCGGGAAGCCCTTGACCACCGACAGGTGCAGGGGGGGCAGGCCCACCCCGGCCTCGGCGGCCAGGCGGCGCATGGCCACCGCGACCAGGTTGTCGGGCCCGGTCGGGAGCAGCTCGGCCTGCTCGCCGCTCACCTGGATGGCGTCGACCGGGGCCCGGCGCACCTCCAGCTCGTCCCACCAGTCCAGGGCGATCCCGGCGGCGTCGAACGCCGGCCCCAGGTTGGCACTGGTGGCCGGCGCCCGGACGTGGAGGGGGTGGCTGGCTTCCATGGCCGGAAGCCTAGCCGATGCGGGCCCGCGGCCAGGTCAGGGCTGGGGCTGCGACTGCGTCTGGCCGGTGCGGAGGGGGATCTCCTTGAGCAGCAGGGCGACCACGAAGGCGACGACCAGGAACGGCACCCCGACGAGGAACACGTCGTCCAGGGCGTTGGTGAAGGCGCCGAGCACGATGCTCCTGACCGGCTCGGCCAGCTGCTGGATGGCCTGGACGTTGTTGGCATCCACGTGCGGCCCGCCGGCCCCCGTGTGGATGCCCGCCCTGGCCAGCTGCTCGGCCAGGTAGTGCGCGAGCCGGCTGGACAGCACGGCCCCGAACACGGCCGCCCCCATCGAGCCGCCCATCTGGCGGAAGAAGGTGGTCGAGCTGGTGGCCGCGCCCATGTCCCGGTACTCGACCGAGTTCTGCACGGCGGTGACGATCGTCTGCATGGTGAACCCGAGGCCGGCCCCGAACAGGTACTCGTACAGGGCGACCTGCATGAACGGGGTGTCCACGTCCAGCCGCGACAGCAGGACCATGGCCACGGTCATCACCACCGCCCCGATCACCGGGAAGATCTTGTAGCGGCCGGTGCGGGTGATCAGCTGGCCGGAGGTGATCGAGGTCGAGAAGATGCCGATGATCGCCGGCAGCAGGGCCAGGCCGGACTGGGTGGGCGTGAACCCCTTGACCGCCTGCAGGTAGACGGGCAGGAAGATGATCGTCCCGAACATGGCGATGCCGGCCAGGAAGGCGAAGATGTTGCCGACGGTGAACACCTGGTTGCGGAACAGCCGCAGGGGGATGATCGGCTCGGGGGTGCGCCGCTCGATCATCACGAACGCCACCGTCAGCAGGGCGGCCCCGGCGAGCAGGGCGAGCGCCCCGACCTCGGTCCAGCCGTAGTCGTTGCCCCGCCAGTCCAGGTACAGCAGCAGGCAGGTCACGGCGCCGACGATGGCGGCCGCGCCCAGGTAGTCGATGCGGTGCTCGCGGCGGACGACCGGCATCTTGAGGGCCGCCGAGGTGACCGCCAGCGCGGCCAGGCCGACGGGGATGTTGATGTAGAAGATCCAGCGCCAGCCGACGGTGTCGGTGAGCCAGCCGCCCAGCAGCGGGCCGGCCACGCTGGAGACGCCGAACACGGCCCCGAAGTAGCCCTGGTAGCGGCCGCGCTCGCGGGGCGGGATGACGTCGCCGATGATGCTGAGGGCGATCGCGAACAGGCCGCCGCCGCCGACCCCCTGGAGGGCCCGGAAGGCGATCAGCTGGCCCATGTTCTGGCTGAGGCCGGACAGGGCCGAGCCGATCAGGAAGATCACGATGGCGACCTGGAAGATCAGGCGGCGCCCGTACAGGTCGGAGATCTTGCCCCACAGCGGCGTGGTCGCCGTCGAGGTGAGCAGGTAGGCGGTGACCACCCAGGAGAGCTTGTCGAGGCCGCCGAGCTCGCTGACGATGCGGGGCAGGGCGGTGCCGACGATGCCCTGGTCGAGGGCGAACAGCAGCATCCCGGCCATCACCCCGGCCAGCACGACCAGGATCTGCCGGTGCGAGAGGTAGTTGGGGGTGGGCTCGCCGGCGCCGGGCGGGAGCTCGGCCTGGCCGGTGGCGGCCGAGCCGGCGACGGCCGCGGTCGAAGGGGTGTCGGAAGGTGTGGTCATCTGGTCTCCGGATCTGCGGCCAGCCGGTCGAGGCTGTCGGCCAGCCGGGTGAGCAAGGTCGTGAGGGCGGCCCGGTCTCCTTCGGGCCAGTCGGCGATGGCCCGGTCGACCACCGTCGCCCGGAGCCGCATGGCCCGCGCGAGGGCGGCCCGGCCCTTGGGGGTGAGCCGGATCCGCGAGGCACGCCGGTCGCCCGGGTCCTCCGTCCTGGCCAGGAACCCGCCGTCCTCCAGGTGGCGGACGTGCCGGCTGGCCGTGGAGGTGTCCAGCCCCATGCACCCGGCCAGCTCCGACACCCGCAGGGACCCGTTGGCCAGCACCTGGTAGAGCACGTGCATCATCGCCGGGTCCCCGTGCCCCTGGGGCAGCCGCGACTTGAGCCGCCGGCCCACGGTCAGCAACGAGACCACCAGCTGCTGTCCGCTGGTCGTCTCTCTGGGCAGGGTGGGCACGGGCACGCCGACCACCTTGCCACAGATTGCTTGCAGCATGCAACTAATTGTCGGGTCAGCGGTGCGGAGGCTCGGGCGGGGACCCGGTCAGTCCAGGTTCAGGTGGGCGGCGGCGGCCGCGGGGTCGGGGGCGATGCGGGTGGGTTCGGGGGCGCCGGCGAGGGCCCAGTCGGGGTCCTTGAGGCCGTTGCCGGTGACGGTGCAGACGACCCGGCGGCCTCGGGGGAGGTTGGCGTCGAGGAGGCCGGCGACCGAGGCGGCCGAGGCCATCTCGACGAACACGCCCTCCTCGCGGGCCAGCAGGCGGTAGGCGGCCAGGATCTGGCGGTCGGTGACCGCGGCCAGCCGCCCGCCCGAGGAGGCCACCGCCCGGCGGGCGCCCTCGGCCGAGGCCGGGCGGCCGATCCGGATGGCGCTGGCGATGGTGGCCGGCCGCTCCACCGGCCGGCCGGTGACCAGCGGGGCCGCCCCGGCGGCCTGGAATCCCAGCATCGCCGGCCGCCGCTCCCCCGCCTCGGTGTAGCCCAGCCAGGTGGCGGTGATGTTGCCGGCGTTGCCGACCGGGATGCAGTGGACGTCGGGGGCGTCGCCCAGGGCCTCGACGATCTCGAAGGCGACCGTCTTCTGGCCCTGGATGCGCAGCGGGTTGACGGAGTTGACCAGCGCCACCGGGTATTGCTCGGCCAGGGCCCTGACCAGGACCAGGCAGTCGTCGAAGCTGCCGTCCACGGCCAGCACCGACGCCCCGTGGACCAGCGCCTGGGCGAGCTTGCCGAGGGCGATCCGGCCCTCGGGGATCACCACCGCGCACGGGATCGCGGCCCGGGCCGCATAGGCGGCGGCCGAGGCCGAGGTGTTGCCGGTGGAGGCGCAAAGGACGGCCCGCGCCCCCTCCTCCAGCGCCCTGGAGACGGCCACGGTCATGCCACGGTCCTTGAACGAGCCGGTCGGGTTGGCCCCCTCGACCTTCAGCCAGACGTCGCAGCCGGTCCGGGCCGACAGCACCGGCGCCGGCACCAGCGGGGTCCCACCCTCCAGCAGCGTCACCACCGGGGTCCCCGGACCCACCGGGAGCCGGTCGCGGTAGCGCTCGATCAGTCCCGGCCAGGCCGGCCTCCTGCCCAGCCGATTCACCGGGGCACCCCTTCGGGGTTCCCCGGCCCCTGCGGCCGACCAGGGACCCGACCCGCTGCCGGCTGGGCCGCCGCGGGGTTCCCCGGCCCCCTCCGGCTCACCACCC
>Ga0207428_10005626_pt1 | contig 11658 bp, 8 predicted proteins | sample RhiMethybrSRZTD1_FD_187600 | JGI IMG/M metagenome (GOLD analysis project Ga0207428, IMG submission 187600) | Populus rhizosphere microbial communities from Tennessee, USA - Rhizosphere MetaG P. TD hybrid SRZTD1 (SPAdes) (version 3) | ecosystem: Host-associated > Plants > Roots > Rhizosphere >... | reverse complement strand
TCCGGCGGATGGAGCGCACCCTCGAGAGCCGCTTCGGGATCGAGAGCGCCGGGTTCTGGCTCTGGGAGGACGGAGGGCGGCCCGTGTCGCTCGCCGGGTTCAGCGGCCCGACCCCGACCGGGATCCGGATCGGCCCGGTCTACACGCCGCCGGAGCTCCGCCGGCGCGGCTACGCGACGATCCTGGTCGCCGATCTCAGCGCCTGGCTGCTGGAGCGAGGCCATCGCGCGTGCTTCCTCTACACCGACCTCGCGAACCCGACGTCCAACCGCATCTACGTGGAGATCGGGTACGAGCGGGTTTGCGACGCGATGGAGTTCGTCCTCCGGGCCGACTGAGGCTTCTCAGGAACGCCGCTTCAGGTCGCCGAGGATCTCGCGGACGGCGTTCGCTCCCGGGGCGCCGGTCACGCCGCCCCCGGGATGCGCGCCCGAACCACACAGGTAGAGGCCGGGGAGTCCGAGCCGGTACCGGGCGTGCCCGAGCAGGGGCCGCCAGACGAAGAACTGATCGAGGCCCGGCTCGCCGTGGTAGACGTGGCCCCCGCTGAGGCCGTACTCGCGCTCCAGGTCGACCGGGGTCGTCACGCGACGGGCCGTCACCAGGTTCGAGAGCCCGGGCGCGTACCGCTCGAGCGCCTTGACGACGATGTCGCCGAGCCGGTCCCGCTCGGCCGCCCAGTCGGTCTCGCGCAGCTCGAACGGCGTCCACTGCGCGACGATGCTCATCACGTGCGTCCCCTCCGGCGCGAGCGTCGGGTCCGACAGCGTCGGGATCGTGGCCTCCAGGTAGGGGTCGTCGCCGACGCCGCCGTACTTCGAGGCGTCGAAGGCCCGCTCGAGGTGATCGATCGATGGCGCGATCACGATCCGCCCGGCCAGGCGCTCGGGTTCGCCCCCGTCGAACGACGGCAGGCCCGAGAGGGCGAGGTCGACCTTGGAGACCGAGCCGGGGGTCCGGATGTTCGTCGCACGCCAGCGCAGGTGCGGGCCGATCTCGACCGGGTCCAGGAGCGTGGTGAGCGTTCGCTTCGGATCGATCGCCGTGACCACCGCGCGCGCCGAGACCTCGGACCCGTCGGCGAGCACCACGCCGGTCGCGCGGTGGCGTTCGACCGAGACCTGGACCACCTCGGCCCCGGTGCGGATCTCGGCGCCGAAGCCGCGCGCCGCGTTCGCGAGTGCCTCCGCGAGCGCACCGGGACCGCCGCGGGCGATCGTCGACTGCCCCGGGGCCCCGCCCTCGTTGCCGGCCGAGTCCGCCAGCAGCACGGCGGTCGTCCCGGCCGACCATGGGCCCATCGCGGTGTACTGGACCGCCCGAGAAGCGATCGCGCCGCGGAGCGCATCGGTCTCGAACGCCTCGGCGACGTAATCGGCGATCGCCATCGGGAGCGCGCGCGTTGCCTCACGACCGGCTCGCTTGCCCAGTCGCCGGAACGCGTTCCCGAGTTTCAGGCCGTTCAGCGCGTCCGCGAGCGACGGGTCCTTCACGTCCGGAGGGGTGATCGCGTGCAGGTACGAAAGGAACGACGCGAGCGACCGCACCTTCTTGTCGAACGCGGGATAGGCTTCGCCGTCCGCCGGGGAGCGCTCGCCGAGCTCTGAGGCCGTGCGCGTCGCATCGGCCCACAGCGTCAGCGGCGGACCCGCCAGCTGCGGCGCGAACACGCGTGCCTCGGGCTCCACCGTCACGAGGCCCTGCTTGACGAGGCCGAGGTCGTGGATCACCGACGTGCGGAGCCTCCCGACGGTGTGGACGATGCCCGGTCCCTTGACACCAGGGGCGAGCTCGACGGTGTCGAGGATGCCGCCGACGTGATCGCGTTGCTCCACGACCAGGACCGACCGGCCGGCCTTCGCGAGGTAGGCGGCCGTGGTGAGACCGTTGTGGCCCGCGCCGACGACGACCGCGTCGTACCGCCCGGCCATCAGGCGACCTTGCCCGCCGAACCCCCGGAGCGCGCGCCGAGGAGCTCGAGCGCGGCGATCCTCCCCGGCGCGCCCATGATCCCGCCGCCCGGATGCGTGGCCGAGCCGCACATCCACAGGTCCTTGATCGGCGTCCGGTAGCGGGCCCACCCCGGGACCGGGCGGTTGAAGAACAGCTGCTCGAGCGAGAGCTCGCCCTGGAAGATGTTGCCCTCGGTGAGCCCCGTGATCCGCTCGATGTCGAGCGGCGTGAGCACCTGCCGATGCAGGATCAGGTCGCGGATGCTCGGGAAGCGCTCCTCGAGCGTCGCGATCACGGTCTCGCCGAACGCGTCACGCTCGGCGTCGTCCCACGTGCGCCCGTCCGAAAGGTGGTACGGGGCGTACTGCACGAAGCACGACATCACGTGCTTGCCGGGCGGCGCCATCGAAGGGTCGACGAGCGTGGGGATGATGCAGTCGATGTACGGGCGTGTCGAGAATCTCCCGTACTTCGCGTCGTCGTACGCGCGCTCCATGTAGTCCACACCCGGCGAGAAGCTGATCGCGCCGCGGAGCCACTCCCCCTTTCCCGGCCGACACGCGAGCTCGGGCAGGGCGTCGAGCGCCAGGTTCACCTTCCCGCTCGAGCCGCGGAACTTGTACCGCTTGACCTCCTCCAGGAACGACGGCTCGAGGTTCGAGGGTTCCACGAGGCGGAGGAACGTGACGTGCGAGTCCACGCTCGACAGCACCGCGCCGGCGGCGACCTCCTCGCCCGACTCCAGCACCACGCCCGTGGCCCGGCCGTTGCGGACATCGATCCGCGCCACCGGCGTCTCGGTGCGTATCTCGACGCCCGCCGCTCGGGCCGCCGACGCGATCGCCTCCGAGATCCCGCCGGTGCCGCCCCGCGGTATGCCCCACGCGCGGAATGCGCCGTCGATCTCGCCCATGTAGTGGTGCAACAGCACGTACGCGGTGCCGGGCGAGCGGACGCCCTGGAACGTCCCGATGATCCCCGACGCCGACATCGTCGCGATGAGCGGATCGGTCTCGAACCATTGCCGCAGGAAGTCCGTCGCGCTCATCGTCATCAGCTGGACGAACGTCGACTGGAGTCGCTCGGGGAGGTCTCGGAAGGTCTTGGCGAGGCCAACGACCGGCATCCAATCGAACGGGTTGAACGCGCCGGGATCGGGGGGGACGACCGACAGGATCGGCTTGATGAACCGCGCCATGTCGGCCATCAGCAGCCCGTACTCCTCGTAGGCCTCGGCGTCGCTCTTGGACCACCGGCGCAGCTCGCGGATCGTCTTGCCGTGGTCGTTCACCCGCCACAGGGAGTCGTCCTCGAGCGGGGTGATCGTTCCATCGAGCGGAAGGATCTCGAGCCCGTGCTTGGGGAGCTCGAGCTCGCGGATGATCTCCGGTCGCAGGAGCGAGACGACGTAGGAGAACTCGCTGAAGCGGAAGCCGGGGAAGACCTCCTCGGTCACCGCGGCGCCGCCCAGCACGTGTCGGCGCTCGAGCACGAGGACGGTGCGTCCCGCGCGGGCCAGGTACGCGGCCGCCGTGAGGCCGTTGTGGCCTCCCCCGATGATGACCGCGTCGTACCGGTTCGCCACGGGCGCCATCGTAGGGGCGGGGTGCGGGGCGGACCAACCGGCCCTTGACTACAGGTCAGCCCCCCTCCCCGGCGCGACGGCTAGGCTACGGCCGGTCACGCGCGATCGAGGAGGATTCCACGTTGAGCGTCGGCACGGCGTTCCACCCGCGCACCTCGGCGCTGAACTCGACGCTGGCCTGGGGCGAGTGGTCCGGGTACTTCGCGGCCGCCGTCTACGCCGACTTCCACGACATCGAGTACAACGCGATCCGCGAGCAGGCCGCGCTGATCGACGTCACCCCCCTGTACAAGTACGAGATCACCGGGCCCGACGCCGCGAGGCTCGTCGACCGCGTCGTCACACGCCACGTCTCGAAGCTCGCGGTCGACCGTGTCGCCTACACGCCGTGGTGCAACGAGGACGGCAAGGTGGTCGACGACGGGACCGTCGCCCGCCGGGGAGAGCACGAGTTCTTCTGGACGGCGGCCGATCCCTGCTACCGGTGGTTCACGCTGAACGCGGCCGGGCTCGACGTAGACATCGTCGACGTGTCCGAGCGGTTCGCGGCCGTCGCCCTGCAGGGGCCTCGCTCGCGCGACGTCCTCGAGGGCGCCAGCCGTCGGGACTGGGCGGACCTGCGCTACTTCGGCCAGCGCCGCGCCGAGATCGGCGGCGTCGACGTCCACGTCTCGCGGACCGGATACACCGGCGACCTGGGGTACGAGATCTGGGTCGACGCCGGCTCGGCCACGAACGTGTGGGACGCGCTGTGGGAGGCCGGCGAGCCGCACGGCATCCGTCCCGCGGGCATCCGCGCGCTCGATGTCGCGCGCGTCGAGGCCGGCCTGATCCTGATCGAGGCCGAGTACACCAGCGCCCGGCACGCGATCAGCCCCGAGCAGCACTACTCGCCGTTCGAGATCGGCCTCGGCGCGTTCGTCGACCTCGCGAAGCCCGCGTTCGTCGGCCGGCGCGCCCTCGAGCTCGAGCACGGCCGGGGCGGGCCCGGACGGCGCCTCGTCGGCCTCGACCTCGAGTGGGCGGGGATCGAGGCGATGTTCGCCCGGCACGACCTTCCCCCGATGGTCTCGGCCCTGGTCCACCGGGACCCCGTCCCGGTCTACAAGGACGGGCAGCAGGTCGGGCGGGCGACCAGCGTGACCTGGGGGCCGACGATCAAGAAGATGGTGGGGTTCGGCTCGCTGCCGCCACGGCTCGCCGAGCCGGGGACCCGGGTGTCGGTCGAGTGGAGCGTGGAGGGCGAGCGGGGCAAGGTGGCCGCGACCGTGGTCCCCCTGCCGTTCCTGGACCTGCCCCGCAAGCGAGCGTAGGCGAACCCGGCGCCCGCCGAGGCCGAACCCGTCTGGGATGATTCGACCACCGATGGGTTCCCGGCGTGTCCTCGTGCTGCTCGCGCTCACGGGCGGCGGCGTCGCCTTCGTGCTGGTGGCGACCGGGAGCCTGATCGCCGGCTCGCTCGCCGGGCTCCTGGTCCTCGGCGCCTGCCTCTTCGCGATCCGGGCCCGCGTGCCCGAGGACCCCGATCGCCGGCGCCTCCTCGCCCTGATGGGCGGGCTCGGCCTGGCGGCGGTGGCGGCGGGCGGCGCCGCCGGCGCCGTCGTCCGGCGGCTCACCCGGCCCGACCCTCGTCCGGCGCTCGAGGCGATGGCCTCGGACGTGGGCTCCGAGTACCTCGAGCTGGTCACGCGCTCGTACCGCGCCGAGCGCTTGGGCGACCTGCAGCTGCTGGTCACGCCCTACTCGAGCTCGAACTACCCGCAGGAGTCGCTCTCGCTCGCGCCGAACGACCCTCGGTCGAGCCACGCGATCACCTGGATGTACGGCGAGCGTGTCCCGATCGTGGTCTGGTCGCCGGGCAGCATCGAGCCGCAGGACCACACGGAGCGCGTCACGCTGGCGGATCTCGCGCCCACGACCGCGAGGCTGATCGGGTTCGACGAGTTCCGGGCGGCGGACGGGGTCGCGCTCCCGGGGATCCCGTCGGTCACGCCGCCGGTGCAGCCGCGGGTCGTCGTCACGCTCGTGATCGACGGTGGCGGGTGGAACGTCCTGCGTCGTTGGCCCGAAGCCTGGCCGAACCTCCGGCGACTCATGCGCGACGGCGCGACGTACCGCAACGCGATCTCGGGCTCGTTCCCCGCGGTCACGGCCTCGACCCACGCCACGATCGGCACGGGGGCGTTTCCCCGCACGCACGGGATCACCGGCCACAACGTTCGGCGCGGCGGCGGGCCCGTGAAGGCGTGGGGCGAGGCCGGGAACATCGACCCGACCTTCCTGCTCGAGCCCACGCTCGCCGACCGCTGGACCGAGTGGACCGAGGACCGGGCGTGGGTGGGCGAGATCGGCTATCAGGTATGGCACGTCGGGATGCTCGGCCGGGGCGGGCGCCCGATGGGCAAGGCCCCGGTCGGCGTGTTCTGGGACGAGGACGGCGGCGGCGGGTGGAAGCCCCATCACCCGCGCCTGTACCGGCTCCCGAAGACGACCCCCGGGCTCGAACGCCTCGACGAGCTGAGCGCCGGGTGGGATCCGCCCGCGCCGTCCCCGTACGACCCCACCGGCAAGAAGGCGATGTGCTGCTTCCCGCCGGTCGTTCGCTATCAGGGGGAGCTGATCGGCGCCACGTTCGACTCCGAGCCGATCGGGGACGACGAGGTCGCGGACCTCCTGTACGTCAACTTCAAAGCCCCCGACTACTCGGGCCACGTCTACAACATGGACGACCCGCGCCAGGCCGAGGTGCTCGGCGCCGTCGACGACGAGATCGGGCGGCTCGCCGACCTGCTGGCCGAGCGGTTCGGCGACGGCCGCAGCGTGCTGATCGTGACCTCCGACCACGGTCAGTGCCCCGAGATCGACGCGAACGGCGGCGTGCGGATCGACCCGATCCAGCTCGAGGAGGACCTGAACGCAGAGTTCGGGACCAGCGTGTTCGGGCTGGTCCAGATGGTCGCGCCGTCGGAGGTCTACCTGGACCCCAGGGCGCTCAGGGACTCGGGCCTGTCCGCCGAGGACGTGGCGGCGTTCCTGGCCGACTACCGCTACGGCGACAACATCGGCCCGTACATCCGGCCGGCGGCGGTGCGGCGGGAACGGCTGCATGAACGATCGTTCGCGGCGGTGCTCCCCGCCTCGTACATCGGCGAGCTCGCGAGCACGGACCTCGCGCGGTTCGGCACGACCGCGTACGAGGACGCGGACCCCGGGGGCATGCCCGACGTCACCTGGTAGCTCACACGGCCGGTGATAGGGTTCGGCGCACGGCCATGCGGACCGTTGCATCTCCCCGCCGGGCCATCCACGAGCCGCGCCAAACAGATGGGACGGAGGACCGCGATGCCACACCGCCTGTCGCAGAGCCTGCAGCGCATCCTGGAGATCGAGGAGCCGCTCCGGCGCTTCTTCTACGAGAGCCGCTACGCCAATCGCGACCCCGCCGACCCGGCGAACTGCGACTTCGTGGCCGGCAACCCGCAGGAGATGGTGCTCCCCGAGTACGTCGAATCGCTGCAGCGCTGGACCGTGCCGCAGGACAAGGACTGGTACGCGTACAAGTTCAACGAACCCTACGCGCAGGAGGCCGCCGCCGCCGGTCTTCGCGAGCGACGCGGCGTGGACTTCGAGGCGGAGGACATCCTGGTGACCGACGGCGCGTTCGCCGGCCTCAACCTCTGCATCCGAACCGTGACCGACCCCGGCGACGAGGTGATCTTCCTCACGCCCCCGTGGTTCTTCTACGAGGCGATCATCCTGGGCGGGGAGGCCAAGCCGGTGAGGGTCCCGGTGAACTACGAGACGTGGGACCTCGACGTGGGCGCGATCGAGGCCGCGATCACCCCGCGCACCTCGGCGATCATCGTGAACTCGCCCAACAACCCGGCCGGCAAGATCTACCCGCCCGAGACCCTGCGGTCCCTGGCCGACGTGCTGAACGCCGGCTCCGAACGGATCGGGCACCCGATCTACCTGATCTCGGACGAGGCGTACTCGCGGATCGTCTTCGACGACCGGCCCTTCACGAGCCCGACCGAGTCCTACGCGAACTCGTTCCTGGTCTATACGTACGCCAAGCAGCTGCTCACGCCCGGACAGCGGGTCGGGTACATCGCCCTGCCGCCCGAGATGCCCGACCGCCCCGAGATGCGCGAGGCGCTGCAACTCGGCCAGCTCACGTACGGAGGGCACGCGGCCCCGACCAACGTCCTGCAGCGCGCGATGGGCGACCTCGAGGGGATGAGCGTGGACGTCAAGGCCCTGCAGCGGCGCCGAGACCGCGTCGTGGAGGCGCTCCGCTCCTACGGCTACGACGTCCACTCGCCCGAGGGCACCTTCTACCTCCTGCCGACGTCTCCGGACCCGGACGACGTCGCGTTCGTCGAGCGCCTGGCCGAGGACAAGGTGTTCGTCCTGCCCGGAACCGTCGTCGAGATGCCCGGGCGCTTCCGCATCTCGATCACCGGGAACGACGAGATGACCGAGCGGGCGCTCCCGATCTTCGAACGGGCGGCGAAGGCCTAGGCCTCGGTGCCGGTCGAGCTCACCGAGGGCGACCGGGCCGTCCTACGCGGCGAGCGGGGCGAGGCCGCCGCACTGGCGATGCGCATCGTCGTCGAGATGGCGGGGGTCTCCGCCGCCGAGCGGCTGATCGATGTGACCTCGGCGCACGTCGACGGGTGCCTGTACCACGGGGTCGCGGGGCTCGAGTTCGCCGAGCGCCTGGTCGCGGGCGGAGCTCGGGTCGCGGTGCCCACCACGCTGAACGTCGGCGCCCTCGACCTGCTGCATCCCGACCGGTACCGGGGCGATCCCGGGGTCGCCGCGAACGCCCGTCGACAGATGGACGCGTACGTCGCGATGGGCTGCCGGCCCACCTGGACCTGCGCGCCGTACCAGCTGCCGGAGCGTCCGGCATTCGGGCAGCACGTCGCGTGGGCCGAATCCAACGCGATCGTGTTCTGCAACTCCGTGCTCGGCGCCCGGACCGACCGGTATGGCGACTTCATCGACATCTGCGCCGCGTTGACGGGCCGGGTGCCGTTGGCCGGGCTCCATCGCGACGAGGCGCGCCGGGCGCGTCTGGTGGTGACGCTCGAGGGGATCACGGAGCGTCTGCTCGCCTCGGACTCGCTCTATCCGGTGCTCGGGCACCTGCTCGGCCGCGAGGCCGGGAGCGAGGTCGCCGCGATCGTCGGCCTGCCCGCGGACACGTCGGAGGACCGGATGAAGGCGCTCGGAGCCGCTGCCGCCTCATCGGGCTCGGTGGCCATGGTCCACGCGGTCGGCGTCACCCCGGAGGCGCCGACGCTGGAGGCCGCGACCGGTGGCGAGGAGGTTCGCGAGCTCCGGGTGACGACGGCCCGACTTCGGGCGTTTCGGGATGAGCTGAGCACCGTCGCCCCCGAGCGGCTCGGGGCGGTCAGCGTCGGGACGCCGCACGCCTCGCTCGCCGAGCTCGAACGGCTGGCCGGGCTCCTGGGCACGGACGAGGTCGCGGTCCCCCTGTACGTGAACGTTGGCCGAGACGTGCTGGCCGCGGCCGAGGGTCGAGGGCTCGTGCCACGGCTCGAGGCGCTGGGTGTTCGGGTCGTCTCCGACACCTGCACCTACATCTCGCCCGTCATGGACGAGGTGAGCGGCCCGGTCATGACCGACTCAGCGAAGTGGGCCTGGTACGCCCCGGCGAACCTCGGCGTCGACGTGGTGATCGGAGGGCTCGAGGAGTGCGTGCGGTCGGCGGTGGCCGGGCGGGTCCTGCTCGACGAGGCGCTGTGGGCGGATGCCTGAGGCCCGAACCCTCGTCGCCGGGACGGCCCGGGGCCGGGCGCTCGTCCTCGACGAGCCGCTCTCGTTCTGGGGCGGCGTCGACCCGGCCACGGGCGACATCATCGACGCCCGCCATCCGCAGCACGGGGCGAACGTGGCCGGACGGATCCTGGTGATGCGGACGGGGCGAGGCTCGAGCTCGTCCTCGAGCGTGCTCGCCGAGGCCATCCGTGGCGGCACCGCACCCGCCGCGATCGTCCTGGGCGAGGCCGACCCGATCCTCGCCCTCGGCGCGATCGTGGCGCGCGAGCTCTTCGGCACCACGATCCCGGTGATCGTGACCGCCGAGTCCGCGCTTTCGACCGACGACCCCGCCACCGTTCGAGCCGACGAGACCGGCGTCGAGCTACGCGGCCGGGGGCGAGGCCATCCGACGGCTCGCCGCGGCTAGACGCGAGCGAACCCCGCCTGCAGGTCGTGGACGACCACGGTCGCGTCTCCCAACATCTGCACCTTCCTGCGGAGCAGCTCGAGCAGTCCCTCGCTCGGGGTGCCGTACACGTCCATCGTCGACAGGGTGATGAGCTCGGCGAACCCCGCGAAGGCCGGACCCGCGACCCTGATGTGGTGCTCCATCGACGCCGAGTCGGGATGAACCTGCACGACCGTCATCCGGGACCCGGTCTTGTCGAAATACACCTCGTAGGCGATCGGCCTAGGCTCGTTCGCACGGACGAACTCGACCAGTTCCGCGACGGCCCCCTTCAGCTCGTCGAGCTTGCCATCGCGGATCAGGGACGTGTCGATCGAGATGACCGGCTCCGACATGCTCGGGAGGGTACGAACCGCGGGGCGATGAAGCAAGGTCCGGGCCTCGGAGGTGCTGCCGGTCGAGATCCGCTACCGGATGTCGAGGGGGCCTCTCACCCGATCTCGATGAAGAGCCGGTAGGTGATCAGGGAAGACGAGTTGCTGGTTCCCTGGACCACGGTCTTGAACGGCTCGAGGTTCGAGGCGAGGTCGGATGGGAGTTGCGACCCGAACCTCGACACCACCGCCGCCACGTCCAGGTACACGATGCTCCCGCCGTCCGGTACCCGGGCAACGGCTCGCCCGTACGAAGACGACGCGCCGATGTTCGGTCCGCTCCCGGCTCCGGTGTCGATCACCCTCCGGATCTCGGTCGGGCTGGATGCGACGATCGCGGCACCATCGATCACCGCGTAGGCGGGCACGAACCCCGTGCCTGAGAGGTCCGGATCGTCCAGATACCGGATCGTCGTGCCGAGGTACGTCGAGGTCCTCCACGTCCCCTTCGGGACCTCCGTCAGGTCGGCGAGCCCGTCCAGCGTGCGCTGGACCGCGGAGGCATCACGCACGCCGATCACGATGGCGCCCGCGGCCGGCACGGGACCCGATCCGGGGCCGACCTCGAACACCAGATCACCGGTGAGCGCGGCCAGCGCGTCGTCCACGCCGATCCGCTGGCGGATCTGCTCCCCTTCGGCAGTGGTGAGGAGCTGGTCCACGGTCGGCTTCAGGGTCTCGTCGAGGCCCTGCTGTGTCGCCACCACGTACGCGTCCGCCGGGACGAACCCGAGCACCCCGTTCTCGTGGGCGGGTTGGTCGAGCTGGAGACGCGTCGCCGGATCCAGCTTCGAGGGATCCATGCGCACCGCGACGTCGAACGCCAGGCCGTCGGGGTGGGCGGACAACGTCGCACCGACGCCCCGGATCGCGCGCAGCTGATCGAGACCCGGCGCCGTCCCCACCGCTCCGAGTCCGCTCTCCGAGAGGACCCGGTTCACGATCTCGGTGGGGTTCACGTACGCGAGTCCGAGCTTGCCCTCGGGCAATGACGAGATCGTTTCCTGGAATGCCGGGTCGTCGGCGATGGCGAGCGCGCTTCCCGCCGACACATCGATCACGCGGGTGAGGCCGATCGAGTGGTTGCTGAGCACGACGACGTGGTCGACGATCACGTAACCGACGGACGAGGTACCGCTGCCGAAGATGTGCATCGCCGCGCCCCGGTATTCGCTCGTCTGTTCGGTGGCGAGCGAGCCCTGGAGAGCCTTGTCGAGGGCTTCCCGCGCCGCGTCGTCGTCCCTGCTGGCGACGAGGAAGGAGACGGTCGGGAGGTCGACGTTCGCCCCGACATCCACGACGATCGCCACCTGAGAGCCGAGCCACGGCCGAACGTCCTCATGACTCAGGCCGGTGCCCTCGAGCGCGGAGTCGAGCACGTCGTCGACCTGCTCCCCGATCCTCCGATCGTCGCGCAGCGCGGGGAACCGGTCCGCGAGCGCCATCAGGTTGACCTTCTGGCCCGCCGACGGGTCGAGGTAGAC
>Ga0207428_10005623_pt1 | contig 11659 bp, 7 predicted proteins | sample RhiMethybrSRZTD1_FD_187600 | JGI IMG/M metagenome (GOLD analysis project Ga0207428, IMG submission 187600) | Populus rhizosphere microbial communities from Tennessee, USA - Rhizosphere MetaG P. TD hybrid SRZTD1 (SPAdes) (version 3) | ecosystem: Host-associated > Plants > Roots > Rhizosphere >... | reverse complement strand
GCTCAAATCGCTGGTCGTGCTCGATCTGGGCCGGGGCCGCGTGGGGGCCGTCAGCTACAACTCTTCCGCGCCGCCTTCGGCGCGGCTCAACGAGATTCCTTTTTCGATAGACGCTTCGACAAACGGCGACGCGGCCGGCGGGTTGGCCGGAGTCCTGGAGCAATTGCAGGGCGCGCGCGTGGCGGTAGGCGTCGCGGCCAATCGCAGCGTGATCGGGGCCGTTCTCACCCTCGGCGAACGCCAGCTTCCGACCGAAAAAGACAAGCCGCCGGTCAAAACTCACATGCTCGTGATCTCGACCGACTCCGGCGAATTGCAGAGCTTCAACCTGAACGACGTGCGCTCAATCAAATTGCTGGACGAAGGCGCGCGGCAGGACATCACGCAATTCGCCAACGCTTCGGCCTCCGCGCGGCGACGCGACGCGAAGACCATCACCGTAACCTCCGAAGGCGATGGACAGCGTGAAATGGTCATCAGCTACACTATCGCCGCGCCGATCTGGAAGACGACCTACCGAGTCGTGCTCGACCCGGAGGGCAAGCCTTTCTTTCAAGGCTGGGCTGTCGTTGACAACATCAGCGAGGAGGATTGGCAGGAAGTTTCGCTGTCGCTGGTTTCGGGGACTCCGGTTTCCTTTATTCAACCAATTCAGAACCCGCTTTATCGCTACCGCCCTGTCGTGCCGATCCCGCAGGATTTGAGCCTCAGCCCGCAGGTTTACGAGGCTGGAGAAATTGCAGGGGAAACTGGAAGCGGCTATGGGCCAGGCGCCATCGGCGGCGCCGGAGGTGGAATGATGAGTATGGGCGGCGCTGCAGTCATACCCAGATCCAGACCCGAACAAGCGGGGCAAATATCAAGGCAACAAATCCAAAACCTGCCGCTAAACAATAGAAGCTTTAATGAATCAGCAAAGCTTGAACCCGGCGCGCCGCCGGCAACCAGCCTTAGCAGCGCCATTACCAGCGGCGAATCTGGCGTCGAAGCCGCGGCCACCGGCGGCGAAGTCGGCGAGCTTTTCGAATACCGCGTCGAGCAGCCGGTCACTGTGCGGCGCGACCGCTCCGCGCTGATACCGATCCTGCAAACCAAGATGGAAGGCGAGCGCGTGTCGGTCTTCAACGAAGCCACGCGAAGGGACCGCCCGATGCATGGCGTCCGGTTGAAGAACACTTCGTCGCTGACGCTCGAAGGCGGCTCGTTGACGGTGATCGACGGTGACGCTTACGCCGGCGAGGCGCTGATCGAACGATTGAAATCGAACGAGCAGCGGTTCATATCGTTCGGACTTGATCTCGGCTCGATGGTGACGACGAAGCTCAAGAGCGAGCGCAGGCCGGTCTTTCTGGTGCGCGCGCAGAAGGGCGTCTTCGAGGCTCATTACCACCAGACGCAGAAGAAGACCTACACGGTCATCAATCAGACCGACAAGAAGCGGATCGTTTACGTCGAACATCCGTACCGCGAAGGCTGGAAGCTTTCCAACGACACGCAGAAGCCATCTTCGCAAACGATCAATTTCTACCGTTTCCGCGTCGAACTCGATCCGCGCAAGACCGTTGAGTTGCCGGTGACCGAGACGCAGGCGTTTATGGACAGCTATCAACTTGCCAACCTGACCTCGCGCGACGTCGAGTTGTTCATCACGAGCAATTACATTGACGCCGCGATGCGCGCCGAGCTTGAAAAGTTGATCGAGATGAAAGTGAGGATCGGGAAAGAGAGTTTGAGGATCGAGGCCCTGAACAAAGAGGCGGGGGAGATCGGCGACGACCAGAAGCGGTTGCGCGAAAACATCGCCACGTTGAAGAACACGAACGAGGCGAAACAACTCGTCGCCCGCTACATCGCGAAGGCCGGCGAACAGGAGACGCGGCTCGAACAGATCTCGAAGGAGAAGCGCGCGGCCCAGGACGCGCTGGCGAAATTGACGGCTGAATTCGACGCGGCGGTGAGGGCGCTGGCGATTGATAAATCCCTGGGATGAACATCAGCGCCGCGGGCGGTGGCGAGCAAGCGTCTCGCAGTAAGTTGATCGACAGAGAATTCCTCACCACCGCTTGCGGCAATGATCATTTTCGCGGCGGGACCGAGCCGCTGACCGGTTTGCGGTTGGTCTCTCCGGTGTGCAGCACGGGTACGCCTTCGTCGACCTCGCCGTGCGGGCGCGGGATGATGTGAACTGAGACGACCTCGCCGATTCTGCGCGCGGCGGCGGCCCCGGCCTCGACGGCCGCTTTGACCGCTCCGACCTCGCCGCGCACGATCGCGGTCACCAGCCCGGCGTCGACCTTCTCGTAGCCGACCAGCCTCACGTTCGCGGTTTTGACCATCGTGTCGGCGGCTTCGATCATCGCCACCAGACCGCGACACTCGACCATTCCTAAAGCGTCCATAAAAACCTTTCGATCCTGAATGATATTGCCTATTGCTTTATAAGGGTGGCGCGCTTGATCGTGTAAGAGTCGATCAGACTTCCGTCGGCGCCGATCGCTTCGACCTTCAACTCGCTTTCACTGGCCTGGATGATCAGAAACGAGTTTTTCTCGTCCTCGCCCGCGGCGAAATACGGGGTGGTTCGATCCAGCGTTTTGCGTTTGATTTCGCCGCTCGCGCCCTGGGTGAAGTAGTATACGCCTTTCTGGGGCTTGACGCGTTCATAGCAGTGCGAGTGGCCGGCGAAGACCGCGGCGACGCCGTGCTTAACGTAGAGCGGTTCGAGCTGCGCGCGCAGCTTGGTGTACTGGCTGTGCATCCGCGCCGAAGAGTAAATCGAGTGGTGCGAGAAGGCGATCTTCCAGCGGGCTTTCGACGCGCTCAAACTCTCGTCGAGCCACTTCAACTGTTCGGGAGTCATCTCGTTCGAATCCAGCGCAAAGAATTCGAGCAAGTTCTCGTAATTCTCAGAAGGGGCTTTGGCGAAGTTGTAATAGCGCCGGCCTCCCATGTTGAAATTGGCGTAGTTGGTTTGAAACTCCAGCCCCCTGATGATGTCGTGATTGCCCAGCGCGGCGTAAAATTTCACTCCGGCCTCGAGCAGGTCTTTGTACGGCTCTTCGAAGCGCGGTTTGATGTCTTTCTCCTCGCCTTTTTCATAGATGTTGTCGCCGAGCATGAGCACGAACTCGAAAGGGGTCTTTTCGCGCTGCCGGGCCATCTGGCGGGCCACGGACAGTTGCGCCTCGTCGCCCGTGCCGGTGTCGCCGATGACGGCAAAGGTGATGACCGGTTTGGCGCTACTGTCTTCCTGCGCCGCCGCGATTATCGGAAGGGCCAGGAGTGGCAATGCAAGGATGAACGATTTGAGGCGTCGGATTGGGGAAATTCTTATTGTCATTATTGGCGTTTACCTTTTTAAATGCGCGTACGGGTCGGCGGACTGTACGGCCCCGGAAGCGGTAGCGGCCGGCTGCTACCGCTCCCGCCGCCGTACAGCTTAATTGTTCAGCTGATGATATCGCCCCAGTCCATTTCAAAGATGACCTTGAAGCTGCGGACGGCGCCGGCGTCGCTGGTGATCAGGCCGACCTCGCGCCGCTGATCCAACTCGACTTTGCGAAGGCTTTGGCTCCCGAAGAAGACTTCACGGCCGTCACGGATGATCGCCTGGGCGTGCAACCGGATGAGCGGCATGGCGCGGACTTCGACGCCTAATGCCGTCCTGCTCATCGCCCCGATGACCTTGATCTCGACCCCGGCGTCGGCCTGGCTTTCGAGTAGCCTGATCATACGCGAATCGGTGAGCTTGCCGTCGTAAATCAGCAGTTGCTTTTGGGCGCCCAGAATGAATTCGGAGAGCCTTCGCCTTGAATTGACCGGGCTGATGACGAAATGCTCGGCCTCCACCCTGTTTGACTGGCCGTTGACGTCAGCCTCGAACAATCGGACAGCCTCGGCGATGAGGTTATGCTTGTCGGTGATCACACCGAAGCTGCGGCTGTGGTGGATGTCGAGGAACGTGAAGTTGAAAGTCAGCAGGTAGAGCGTCCGCCGGTCAATGATCATCATCTTGGTGTGATAACGAACCAGGTCTTCGGCCGTGCGCGTAACTTTCACGCCACGCTCCGCCAGCCGGCGCTCCAGTTTCCTGATCTCTTTCAGATCCTCTTTATTGGTGTAAGTGACGAGGGCGTGGACACGGACGCCGCGGGCGGCGGCGACGACCAGTTCCTGCTCGATCTCAAGGCGGTCGAGGCGATAGAGGATAACCTCTACGCTCTCTTCCGCCTGTTTGATCCCTTCGAGAAACGGCTCAATGCCGTCGCGTGGTTGAATGATAACCTGCATTACGATTAGATTCGTTCGCTACCGCCCGCGGCGCTGCTTCGCTACCTGGCGGCAGCCTGAAGTTCATTGATGCGTTTGCGAATCTGCGCGGCGAAGCCTTCGGTCTCGGCCTGGGTCGCGCCAGCCGCGCGGAACGCGTCGCGGAGCTGGTTGTCGCTCAACTTGCCGATGACGCCCAGAAACCATCGCGCATGGTCGCTCGGGACCGAACGCAGAGCGCTCATCTTGCCGGAGTAGTGGAAGTTGACCGCGCCGCCTTTCCCCCCTTCGATGAATCGCTGTTTGGAATAATCGGCCAGATCCCATTTGGTGTGCGACAGGAATCCGCCGGTCTTGCCGAAGGTCCCACCCCAATCCGCGACCAGATACCAATCCTTGACGCCGCCCTTGCCGTCATACATACCGAGCACATTGTTGTTGGTCGTCTTGGCGTCCCAGTTACTGAGCAGGCAGTTCAGAATCGCCAGCCCCGAAAGCTCCTTCGTGCCGACGAAGGGATTGCTGCCCCAGTCCCAATTGACGCGGCGGCGCGCGATGTTGTCGGGTCGCTTTTCGGCCATGGCGTTGGCGAACGATCCGTCACTACCGACGAATTTTCTGGCGCGGCTCAAGCCCGTTACGCCGTTCACTTTGCCGGACGGGACGAAATAACTCTCTTCGACCATAAATCCGCAGGCCCAGGCCAGGCGGCTGGCGGCGATTTCGGCATGCACCTCCTCGTCGAACTTGAGGTTCCACTTCACGCCGTTGGCGTCAATGATTTTGATCTTCGGGTTGGTGCCGGTCGTGTCCTCCTTGTCGAATTGGAATGGCGGCTTCGGCTTGCCCGTTTCGCTGCCGATGCCCAAAATCAGATTCAGCTTTGCAATGTCGCCGCGATCCTCCCATAGCGCTGGAACGCCCGCTTGCGCAGGGGCGGATTCTACCTTCGATTTCTTCTCCTTCTTCGATTCTTTCCCCTTCTCCTTCTTTTGCGCGGACGCGGAAAGGTTCGAGCCGGCGGACGCTGGAATCGAATTGTTTATTACGGCAAAGCCGACGATGAGTGTAAATGGGCCGAGAAGCGCTAAGGCGCAACGAGATACTTTAGACATAGGAATTCCTCCGTCGTTTGGGACAATCTGCTGGTTGAGGTATTGCATCTGACAGGGTTTCCGCCAGACACATGTGGCTTATGCATGTATGTTCAAAGAGCTAAGTGAAATATTGCCGACTTCTATTGTTTGTAATCGAGCTTCAGATAACTGCCGAAGTCACCGACCACGAAAGCGTAGCTGCGACCGTTGATCGTCACGCTGGTGACGCCCTCAGGCTTCTGTTTGTCTTCAAGTGTCATCAATTTGTTCGGCGTCGGACTTTGGCCGTCCCATTCCCAGAGGTTGAAATCCGCCCTCTTCGTGCCTTCGGGCGTGCCGGAGATGATCAGGAAGCTCTTCAACTGCGGATCGTAGGTGATGTCACGCACGGCCTGGCCGCCGAGTGATAGAACGATTACCTCCGGCTGATCGACCTTTAAATTTTCACGCGTGAATTTCCCACGTGGATCGCGCAGTTTGATAGGCACGAGCGCGGCCTGTCCCCCTTCGCCTCCGATTTGCGGCCCACGCAATCCAACCAGCAATCTCTCCTTGTTAGGATCCCAGGCGAGGCCTTCGATGTTCAACCCGCCTTGCCTCCCATCCGGCGCTCCGCTGGTGGCTATAGTCGTCACATTTTGAAGGAGGAACGAACGGAAATCGGTGATGATTTCGGGCTGGCCCCGAAGCGTCCGCGTTTCGGGATTGATCTCGAAACGGACGATCGCGTTCCGCTCGCCCTGGCTCGGGTCCGATTGAGAAGTGACCAGGTAGAAATATGAATTCCCGTAAGTGAGCGCTTCGGGGTCATCGAAACTCACGTTGAGGGAGATCGGTTTGATATCACCGACCTGTTTGCCATTCTCGTCAAGTTGCATCCAAGCGACATCGCCTTTGCTGCTGTCGGGGACAAAAAGTACGCCGTTCAAGCCTGGAGCGAACGCGACGCCTGAAGCCTCAACGGTCCCGATAGAGAAGAATCCCAGGTCGAACTTTTTCCAGTCGGCGGTTCGGGAAAGCCTGTCGGCTCGCGTGATGGTCACGCCGCCGCCGCTGTCAGATCCCCCGCCCTTTTGCAACCCCGATTGGATTAGGTAGATGGTCACAACCCCGGTCGCCACTGCGCCGAGCACCTGGGCCACGATGCGGCTCAGGGCGTTCGCGCTGAACCAGCTGTTTTTTTCTTTTTCCTTTTTCTTTTTCTTTTTCTCGCCCCTGTCATCATCGCCGTTCGCGGCGGATTGCGCCAGCGACCACGAGGCGGCATCTATTCGCTGTGGCGCCTGGGCCACGTAGGTCGGGGGGCGCGTCGTGGCGCGTTGTCGAATCTCATTGATGGCGTCGGGCGAGAGCCGGGCGGTCTTATTCTCCGCAGTTTCGGCCGGGTTGCGGAAGGTCAGCAGCGCCTGGCCCAACTGGATCTTGTCGCCGTGCTGCAACACCTGCGATTCATTGCCGAGCTTGCGCCCGTTGACGAAGGTGCCGTTGCTGCTGCCGAGGTCGACGATGTTGTAACCGCCGTCGCGCGCCAGCACTATGGCATGAGTGCCGCTCACCGTCGGGTCCGAGAGCACGATGCGGTTGTGCGGGGCCTTGCCGATCTCGGTTTCGAGCTGATCGAGCGACGCCTCGATCTTTTCGCCGGACGGCATTACGCCGACCAGGCGGGGCTTGAAGAACTTGTCCAGATGCGCGGCGATCTCGCCCGGCGTCGCCAGGCGCAGCGAAGCTTTTTTGCCCGTGACGCTCTCGGCCTCATCAACCGTGGCCTTGTCGGTAGGGTCGGCGACGGCGAGCGCCAAACGGTCGGGCTGCATGATGACCGGGCAAACCAGCCGTTCAAGCAGGAATTGCGGGCGCAGCGCTGCGGCGACAGGCCCATCAACGTCCATCGTCGTTAATTCGACCGGAGGAAGGTTGAACGTGCGGCTCATCAGGTCGCGTAAATCCGTCTCATTAGTCAGTCCTTCTTCGATCAGGGCGCGGCAAAGACGGCGTCCGCGCGCGTCGCGCCCGCGAATGCGTTCGACCTCGCCCTGGGCTACCAGGCTGGAAGAGACCAGCGCGGCGGCCAGCGCGTCTTCGGTCAACGCGGCGGGTTTAGGAGAAGGCGGCGCCGGAGGCGGAACCGGCGTCCCGGTTGCGTTCATAATCAGCGTGCGCTGCGGCATCGTGAGGGTATCGCCCGCCTCTTTCAGCCGGAACGTCAACGCGCAATGCCCCATCTTAATCAGATCGCCGTGCTGGATGGCGCGCGGTTCGGCGCCTAAGCGCGCGTCGTTGACCAGCGTCCCGTTGCGGCTGCCGAGATCGACGATTTTATATGCGCCGTCCTCAAAGCGGATGACAGCATGCGCGCTGGAGACCGAGGCGTCAGCAAGGATGATGTCGTTTTGCGGCCCCTTGCCGATGGTCACTTCATTCTGTGTTATGTCGCGCTCCACCACGCTGCCGTCGCGCAATATTATGCGCAACGCGGCTTCCGGCTGCGGCGACTTTGCGTCGTCTTTTGGGACCGCCATAGTCGTTCGTTTGGGAGATTGCCCGAGAGACGCGCTGTTCGGAGCAACAGCTTTCTCCGGTGTTTCAGGCGCCGTTTCATGCGCTTCAAGCGAAGCCGCCGGCTGGCTTTTGTCAATTTGGCCCAGCGGCGCGGATATAGGGCGCAAATCGGCCCCGCACTGGTTACAAAACCGGCTTACTTCACGCGGGATCGGGGCCTTGCATTGAGGACATACGTTAATCATTCAGGATATGTCAAAGTCAATCACGCCTGCGGACAGGCCGTGAAAATCATTTTATAACTTCAAACAGCCACGGATGCTAAATCAGTTTGCGGGCTAAATCAATTGTGACGGAGAGAGGAGACAAGGGGAGAGGGAGCAAGGGGGGACAAGAAGACAAGGAGAAGGGATTTCTTTCTCCCCGTCTCCCCTTCTCCTTGTCTCCTTGTCCTTATTCCCTACTCCCGTTCTTTTTGGAACCTACGCGCAAGGGCTTCGTAAGGTATAATCGCCGTTCGACATCCGACGGCGTGGTCCTAACAAACAGCCGTTTTTGTTTGAGTAATCCTATCGTTTCGCTCACTTAGTGAGCGAGAGCCGTTTTTGAGCAGGAGCGTTGATGAACAAAAGACTGGTCTTGACGGCGTCATTAGCACTGGTTGCGGCGTTCTTCTTCGGCGCCGCGTGGGCGCATGCATGGCAAGGAACGCAAACACAGGCAGCGCAAAAACAAGTCGGCGCCGGTGATGTTCCTCCCGCCGAAAACCGCGGCGACCTTCGACAACAGACCTTCGAGATCGTCTGGCGCACGGTGAAAGAGAAACATTTTGATCCCGCGATGGGCGGGGTCGATTGGGACAGGGCGCATGAAACTTACGCTCCCAGGGTCGCCGCCGTCAAGAGCGATCGTGAACTCTATCCGCTGTTGCAGGAGATGCTCGGGCTTCTTCGCCAATCCCATTTCAACATCATTCCACCCGAATCTCTCACGCCAGATGATCAGAATGAGCCGTCTGGCGGTGGCGTCGGCATCGACCTGCGCCTGGTCGGAGGCGCGGCGATGATAACGCGCGTCGAGCCGGATTCGAGCGCATCGAGGGCCGGGTTGCGCCCCGGATTCCTGATCAAACAGGTCGGCGATAGACCCGTTGAAGAGATCATCGCGGCATTTGCGAAAAGCGCCGAACGGGCGGAAATCAAAAATATCCACATGACCCGCAGCGTCCTGGCCGCGACGGGCGGCGAGCCTGGAGCGCCGGTGAAAATCGTCTACATGGACGACAAAAACCGGCCGCGCGAAACTACTCTCACGAGAGAGAAATTGAAAGGCGAACTTTCGCCGAGGTTTGGCAATTTTCCCCCACAATACACCGAGTTTGAGACGAAGCGGATAGCCAACGGCGCCGGCTACATTGGCTACATCCGGTTCAATATTTTCACTTCGCCTGTGATCGAAAAACTCAAGGCTGCCATCAGCGGCTTCGGCGACGCGGACGGGATGATCTTCGACCTGCGCGGGAATCCGGGCGGGATCGGCGGCATCGCCACGGCCATCGCCGGCAGGATCTGCGACGAGCAGGGGTCGCTCGGCGTGATGAAGATGCGCAGCAGCGAGTTGAAGTTCGCCTTCTTCCCGCAGGAGAATCGCTACGCCGGGCCGGTCGCCGTCCTGATCGACGGGATGAGCGCTTCGACCAGCGAAGTCTTTTCGGGCGGGGTCCAGGAGATCGGCCGCGCCGTCATTGTCGGCGAACGCAGCGCCGGCGCCGCGCTGCCATCGTATATTCAAAAGCTTCCCACCGGCGCGCTCTTCCAATTCGCCGTCGCCGACTTCAAGACGCCCAAAGGCGTCCTGATCGAAGGGCGCGGCGTGATCCCCGACATCGAAGCGCGGTATGATCGCGCGTCATTGCTCGCCGGCCGTGACGCGCAACTGGAAGCGGCTGTCAAGCAGATCCGCAAATCGCGGGGAAAGGCGCCGCTGAAATGACGGGGACAGACTTTGGTCTGCCCGTCGCGTGAATTGTGGCCTGACCAAAGCCCGTCCCACTTAACAGCGCCATGCGCATAAGCGCGCGGACAGACTAGATGATCTCTTGGGTTATAAAATTCACCGAGGTCAAAAACAACATCGAGATTGAAGAGGCGAAATTCAACAAGCCTTCAAACTGAAACATTCAACTTGGAAAGGGAAAAATTATGAAACGAATTGCACTGATCCTGGCCTTCGCCATGTCAGCGGCCCTCACGTCAACCGCGCAGGACAAGACGAAATCGGAGGCTCAGGGGAAACCCGAGGCGCCAAAATCAGAGGCGCCGAAGACTGGCGCAAAAGACGCGGCGCTGCCGACAGTTGACGCCATTCTCGACAAAAATGTCAAAGCCGTCGGCGGCAAGGAAGCTATTGAGAAGATTACGTCGCGCTCGATAAAAGGCTCCTTCGAGATCGAAGCGCTCGGCGTGACCGGCGCGCCAGTCGAAATATTCGCCAAAGCTCCGAACAAGAGCTCAACGAAGATAGATATCCCTGGCTTCGGCGTGGTCAACAGGGTGTTCGACGGCGCGATGGGTTGGGATTCGAACCCTATGACCGGATTGCGCGAACTGAGCGGCCCCGAACTGGCGCAGTTTAAGCGCGGGGCTGACTTCTACCAGGAACTCAACTTGAAGAAGCATTACGCCAAGATGGAAGTGAAGGGCAAAGAAAAGGTCGGTTCTTACGAGACTTACTTGATCGAAGCCACTCCCGCCGAAGGAAGCCCCGAAAAGTTCTACTTCGATGTCAACACAGGCCTGCTCGTTCGTCATGATGCGGAGGCTGAAACCCCGCAGGGGAAGACGCTGTTTCAAACCTACTTGGAGGATTACAAGCCCGTGGACGGCATCCAAATCCCCCATACGACGAAGCAGTCCAGCCCGGAGATAACCTTTGTCATAAAAATTACCGAGGTCAAAAACAACGTCGAGATTGACAACGCGAAATTCAACAAGCCTTCAAACTGAAACATTCAACAATGGGGAATAAGGAGTGGGGAGTAGGGAATGGGGGAAGTATCCCTTTATTTCGTTATCCCCCACTCCCCTCAGATCATCTCTGATCGTGCGGAACACTGATAATCGCCGTCGCCGTCGCGGTGTTCCCCGCCTCATCGGCTAATGTCGCCACCACCTGATAGACGCGGCCATCGAGATCATATCCGCGGCGTCTGGCCTCCACCGCCAACTGATCGGCCCACATGGCGGAAGCGCCTTTCAGCGAGCGCGACGGGATGCCGAGCGGTAATCCATATTCATCCATCACGACATAGCTCACTTCGGTCAGGCTGGAACCCGCATCAGTCCCGGCGCCGATAATGTCGATCAGGACGGTCTTCCCGTTCGGCGGCCAGACGACCGAGGGGTCGGCGGAAAGGCTGATGGTTGGCGCGGTCTGGTCTATCTTGACCGTCAGACTTTGCGCCGCTTCGACGTTGCCGGCGTTATCGACCGAGCGGTAGTGAATGGTCTTGATCCCGTCTGAGAGGAGCGCAAGATTGCCGGTGTAAGGCTCCCAGGTCGCCCCGCCGTCAGTTGAAAACTCGGTCCTGGCCACGCCCGAACAATTGTCCGAAGCGCCGAGCGTCACTGTAACCGCGCTTCTATACCAGCCGTTCGCGCCGTCGGGCGAGGCCGGCGTGAATGTCGCGGCGGTCATCGGCGCTACGCTCTCCACGCCCAGGTCGGCGGTCGTTACCACCCCCGCCGTTACCGTGGCGACGCATGAATAAAGGACCTCGGCGTCCAACTCGG
>Ga0207428_10005622_pt1 | contig 11659 bp, 10 predicted proteins | sample RhiMethybrSRZTD1_FD_187600 | JGI IMG/M metagenome (GOLD analysis project Ga0207428, IMG submission 187600) | Populus rhizosphere microbial communities from Tennessee, USA - Rhizosphere MetaG P. TD hybrid SRZTD1 (SPAdes) (version 3) | ecosystem: Host-associated > Plants > Roots > Rhizosphere >... | reverse complement strand
TCGCTCGATCTCGCGACGAACGACCGCGTGTCGCGGCTCCTGAGCCCGGTGCTCCGTGGACTCCGTGACTTCCATCTCGGGTCCGGACCGGGCGAATCAGCGGGCCGGAGCCGACCCCCGAGCCAGCCGCCTCACCCCGCTGCCTACAATCGCACCCCTCGCGAGGGTGGCGGAACGGCAGACGCGCCGGACTTAGGATCCGGTGGGGCAACCCGTGGGGGTTCGACTCCCCCCCCTCGCACCCTCCGCGCGCTCGACGCCGCGCTCAGCTCACCAGCGCGGTGGCGTAGTTGTTGAGGATGTGCAGGCCCACGATCGGCACGTAGATCGAGAGCCCGGCCAGCGCGGCGACGCGCGCATACGGGTGCCCCGCGCGGCGCACGATCCACTCGACGCACAGCGCCGTGAGCAGCAGCTTCGAGAGCACGAAGGTCGCGGGCCCGCGCTCGTAGAGCCACTGCATGAACGGGTTGAGCTCGCGCCCCATCTCGCGGCCCACGAACATGAGCGTGCTGAGCGAGTCCATGCCCGCGAGGAACAGCAGGAACAGGGCGAGCGTCGTGGCGGGCAGACCGAAGAGGACGGCTTGGGCGGTTTGGGCAGACGGAGAACACCGGTCGCTCGTCATCGCAGCGCGCGCTCCAGGAAAGAGATGCGCCCCCCATCGTCCCGCGCCGGGTGCGACTTGACCGTTACGGCTCGGCGGGCCCGTGCCCCTCGGTGACGAGGTTGCGGTTCCAGCTCGGGATGCGCACGCGCAGTGGTCGGGTGCCGTTGCCGATGCACTGGCAGCCCAGCCGCGAGCGCGGCGTGAGCCCCACCGCGTTGTCGAGCATGTCCTCCTCCGCCTCGGTCATCTCGTTGGTCGTCTCCTCGCCCTGCTCGACGATGACGTGGCAGGTCGAGCAGGCCACGACGCCGCCGCAAGCGTGGTCGAGGTGGATGCCCGCGCCCAGCGCGACGTCGAGCACCGAGCCGGGCAGGCCGTCGTGCCCGTAGGGCAGCTTGTCGGGCTCGACCTTGACCTCGCGCGTCTCGCCGCTGTCGCCGAGCACGAAGGTCATCGTGTAGGGCTGCCGGGGAAGGTCGGCCTTGACCTGCTCGATGTAGGGGTTGGTGCCGCCCATGGTCAGCCGAAGATAGCGCGGCAGGCCGCCACCGCGGCCTCGAGGGCGTCGTCGCCCACGTCCCGGTGGAACACGAAGCGCAGGCGCCGCGGACCCAGGGCGAAGGTGAGGATGCCGCGCTCCTCGAGCCGGGCCTGCTCGCGCCGCGCGTCGGTGCGCGTGCTGACGAAGACGATGTTCGTCTCGGCCGGGTCGACCTCGACCGCGGGCAGCTCGCGCAGGCCGGCCGCCAGCGCGCAGGCGCGGCGGTGGTCCTCCGCCAGCAGCGCCGGCCCCTCCTCGAGCGCGATCAGCCCGGCCGCCGCGAGCACGCCGGCCTGGCGCATGCCGCCGCCCAGCGCCTTGCGCAGCCGCCGGCAGGCGGTGACGCGCTCGGCGCCGCCGAGCACGAGCGATCCGACCGGCGCGCCGAGACCCTTGGAGAGGCAGACCGAGACGAGGTCGACGTCGCGGGTCCAGCGGGCCACGGGCACGCCAGTTGCGACCTGCGCGTTGAACAAGCGAGCCCCGTCGAGATGAACGAGCAGTCCGTAACGCCGTGCGAGCGCCGCGACCGCGTCGACGTGGTCGAGCGGCAGCACCGCCCCGCCGGCGTAGTTGTGCGTGTTCTCCAGCGAGATCACGGCCGTATGCGGGTGATGCACGTCGGGCACGCGGATCGCGGCCTCGATGGCGGGCAGCGGCATCGCACCGCGCTGTCCGGACACGGGCGTGATCTGACACCCCCACAACCGGGCCGCCGAGGCGACCTCGTTGAGCAGAATGTGCGCCTGGCCCTCGGCGATGACCTCGTCGCCCGGCCGGGTCAGCGCGCCGAGGCAGACCTGGTTGCCCATCGTGCCGGAGGGCACGAACAGGGCCGCCTCCTTGCCGAACAGGGCCGCAGCACGCTCCTGCAGCCGGTTGACCGACGGGTCCTCGCCGAAGACGTCGTCGCCGACCGGCGCGCAGGCCATGGCCTCCCGCATGGCCGGGGTGGGCCGGGTCACCGTGTCGCTGCGGAGGTCGAAGGTGGCGGCCAAGTGACTCACTCTAGCCGAGGGGCCCTGCCCCGGATGAGGCTCTCATGCATCTCCCTTTGCTGGATTCCCCAGTGAGATATAGACTCCGGAGCGTCCTGCCCCTGGCCGGTCCCGATCCCGGCAGCCCCAACCTCGAAGCTCACCTCCCGGAGGTCCCCGCCGTGAGGGTCATCGCGTCGCTGCTCGTCCTGACGGCAGCCACTGTGTTCGCGCCGACGGCGCTGGCACAGAGCTCGCCTCAGCTGTCCAAGCCGGGCAAGCTGCCGAACAGTCCGCGTGAGCGGATCGACAAGGTCGACAACGCCGAGCGCCTCAAGCGCATCGCGATCACGGGCGACCTGGGCTTCCCGATGCTGCCGCCGGTGTTCTGGGACAGCCCGCAGGACGACCTGCAGTACGTCGACCGCTTCCCCTTCAACGAGCCGCCGCCCGGCAGCATCGGCGACAGCTCGACCCCGCCGGCGCTCGACGGAGTCATCCCCTCGGGCCCGAGCGGCACGGGCACGTCGGTGCAGGAGGTCTTCAAGTACCTGCTGCCGGCCGGCTACGAGACCTTCCAGGAGGGCCTGCCGCCGATCCCGCTCGTCATGGCCTACCACGGCTACGGCTCGTCGGCGAACAGCGTCGCGCTGCTCTCGGACATCGATGACGAGTGCTACGAGCGCGGCTGGGCCTACTTCGCGCCGACCGGCATGGACGACCAGCTCTTCGGGAGCCCGCTCTGCCTGCAGAACGTCGAGGCGGCGCTCAACTGGATGCTCACGCACTTCAACATCGACCGCGACCGGATCTACCTCGTGGGCTTCTCGATGGGCGGCGGCATCGCCGCGAACTTCGCGGCGCGGCACCGCGACCCGGACGGCACGATGATCGCGGCGCTCGGCATCGTCTCGGGCACCTTCGACTGGACGATGACCTGGAAGCTGGGCAGCTCGACGCTGAAGACGCTCATGGAGAGCCCCTTCAACTTCAGCGGGCCGGCGAGCAGCTCGACCTACAAGTACAACTACCAGAAGGCGAGCGGGCTCTTCTACACGTACGCCAGCTACCCGCCGCTCGTGCCCTCGCTCACGCCGAACGAGATCCAGAGCCTGTCGACGAACCTGGGCAGCGTCCCGACCTACATCGTGTGGGACACCGGCGACACGCTGGCCGAGGTCGTGCTGCAGGAGGCGGCCTTCTACAACCTGGTGGAGTCGATGGGCGGAATCGTCGATTACCACACCGTCACCGGCACGCTCCACCCGATCAACGGCACGCCGGCCCCGCACTCCTGGGCCGTGCTCGACGAGAACGCGCTCTTCGACTTCTTCGCGGACAAGGTCGTCGACCGCACGCCGGACAGCTTCCACGCGCTCATCGCCGAGAGCGGCAACGTCTCCTGGGTGTCGGTGCAGCAGAACTTCACGAACACCTTCAGCCTCGTCGACGCCGACATGGACCCCGAGATCCCCTACGTCCAGCTCAGCAACGTGCTCAACGCCAAGTCCGTGGCGGTCGACGTGAGCACGCTGGGCCTCTCCGCGGGCGATCCGATGCGCGTCAACGCCGGCGGCACGACCGGAAACTTCGAGCTCACGCTGGGCGGCTTCGCCGAGCCGCCGGCCTACCTCGTCGACGCGGCCACGGGCGACCTCATCACCGGCACCGAGTCCAACCCGCTGGCGGACGCGCTCTCGCAGAACGTCATCGCGCCCGGCGGGATCGACGCGATCGTCGTCACCGATCCCTCCTGGGACACCGACCTGACGACCGGGCCCAACCCGGTCGTCCTCGGCGGCGCGCTCGACGTCGACATCGACGCGCCCGCGACCGGCTCGCTGGCGCTGCTCTTCATCGGCTTCCAGGAGTCGCTGGGCACGATCGCCGGCGGCTACCACATCACGCTGCAGCTCGGGCCCCCGACGATCTTCCTCGAGCTGCCGCTCGACGCCAACGGCGACTACAGCCTGGCGGGCACGATGCCGAACGACCCGGCGCTCACGGGCCTGACGTTCCTCATGCAGGCCGTGGCGGTCGGCGGCGGGACCGGCGTCCAGTCCATCAGCAACCTCTGGTCGCTGCACGTTCAGTAGGCCGCGGAGCGGCGCGGCCGGGGGCGACTTCGCCCGACAATCTGCAGCCCGTCTGTGTTTCGCCCTCATCGGCATCTCTGCCCTCGTCCTCACCTGCAGGCGAAACACAGCGGGCGAAGCCGTCGGGCGAACGGCGCCCCCAGGCCAGCCGCGCAGCGGCCCGCTAGCGGACGTAGCCCAGCGCGCGTAGGTCCTGCTCCTGCTGCGTGCCCAGCGGCACGGCCTCGGCCGGCTCGCCCAGGCGCGCGCGCAGCGCGACGCACTCGGCCTCGATCTCGCGGAAGCGCACGACGATCGGGTCGTCGCGCGCGGGGACGACCGGCCAGTGCTCGCCGGGGTCCACCGCGAGGTCGTAGAGCTCGAGCTCGCCCCCCGGCTGCACGATGAGCTTGCGCTCGCCCATCACGAGCGCCCGCAGCCGGTCGTCGTCGTTCGAGGTCGCGTGGACCGGCCGGCTGCCGGGCGCCTGCAGCGAGGAGAAGGCGCGGCCCTGCATCGGCTCCGCCTCCGGCTGGCCCACCAGCGCGAGCAGCGTGGGAGCCACGTCGACCAGGCCGACGACGTCGCTCACGCGCACCGGCGCAGCCAGCCCGCCCGGCGGCCGGATGAGCAGCGGCACGTGCAGCTCCTCCCGGTGGAGCTGGCGGTGCTCGAAGGTGCCGTGCTCGCGGAAGGCCTCGCCGTGGTCGGCGAGCACGACGAGCCAGGCGTCGTCCAGCCAGCCGCGCTGCTCCAGCGCGTCGAGCAGCCGCCCCAGCCCCGCGTCGACCTCGTGGATGCAGCCGTCGTACAGGCCGACGAGCTCGCTCACGTCGCGCTCGTCGAACTGCCCGCGCTGCTTCCAGAAGACCTCCATGAGCTGCGCGAGGTCGTCCGCGCGCGAGCCGTCGTCGCGCCGCGCGGCGAGCTCGCGCACGCGCTCGGCGAGCGGGCCGTCGTAGGCCGGGTCGGTGAACAGGTCGTGCTCGGGGCGGGGCAGGTAGGGCGCGTGCACGCCGTAGGTGTGGACGAAGAGCAGGTTCGGCCGCTCGGGCTCGGCCGGCAGCCAGGCCAGGATGTCGTCGACCTTGGCGTCGATGCGCTGCAGGCGCGACTCGAAACGCTGGAAGCCGCGCGCGAAGCCGAAGGCCGCGGTCACGTAGCCGCCGTCGGCGAAGGCCGTCGTCGCGTCGCCCGCGCGCTCGAGCCGCTCGGCGAGCAGCGGCAGCGACGGGCTGGGCCCGCGCGGCTCGCGGTGGCGCACGCCGTGCACGGGCGGCAGCACGCCGGTCATGAGCGTCATGTGCGAGGGCGCGGTGCTGTTCGAGTTGCTGTAGGCGCGCTCGTACAGGTACGACTGCCGGGCCAGCTCGTCGAGGCGCGGCGAGGTCGGCCGCCCGTAGCCGTAGCAGCCCAGGTGGTCGGCGCGCAGCGTATCGATCGAGATGATGAGGACGTGCCGCCCCGCCGCGGGCGGCGGCGCGCCGCTGCTCCCGCAGGCCGCGGCCAGCAGCAGCGCCGCGATCCCGGCTCGACTGGGCATGGGGCGGAGTCTATCTTCGCGCCGCGATGTCCGCGCGCCGCACTCCCTCGCTGCTGTGCCTCGGCGCGCTGCTCGCCGGGTGCGGCGGCACGGACGCCCCCGCCCCGCCGCTCTTCGTCGAGTGCGCGGCGGCGGCGGGCATCGACGTGCCGCTGACCTGCGGCGACCCGGCGCAGGAGCCCTCGATCCTCGAGGTCAACGGCAACGGCGCCGCGCTCGCCGACCTCGACGGCGACGGCGACCTCGACCTCGTGCTCGTCGACGGCTCGACGCGGGCGCGCCTCATGGCCGGCGACCCGGTCACCCACGTCGTGCTGCTCAACCAGGGCGTGCGTGACGGCGTGCCGCGCTTCCTGCGCAGCCCCGAGCCCACCGGCCTCGAGCAGCGCGGCTGGCCCACGGGCATCAGCGCCGGCGACGTCGACCAGGACGGCCGCGTCGACCTGCTCGTGGGCGGTCTGGGCGAGGACGCGCTGTTCTTCAACCGCACGCCGCCGGGCGGCGCCGTGCGCTTCGAGAAGCGCGCGCTGCCCGGCCGGCGCTCGCCGCAGGACTGGACCGCCAGCCTGGCGCTGGCCGACGCCGACGGCGACGGCCGCCTCGATGCCTGGCTGACCCGCTACCTCACCATCGACCCGGCCCGCCCGCCCTTCGGCCACGTCGAAGCCGTGCCCTGCACCTTCCACGGCTACCCCGTCATGTGCGGCCCGCACGGCCTGCCCGAGCAGACGGACGTCTACCTGCGCGGACGGGACGCCGAGCCCTGGTTCGAGGAGGCCGCGCCGCTGCCGGGCGCCGCCGTTCCGCCGTCCTACGGGTTGGGCGTCGTCTTCGGCGACCTCGATGGCGACGGCTGGAGCGAGGTCTACGTGGCCAACGACTCGCAGCCGAACCTGCTGCTGGCCAACCGCGGCGCCGGGCGCTTCGAGGACGTCAGCCTGCTCTCGGGCGCCGCCACCGACTCGGCCGGCCGCCCGCGCGCCGGCATGGGCGTCGACCTGGGAGACTACGATCGCGACGGCGACTTCGACCTCGCGATCACGAACTTCTCCGACGAGGGCACGGCCCTGTTCCGCAACGACGGCCAGCTCTTGTTCCGCGACGTCGCGGCCGCGGCCGGCATCGCCTCCGCGAGCCGACCGCTCCTCGGCTGGGGCGTGCAGCTCGCCGACTTCGACGCCGACGGCTGGCTCGACCTCTACACGAGCAACGGCCACGTCTACCCGCAGGCCGACCTGCCGCACACCGGGACGAGCTACGCGCAGCCCCAGCAGCTCTTCCGCGGCGGACCCGGCGGGCGGCTGGTCGAGATGCCCTTCCCGGACGAGCGGCCCGCGCGCGGACGCTGCGCCGTGCGCGGCGACCTCGACGGCGACGGCGATCTCGACCTCATCGCGCTCACGCTCGGAGGCACGCCGCGCCTGTACCTCAACCGCACCGACGCGCCCGAGCGGCAGCTGCTCGTCACGCTGCAGGACGGCGCCGCGCCGGTCTTCGGCGCCGTGCTCGCGCTGCAGACGACGGGCGGCCCGCTCGTGTCGCAGGCGCTGTCGTCGCGCGGCTTCCAGGGCGTCTCGGACCCGCGCCTGCACTTCGGCGGCGGCGGACCGGTGACCGCGGCGACCGTGCGCTGGCCGGGCGGCGCGCTGGAGACGCTGCCCGCCGAGGCCTTCGTCTTCGGGCGCCACCTGACCGTGGCGCGCGGGCGCGGCGTGATCGACAGCCGGCCGCTCGCCGCCGTCCCGGAGGCGCGCTCTTGAGCCGGCCCACCGGTCGCTCGCCGGCGCTCGCGCCGGCGCTCGCCCTCGCTCTCGGGCTCGGCACGCTCACCGGCTCGGCCGGCTGCGGCGGCTCGCCCGCGCTGACCGTCTCGTGGGACCCGGCGCAGGTCGAGCAGCAGCTCCCGGAGGTCGTGGCCGAGCTGCGCCGCAACCAGCCGCAGCGCGCGCTCGATCTGCTCGACCAGCTCGCCGAGTCCCAGGCCCTGCCCGAGGGCGCGAGCCACTTCCGGGCGCTCGCCCTGCAGGACCTCGGCCGCGCGCAGGAGGCCGAGGCCGCCTGGCGCGCCGAGCTCGAGCAGCACCCGGGCAACGGGCGGGCCCACGCGCTCCTCGCGCAGATCCTCATCGACCAGGGCCAGCTCGACGAGGCCGCGACGCACCTCGAGGCGGCGCGCGTCCACGCGCCGGACTTCGCCTTCGTGCAGCTGCTCTCGGGTCGCCTCGCGCTCCAGCAGGACGACGACGAGCGCGCCCAGCGCGCCTTCCGCGACTTCCTGCTGCTCGATCCCTACGGTCCGCAGGCCGCCGAGGCGCACCACGCGCTCTCGCTCGTCTTCGCGCGGCGCGGGCCCGCGGGCGCCGCCGACGCCGCCGCGCACGAGCAGGCCAGCCAGGCGCTCGAGCAGGTCTATGGCTTCCTGGCCAGCTACGAGCGACGGCTGGCCGAGAACCCCGACGACCTCGACGCCGCCGACGGCGTCTCGCGCGCCTACCTGAGCCTGTACCAGAACTTCGCCGGCGACCGGCGCCTGCTCGAGAAGGTCGAGCCGGCGCTGCTCTACATCCTGCAGCGCAAGCCCGACCATGCCAAGGCGCTCTACAACCTCGGCTTCGTGCGCGCCGAGCAGAAGCGCCTGCCCGAGGCGATGGAGCTGTTCCGCCAGTCGATCGCGGCCGACCCGCAGGCGGCGGCGCCCCGCATCAACCTGGGTCGCGCGCTGCTCGTGCTGGGCCGCACCGACGAGTCCGTGCACGAGCTCGAGCTCGCGCTCCAGGTGGCCACGACCGACGAGGAGCGCGCCCGCACCGAGCTCGAGCTGGGCCAGGCCAAGGAGTCGCGCGGCGGACCCGAGGACCTGACCGCGGCGATCGCGCACTACCAGACCGTGCTCGCGCTCTATCCCGACGACCCGCTCCACGTCGCGGCGCAGATCGAGCGTCTCAAGGCCCTCGGCGCGGCGCCGCCCGACGCGCCGCCCGACGCGCCGTCGCCGGGCACGCCTCCGCCCGCCGCGCCGCCCGCCGCGGAGCCACCGCGGTGAGCGGCGAAGGCGACGGCGACGGCGACGGCGAACTCGACGAGCAGGGCTCCGAGCCCGACTCCGCGCCGCGGCACCTCCTCGTCGGCCGCGAGCACAAGGGGCTCTCGGTGCTCGACCTGCTCGACGGTGAGTGCGGCCCCATCGACCGCAGCCGCGTGGCTGCCGCCGCGCGCTCCGGGCTGATCCTGCTCAACGGCGAGCCGATCGCGCCCACCGCCACGATCAAGGCCGGCGACCTCGTCGAGCTCAAGCTCGCCCCCACCGAGCTGCAGCGCCGCCGGAAGGGCGAGCTGCGCATCCTGCACGAGGACGAGACGCTCGTCGTGGCCGACAAGCCCTCGGGGATGTCCTTCGCCGAGGGGCGCCGCGGCGGCGAGTCGGCGCTCGGCCTGCTCGGCCGCCACGTCACGGCGCTGCGCCCGCTGCACCGGCTCGACAAGGAGACCTCGGGCGTCGTCGTGGCCGCGCGCGGCGGCGCCGCCGAGGAAACCCTGCAGGCCGAGCTCGCCGCGGGCACGGCGGGCGTGCACTACCTGGCCGTCCTGCGCGGCACGCTCGAGGAGAGCGCGGGGACGATCGACGTCCCGCTCGGCAAGCGGCGCCGCAGCGACACGACGCTCGAGCCCGACCCCGCGCACGGGACGCCCTGCGCGACGACCTGGTCGGTGCGCGAGACGCTGCGCGGCTTCGTGCTCCTCGATGTGGCTCCGCTGCAAGGTGGCCGCAGCCACCAGGTGCGGGCGCACCTCTCGTCGGCCGGCATGCCCGTGCTCTGCGACCGGCTCTACGGCGAGGACGACCGCCTGCTGCTGTCCCAGCTCAAGCTCGACTACCGGCCCAAGCGCGGCCGGCCCGAGCGCCCGTTGCTCGCGCGCCCCGCGCTGCACGCCGAGCGCTTCGTGCGCGGCGCGCTCGAGGTGCGCTCGCCCCTGCCGCCCGACCTCGACGTGCTGCTCGCGCAGTTGCGGCGGCTGCGTCCGCTGTCGTAAGCTCGCGCCGACCAGAGACCGCCACGCGAGGGAGCCGCCCGTGCACGTCCGGACGCGCAACAGCAAGAGCAAGTACAAGAAGAAGACCGGCTTCCGCACGCGGATGAAGACGGCCGGCGGCCGCAACGTGCTGCGCCGACGGCGCCGGCGCGGCCGCAAGCTCACGCCCTGAGCTCGCCGGCCCTCATCGCCGCGGCCCCTCCCGCGCGCGACGGCTTGCTCGCGCTCCTGCTCCCTCCGCTGCTCGTCGCGGCGGCGCTGCGCCTGGCGGCGCTGCTCGTCCTCGCCGGCGGCCTGCCGCAGATCGGTGACGCGAACGGCTACCTCTACCTGGCGCGCGAGTGGCGCCTGCACCCCGGCAACTTCACCTGGCTCATCACGGGCGTGCGGCCGCCTCTGCACCGCATGCTGATCGCGCCCGGGCTCGACGCCGACCCGGTGCCCGACGTCTGGGGCGACGCGCCCGACGCCTACCCCGGCGTCTACCTGATCCAGATCGCCGTCGACCTGGCGACGATCGCGCTCGTGATGGTGCTGGCGCGGCGCCGCTTCGGCCCGCGCGCCGCGCGCTGGGCGGGCTGGATCGCCGCGCTCTACCCGCAGTCGATCCTGCTCGCCTCGGGCCTGGTGCTCGCCGAAGGGCCGGCGGCCTTCGCCTCGGTGCTCGCGCTCCTGGCCCTCGACGCGCTCGACCGGCGGCTGGAGCAGGGCGCCGCGGCGGCCAGGCTCGCGTGGCAGGCCGCGATCACCGGAGCGCTGCTCGGTGTCGGCATCCTGACCAAGGAGATCCTGCTGCCGGTCACGGCGGTCTTCGCGGCAGCGCTGCTGCTGCGGCCGCGCACGAGCTGGCCGCGCCGCGTGCTGCTCGCGGCCGGCACGACCGCCGCCGCCTTCCTGGTGGCCCTCCCGTGGGCGCTCCACAACCGCAGCGAGCACGGCGTGATGGTCTGGTCGGGCACCTTCTCGGACTACTCGCTGGCGGCCGACAACGCACCGCCCGGCGTCAACGGCGCGCGCATGTGGCGCAAGTGGACGACGATCCAGCAGCGGCACGAGAAGGCGCGCGAGATCTTCCGCGACGCGCTGCTGGAGTACCCCGGCCTCACGGCGCAGCGCGCGCTGATCCGGCTGCGCATCGGGCTGGGGCCCGACGTCATGCTGCCGGCCTACGCCTCGATGCGCTACGAGGGGTTCCTGCCCGACGCGACCGACGACTTCGCGATGTCGCGCAGCGGCTGGGTGCTGCCGCCCGGCTGGGGGCGCCGCGTGCAGCTGCTGTGCGGCCTGGGCACGGTGCTGCTCTTCGCGCTCGCCGTCGCCGGGCTGTGCGCGGCGCCGCGCGGGATGCTCGCGCGCACCGCGGTGCTCATGACGCTGATGCTCTACGCGACGCTGGCGGCCACCGTCGCCGACGGCCGCTACCGCCACGGCCTGCTGCCCTTCGCCCTGCCCTTCGCGGGGCTCGCCGCGTCGCTGCTCTTCGACCGCGCCGAGCGCGCGCTCCGGGAGCCGGCCGCGCGCCGCCGCGCGCTCGTCGGCGGCCTCGTCGCGGCGGCCTTCCTGGCGGCGACGGTGTTCCTGCTGCCGGCGCCGTGAGGGCCGCCGGGCGCCTGCCGCCGCGCAGTTGAACGGGCAGCGCACGAGGAGGAGCATCACGAGCGATCTTCGGGAGTCTGGCCATGCGTAGCGCGGTCGTGCTGATGCTCTTGGCTTCGGGCGCCTTCGCCCAAGCGGCCTCGACGACGCCCGCACGCGGGGCGACCGCCGCCGGAGCGGCCGCAACCGCTGACAGCTCGGTCTACTCCGTCACCTGGCTGGCCGACCTCGACGTGACCGAGGGAACCCGGCCGCAGGTCACGACCTCGGACTGGTGGGCCTCCG
>Ga0207428_10005620_pt1 | contig 11659 bp, 8 predicted proteins | sample RhiMethybrSRZTD1_FD_187600 | JGI IMG/M metagenome (GOLD analysis project Ga0207428, IMG submission 187600) | Populus rhizosphere microbial communities from Tennessee, USA - Rhizosphere MetaG P. TD hybrid SRZTD1 (SPAdes) (version 3) | ecosystem: Host-associated > Plants > Roots > Rhizosphere >... | reverse complement strand
CGTTCGCATGTCGGGACCGCCGCTGGACCAGGCCAACCGCAACATCCCCCAGCACGTCGTGCTCTACCGCGGCTTCAAGGACGTCTGGGACACGCGCGTCCGCGTCTCGTACTGGTGGCGCGAGCGGGTCCGGGTCGGCGCGATGTTGCGCTTCGAGACCAGCGCCGTCGACGACAACGCCGTCAACGCCGCGGCCGTCGACGGCCTCAAGCTGCAGCCGGTCGGGCTGATCGAGATCCGGATCCTGCGCCAGCTCTGGCTCGGCGGCGGTTATGGCGTCACATTCATGCGCGCCGTGGACGTCACCAACTCCGCATTCGATCCCACAGCCGCCACCACCTGCGCCAATCCGCCGGCCAACAACCTGGCAAGCGAGGCGTGCCAGGCGCGCGACGCGGGACGGGCGCGCCCGACGGCCGCCGGACACTATACGGCGCAGACGCACGATTTCGGCCTCACCATGACCTTGAAGTTCTGATGGCGCTGCTGCCGACAGTCCCGAACGTCCTCCTCTTGGCGCTCGCCTTCGCCCTGCCCGGCTTCGCGTGCGCCGCCAGCCGCGGGCGCGCGGGCGGCGGGACGGCCGCGCCGCGCACGGCGGCCCCCTTGGCGGGTGGCGGCGCCGGTGCGGCGTCGTCGGCGCTGGTCGAGGTGGCGACCGCATCGCTGGGCGCGCTGACCGCGCGCAAGTGGCGCCTCGACAACGGGCTGGAGGTCGTGCTGCTGCCCGACGCGCACGCGACCAGCGTCAGCTTCACGACCTGGTTCCGGGTCGGCTCGCGCAACGAGGACGAGCGCGCGGGCGAAACCGGCCTCGCCCACCTGTTCGAGCACCTGATGTTCACGCAGACCAAGAGCATGGCCGCCGACCAGTTCGATCGCGCCATCGAGGCGGCGGGCGGCAACGCCAACGCGATGACGTATTACGATTTCACCGCCTACGTCGACGATCTGCCGCCGACGGAGATAGCGCTGGCGGCCAGGCTGGAGGCCGATCGCATGACGAACCTGGACCTGCGCAAGCGCCAGGTCGAGACCGAGCGCGACGTGGTGGTCGAGGAGCGGCTGTCGTCGGTCGAGGACAACGTCGACGGCACGATGGACGAGCTGCTCTACAAGCAGGCGTTCAAATCGCATCCCTACCGCTGGCCGGTGATCGGCTGGATGAAAGACATCAAGGCGATCACGCAGGAGAAGGCGGTCGCCTTCTACAAGCGGTTCTATGCGCCCAACAACGCCGTCCTGATCATCGCCGGCAACATCGACCCGGTCACGACGCTGGACCTGATCGCGCGCCACTACGGCGGCATCCCCGCCGCCGAGCCGCCACCACCCGATCGCGCGCAACCGGAGCGCGCCCCGGCCGGCGAGGTGCGCGCGGCGCTGACCCGCCCGGTGCCCGCCGATCGGCTGGTGATCGGATTCCCCGCGCCCGCGCTCGCCGATCGCGATCGCGCCGCCTACGAGGTCGCCAGCGAGATCCTCGCGGGGGGGCCGTCGTCGCGGCTGAACCGGACGCTGGTCGTGGACAAGCAGTGGGCGTCGTCGGTGCGCGCCGACCTCGCGCCGACGCGGGATCCCGGCCTGCACGCGATCTGGGTGCAGATGACGAAGGGGCACACGGCCGAGCAGGCCGAACGCGTGATCGTGGAGGCGACCACCGCGCTGGCGGCGCAGCCGGTGGCGGCGGGCGAGCTGGCCAAGGCGATCGCGCGCCTGGAGACCGCGTTCTGGGAGCGGCTGTCGTCCAGCCACGGCCGCGCCGAGGCGCTGGGCGAATTCGAGACCGCGGGCGGCGGCTTCCAGAATCTTTTCGCGCGCGCGGCGGCCTACCAGGCCGTCACCGCCGAAGACGTCGCGCGCGTCGCCAAGAGCTCCCTGGCAACGGACAGGCGCTCGATCGTCGTCGTGCGCCCGAAGGGCGAGACGCGCCAATGATCGGCGCGCTGCTGTCGGCGACGCTGGCGGTGGGCGGCGCCGCGCCGAAATCCTCGGCCCCGGCGGCGACCGCCGGCGCGGTCGAGCGCCGGGCCGGACCGGCCGGGTCGGTGTTACTCGTCGAGAGCAACCGGACCGTCCCGCTCGTGCACGTGGTCATCGCGTCGCGTTCGGGCGCGGCCGCCGATCCGCGCCATCGCGAGGGGCTGACCAACCTGGCGGCCGAGTGGGCCCGGCATGGCGCCGGCGGCAAGCCGCGCGAGGACGTGGATGCGGCGCTGGACGCGCTGGGCGCCACGCTGGACGTCACGACGATGCCCGACTCGACGCGCCTCGAGGGCGAGGTGCTGGCGCGCAACCTGGACGCCTACCTGGCGCTGGTGGCGGACGTGCTGGTGCGGCCGAACTTCGCGGCGGCGGAGCTGGAGCGCACCCGTCGCGAGGTGATCGGCCAGATCGACGAGCTTCGCAACGACGATCGCGCGCTGGCCGCACGGTTTTTTGTCCGCAACGTGTACGCCGATCATCCCTACGGGCACCCCACCGACGGCGTCCCGGCGGCGATCGAATCGGCGCGCCCCGAGGAGATCAGCGCGCATTTTCGCCGTCACTTCGTCGGCAAGAACATGGTGTTCGCGTTCGCGGGCGACGTCGATGCCGACGCGCTGGCGGCCACGCTCAAGCGAACCTTCAAGGGCCTCGCGGCCGGGCCCGCCCCGGAGCCGAACGCGCTGGAGCTGCGCGAGCCGGTCCCGCCCAAGGGCTGGCGCATCCAGCTGGTCGACAAGCCCGATCGGCAGCAGACGCAGCTGCTGTTCGGCCACCCCGCCGTGCGCGCCACTGATCCCGACTTCCTGCCGCTCACGCTCGGACTGACGGCGTTCGGCGGCCACGCCATGAACGCGACGATGATGAGCGAGATCCGGCGCAAGCGCGGGCTCGCGTACGGCGCCTACCTGACGCTCGGCCAGCGGCGCGGCACCGGCGCCGCCATCGGGTGGGTGTTCTCGGGCAGCGACAAGACCGTGACGACGCTGAAGCTGGTGCTGAGGCTGTATGTCGCGTTCATGGACAAGGGGCTCAGCGCCGACGACGTCGCATTCTTCAAGCGCTTCCTGATCGGGTCGCACGCGTCCGACATGGACATGCCCGAGCACCGGCTCGCGGCGCGCGTGTCGGCCGAGGTGGCCGGCTTGCCGCCAGACTTCGTCGACACCTATCCCGAGCGCATCAACGCGTTGACCGTGACCGCCGTCAACGCGGCGATCAAGCGCCGCGTGCGCGCCCGCGATCTCGCGATCACGATGGTCGCGACCGCCCCCGTGATGATGAAGCTGCTCGTCGACGCGAAGGTGCAGGAGAGCGCCATCGACGTCGTCCCCTACGACAGTTACTAGGCCTCTGGTCCCGTCCTCGTACGGGACGAGGACGGGTGTGACGGGGGGCGCTTGCCGGGACGCCTACCGACCGTCGACAATATCGGGCATGCGCCTGCTCTTGCTCCCGCTCGTCGTCGTCTCCGCGTGCGGCGGTTCTTCGACCGTCGGGCGTCCCGATGGCGGTGGCGGCGGCGGTGACGGCGCGGGGTCGTCGACGTTCGTCACCTGTCGCGGGCGCGCCGCGACTCCCGCGCCCGGCCAGGACTGGCGCCACCTGACCACGTCGGTCGTCGTGGCGACCGGCGCCGCCAACCACTCCGCGCAGGACGTGATCGCACCGCCGGGCGCGGCGGTGTCGCTCCCGGGGAAGTTCAGCTACGGCGTCGTCAGCAAGGACCTCGAGGACGAGGACGTGCTCGTCAGCCTCGACGACTGCAGCGGCTGGCGCCAGCTCGCGGTGGTCTCGACGAACAGCGACGGACGCATCGCCGTGAGCGCGCCCTCCGAGCTCGGCCCAGGCGTCTACGAGGTCCACTTCCAGGTCCTGGGCGACGGCAGCACCACCACCTCGTACCTCTGGATCCTCCCCACCGGCACGCACGTCGTCGTGAGCGACATCGACGGCACGCTCACCGCGTCGGACAGCCAGCTGTTCATGCAGATCCTGGACGGCAGCCACGTGCCGGTCCCCTATCCGGGCGCGGTCGCGCTGACCACGGCACACGCCGCGAAGGCCGCGATCGTCGTTTACCTGACCGGGCGGCCCTACTGGCTCACGCGGCAGACGCGCGACTGGATCGCGAATCTCGGGTTCGCGTCCGGCCCCCTTCACGTCACCGACTCGAACGAGGAGGCGGTGCCGGCGGAGTCCGGCGTCGGCGCCTACAAGCGGGCCTGGCTGCAGGGCCTGCGGACGCAGGGCTACGTGATCGACTTCGCCTACGGCAACGCGACGACGGACATCTACGCGTACCTCGGCGCCGGCGTCCCGGCGGACACGGTCTGGATCATCGGCGATCACGGCGGCGAGATGGGGACACACGCGGTCACCGGCGCGTGGACGGCGCGGGTGGGCGAGGTGCAGGCGCTGCCGGACCCCTCTCCCTAACCCTCTCCCCGCTCCGCGGGGCGAGGGGACCGGATGCTGCTAACCTGCGCCTCGTGAAGGACGGAAAGAGAGACGCGAAGACAGTCGAGACGCGCGTGCTGGCGAAGGGGCGCTACCTCACGCTGCTCGACGAGGGCGGCTGGGAGTACGTCACGCGGCCCGGCGTCACCGGCATCGTGGTCATCATCGCGCTCACCCAGGACCGGCGGCTCGTGCTGGTGGAGCAATACCGTCCGGCCGTGCACAGGCGCGTGATCGAGCTGCCCGCCGGACTGGTGGGCGACGTCGACGGACGACAGGCGGAGAGCATGGCGGACGCCGCCGCGCGCGAACTGGAAGAGGAGACCGGCTACGCGGCCGCCGAGATGGTGAAGCTGTACGAGGGACCGATCGCGGTCGGCGTCAGCGACGAGATCGTGTCGTTCTTCGAGGCGCGCGGTCTGTCCCGCGTCGGCGCCGGCGGCGGTGACGACACGGAGGACATCACCGTCCACGAGGTGCCCCTCGGCGAGCTGAAGGAGTTCCTGGCGGCGAAGGTGGAGGCCGGGCTGAGCGTCGATGTGAAAACTTACGCCGGGCTGTTCCTGGCCGGCGTCTCGCCGCCGGGCTGACTGAACGCGCAGAGGACAATCCCGCCGCAGCCCGCGTTGGTGCACGCGCGCGGGAACTCGTCGCCGCCGCGATATTGCGCGAGGCAGCAAGGACACCAGGCGATCACGTCGGCGCCGTCGGGGGCGGGCGCGACGAGCAACGCGTCGGGATCGAGCCCCCGGTCGCGCAGCGTCCGCTCCACGCGCGCGACCATCTCACGGTGCCACCAGTCGCGATCCGCCTCCCCGCCTTCGGGCGGATCGTCCAGGCGACGGTGCCTGAGATCGACGAGCCGTGTCCGCCCGAGGGCGCGGAGCTCGGACGCCGGCACCAGCGGCGCCGCGGCCGCGAGCGGATCCAGATCGCCCGCCAGCTCGCGCGCGAGGTGATCGCAGGCGCGCATGGTCGCGAGAGGCGATGCCGCCGCTGCGATGCGCTTGGCGAGCTCCGGGCGCGGCCAGTTGACCATCCAGATGTCTCGCCGCAGCGCGAGCTCGAACAGCACCGCGGCGATGATCCAGGCGGCGATGGCGGCGACGCCCACCGCGAGGAACAACGACGCGAGCGGCGTCCACAGCAGCACCGGCAAGCCCACGAAGACCGTCACCCACAACACCATGGCGGTCATGCGCACCCCCAGCGTGTCGGACGACATCATCACCAGCCGTCCCTCGATGGCGGCCCCGTCGAAACGCGCGTCCAGCCAGCGCCGCAGCCCGATCTCGCGTTCCGATCGCGGCTGCGCCGCGAGGCCGTCGAACGCCCCCGCCAGCGCGCGCGCGCCCACCCGCGTCGCCAGCACCGCCGCCACCTTGCCGTTGACCAGCAGGCGCGTCCCCTCGGCGGCGACCCGCTCGACCTTCTCCCAGCGCAGGTGCCCGTCGACGAGGTCGCCGTCCGCGAGGGCGTACAGGCCGTCCGGCCCGACGACGAACGGCAGCGGCTCGGTCACCAGCGCCGGAGACAGCGGTGGCCACGGCTCGCCGAACACAAAGCCCCGCCGCCAGCCGGCGCTGGGCGCGAACGTCGGCCGCACGCGCCAGCGGCCAAATCGCCGCACCAGGCCCAGCGCGCGCCGCGGAACGAACGCGGCGCACTCGAACGCGTAGATGACGACCAGAACGAGGTACAGCTCGGCGAGATCGCTCACCGGACGTGCTGCTCAGCCCGCGGCCTGGGGCGGCGGCGGTTGCGGCGAATCCGGAGGCGTTTCCTTCCTGCCGAACAGGAACTTTTTGATGCCCGCCCCGAGCGCGATGATGCCGAAGATGATCGCCTTCCAGGCCTTGCCCAGCATGACGGCGAGCTTGGCGAACAGCCCCGCCTTCGCCGCCAGGCCCACCGCGCCGCCGACGACCAGCGCCGACAGGCCGTACTTCGCGATCTTGTCGCCCGTCACGTATTGCGAGTAGCGCTTGCCCTCGACGAAGGTGTAGCCGCCGAGCAGCTTCTTCAGGACGGGCAGCGTCGCGTCCAGCTTCTCCGGATCGACCATCAGGTTCGCGCTCATCACGCCGTGGCGGCCGAGGATCCGGGTGTTGTAGTTGACGATCGTGTGGCCCTCGCTCTCGCCCTTGATGCACCACTCGAGGTTGTTGGTTTCACGGTTGTAGAACGGGGGCGTGTGCCAGCCGACGATCGTGATCGCTGGCCAGCCGCGCTCCTTGCGCGCCTCGTTGGACGATTCGTTCCCTTCCCGGATCGATTTGAGGATGTCGTCGCCGTCCAGCTTCTCCTTGTCGGCGTCCTTCACGTAGCCGGTGTCCTCGAACTCGAACAGCACGAAGATGTCGAGGTCCTTGTCGGTGAGGATGCCCAGCTCGGTGCCGCTGGTCGGGTTGTGCATCAACTGGAGCAGCTTCTGCGCGCCGGTCGCGCCCGTGTACGCAAACCCCTCAGGAACCTGGATCTCGGCGTGGCCGCCGATCCCGACCTTGGCGGGCCCCTGCGTCCACTCGATCGCCTTGAACTGCTTCTCCGTATCGGACGGCTGCGGCTCGGCGGCGGCTGGCTCCGCCGCAGCCGGCGCTGCGTCAGCGGGCGCTGCCGCCAGAAGTGAGACGACGAAAGCACTGCCCAACATCGATGAACGAACGGATGGATACACGCGGCACCTCCCGGATTGGCGACCCTTCGACCGGCGCCATCATACAGCCAGCGCGCGGGTACGGGCAGGATCGTTGGTGATGATCCCGTCCACACGCATGCGGCGGCAAGCCGCGATCGCCGTCGCGTCGTCGACCGTCCAGACATTGACCATGTAGCCGCGTCGCTGCCAGCCCGAGACGCGCTCGGCGCTGCACAAGGCGATGTCGGGGTGGAGCGCGAACGGGCGCAGCAGCGCCGCCGGCCAGGCGCGCCGCAGCGGCAGCGGCGCTTCGTGCTCGAACAGCAGGCCCGCGGGGACGGCCGGCACCCGCCGCATCCATGACCGGACCGCCAGCGGGTTGAACGACGACACCAGCACGCGCGGGCCGGTCCCCGTGCGCGCGACGATCGTCGCGACGCCGTCGACCAGCGGCGCGATCGCGGCCACACCACGGCCCGGAACCTTGAGCTCGATGTTGACGAGCATGTCGGGGCCACACGCCTCGAACACCTCTTCGAGCGTCGGAATCCGCGCGCCCGCCGTCAGCGTCGCCGCGCGCAACACGGCGAACGACGTATCGGCGATCCGTTCGGGACGCTGGCCGAGACGCACGAGATCGTCGTCGTGGAACACCACGACCTCGCCGGTCCCGCACGTCATCACGTCCAGCTCGACACCGTCGGCGCCGTCGGAGCGGGCGCGCGCGAACGCCGCTGTCGTGTTTTCGGTCGCGAGCGCGCTCGCCCCGCGGTGTCCGATGACCAGCGGAGGCTCCACACCATTGCGGCGGCGCCACACGCGAAAAGCGTACCATCTCGGCAACGACGAACTAAACTGTTGGGGTGATGCGCGCCCGCCTGCTCCCTGCCTCCATGGTGGCGGGTGTCCTCACGGTGCTGACCCTGACGCCGGGCCTGTCAGGCTGCGCCCACAAGAGCGCGCCCGCGCCCGAGGGACCCTCGCGCGCGCTGGCGTCCGAGGCGGGCCGCATCGGGCGGATCGCGTACGAAGATGACTTCACGGAGGCGCGCCTGGTGTTCCAGGCCCTTCCAGCGAACGCCACCGAACGGGCCGGCCTGCGGGCCAAGCTGCTGCGCTACCTGCTCGACCCGGTGCTGGCCCTGAATCCCGCCGCGCTGCGCCGCGAAGTCCGCGATCTCGAGAACGACGACGTGTACGACGTCATCTTCGAGTCGTTCCGCGAGGCGCTCGCGCTCTACGATCCCGCGGAGCTGTGGAGCGCGCCGCCCCGCATCCCGGAAGCTGACCAGCGCCTGTTGCGTCCCGCGGCCGAGCTGGTCGTCTCCGTCTTCTCGCCGCGCGGGGGCGCCGAACAGGTCGCGCTGGCGCTGGCGGCGCTCACGACGATGGCGCCCGAGGTCCGCGACTGGCGCGATCGCCTCGATCAGGTGATCGGGTGGACCGAGGAGGCGAACGCCCTGAGTGACCGTGGCCCGCGCCGGAGCACCAGCGCCATCGACGTGCTTGAAGGCGCGCTCGGTGACTGGCCGGCGCCCGCCGTCATCACGCGCCTCGACGCCCTGTATCTGCAGCGCCAGCAACGCGTCGTCTCCGGCCTGCGCCGGCCGGGCGCGGGCGAATCGGCGCGCCGCGCGCTGGGCGAGCTGCTGCTCGCGCACGGCGACGAGATCCAGCGCGCCGTCGTGAGCATGGCCGGCGTCTACCTGCGCGCCGGGCTGATCGGAGAGGCGGCGCGGCGCACCGCGGTGCTCGCCGGACAGACCGGTGACGACCCCGAGCTTCGCGGCCTGCTCGTCGCCGCGGCCAAGCCGGACGCCGCCGCCGCCGACTACCTGGTCCTCGCGCGCAAGTTCCTGCCGCGGATCGAATTCCTGGGCGGCACCGCCACCGAGGCGCCCGACCCGCTCATCGCCCTCCGCGTGCTGGAGGTGGGTATCGCGCGCCGCCCGGACAGCGCCGAGATGCTCGTGCTGTCGAGCCACGTCGCGCGCCTGCTGTCGTCGTATTTCCTGGCCATCCGCCGCCTCGAGGAGGCGCAGCTGGTCCTCGAGCGCACGCCGCCCGCCGGCGACCTCACCGCGCGCGTGTCCGCCGAGCTGATCGAGCTCTACTTCCTGCGCCTGCGGCTGCGGCTGGATCCCGAGCGCGACACGCCTGCCTACGCGGAGGCCGACGCGCTCAAGCAGCGTTTCGCGGAGACCCGCCGCCGCCACCAGGGCGCGGAGATGAAGGTGAAGGCCGCGGACATCGACTTCGAGCTGGCGCGCAGCTACGTCAACACGGGGCAGATCGACCGCGCGGAGCCGCTGTTCCTGCGCGCGCGCGAGGAAGGCGAACACACCGCCGAGGTGGCGATGGAGCTGGCAAACCTCGCGCTCAAGCGCGGCGATCCGCGGCGGGCGACCCAGATCGTCCGCGAGGGGCTGGACGCGCTGCGCGCCGCGCAGGCCTCGGCGCGCGACACCATCGGATCGGTCGAGGGACGGGCCCGTCTCGAACGCCTGCTCGGCGACTGCACCGATGCCGCCGGCGATCACAGCGGCGCCGAAGCCGCCTGGCGAAGCGCGCTGATCGGCTGGGAACGCCTGATGATCGAGCACCTGCGCCGGAAGAACCTGGGAGAAACAGCGGAGGCGGCGGTCGAGGTCGGGCGCCTGCTGTACCTGCTCGGGCGCCACGGAGAAGGACTGCAGAAGTTCGACGAGGCGATCGAGGCGGACGGCGATCGCGATCAGACGTACATCGACGTGATCGCGTTCCTCGTGCAGCAAGGCGAGACAGATGCCGCGCTGGGCATCTATCACCGGGCCCTGTCCCGTCCCGGCCGCGCGGTGTCCGAATACGTCAAGGTCTACACCTCGCTCTGGGTGCTCGACCTGTCACGCCGCACCAGCAAGATGTCCGATCAGAAGGCGGAGGCGTTCCTGCGCACGCTCGAACGGCGGCACGGCGACCTGCGCCCGCGGCGCGGCGCCGCCTGGTATCACCTGCTCGCGCGCTACGCCGTCGGACAGCTCAGCTACGAGAAGATGCTGGCCGCGGCCGATACGACGGGCAAGCGCGCCGAGATCTACTTCTACGAGGGCATGCGTCGCCTCGCGGACGGCAAGTCCGACGACGCGCACGCGCTCTGGCAGAAGGTGATCGACACGCGCATGTTCTCGTTCTTCGAGTTCGACATGGCGTCGCGCTACCTGCGCGTGGGGGCTCCCACCGCGCCCCCCTCCCCGATCACCCGCACCACGTCGACCGAAACGATCTGATCAGATCAGATCAGATCAGATCAGATCAGGCTCGCGTGGGCGAGTCCGTGAGCGTGTTCGAGTTCGTGTTCGAGGGTGGCCAGCGTGAGCGTGCGCGTGAAGAGACCGACCGGCGCGGTCCGGACACGCAAGCCGCGATACGCGGACGCTAGCCTCGCTCGAACACGAACTCGCTCACGCTCACGGACTCGCCAGCCGGCGGCCTTGAGCTGCTCCGGAGGGTGAGAGCGGGGCCCGCTCGCCTACGCCTTCAGCTCCCACTTGGCGACCAGCTTGGCCGGATCGCCGCGGACCGCTTCGTAGTCGTCGAGCATATCGTCCGCCGGCGTCCGTCCAGCGGCGGCGTACGCCCACAGCGGCGCGAGCAGCGGGCGATCGTCCTCGCCGCCGCGCAGGCGCGCCAGCCCCGCGTCCGAGATCCGGATCAGCTCCAGCGCCAGCTCCTGCAGGGGCCGGCCGCCGAAGCGGGCGCGTAGCGCCGCCCGCGGCACCTCGCGCCGCAGCGCCTCGCGCTCCGCGAACGAATGCTTCGCGACCAGGTCCCAGGCGGCCGCGCGCGCGTCCGTGTCATCGAGCAATCCCCGCCACAACGCGCCCAGCGCCGCCGCCTGCGGCATCGGTCCCGCGTCGGCGCCGCGCAGCTCGATGGTGCGCTTCAGGCGAACCTCGGGGAACAGCGTCGACAGGTGAGTCTCCCAGTCGCGCATCGTCGCCGCCTCGCCCCTGAACCCTTCGGCCATGAAGCGCCGGAACGTGAAGTCTTCGGGGAGATCGCTGGGGCCGCCCCACGACCGGGTACCAAAATACGAATCGCCGCGCACGATGAACAACAAGGGCACGTCCAGCGCCCACTCGACGTAGTGACGAAACGAGAAGTCCGGCTCGAACGCGAAGGGCAGCAGCCCGCAGCGCCTGGGGTCGGTTTCGAGCCAGACGGCGGCCCGGAAGCTCTTGTCCGGACCGGGACGGCCCTCGACCAGGGGCGACGCCGCGAACAGCGCCGTGACGATCGACGTGACACCAAACGCCGTCCGCAGGCGATCGACGGCGTCCGGTTCGCTCTCGTAGTCGAAGGTCGCCTGCACGGTCGCCGTCATCTTCATCATGTGATGGGCGAGCCGAAACGGCGAGCCTTCGCCGGAAGCGAGTTCGCGTCGGGGCGCGTCGGGTTCCGACACAAAGTAGTAGTGCTTCATCATGTCGTAGCGACGTTTGGGCAGCCAGTCGACGTCGCTGATCTTGCCGAACGGCCGCGCCCCGATCCCCAGGAAGTGGACGCCGAGCGAGCGCCCGACCTCGACGACCTCGC